>Ga0070694_100000036_pt1 | contig 61430 bp, 64 predicted proteins | sample KBSK1251metaG_FD_65470 | JGI IMG/M metagenome (GOLD analysis project Ga0070694, IMG submission 65470) | Corn, switchgrass and miscanthus rhizosphere microbial communities from Kellogg Biological Station, Michigan, USA - KBS K1-25-1 metaG | ecosystem: Host-associated > Plants > Roots >...
GAGGTCGAAGGCGAAGCTGCGGGAGAGGTCGAGGTGGCTGGGGAGCGTGGGCCCGAGGAGGATGAAGAGGTTGAGGACGGCGGCGGCGCCCAGGAGGCCGCGCTCGACGCGGGCGATCGTGCGGATGTTGTCGACGAGGCGGTGGAACTCGAGCGGCGCGCTCGAGCCCCAATTGAGGAGGAACGCGTGCGCGGCCACGGTGAGGCCGAGGACGAAGAGGAGGAGGGCCAGGAGGTAGTACTCGGGCAAGAGGAGCTGTCCGAAGAGGCCCCGCTGGGCCAGGTCGTGCGGGTCCGTCTCGACGCCCAAGCGCAGGACGTAGAGGAAGAGGACGCTCAAGGAGAGGAGGAGGAAGAGCGTGGCGGCGACGTGGATGGCCTCGTTCTTGGCCCAACTCGTGCGGTCGAAGAGGGCGCGCGTGACGCGTTGGGGCGCCAAGAGGTAGGCGACGGCTCCGACGAGCGTGAGGACGAGGGTGAAGTTGAAGAAGAAGAGAACGTAGACCGCGGCGAAGCTCCACTCGCCGCCCGTATGGAAGAGGTAGCTGGCGCTGAAGTAGACGTAGCTGTCGCCGCCGAGGTCCGCGCGGATGCCGTTGATGACGAGCAGGGTCTGCAGGACGAGGAAGAGCGGCAGGACGAGGGCGACGACGAGGAGGGCGACGGCGCGCGGCAAGAGCCTCGCCGAGCTGGCGGGTCCGAGGAGGAAGAGGACGCCGAGGGTGACGAGGAGGGCGCTCATGATGACGCCCGTGATCTCGCCGATGACGCTGCCGTCCTGCAGGTTGGCGAGCTCGGGTCGCGTCGTGTCGGGGAGGACGGCGCTCACCTGCGTATAGGCCAGGAGCAGGAGGCCGCCTAGGATGGCGGCAAAGCCCAGGACCTTCGTCGTCTTCTGGCCCGAGGACACGGTCCATTTCCACCGACGGCCGCGGATTTAAGATTATTGATGAAGGCGTTGGAGAACGCCGTCAAAACAGGTGGTCCCGGACCGTCCGCGCCGGCGGTCCGACCTCGAGGGCGAGGATCTCGCAGCCCGGCGCCGCCTTCTCTAGGACCGGCCGCACCTCGTCCGCGTGTTCGGGCAACGTGTTCACGTACACCGTCGCGCCCGTGTCGATGGAGAAGTAGACGGGGATCTTGCGTTCCGCGCGCAGTCGCCGCACGGCGTGCATCGTCTCGACGGTAAGACCCCTCCACGCGAGGAGGCTGCGAGGCATCGTGAGCGTGATCGCGTGCAGGTTCATCGTGTCGGTCTCGGCGAGCTCCATGACGCGCACGGGGTCCTTCTTCGCCAACGCCTTCCGCATGCGCTCGAGCATGGGTGGAAGGTAGTCGAGGCGGGCGCGGAAGAAGGGGCTCGACATGGCCTCGCGGTGGACGCCCTCCGTGGGAACGTCGTGCTTGGCCACGACCGCGAGCGTGAGCCACGGCATCTCCCCGGGGCCCACGAGCATGCGCCCCAAACTGCGCGCGCCCTCCGTGACCCACTCGGCGAAGCCGCCCGCGACGCCCCGCGTCGCGCTTCCGGCGCCCAGGCGCGCGTACTCGGAAACGGTCGCCGCGTCCAAGCGAAGGTTCAAGGCCTCATTGCAGGCAGTGGCGAGGGCCGCGAAGCCGCTCGCGCTCGATCCCAGGCCGACGTACTTGGGGAAGTTGGACTTGGAGACCATCCGCAGGCGCTTGTCGCTGTCGGCGCGCTTGCGCATGGCGTCCACGACGCGCAGCACGCGCGCCTGTTCGCGGCCTTCGACGGTCTTGCCATCGATGGTGACCGAGTCGCGGTCGCCGCCGAACTCGACCGTCGTCGTCGTCCTCGTGGGCGACGTGCACACGCTGATCGAATCGTGGTAGGGAAGCCGCAGGTCGAAGTCCTTGAGCCCGTGGTACTTGATGAGGCCCTGGATGGGATAGGCTTCCGCGCTGGCCTTCAACGCCGCGCCGAACGGGGTGCCGTTTGAGTAGGTTTCGACCCGCGCATTGATGTACCGCGTCTTCGGTGGGCCGACGCATGGACTTGCGACTGCCGCTCTACGTCGCGGCGGGCAGCGCCATCGGCGGAGTTGCCAGGTACCTGATCTCCAGCGCGACCGTCAAAGGGGTGTTCCCTCTGGGAACTTTCCTCGTGAACGTCGTCGGCTGCTTCCTCATCGGCCTCATCGTCTTCGGTGGCGCCACGGGCGGCTGGCTCCACACGGGCGGACGCGTCTTCCTGGCCGCGGGCGTCCTGGGCGGGTTCACGACGATGAGCAGCTTCAGCTTCGAGACGCTCGAACTCGTCGAGGCGGGACGAACCGCCATCGCGGGAGTCTACGTCGCTGCAACGTTGGCGACCTGCCTCCTGGGAACGTGGGCGGGTCGCGCGGCCGGCCTCGCGTGGTGGCCGGCGCCCGCGTAGTGCCTAAATTGGCGAAATTAGGCACTACAGCGCGGACCGAAATCCATAAACCGCACAGGCCCGCATGAAGGTCGAAGTGCGGGACGAAACCATCGATCCTGGTCTCTGGTACGCTCTCGCTGCCATGATGTGGTTCTTCGTTGTGGGCTTGGTTGCGAGCCTAGTGAACCTAGCCACGAAGGCGTTGGCGTAGATCGGAGGGCTTACGGGCCGTCAATTCGACCCGTTGGTCGATTCGCTCGGCCCCGAGAAGCCGATGGCGACACCGCCGGGCGCGCGCACGATGGCGATGCGCACACCGCTCATCACCGTGCTTGGCGGGTACATCTCTTCCGCGCCTTCGCGCAAGGCCTTTGCGAACGCGGCGTCCGTGTCGCGCACGTGGATGTAGGGGATCGAGCCCGGGACCTCGGGGGGGTTGTTGGCGCGGATCCCGCCGCCGCCCTTGTCCGAGTACGTGAAGAGGTGGTAGTCGCCGTCGGCCGTGGGGACGCTCGGCTTGAATTTCCAACCCAGGACATTCTCGCACCACTCCTTCGTCGCGTCCGGGTCGCTGCTCGCGAGTTCCGTGTGGGTGATCCAGCCGTAGAGGCTTCGCGTGAATTCGTGGCCTTGCGTCGAAGACTTGGTCGCTTTGCTCGCCCGGGCGGTCGTTTTCTTCACGGTCTTTGACCGGCGCCTGCCAACCTTCGTGGTCGCCATGAGAATTCCCGACCACGAAACCGAATGGTTCGTTTGAACCTTTGGCCGAGATGTCCGCCGGTGCGAGTTCACCCACGACTGGTCATCCATCTGGAAAACGCTGATTACCACGAACATAAAGGATGGCCTCCGACCACTGGACCTCGATGCACCAGCGCCTGCGAATCAAGACGCGACCTCAGGCTCACCGAGAAATCGCCCTGCTCGTGGGCTTCGTCGCCGGCACGCAATTTGCCATAGACATCGTTGGATCGTACGCGCACCGAGATGTGACGTCCGTGGTCTGGATGATGGCCGTCATCGGCGTCCTATGGGCATCGTTCCGTACCGAAATCTATAAACTTCGGCGAGCGGGATGAGCCACCATGCGCGACGAGAATGTCGATCCGGTCATCTGGTATTCCGCTGTGACGATGCTCTGGGTCGGAATCGTGGGCACTGTCTTCTTCGCCGGCCTCATCGTGTTGCGTTGGCTCGCGTAGTGCCAAATCTGGCACTACACGGCTTCGCGGATCTTCTTCTTGAGCGCCTCGATGGATTCCTGGATGATCTCCGTCAACGTCTTCTGGACGTCCACGGGGCCCTCGAGCAGGTTGCCGGTGACGATGATGTCCGCCCCCGCCACGACGAGGCTCTTGGCGGTCGCCGCGTCGCGGATGCCGCCCCCAACGATGAGCGGGATGTCGACCGCCTTCGCCACGTCCTCGATCATGGGCGTCGGCACGGGGTGCGTCGCGCCGCTGCCCGCCTCGAGGTACACGTAGTCCATCCCGAAGAACTGGGCGGCCAACGCGTACCGTACGGCCTCGCGCGGGTTCTCGCGGGCAATGAGGCGCGCCTGGCCGACCTCGCCCACGCGGCCCCCGGGTGCGACGACGAGGTAACCCATCGGGATGACCTCGATGCCCGCCTCTTGGATCTTCTCCGCGGCGGCGATCTGCTCGTCCAAGAGGAACCGGGGCGACTGGCTGTTTAGCATCTGCATGAAGAAGATCGCGTCCGCGTGCGCGCTCACGCCGTCCGCGCCGCCCGGGAAGAGGATCACCGGGACCTGGACGTGCTTCTTGATGGCGCGCACGGTCTCGTTGAGGTTGTCGTGATGCACGCCGGAGGACCCGCCCACGAGGATTGCATGGCTGCCCGCCTTGGCGGCCGCGTCGGCGATGAGGCCGGATTTCTCGGCGCTCTGCTTGTCGGGGTCGATGAGGGTGAAGTGCAGGCTGCTCCATCGAAGGCTACGCTTGAGATACGCGTGGACCTTGCGACTCATCGAACGTTCGCCGAAGCCCGCGCGGTTATATGAGCTTCGGCACGAGGAAGGGCACGAAGCCCAACACCATGCCGAACTTGAGCAGCGCGCGGGCGGTTCGCGCCTTGCCGACAAAGGGCACGACAAGAAGCAACAAGAGCAGCGGGGCAACGAGCGGAAGGTAAAGCCCATCGAAGAACCGCAGCGCCACGGGGACCAACGCGATGGGCACGGTCGCCCACGCGACGGCGTCGCCGAGCCGGCGCGCGCGCTGGGGGCCCGCCGTCACCGCGAACGTGCGGCGTTCCCGCGCGTCATGCTCGGCGTCCTCGACGGATTTGTAGAGTTCGCGCGCGAGGTTGAGCAGCGAGGCGAGGACGGCCATCGCGAGCGGCGCCAGCACGCGGGCATCCAACGGCGGGACGGCGCGTACGAACGGGCCTCCCATCGTGGCGAGGCCCCCCAGGAGGAAGAGGGCGCCCGCGTTGTAGCTCACGAGGGCATGGCCGAGGATGCCGTGTCCCTTCGCGTGGTACTCGTAGAGGACGAGGTTCCCCGCGAGGAGGGCGGCGAGCGCGAGCGTCCACGCGTTGACGAGGCCCGCGAGGAGGATCGCCGCCACGATGCACGCGATGCCGAACGCCTTCGACTGCCCGACCGTCACGAGGCCGCGCGGTATCGGTCGACGCGGGTGCGCCGTCCGGTCGACGTCGGCGTCGAGCGCGTCGTTGAGGGCGTTGCCGCCGGCCACGCCGAGGGCGCCCGCGACGAGTACGAGGAGGACGGGCGTCGTCGGCAGGTATCTCCCCGCGGCGCCGATGGCTCCGGCGAGGACGCCCAGCGCCGCGAGCGCCGCGTTGCCGGGGCGTGCCAGGAGCAGGTAGGCGGAGGCCCGTGCCACGCGGTCGGGCGACGGCGCGCCCGTTTAAGCCGGTTCGGTTCGCGGCTTGCGCACGGGGTCCGGGAAGTCGCGGTAGAGCGCCGACTGGAAGTCCGTCACCTGGGCGTAGACGCGCTTGTGGAAGTCCTCCACCGGGCCGGCGCGCGGTGCGACGGTGCCGAACGCCTCGTCCAATTGGGCCAGGTCGCGCACGCTGATCGTCAGGTGGAACTCGCCGAGGGCCGCGGGTCCGAACCCGAGCTTGCGTCGCGTGAGGCGATGGTCCGCGATGCGTCCCTCGGCCTTGAGGTGGCCGAGGAAGCGGTCGGCGTCGTGCGAGAACTCGAGGTCTCGATGCGTGTTCTTCAGGTTGAACCAGATGTGGTAGTGGTCCATGGTCTCTCCTCAGGCGGGCTCGACGGGCGCGGAGGCAGGCGTGACGGGTCGGGAACGCGTGGCGGGTCGCAGCGTCAGCAGCACGACGGCGGCCAGGATGACGGCCCCGGCGACGCCGGTGCGTATGGAGATCGTCTCGTCGACGAAGTACCATCCCAGGAGGACGGCGACGATGGGGTTCACGTACGCGTACGTCGAGGCGGCGGCGGGGCTCGCGTGGTTGAGGAGGTAGATGTAGGCCGTGAAGCCGATGATGGAGCCGAAGATGACGAGGTAGACCCATGAGAGGAGGCTCGTGGAACTGGCCTGGGCCAGGTTCACCTTGGGTCCCTCGCCGAGGAGGAGTCCGGCCAGGACCAGGGCGGCCCCGCCCGCCAAGAGCTCGAGGCCGGTGGCCATGAGCGGGCTCTGTGGAAGGGGCGCGCGACGCGCGTACAACGACCCCGCCGCCCACGAGAGAGCAGCCAAGAGGAGGATGCCGCCGCCGAGCGGGTCGACGCGGTCCCCGGCGCGCGGGTCCATGAGGATCGCGACGCCCGCCAGGCCCAAAAGGACCCCCAGGCCCACGCGTGGCGTGAGGCTGCCGCGCGCGCCGCTCGACGCGTGCAGGACGACCATCCAAAGGGGAACCGTCGCGACGATCAACGCCGCCAATCCGGAGGGCACGTGCTGCTCCGCCCACGAGACGCCGCCGTTGCCGCCGAGCAGCATAAGGGTGCCGATGATGAGGGCCGAACGCCAGTGGATGCGCGTCGGGAGCGCCCCGCCGCGCTTTCGCGCGATGGCGTAGAGGACCGCGCCGGCCGTGATGTGGCGGGCGCCGGCCATGAGCAGGGGCGGCAGCGTCTCGACGGCGTAGCGGATCGCGAGGTAGGTCGAGCCCCACAGGACGTAGACGAGCGCGAAGGCGATGCCGAGCCGCACGAGGGGACGCGAGGCCACGAGGCGGCGCAGGGAGGGGTCGCTAAAGCCGTTTCGGCCGTCGTACGACGGTGCCGGCTTGAGCCGTCATACGACGGGGTACGTTCTTTAATCGCGTGGGTGGTGCGCGGCGCCGTGCACGAGCTCGCGTTCCGGTTCAAGCACGGATGCCCGTTCGGGAAACTCTCGGAGCAGTTTCCCACGGTGACGATGTCCAACTGGTGCAACTTCGCCATGGAGGTCCTCGAATACCAGGCGAAGGACGCCGAGCAGGCCTCGCGCATCCAAAGCGCGCTCTCGAACCTCTCGAAGCGCGGCTTCAAGGTCATGGGGCCCACGGTGAAGTCGGGCGCCACGCGCATGGTCCTCATGCGGTGCGGCCACAAGCGAGGCACCAGCGTCGACGAGGTGCTCGAGGACCACGGCTGCCTCGTCCTCTACCCGGTCGTCTACCGTGACGGTTGGGAGCACTACCGCGTCGTCGCCATCGACGACGAGCGCATGGCCGCGCTCTTCCAGGCCCTCGGCAAGCTCGGCGAGATGCAGATCACGCTCAAGCGCAAATCCGAGGACGGCCTCCTCAGCCAGTCGTTCATCCTCTCCACGGGCGAACTCTTCTCGGGCCTCACCGCCAAGCAGGCGGACGCCCTGCACGTGGCCATCGAGCACGGCTACTACCGCGTGCCGCGCAAGATCCGGACGGAGGACATCGCGAAGTCGCGGCGCGTGCCCCGAACGACATTCGAGGAACACGTGCGCAAGGCCGAGAGCAAGATCCTCCACTCGATGGCGCCCTACCTGGCCCTCTACGCCGAATCCACGCGCTAAGGCGCGGGCGGCCGAGGCGGCCTCGGCAAGGCGGGAATCGCCGCACTCCCCGCAGGCTGGGTCGACGCCGGAGGCGGCGCCTTGGGTGGACCGGGTCGCCGGTGCCAATGGCCGGGCCCCCACCAGTTCCACTCGCCCATGAGCCGCATCGTGGCGGGCACGATGATGGCGCGCACGATCGTCGCGTCCATCGCGACGGCGATGGCCAACCCCACGCCGAAGGCCTTGATGATCGTCACCTGTGCCAGGCCGAAGGAGGCGAAGACGAGGACCATGATGGCGGCCGCGCTCGTGATGAGGCGGCCGCTCTTCTCCAACCCCCGCGCGACGGCGGAGCGGTTGTCGCCCGTCGCGACGTACTCCTCGTGCATGCGGCTCAAGAGGAGCACCTCATAGTCCATCGAGAGGCCGAAGACGATGCAGAAGAGCAGGACCGGGATGGACGCGTCGATGGAGGCCGGGGTGAAGTCGAGCACGTTGCTCAAGTGGCCTTCCTGGAAGATCCAGACGACGGCGCCGAACGAGGCCATGATGGAGAGGAAGTTCATCACGATGGCCTTGGCTGGCAGCACGACGGAGCGGGTCTGCAGGAGCAGGAGGACGTACGTCGCGAGCACGACGAAGGCCATCGCGAACGGCGTGTTCCGCAGGATCAACGTCTGGGCGTCCAGGTCGTATGCGGGGCCACCCGTGACGAGCGCGCGTCCGTCGCCGACGATCGCATCGCCCCGCAACGCGCGCACGAGGTCGCGCGCCTCGGGCGTCGTCGTGTAGGCGGACGAGTAGACCTGGACGAGGGCGATGTGGGCGCCGATCGTGGAGTTGACGGCTTCCCCTACCCCTGGAGGCCACGTCCCAGGGGGTGAAGCATAGAGCGCCTCGTAGTCCGCCGCCGTCATGTTGGGATCCAGGTCGACGATGCTCTCGACGCCGACCACGCTCGGCAGGCGTGCGACGCGATGGGTGAAATTGTAGAGGTCCCCGACCCGCGCCGTCGACAGGACGGGCCCGCTCGGGAATTCCACGACGGCCGAGACGAGCGTCGCGCCCTGCTGCGGGAAGGCCTCTTGCAATATGGCGAAGCCGTGCCGGGACTCGGCGCCCTCGGGTAACTGGTCAGCGCCACCGTTGGCGAGGTTGATGTCCAGGAAGGGGACGCTCAGCGTGACGATGAGCAGGAGCGCCGGGACGAGGAAGAGGACGGGTCGCCGCATGACCGCCTCGGCCATGCGGTGCCAACCCCCGCGACCGGTCTGCGTTCGTTCGAGCCGGCGGCCGGGGATGCGCAGCCGATTGATCCGCGGACCCAGCAGGGCGAGTAGCGCGGGCAGGAAGGTGAGGGCGTACAGGATGGCGATTGCGACGACGAGGGCCCCCGCGAGGCCCATCGTCACGACGAACATGCCCTGGTAGAAGGCGAGGCCGGCCAGTCCCACGCCGACCGTGAGGCCGGAGAAGACGACGGCGCGCCCGGACGTGGCCATGGCGCGCGCAAGTGCATCGGGGACGGGTGACCGCCGCAGTTCCTCCCGGAACCGGCTGACGACGAAGAGGCTGTAGTCGATGGCGACGCCGAGCCCGATGAGGCTCACGACGTTGAGGGCGTAGACGGCCACATCCATGACGTCTGCGAGGAGGAAGGTGGCGGCGATGCCTCCCATCACGGCGAAGGCGCCCACGCCGATGGGCAGGAGGGCGGCGACGAGGGTCCCGAAGACGAGGATGAGGAGCGCCAGCGAGAGCGGGAGGCTGACGCTCTCGGCCCGCACGAGGTCGCGCTCGAGGGCGGCCTCGATGTCGTGGAAGACGGCAAGTTGGTCCGTGGCGACGACGTCCAGCACGCCGGATTGGACGCGGGGCCGGAGTTCGGCGTAGGCCTCTTGCGCCTCCTCTGGCGCCCCGTTCAGGTACACGATGGCGAGGAGGCGGTGCTGGTCCGTCGACGTCATGGAGGCCGCCGCCTGGGGCGACACGTCGTACGGCGTGCGCACGGCCTCGACGCGCGGGTCCGCACGCAACGGGGCGAGGGTCGCGTTGGCGGCGGCCTGGAACGCATCGTCCTCGACGCGCATGGCGTCGTGGCTCAGGATGAGGACGAAGCTGGTCTCGCGGGAGGAGGAGAGTTCGGTGGAGAGGAGTCGGGCCGCGCGCCCGGATTCCGTATTGGGCGGCGGTTCGTAGGGTTGCAGTTGGGCCCCTTGCAGGAGCACCGCGAGGCTGCCGGCGACGAGGAGCAGGCTCATGAGGAGCACGAGGACGCGGTGGCGGTGGACGAAGTGTCCCCAGCGGGCGAACGCCGTTTCGGGCACGGAGGGCGGTCGGCGGAAGCGTTCGATGACGGACCGCGCGGGGCGGGGCGCGATCGGGGGCGCCTTCACGTCGGCCAGGCGGTCCCATCCCTTGAAAGCGGCTTGTCAGGCAATCGGGTCTTCAGGCCTCTCGGTGGATGACGAAGTCCGCCATGGCGTGCAGGCTGCGCAAGGCGTGGCCGGCCTCGGTGTCGGGAAGCGAGCGCAGGGCCTTCTTGGCCTCGTCGATGAGTCCGTCAGCGACCGTCTCTGCGTGCCGAAGGCTTCCCGCGCTCTCCATGAGCGCCAAGGCCTCCTCGACCTCGGCGCCTCCCGTCTTGTGCTCGGGTTGGTCGAGCAGCGTGCGCAGGCGGCGCCCGTCCGGGCGCGGCAGGTGGTCGAGGGCGTGCACGACCATGAGGGTCCGCTTGCCGCGCGCGATGTCGCTGCCGCGCGGCTTGCCCAACACGGCCTCGGTGCCGGTGAGGTTGAGCAGGTCGTCCTTGATCTGGAACGCCATCCCGAGCGGCGCGCCGAAGCGCCTGATGGCCTCGACCTGCCGGGCGGTCCCGCCGCCCAGGAGCGCGCCCGCCTCCAGGGCGAACTCGAGGAGGACGCCGGTCTTGAGGCGGATCATCTCCAGGTAGCCCTCCACGGTCGCCGTCTCGTCCTCCTCGAGCAGGAGGTCCATCGTCTGGCCCTGGCAGAGCCCGAGGCAGGTCTCGCTGGCGCGTTGGAGAATCTGGACGACGGTCTCCGTGGAGACGCCCGGCACGTGTGCGTTACGCGCGATGGCGCCGAAGGCGAGGGCGAACAACCCGTCACCGGCCGTGATGGCGATGGGATTGCCCCAGATGGCGGCCACCGTGGGCCGCCCGCGCCGCACGAGGTCCTCGTCCATGATGTCGTCGTGGATGAGCGTGAACGTGTGGATGAGTTCGACCGCGGCCGCCGTCGGCAGGGCCCGCTTGGGGTCGCCGCCCACGGTCTCGCACGCCAGGAGGCACAGCGTGGGCCGGATGCGCTTGCCGCCCGCCTCGATGACGTGGCGGATGGGCTCGTAGACGGCCATGCTCGGCCGCACGCGGTTGCGCGAGAGCTCGAGGTACTCCTTGAGCGACTCGTAGAACTTGAGCGGCCGGATGTCGGGCAGCATCCGGTCGATCTCTTCCTGCACCCAGCGGGCGCGTTCGACCATGACCTCCGCGAGGTTCGTCGTCCGCGGCTCCGTCACGCCTCGATCGCCTCGAGGTCGTCGACGCGTTGGCCGGGCGCCCGCATGTACTTGAGCAGGAGGGGAAGCATCGTGGGCATCTTCGTGAACATGAGGCGTGCGAAGGTCCGGAAGCGGGCGTAGGTGAGGTCGACGATGACGTCGCCCGTCATGACGTCGGCGATCTTGTCCATGTCCTTGTCGGAGAGCTCCTCCATGAACATGCGGAACTTGTAGAGCTTCTGCAACGTGTTGCCCTCGGCCCGCATCCATTCGTCGTGGTATTGGGAGAGGAAGCGTTCGGAGACGTCGCCCGTGCGCACCGCCTTGGCGGCCACCTGGCCGGCGATGTGGCCCGCGCGCATCGCGAGCGCGATGCCGCCCCCGTGGATCGGGTTCACCTGCTGGGCCGCGTCGCCCACGAGCATGATGCCGTCGCCCCAGTACTTCTTGAGGCCCGCCGAGACGGGGATTCCGCTCGCGTTGATCTCGACCGGCGACGCGTGCTCGAAGATCTTGGGGTGGTCGGCGATGAAGCGGTCGAGGTAGTCGATGGCGCGTTCGCCGTGCCGCGACTCCGTCGTGAGGATTCCGATGCCCACGTTGGCGAGACCGTTCGCCTTCGGGAAGATCCACACGTAGCCGAAGGGGGCCACGTGGCTGCCGAAGTAGAGGTGCAGGCGCGTCATGTCGCACTGGACGCCGGCCATCTCGTACTGGGCCGCCGAGTGGAAGTCGCTCATCTTCTGCATCGTGCGCAGACCCGCCTTGCGGCCCACGAGGGAATCGATGCCGTCCGCGCCGATCGTGACCTTCGCGTTGATGCGGACGGGCTTGCCCATGAAGTCGCCCGTGACGCCGACGACGCGGTCGCCGTCCTTGACGACGTCCGAGACGAACGTCTTGACCATGCACTGCGCGCCGGCCTCGATGGCCTGCGCCGCCAACGCCTTCTCGAAGACCTTGCGCTCGAGCACGTACCCCACGGCGCTGGGGTCGTCGACGATGCACGTCTTCGGGTTATTGGGCGGGTAGAGGACGGCGCCCTGGATCTTGCCCAACGCCCACGACGGGTGAGGCTCGACGCCGACGTTCGTCATGCCCTCCAACGAGAGGCCCTCGGCGCAACGCTTGGGGGCGCCAATCTCTTGCCGACGGTCGAGGAAGAGCGTCTTGGCGCCGGCGCGCGCCGCCTCGCGGGCGGCGAGGCTGCCGCCCGGGCCGGCGCCGACGACGAGGACGTCGACGTTGCGGACGATCTCCGCGCCGTTGGCGCTAGGCAAGCGGGCGCCCTCCGCTCAAGGCCTCGACGGGGCAGAACTTGACGCAGATCCCGCAATCCGTGCAGCTGGGAAGGATGGTGAGGCGCGTCTCGCGCAGCTCGATGGCTTCGACGGGGCACAAGCCGACGCAACCCGCGCAATAGACGCAGACGTTGGGATCGACCGTGACAACCATCCGAATCCGGCCCGTTGACAGTCCCGGGCCCGTATTAAATCGTGCGGGCAAAGGTTTGAGCTTCTCGTCCACGTTCCGGCTCCCGATGTCGACGCCCACATCGTCGCCTTCGAAGCGAGCGGACCCGCAGACCATCTGCGAGCCTGGGCGGCATCAGAACTGCCTGCACACGAGAAAGCGCGGCCCCGGCTGAGCCTCGTCGCCCGGGCGGCCGCCCCCTTCGGCACCGTCTTAACCCGGCCGTTATTCCTCACGGCCGCTGATGAAGGGCCGGCCACGCTTCAAAGTCGAGGAGGAGAGCCCGCAGGAGGTCGTCGAGCGCGTCAGCCAGATCACGGACGTCCTCTTCCGCGCGCCCCACTTCGTCTTCAGCTACGGCCTCATCCTCCTCCTGCCCTTCCTCATCGTCCCCCTCTTCTGGAAGAACCTCGTCGCCCACCCGGACACGGAGGGACCCGTCTACGCGTACCGCAACTCGTTCCTCCTCTTCACGCTGCCCGGCCTCGTCGCCGCCGCCGGCGCGTGGCGCCTTGCGCGCCTCATGGGCGGCACCTTCAACCGGCGCCGGAGCGCCTTCCTCGCGCTCTCGGCCGAGTTCTTCCTCCTGCTCATCGTCACGGTCGGCGGGCTCCTGCATCGGCGCGGCGGCTACGACTTCTTCGACCCCATCATCGTCGGCTACGCGTTCACCATCGTCATCCACCAGGTCGCCCTCTTCACGACGAGCGACCACCGCCAGATCCGCAGCTCCTTCGTCGCCGTCATCCAACCCGCGCTCGGGCTCACCGCCCTCCACCTCCTCTTCGAGACGACGGGACGCAGCATCGCCCTCTCCGTCGTCCTACCGTTGGCCTTCCTCGCCGCGACGATCTTCTTCCTCGACCTCGTCGACGCGCCGATCCGCCGCAACACGGGCCTCTCGCTGAGCGAGATGTTCCGCCACTTCCTCGACCACTTGTCCAAGGGCGACCTCACGGCCGAGGAGCTCATGCTTCGGATCTCGAGCGAGATCGAAGCCTTCCTCGGCGTCGTGGCGATGCGCCGCAGCGACGGGACCCTCAAGGCCGCCATCGTCGTGCCCGCCGTCCACCCCGGCCCCATCGGTCACCTGGGAGGCAGCAACCTGCCCGCCAAGGTCATCCAGGCCATCGGCGTGAGCGACGCCATCCTGGTGCCCCACGGGCCGGCCACGCACGACTTCAACCCCGCCAGCCACGTCGAGGTCGAACGCATCGGCGAAGCGAGCCGCCAGCTCCTGTCCGCCGTCGAATATTCGAGGATGGCCTCGCCTCTCGTGCGCATCGGCACGGACGTCCAGGTCTGCAGCCAAGTCTTCGGCAACGGCGTCCTCCTCACGTACACGAGTTGGCCCAAACCCATCGACGACGTCGACTACGGCGTGGGCGACGCCGCCATGTGGTCCGCCAAGTATTCCGGGGCGAGCGAGGCCCTCTTCATCGACGCCCACAATTCGCTCCTCCTCGGATCCGGCGCCGTCTTCACGAGCGACCGGCGCGCGGTGAGCATCATCGAGACTTCGGGGCTCTCGACGAAGGAGGCCCTCCAACAACGCCGAGAGGGCATCCGCGCGGGCTACGCGCACAACAAGGATGCCTTCACGCGGATGGAAGGCATCGGCGAACAGGGCTGCCAAGTGCTCGTGACCGAGGTCGGGACGAAGAAGACGGCGTACATACTGTGGGACGGCAACAACATGCTGCCCGAGGTCCGGGGCCGCATCCGCGAACACCTCGCGACGCTCGTCGACGACTTCGAGGTCATGACGACGGACAACCACAGCGTGAACGCCGTCGCGGGCGGTTACAACCCCGTGGGCTACCGCGCCGACATCGAGAAAATCGCGCTCGTCACGCGGACGACGCTCGAACGCGCCATGCTCGACCTCGAACCCGTCGAGGTCGGCATGAAGACGGGACGTATCCCCGGCCTCAAGGTCCTCGGCCACTGGAACACCATCCGCCTCGTCTCCGCCGTCCACACCATCGTGAGCCTCATCCCGCGCGCGGCGGCCGTGCTGCTGCTCGTGATTGTCCTCGCCACGATCCTCGTCCTCGTCTGGGTCAACAACTATTATTGACGGGCCGCCGCCGCTCGCACGGCACCTGGGACCCGGGGAGTCGCGTCGGGCGTCGTCCCCTCCAGCGAGGGCTTGCGTTCGATGGAGCAACCCAGGGGAGCCGTCTCCGCGACCGCCACGTCCCGGCCCGCAAGCAGTCGTTCGAGCGCGTCCTCCAGGTGCCGGCGGCGGACGCGGGACTCCACCATGGCGTCATCGATCCGGCCGCGGTAGCGCAGGCGTCGCCGCTCGTCCAGGACGAACACCTGGGGCGTGCAGATGGCCCCGTAGGCGCGCATGACCCGCTGGTCTGCGTCCTTGACGTACGCGAACGGAAAACGCGGCTCGGCCTCCATCTGGGCCAACGATTCGGACGGATAGAGGCCCTCGTCGATCGGGTTCACGGCCACGAATCCCACTCCTTCGGGCTTCAGGCGTTCGTGCAACCGAAGGATGCGCCCATGGTAGGCCTTGACGCCGGGACACCGGCTCGAGACGAAGAGCAGGACGAGCAGGCGGTAGCGCGCAAACTCGGTCCACGTATGCGTCTGCCCGTCCGCGCCCTGCAGGTCCGGAAGGTCGGGCGCACGCTCGCCGATCCCCGGTTCGCCCCTCGGGCGGCGCAGCCGCCACCGTAGCCACGCCCAAGCCGTCGCCCACGTGCCGACGAGCGCGGGCGCGGCCACTAAGACCAGTTCGTGCATGGCCCGGCGCGTCGCCTACCGGGCCCGGAACTTCTCGGGGAACTGTTGGACGATTCCCGCGGCCAAGGCGTCGGCGAGCGTCATGATCTCATTGAAGATGTCGTCGAAGGCCTTCGTGTCCTCCGACCAGTCTTCCTCGATGCGGGCCGTCGCCTCCTTCTTCGTGAGTTCCAGGTGGAGCGACAGGAGGTCGGCCACGTCCTTCTCCGGCCAGAACCGGTTCGCCTTGCCCAAGAAGCGCGCGATCTCCTGCGCGTTCTTCGTCCACCGCTCGTCGGCGTCCTTGAGGGCCTTCTTGTCGCCGTCCTTGGCCGCCGCGACGAGGTCGACGGCGATCGTAATGTGCTCCTTGAGGAGTTTCGTCAACTTGTCGCCGGCGTCCCTGCCGTAGTAGGGCACGATGGCCTTGCCGATGTCCTCCTGGTTGCGCAGGAGGCGCTGGGCCGAGTCGTCCGCGCTCGGCAGGTCCGCGACGGCGGCCACGATGTAGTCGCGCGTCCAGATCACGTGGTCCGCCCAGAGTTTGCGCACGGCGATGCGCAGGGCGCTTCCAGGCTCCGTGAAGAGCGCGTCGGGGATCGTCGTCAGGCCTTCGAGTGCTGCCGATTTGGTGATGGGACTCATGGTTCATGCCTCCTTGGTGCGTTTGAGTTCGTCGAGGAACTTGACGGCCTCCCGGCGCACGTGGTCCGCCAGGATCGGACTGATGATGCTCTTGATCCTCCCCGTCTCGATCTTGCGCGCCGCGTCGGTCTTGAATTCGAGGATGGTCTCGGCGGCGCTCTCGACCGCGTCGAGCTCCGGGTTCTTCACGAGCGAGTTGGCCACCGTCATCGGCTGCCTCACGAGGGCACGGACCGGCCCGGTTCGTCCCTTGGCGAGCGCCTGGAACACGTCGCTCGTCTTGAACGCCGTCTCCACGAGGTCGTACTCGTCCGGGTCCACGAGGTGGGCCACGAAGCGCGCATGCTCGTCCATGATGCCGCCCCAGAAGGAGACGACCTCCTTCCGTTCCAGTTCCACGTGGCCGCCGGCGATGGCCTCCAACCGGTCGACCCACCGCACGGCCTCGCGCCGCGTGTGGTCGAAGAAGAGGGGCCAGACGAGGCTCTGGAGTCCGCCCTTGACCTGGGCGCGGTGGTTCTCCTCCTTGTACTCGATGAGCGGCTGGATCTCGTTCTTGATGTTGCGCACGTACGCCTTCGTCTCGCTCCAGCCGGGCGGGCCCTTGGCGTCGATCTTCACGAAGAGTTTCGCGTACCGTTGCTGGAACGCCTGGGCCTCCTTCTTTTCCCGCGCCGCGACCTCCTCGGGCATGAGGAGCCCGAAGAAGAGCGCGTGCTCCGACATGATGTCGAGGGCGAAGCGCGCGTCCGCCCAGACGAGGTCGCCCACATCCGTGTTCGTGACCTCGGGGAGGATCATCTGTTTCTCGTAGCGGCTCTCGACCTTGCCGTTGTGACGGCCGTACATCCGCGAGGCGCCCTTGCGGCCCCAGACCTCGAAGCCTTCCTGGGCGGTCGGCTGGACGTAGTGGTCGACCGCGGGCAGGCCCCTGCGTTCCACAAAGAACCGCGACCGGCTGGTGCGGGCGCGGCCGGTTCGTTCGCTTCGCCTTCGGGTCGTGCGCGTCTGGATTCGTGGCATGTGCTTCGTCCCCCTGAGTTGGTGTCGAGTCGAGCCGCGACCTCGCGTAAAGTCTCTCGGTCACCGTATCGAGAGCCAACGCGACGGCCCGAGGTGGCGAAAGCGGGGCGAATCGTTGCGGAAATGCTTAAGAAAGAGCGGGGTCTCCCGACGCTCCCCCGCTTCTCACGGGCCCGTGGGCTAGCTTGGTATACTACCTGCTTGGGGTGCAGGTGACTCCGGTTCGAATCCGGACGGGCCCACTCTACTTCCCACGCGACGACCCGTTCACGGCCTCGACCATGGCCCTCTGCGAGTCCCGCGCAAAACGCTTCTGCAGGAAGCGCGTGACCGGATAACCCACCCGGGCAAGGACGTTGCGCGGCCGGGAGAAGGCGACGACGCTGTACCACACGCTGTCGTCCGCCCGATGCCACTCGATGGCGAACTTCTCCTCGCCCTCTTCGGCGTGTTCCATGAGGGTCCCGTACCCGAACCCGTGCGCCCGCACGGGTCCCTCCTCGTCGAAGACGTAGACGATGCGGCTGGCGTTGAGCGACCAGAGCCCGAAGTGGCGGATCAGGAGCGCCACGGTTGCCCCCTGACCCACCGGGGTCCGCGGGTCGTAGAGCCGGACCCAACCGAGTTGGAACATCGTCCAACCGTCGAGCGCCGCACACGCCCGCGCGAAGGTCTCCTTTCCACTGCCGAGCCGCACACGGTAGCGTTCGTGTTTGTAACCCGGAGGAAGCCGCGACTTCGAGGCGCCGACCTCGGCGTACGAGAACGTGGAATCCCGCTGGTCGGCCACGAACCGGCGCACGCGTTCCTCCGTGGGCCGTCGAAGGAGGAACATGCGTCTACGCCCGACGCCGTGGCGGTTCAAGAACCTGCTGCGGGAGCCGCCCAGGCATAGGGTTCATCCCCTTGCAGCGATGGAGGGAACGACCGCGAGTGGCTCGTATCCTCATCCTGGGCACCGGCGAGTTCGGCCGCTTGGCCGCTCGTGAACTGACGGGAGACGGCCACGCGTGCGTCCTCGCCAGCCGGCACCACGCGGGCCTGCAGGCCGACGCCCGCGACGCGGACTCGGTGCGCCGGGCCATCCGCGAATCGCGCGCCGACGCCATGCTCCTCACGCTGGGTCCGTACATCGGTCTGCCCGCGGAGGCCGCGCGGGCCGCCCAAGAGGAGGGCGTGCCCTACGCGGACCTCTCGGACGACCCCGCCTACTCGGCCCGCGTCGCCGCGCTGGGCCGCGGAACTCCCCTCCTGACGGGGATGAGCACGGCGCCCGCCATGAGCCAGGCCCTGGCGCGTCTTGCCCTGAGGAGCGCGCCCGAGGCCCGAGAAATCCACGCCGCGCTCTTCGTCGGCGGCCACAATCCCCAGGGCAAGGCGACGCTCGCGTACGCGGCCCAGGCGCGGCTCGCGGCAGCGTCCACGGTCATCCCGTTTCCATCGTCCGGCCGGCGGCGAGCCTTCCCTGCCCGCGCCTACTTCGACCTGCCCGACTCGCCGGTGAAGGCGCGGTTCTTCGTCGCCCTCGGCGGTCTCATGGGGCTGGGTTGGCGTTCGAGGTGGCTCACGCGGCACTTCGCGTTCCTCGGACGCTACGCGACGGCCTTCTCGCGCGACACGCGCGGCGCCCTCGTCGCCCAGGCCCTCGGGCGCGACGGCCAGGTCCTCGCCCAGGAGGGCCTCTACACGGGGCGCGATGGAAAGCGCCTGCCCGTCCTTCCCGCGTTGTGGGCGTTGGAAGAGGCGTTGGCTGGGCGCGCCCCGAAGCGCGCGGCGCTGCCGCACGAATGGGTCGACCCCGACGCGCTCGTGCACTACATGGTCTCGAAAGGATTCGGACACGAGGCAATCCCATGAACGCGTTGGACGGTGGCACCGGAGCGAAGTGGTTGAGGGGTCACGCCGTCGTCGGAGCCCTGATCTGGCTCGCCTCGTGGTTCGCCTTGCCCGACCGGGGGTCATTCATGGGGTTCCTCGAGTGGGTCGTCATCTTCGCCCTCCTCGTCGTCACGCCTTTGGGGCTCGCGCTCCTCGACCGCACCCCTGCCTCGCGCTTTTCCCGGCCCCTCGTCCGCTTCGTCCACTTGCTCCAACCCTTGGCGGGGTACGTGGCGGCCGTATCGTTCCTCCTGCCGACGGGTCCGCTGGCCGCAGCCGCGGCCGCCCCGTGGGCCGCCGTGGCGGCGTTCCTCGCCTTGGCCGGCGTCCTAGGCATCCCCAACCTCCGCACCACCAAGATCCGCGAACTGCCCGCGTGGGCCGCCCACTTCTTCTTCCCCTTCGGCGCCGCGTGGGTCGTCATGAGCCGCGCCGGCCTCAGCCTGCCGAGCCTTCGAGGGACGATCGGCGAACCCATCGTCATCCTCACGGCGGTCCACTTCCACTTCATGGGCCTCGGACTGCCCATCCTCGTCGACCGGATCGGGCGCGCCCTGCCCGAGCGCGTGACCCGCCGCCCCCTGGTCACGTTCTGTTTTCTCGCCATCGTCGCGGGTCCTCCGACGGTCGCGCTGGGTTTCGTCGTCGACGGGGCCTTCCAGGTCTCGGGCGCCCTCGTGCTCGCCCTTGCGGTCGTGGCCTTCTCGGTTTTGTCCCTCGTCTTCGTCGTGCCCAAGGTGCGCGGCCTGGCCAAGGCCGCATTGGCCGTCTCGGCGCTCGCCGGGATGTGGGCGACCCCGCTAGGCTTCGCGTACACGCTCGTCCAGTTCGTGCCCGAGATCGGCATCACGATCCCCTGGATGGTCCGATTCCACGGCATCGTCCAAGCCTTCGGTCTCGTCTTCTGCGGCCTCCTCGCTTGGACGTGGGCCGCCGGCCGCCACGCGGCAGGAGCCCAACGTGCGCCCTGACGAGACCGGTCGCCACCTCATCCTGTACGATGGCGTCTGCGGTCTGTGCGACCGGGCCAACCGGTTCGTCCTCGCCCACGACGCGGCGGACCGGTTCCGGTTCGCGTCGCTGCAGAGCGAGTATGCGAAGCGGCTCTTGCGCGGCATGGGCGCAGACCCCGAGGAGCTCACGACGCTGTACGTCGTCCCCGACTTCGAACGCCCGTCGCGGCGCCTGTTCGCCCGCTCCGACGCCGTCCTCTTCGTCCTCGAACAATTGGGCGGACTCTGGAGGGGCACCCGGCTCCTGCGTATCTTGCCGCGGCGCGTACTGGACCGCCTCTACGACCTTGTCTCCCGCACCCGGTACCGGTGGTTCGGCCGGTTCGATGCGTGTCCGCTGCCCTCGCCGGAAATGCGGCGCAAGTTCATCGCCGTCGAATGATGCCACGATCCGCTTGCGCGCCGCGTCGACGTCAGGGGGCGGCCTTCGCGGCCTCTGCGGTGCCGGGTCGCGTCGTCGCGATCTGTGCTCCCCGAGGCGTGATGAGTCGGGCTCCGTCAATCCAACGCTCGACCTCGAAAAGGTCGATGGGAGAGCGACCGCGGTTCACGCGGCCCAGGTGCTTGCGAAGCTGCGACGGTTCGGCCTGGGCCAACTCGCGCACGGACCCGACGCCCACGCCGACGAGGGCCTCGGCCGCCTGCGGTCCGACGCTGGGGACGCGCAGGAGGTCCGCCATGGACTGCCACCGTTCGATCGTCGCGGGCCGCGTCTGGATCTTCTCCGAAACGCCGTTCGCGTCGGCGTTCAGGAGGTCGCCGATCGTGCGGATGTCCGCCTGTTCCAGGCGCTCGGCGAAGGCGGGCCCAATCCCTTCGATCTCGATGACGGGCCGGGACAGGGCGTCCCATGCGGGGGCCGTCGTGGCGGCGGTCACGAGATGCTCGTGCGTGGCCTGGGCAGCGTGTCGCACGAGGCCGCCGAGCACGAAGAGCGCGATGGCGAGGATGATGCCCAGGACGCCGAGAGCGAAGGCGGAGATCGTGAGGCGCAGGTCGTAGTTGCCGCCACGAGAGACCTGCCAGTCGCCGAGGGCGAGGGTCCACACGGCAGCCACGAGGAGCCCGATGATGAGCACAATCCCAAGGGCGCGCAACGCGGCGGCTCCGCGCAGGAGTCGCGTCCTTATGTCCGCTGCAGGCTTCGCTTGGTTCGTGTCCGTCACGTGTTTCACCACGGGCCTGGCCTGATCGGCCAGGGGCGAAATCAGCCCCCGGGAGGTTGATGACGTTTACCGAACGTGGTTGGAAGGCGGGCGCACGTGACCAATGCCCCGGGGGCCTACGCTACTTCCTCCGGGCGAAACGCGGAGGCCGTCGCCGCTTCCCCGCACCTGGCGGGTCGGACGTCCCGCATCGACCTCGCCCGTGTTACTCGACGGCCGAAAAAACACCTTGCCTTCGCCGCTCATGTAACGCACGCCTTGGCCCCCCTATTCTCTCGACCACGCAGCGTCCCGGATTCCAGCGTACGGATTCCCCAACGGTTTGGACGGTTCGGCCGGCTGAGCGGAGGGCCGGGCCTCCTCTTCCTCGTGGTCCTGTTGTTGGCCTCGCTCGGCGGCTTCCTCTTGGTCGCCCTCGTCATCCGTTAGGCTGGGGCCTGGGCAAAACGAGCGTGAGGCAGGCGGGTTCCACCTGCCAATGGGTAGCGCCTCAGAAGAGGCCGTTGCGGTTGGCGGACGTCGCGGGCACATCCTGCTCGACGCTCCAGCGCTCCACGATCTTGTCGCCCTCGATCCGCAGGATGTCGACGAAGGCCCGGCCCTTGTCGCCGGGCTCCGGCACGAGTCGGCCATGGACGACGACGAGGTCGGCGTCGGCGACGGTCCGCTTGATGGAGCACTCGAGGAACGGGTACGTTCCCAGGAGCTCCGTCAGGGCGCCCACATAGGCGTCCCGGCCGTCCGCGATGCGGGGGTCGTGTTGTCGCAGCGAACGGTCCAGGAGCCTCGCCGCCGCCTCGGGCTTGCGCTCCAAGTAGGCGAGCCGGTAGAACTCTTGCGCGATTGATCGCATGTCGTTGGGGGCCTCGTCGAGCACTGTGCCGGTCACCACGCTGCGCCGGGATTCCTACCAGGGTTAAAACCCGGCGGGATTGAGCCCGGATTCGCGGGGGTCCCACGCGTCCGGGCCACCGCGAACGTTCAAGTCCAGGGAACCCTCATGCGGCGTCGTGACGATGCGAAGAGGCGAAGCCGCCTTGGACAGGTGGTCGTGGGTCCACTTGGGCGCCGGCCTCCTGCTGGGCCTTACGGGCCTGGACTGGAGGATCGGCGTCGCCCTCATCGTCGGTTTCGAAGGCCTCGAATCCATCCTGCGCCGGATCAAGACGAACGGCGAGGGCCTCTTCGAGTACGAGTCGTGGCCGAACGTCGCTGCCGACATCGTCATCGGATCCGCCGGTTTCCTCGCCACGCTCTGGGCCAGCCCCTACCATTGGCCCTTCACCTAACGTGTTCGTCGGCTAGTGTAGGACCCTACAGCGAGGGATTATCAACCGGGGGTGTCTCGACGCGAACGTGCAGGACGAGATCCACGGCATCCCGGAACGCGTCTACCGCCGGCGATGGCTCACCCTCGGCGTCCTCGTCCTGAGCCTCGTTCTCGCCGTCATCGGCGTCTCCGTCATCAACGTCGCCCTGCCGACGTTCCAGCGCGAACTGGGCGCGTCGCTCACGGAACTGCAGTGGATCGTGGACGCGTACGCCCTCGCCTTCGGGGGCCTCCTCCTGACGATGGGAGCCGCGGGCGACCGTTGGGGCCGACGAGGCGCCCTCCAGATCGGCCTGCTCATCATCGGCGTCTCGTCCGGGCTCGCCCTGGGCGCGACGACCATCACCCAACTCATTGTCCTGCGCTCGATCATGGGCGTCGGCGCCGCCCTCGTCATGCCCGCGACGCTCAGCATCCTCTCCGTCGTGTTCCCTCCCCACGAGCGCGGAAAGGCCTTCGGCATCTGGGCCGCCTTCGCCGGATTGGGCGCCACGTTGGGCCCCGTCGTGGGAGGCTGGCTCATCGACCACAACGACTGGTCCAGCATCTTCGGCCTCAACATCCCCGTCGTCGTCCTCATCCTCCTGGGCTCCCTCATCTTCGTCCCGTCCTCGCGCGACACGCTGCGCCGGCCCCTCGACCCCGTCGGCGCCCTCCTGTCGATCGTCGGCCTCGGCGCCCTCCTCTACGGCATCATCGAGGGCCCCTCCCGCGGCTGGGACGACCCGCTGACCCTGGCCGGCCTCGGAATCGGCCTCGTCGCCTGCCCGCTCTTCTACTGGTGGGAGACGCGCACGAAGTTCCCCATGCTGCCCATGCACTACTTCCGCTCCCGCGCCTTCTCCATGGGCAACCTCACGGTCGGCCTCACGTTCTTCGTGATGTTCGCCTTCTTCTTCGTCATCACCCAATACCTGCAACTCGTGCGCGGCTACTCCGCCTTCGACGCGGGCCTGCGGACCCTTCCCATCTCGGTCGGCATGATGCTCTCGGCGCCCAACAGCGACCGCATCGCGCGACGCTTGGGCGTGCCGAACGCGGTCACGACGGGCCTCATCTTCATCGCCCTCTCGCTGCTTGGCATGGCGTTCCTCACCGACCAGACGCCCTACCTCCTCATCGCGCTCGCGTTCTTCGTGATGGGCCTCGGCATGGGCGCGGCGATGGCGCCGAGCACGACCATCATCATGGACTCGGTGCCGCGCGACAAGGCCGGCGTCGGCAGCGCCATGAACGACACGAGTCGAGAGGTCGGCGGCGCCCTCGGCATCGCCGTCCTCGGAAGCATCCTCAACGAGTCGTACCGTCGCTCGCTGGAACTGCCCCCGGACCTGAGCCCTCAAGTCGTGGAGCGGGTTCGATCGGGTCTAGGACAGGCCTACGTCGCCGCCCAGGGCCTCGGACCGGAGGGTGCGGCGGTCGTCCGCGCCGCCCGCGACGCGTTCATGTCCGGCGTCGGCGCCGCGTACGCCTGGGGCGCCCTGGTCGTCGTCATCACGGCCATCCTCGTGCGCTTCTTCATGCCGCACCGCGCCGCCGAGCACACGCGTGCGCCCATCGTGCGCCCGGCGACCGCCCCCGCGCCCGCGCCCGGCAAGTGAACCGATGGCCCGAACGCGGACCCAGCCGCTGCCCGCCGCGCTGCAAGCCTACTTCGACGGCGTGGCCTCGGGCGACCTCGACGAAGCCGTGAGCGGCTTCGCGGTGGATTCGGTCATCATCGACGTGGACCGTTCCATCGAAGGCGCACAGGCCATCCGCGAATGGGCGGCCGACGAGGTCCTGGGCGGCGTCTACGACATCCTCGAGGTCACGGAACGGCCCGGCGGAGTCCGGGTGCTCCTCACGTTCCGGCCCAAAGGATGGAAGACGGGTTTCCGCGCACGGTACGACGTGGACGTCCAAGGCGACGTCATCGTCCGCATGGACCTGCAATACGCGTGACGCCTATGCGGGGGCCGCCGTCGTATGGCCCGCGTGCGGGTCCGTCGTCGTCGAATGCGTGTGGCCTGGTGTCTCGCCCGCGGCATCCGTATGGCTGTGCGTGTGCTCCTCGCCCTTGCCCAACCACGTGATGCCCTCGGAGGCGACGCCTGCGCCGTAGGCGGCGGCGCCGAGCACGAAGGAGCCCACGACGACGATGGCCACGTAGGCCCGCGCCCGCCGCGGCATGGGCCGCGTCACGGAGGCGCGCCACAGGAGGAGGTAGACGAACAGCAGCAGCGTCGCCGTCTCGAGGACCTTCGTCGTGATGGCCAGGATGTCGAGCGAATCGATCTCGTCCCCGAAGGGCGGCGGCGTGAACCGCGTGATGACCCACAGCATGAGGGAGGCGCCGGAGACGAGGATGCCGGCATAGCAGACGCGCCCCGAGAGGTGCCGAAGCACGAGTAGTCCCAGGACGACCTGGACGGTTGCCAGGACGAGGAAGAAGAGCCCTTGGGCGCGGGCCTCGGCCATGTGGGTCGGCGCGAGCACGAAATGGAGCGTCCCCGCGGCGACGAGGAGGCCGGCGGCGACGGTCGCGCTCATCTGGGCAGCGGAGCGTTTCTTGTCCTGGACTGGCGGCGGAGAAGGCGTCGTTTCTGGAATCGGAGCCGATGCCGTCGTCGTGACCACCCGTAGGGCCAATCTCACACCCGGAGTTGACGAGAGCCAGCTTGAATTTAACAGTTTTCGAACTGCAGTTCAAGGACGCCCGGTCCTTCATATACTGGGGCGGCCGGCAACCCTGGCCCACGCGTTGTAGTGCCTAAATTCGCGAAATTAGGCACTACAGGCTACGCGGGTCCGCCGGATTCAAGTACGGACTCCTTGGTCTCGCGCCGCTCCATGCCGGAACTGCCGGACATCACGCTCTACATCGAAGCCCTGGAGCGGCTCACCGTCGGTCAACCGCTCGAAAAGGTCCGGCTCCAGAGCCCGTTCGTGCTCCGCTCCGTCGACCCCTCGCCGGCGGCCCTCGAGGGCCAGCGCGTGACCGGCGTGCGGCGCATCGGCAAGCGGATCGTCCTCGAGTTCGAGACGGGCCTCTACGCCGTCATCCATCTCATGATCGCAGGCCGCCTCCACTGGCGACCGGCCGGCAAGAAGGTCCACGGCCGCATCGGCCTCGCCGCCTTCGATTTCCCCAACGGCACGCTCGAACTGACGGAGGCGGGCTCCAAGAAGCGCGCCTCGTTGCACGTCGTGCGGGGCGAGACCGAACTGAAGCGTCTCGACCCGGGCGGCCTCGAACCCCTCGGTTCGTCCTTCGAAGACTTCCGCGACGCCCTCACGCGCGAGAACCACACGTTGAAGCGCGCCCTCACCGACCCGACGCTCTTCAGCGGCATCGGCAACGCCTACTCGGACGAGATCCTCCACTTCGCCAAGCTCTCGCCGGCCCAACTCACCCAGAACCTCGACGAGGAGGGGATCCGACGACTTCACGCCGCCGTCCAAGCCGTCATCTTCGGCTGGATCGAGCACCTGCGGGACGAGTTCGGCGATGGATTCCCGGAGAAGGTGACGGCCTTCCGCGAGGGCATGGCCGTGCACGGGCGCCACGGCAAGCCCTGCCCAGCCTGTGGCTCGCCCGTGCAACGCATCGTGTACGCCGAGAACGAACTCAACTACTGCGCGACGTGCCAGACGGGCGGCAAACTCCTCGCGGACCGTTCCCTGTCGCGCCTCCTCAAGAGCGACTGGCCGCGCACGCTGGACGAGCTGGAGAAGCGCCTTCGACCCCAGGGTCAGGTCTAAGAACGGCCGCCCGGATGCGGCCCGCATGCCCGACAAGGTCGTCCACTTCGAGTTGCCGGCGGACAATCTGGAACGCGCCCAGCGGTTCTACCACGAGAGCTTCGGGTGGTCGATGAACCCCGAGACGGGCGTCCAATACACGATGGTGGGCACGACCGAGGTCGATCCCCAGACGCGCCGACCCAAGGAGCCCGGCGCCATCAACGGGGGGATGCTCAAGCGCCAGGACCCCATCCGCCAACCCGTCATCACGATCAACGTCGCCAGCATCGACGAGGCCGCCAAGAAGATCGAACGGGCGGGCGGGAAGGTCATCCGCAAGCGCCAACCCGTCGGCCAGGCCGGCTTCGCCGCCTACTTCCAGGACACGGAGGGCAACGTCCTGGGCCTATGGGAACTCGCGGGCGCGCCCCCGAGCAAGAAGAAATAGCCGCGCTCAACCCGGCTTCAGGACCATCACGGCGACGATGAGGATTGCGGGGATGCTCGTCGCGATGCCGAACGCGGTGCCGCGCGCCGCCGCCACGCGGTAAGGCCTCGAAGCGAAGCCGTGGCGGTCCAATGCGTCGATCTGTTTTCGCAACGCGGGTCGATACAGGGCGATGCCGAGCACCGCCATGATCGCGTACAGCACGATGCCGGTCACGATCCACGGCGTGCGCAGGCTCAGGCGCCCGATCCAAGCGAGACCCAAGCCGGTGAGGAGCAACAGGCCGTACGAGGGGTTCGCGACGCGGTCGTCCAAGAACCGGATCGTTCGAAGCACCTGCGGGAGGATCTCGGGGCGGCGACTTGCGCGTGCCATCCAGATGCCGTACGTGGCGTTCGCGCCGACGGCGACGATGGCCAGGAGTACGTGCACGAACTTGAGGGTCGCGTACGCCGTGAGCCAATCGGGCACGTGGCGATACCCGTCGCCGTGCTCTTAACGGCAGCGGATGTAAGCGAAACGTAAAGCCCGCCCGTCCCAACGTTTTCGTGATCCAGCATGGGCTTCAAGGATTTCGAGACGCAGTTCGAGAGTCTTCCGCCGTCGCGGCGCGCCCCCGCGCGACGACTGGCCCAGCGCCTCGTCGAACACGAGGAGATGCGCCCGGACGAGGCCGTGCTCGAGGCGCTGCGCCGTTTTGGCCCGCGCACGCGCCACGACGCGCCCAAGGACCCGCGGGCACTCACGAGTCCGGACGTCTCGCTGGCCGGGCCGCACGGGCCCGAAGGCGAATCGCATGGCGGCCGAGGCGGACGGGACCCGCTGCGCTTCGTCGAAGACTCCACGCCGAAAGGAACGAACGCCTATTCGAGGTCGCGAGGATCGCCCGCCGAATCGAAGAAGGCCTTCGGTCGGGGTCGTGCGCGCATCGTAAGCGCCGTGCCGCCCCTGGAGCGAGAGACGAAGCCTCGGCTGCGAACGAAGGCCGCGGCGGGTGAGCGCGGAGCCGTCCGCAAGGTCCCGCACCGCGCCGGGCGGTCCCCCCCGCGAGGCAAGCGGCAACGAAAGGCCGACGGCCGGGGGGCGCGCCAGGGCCTCAAGCGTCGATCGTGAGCGCGTAGGTCGCGTCGACGCCCACGCGCAGGCTGACGTCGGCTCGAACCGCGCCCTCAGGCACGATGCTCGCATCCTGCACGAAGGGCACCATCGAGCACGGCCCTACCTGTTCGTCGTTCACATCGCGCCAGCAGACGTTGGCGTCGGCCATCCCGTCCACGCTGGTCGTCGTCAACGCGTACGTGCTTCCGGGGGCGGGTAGGATCGGGAACTGGGTCCGACTCAGGTCGTCGTAGCCCAAGAATTCGACGAGTGCGCACGTGTCGAATTCGCAGTTGAGGCCGGCTCCCGTTCCGGCCACGAGACGGCCGCTGTAAACCTGCGGCGCTCCCAGGACGCGGTCCGCGCGCACGAGGCCCTGGCCGGAGGCGTTGTCGACGCCGGGGGCGTCGACGTCTTCGGCCTGCGTTTCCAGGGTCGAACGGATCTGGGCGTTCGTGAAGGTGGGGTGCACGGACTTGACGAGAGCCGCGACGCCGGCCACGTGAGGCGCGCTCATCGACGTTCCGCCTTGGTACCGGTATGCGGCATCGCTCGTGTGCCACGTCGAGAGGATGTTGTCGCCGGGCGCGACCAGGTCGACCTCGGGGCCGCTGCTGGCGAAGGCGCAGACCGTGCGCCAGCCCGTCGTGCAACCCACGGCGATGGCGCTCGCGTACTTGGCGGGGTAGCTCACGCAGTTCGTGCACGGGCCGCTGTTGCCCGCCGAGGCGACGACGAGGACGCCCTGGTCCCACGCATAGTTGACGGCGTCCTCGAGGATCGTAGCGCCCGTGGTGCCGCCCAGGGAGAGGGATACGATGTGCGCGCCGTCGTCGACGCAGCCGACGATGCCGGCCGCGATGACGTCCCAGGGTCCGAACCCAGTGGCGTCCAGGACCTTCGCATGCTTGAGCGTGACCTTGGCGATGCCGGCGATGCCGACGCCGTTGTCCGTCGTGGCGGCGACGATGCCGGACACGTGCGTGCCATGGCCGTGGTCGTCCCACGGATCCGTGTCGTTGTTCACGTAGTCGTGGCCGCCCGCGTACCGGTCCACGAGGTCTTCGTGCGTGTAGCGGATGCCGGTGTCGGCCACGCAGACGACGACGCTCGTCGAACCAAGAGTGACGTCCCAGGCGAAGTCGGCCCCGACCTGCTTGGGCGCGTACTGGCCGGCGTAGTTCGAATCGTCGGGCACGAACTGGATCCGTGACTCGGAGGGCATCGCCTCGACGTACCGGACGCGTTCATCCGCGTGGCCTCGGGCCTCGAAGTCGCGAGGCGCCAGCGCGATGACGGAGACGGAGCCGAGTCGCTCGTTGATGGAGACGACGAGGCCGCCGTGGAACACTTCGCCCACGTGCAACCCGGAAGGCAGCTCGTAGAACCCGACCGCGTACCGGGCCGGGGCCACGTCGCCGGGCGCCAGGCCCACGAGGGGGGATGCGGCCAGGACCGCGAGGGCCAACGTGACGGCGAATCCTGGCATGTGGCAAGCCGGACGACGCGCCGGGGCCGCTTATCACCCTAGTGGATTCGTCTGTATCCGTCAGGTGGTGGAAAACGGGACGGTTTCGCCGGCGTAGACCGTGAAGGCGCTCGGCCGGCTCCACTTCGTCGAGGCGAACACCATGTGGGCGCGCCCATCGGGTCCGATATCGATCCACGGGTAGTCCAGGAGCCGTCGGTCCTCGCCCGCTGCGCACGCCGGCCCCTTGGCGCAGATGTTGCCTTCGTGGATGGACTCGGGCGTGACGCGCACGACGCGCGCCGCCACCTGGGGCGTTCCCGCCTGCAGGATGACGGCATACTGGGCGAACCAGGGCGCGTCGATCTTGGAGGCCCGGCCCTCGACGTCCGCCTGGTACCAGACGAGGCCGAGCGTCTTGGGGCCGAGCGCGGCCACCCAGGGCATCGCGTGCGTCCCGTTGCTGAGCCCAAGAGGCGCCGCGGCCGACCACGTCGCGCCGCCGTCCCAGGATGACGAGGCATGAAGGCGGGAGGTCCCGTTGAGTTCCTGGGACCACACCACATAGAGGTTGCCGTCGTCGTCGATGGCCGTGGTGGGAAGGGCCGCCGCGAGCTCGGACGTCAAGGGGAACATCTCGGTGCGCTTCCACGTCCCGCCACCGTCGTGGGACGAGATGAGGTACCACCGCCCCGACTCGTAGGTCTGCTCGTACGCCGTCCGTCCCGGCTCCTCGTAGCGGACCACGTAGAGGGATTGGCCGGCCGCGTCGACGACGAGGTTCCCTTGGCCGGCGAAGTTGACGTTCGGGTCGAGGCGGACGGGGACGGTCCACGTGTCGCCCCGGTCGTCGGAGCGCATGTACCATAGGCCCTGGTTGGGCGAGTTGAGCGGGTCCGTAGGTGTGGGCACGCCGCCCAGATACGTCGCGTACTCGGGTGGGAGGGCCTCGACGACGACGTGCAGCCGGGTCGGCCCGACGGGAAGGATCCAATGCCGGTGCATGAGCAGCGGCAGCCGCGGCATGTCCAGGAGCGTCCACGTCTGGCCCAGGTCGTCGGAGCGGAAGACCTCGAACGTCAACGAGAAGACGTTGGCGGCGTAGACGGTGTCCCCGTTGCCGACGGCCACGAACCCGTCGTTCGAGCGCTCTTGCCCCATGCCGGCCGGAGTGACGTCCGCCCACGTGGCGCCATCGTCGGTGGACCGCCAGACCTTGTTCACGTTCGTCGTCCGCCCACCTGCCGGTAGCGTCGTCGAACCGATGCCTTCGACGAAGAGGGTCCCGTCGGAGGCGACGGCGACGACCGGCTCGGCGCCGGGCGCGTCCTGGGAGACGGCCACGGGCAGCGAGAGCTGGGGAAGGCCGGTCGCGTCGTCTGTCGGCATCGGCGCGTGAGGGTTCGAAAGGCAGGCCGAGAGGAGCAGCAACATGAGGGGGACGGCGCGACGCATCGTGGACCGCGCAGCACCCACGTTTCTCGTTATAGCCCTACTGGCGCTGGAACCCTGAGCCCAAACGGGCAGTGCCCTGCCCCTCAAATCCTCGTGCACCACGGTCAGAGGCGCGGTCGCGGCAGGTTTACGAGCCTGCCGCGCCGAAGAGGGCGCGATGGCTGCGCGCGGGGCTGCCGAGGAATTGGCCTTTGCGGCCGAGAAGAACACCGCGTGGATCCGCGTCGCCGTCATCCTGGTCAACGTCACCGTCTACGTCTTCTTCCTCGACCACGCCGGGACCCTACCTTCGCTCGCCTACGCCATCAGCGCCGTGGCCGTCCTTTACGCAGGCTTCGTCGCCATCGCGGAACCGTACCGGCGTTGGCCCGCCCTCGCCTCCGCGCAGTTCACCTCCGTGAGCGACGCGGCCCTCATCACGCTCTGGCTCCACGCCACGGGCGGCTTCGAATCCCCCTTCTACCTCCTGTGGTACGCGTCGATCGCCGCCATCGCCTTCCGCTTCGGGCCGCGCATGACGGTGTCCGTCGTCGGCCTCTACGGCGGCATCTACGTGCTCCTTCTCGGCTTCGAAGGCGAACTCCTGGCCCACCTGCCGGACGTGGCCCTGCGCGTGGCCTACATCGTCTTCGTCGGGCTCATCGGCGCCCTCGTCTCACGCGAGACGTGGATCCAGACGCAGCAGAAGCTCGAGATGCGGGACCTCATGCTCGAAGCGCGCCGCGCCGAGGAGGCGCTGCGCGAGAGCGAACAGCGCCTGCGCTCGAACGTGTCCCTCCTCAACGCCACCCTCGACTCGACCGCGGACGGCATCCTCGTCGTGGACGAGAAGGGACGCATCACGAACTTCAACCACAAGTTCGCCGAGATGTGGCACCTGCCGAAGGAGGTCCTCTCCAGCCACGACGACGAGCGGGCGCTCCAGTTCGTCGTCGACCAACTCGCGCACCCCGACGACTTCGTGCGAAAGGTCCACGAACTCTACGCCAAGCCCGATGCCGAGAGCTTCGACGTCCTCGAATTCAAGGATGGCCGCGTCTTCGAACGATACTCCCAGCCGCAACGCCTCGACCAGCGCAGCATCGGCCGCGTCTGGAGCTTCCGGGACGTCACCGAGCGCCGCCGCGCCGAGGCCGAGCGGTCCGCCCGCATCCAACAGGAGCGGGAGGTCGAACGCCTCAAGGAGATCGACGCGTTCCGGTCGCGGTTCGTCAACACCTTCGCCCACGAGTTGGGCACGCCGCTCACGCCGATCAAGATCCAACTCCACATCCTCTCGACGCGGCACGCCTCCGAACTCGGCCCCGGCGGCCGGCAGGCCGTCGACATCCTGGACCGCAACTTCAACCGCCTGCGGGGCCTCGTCGAGGAGATGCTCGAGGGCGCGCGGCTGCAGGCCGGCCACCTGCGCGTGCAACGCGACCCGCTGGACCTCGCCCACTTGGTGCGGGACGCCGTCGACGACTTCCGCGAACCCGCCCGCAGTTCAGGCCTGCGGCTCGTCGACAACGTCGCCGACGACCTGCGCGTCGAGGGCGACGCGCCCCGCCTGACCCAGGTCATGTTCAACCTCCTCTCCAACGCCCTCAAGTTCACGGCTTCCGGCGGCCTCGTCGAGGTCACGGGGAGCGTGCAGGACGAACGCGTGCGCGTCACGGTCCGCGACACGGGCGTCGGCCTCGCACCCAGCCAGATGGCGGCCCTCTTCCAACCCTTCAGCCAGGCCCACGAGCCCTCCCAACGCAACCGCACCGGCACGGGCCTGGGCCTCTACATCTGCAAGGGCATCGTGGAGGCCCACGGCGGCCGCATCTGGGTCGAAAGCGACGGCCTCGACCGCGGCTCGCGCTTCATCTTCGAGCTGCCCCAGGCGCCCACCATCCGAAGCGCCACGCCGGGCGTCCTCGTGACGGCGCCCCAACCCTCGCCTTAAGTAGGCCACACAGCCACTGCGCCACGTATTTAGGCATTTGGCATCGCGCTCAAATCCCAGCACCTGCGGAAGACGGGTTCCCATGGGCCGTGCGATGGACCCCTCGCTTTCACCGGTCAACCGAGGCCAACGAAGGCGGTGGTGGCGCCGGCAAGGCACGCCCAAGGCGGGCTTCCACTACGAAGACGCCAACGGTCGCCCCGTGCGGGCCCACGTGGACCTGGACCGCATCAAGCACCTCGTCATCCCGCCCGCGTGGACGGATGTCCGCATCTCGCCCTACAAGAGCAGCCGCCTGCAGGCCGTCGGCCTGGATGGCACGGGCCGCATGCAATACCTCTACCACGAGGCCTTCTCGGCGCGCCAGTCGCAGAAGAAGTTCGAGAAGATCGAACGCTTCGGCGAATACCTGCCCGAACTGCGCCGCATCACGAGCGCCCACCTGCAGTTGCCGGGCCTCATGAAACAACGCGTCCTCGCGGTCATCGTCCGCCTCATCAACCACCTCTACTTCCGCCTCGGCAGCGAGAAGGGCGTCGCGCGCTACCGCACGTACGGCGTCACCACGCTGCGCAACCACCACCTGCGTTTCGCGAAGGACGGCGGCCTCCTCTTCAGCTTCGACGGCAAGCACCACGTCCACCACCGACGCCTGCTCGTCGACGAATCCCTCGCCCGCTGCCTGTGGGAGCTCAAGGCCCTGCGCGGCGCGACGCTCTTCAAGTACGTCGGCGACGACGGCCGCCTGCACCCCGTGCACGCGGACGACGTGAACGACTACCTCAAGTCGTTGAGCGCGTCGGAGTTCTCCGCCAAGGACTTCCGCACGTGGGCCGGCACTCTCGTCGTCGCACGCGAACTGGCCCGGCTCGGCAAGGCCACGAGCGCACGCGACGCCAAGCGCAAGATCGCCCAGGCCGTGCGCGCCGCCGCGGCCGAACTCGGCAACACGCCCGCGGTCTGCCGCAGCGCCTACCTTCACCCGGCCGTCCTCGCGGCCTACCTCAAGGGCGTCACCCTCGAGGACTTGCCGCACGGCGACGCGGTCATCCGGTCCACGCAATCCGGCTACGACCCCGACGAGCTCGCGCTCTTGGAACTCTTCCAACGCGCACGCTCGCGCCGGCGCCCGACGCTCATGCGCGAGTCCGTGAAGGCCCCGACGCCGGAGCCCGCCATGGAGGAATTCGAGATCATCCCCGTCACGGGCGGGACGTAGTCGGATCGCCGGCCACGACGTGACGAGCCGCTAGCCGACTTTCGTCGGCAGCGTCTGGGTCCTGCGCGTCGGCTTCCCGAACTGTTCCTCTTCCGTGCTGCCCTTGAGGGCGAGCGTGGAGGATTCTCCGCCCGAGATGACCTTGGCGATCTCGTCGAAGTAGCTCGTGCCGGCCTCGCGTTGGTGCTTGACGGCCGTGTAGCCCTGGGGCTCCATCTCGAACTCCTTGTCCTGCAGGCGCACGTAGGCCGTCATGCCTTCCTTGACGTAGCCCTTGGCGAGTTCGAACATGCCCGCGCTCAAGGTGTGGAAGCCCGCGAGCGTCACGAACTGGAACTTGTAGCCCAGGACGCCGAGCTTGCGTTGGAACTCGGAGATCGTCAGGCCGTCGAGGTGCTTCTTCCAGTGGAAGGAGGGCGAGCAGTTGTATGCGAGGAGTTTGCCCGGGAACTTCTCTTGGATGGCCTTCGCGAAGCGCGTGGCCTCGTCGAGGTCGGGTTTGGACGTCTCGAACCACAGGAGGTCCGCGTAGGGCGCGTAGGCGAGTCCGCGGTCGATGGCCGCCTCGAGGCCGGGCATCACGTAGTGGTATCCCTCCGGCGTGCGCTTGCCGGTGAGGTACCTGTGGTCGCGCGGGTCGGCGTCGCTCATGAGGAGCGTCGCGCCCAACGCGTCCGTGCGCGCGACGACGATCGTCGGCACGCCGCACACGTCCGCGGCCAGTCGCGCCGCCGTGAGGGTGCGGATGTGGTGGCGCGTGGGCACGAGGACCTTTCCGCCCATGTGGCCGCACTTCTTCTCCGAGGCCAGTTGGTCCTCGAAGTGGACGCCGGCGGCGCCGGAGTCGATCATTTCCCGCATGAGTTCGTACGCGTTCAAGGGTCCGCCGAAGCCGGCTTCGGCGTCGGCGAGGATGGGCGCCATCCAGTGGGTGCCGTTGCGGCCTTCGACCCAGTCGATCTGGTCGGCGCGCAGGAGCGCGCTGTTGATGCGGTGGATGAGCCACGGGACGCTGTTGGCGGGGTAGAGGCTCTGGTCGGGGTACGTCTGTTGGGCGACGTTGTTGTCGGCGGCGACCTGCCAACCGGAGAGGTAGATGGCCTGGATGCCCGCCTTGACCATCTGGACGGCCTGCATGCCGCTCATGGCGCCCAACGTCCCGATATAGGGTTGGTCGTGGATGATGTTCCACAACCGTTCGGCGCCCAGCGTGGCGAGGGTGTACTCTTGTCGGACGCTGCCGCGTAGTTTCACGACGTCCGCGGCGGAGTAGTCGCGCCGCACGCCCTTCCAGCGGGCGTTCGTCTTCCACTCGTGGTCGAGTTTCGCCGCCTCTTCGCGGATCTGGTTGGTAAGGTCCATCGTGTCCACCTCAGTCGAGTTGTTCGTACGCTGGGAGTGTGAGGAATTCGGGGAACGTCTCGGCGAGCGCGACCTCTTCGACGAGTCGTCGCGCCTCGTCGAAGCGGCCCGATTCGAACCGCTCGGGTCCGAGGTCGCTGCGCAGCTTCTCGAGCTCCTCGTCGAAGAGCCGGCGGACGAGTTCACGCGTGACGGTGCGGCCGTCCGCGAGGCGCGTCGAGTGGCGGATCCATTGCCAGACCTGCGAGCGGGCAATCTCGGCCGTCGCCGCGTCCTCCATGAGGTTGTTGAGGGCGACGGCGCCGGAGCCGCGCAGCCACGATTCGAGGTATTGGACGGCCACGGCGAGGTTGTTGCGCAGTCCGGCCTCGGTGACCGCGCCGCCTGGAATCCGGACGTCCAGCAGTTGGCGGGCCTGGACGCGCACGTCGTCGCGTTGGCGGGTGAGTTGGTTCGGTCGCGCGCCGAGGGCCTTGTCGAAGATCTCCTTGGCCACCGCGACGAGGTCGGGGTGGGCGACCCACGTGCCGTCGAAGCCGTCCTTGGACTCGCGCAGCTTGTCCTCGCGGACCTTGGCGAGGGCGGCCTCGGTCACGTCGGGATCCTTGCGGTTGGGGACGAAGGCGGCCATGCCGCCCATGGCGAAGGCGCCGCGTCGGTGGCACGTCTGGACAAGGAGGTCGGTGTACGCCCGCATGAAGGGCACGGTCATCGTGACCTGCGCGCGGTCCGGCAGGACGCAGGCGCCGTCGTTGCGGAACTTCTTGATGAGGCTGAAGATGTAGTCCCACCGGCCCGCGTTGAGGCCGGCGGCGTGCTCGCGCAGTTCGTAGAGGATCTCGTCCATCTCGAACGCGGCGAGGATGGTCTCGACGAGGACGGTCGCCTTGATGGTGCCGCGGGGGACGCCGAGCCGGTCCTGGGCCCACACGAAGACGTCGTTCCACAGCCGCGCCTCCACGTGGCTCTCCATCTTGGGCAGGTAGAGGTACGGCCCCGAGCCGCGTTGGGCCAGCCGCTTGGCGCAGTGGAAGACGTAGAGTCCGAAGTCGACGAGGCTCGCCGAGAGCGGCTCGCCCTCGACCTGCAGGTGTTTCTCTTCCAGGTGCCAACCGCGAGGTCGGACCACGAGGACGGCGACCTTCGGGTTGAGGCGGTACTCCTTGCCGTCGGGGCTCTTGAAGTCGAGCCGGCGTTCGACGGCGTCGATGAGGTTGACCTGGCCCTGGACGGTGTTGTGCCACGTGGGCGAGTTCGCGTCCTCGAAGTCGGCCATGAAGACGTTGGCGCCCGAGTTGAGGGCGTTGATCATCATCTTGCGGTCGACGGGTCCCGTGATCTCGACGCGGCGGTCCTGAAGGTCGCGGGGGATGGGGGCGACATGCCAGTCGCCGTCACGGACCGTGCGCGTTTGGGCGAGGAAGTCCGGGCGTTCGCCCCGGTCGAGCCGCTTCTGTCGTTCGGACCGCGCCTTGAGGAGCTCGAGGCGCCTGGACTGGAACGTCGCGTGCAGTCCATGGAGGAACTCGAGGGCGGGCGCCGTGAGGATGGTCTCGAAGCCTGGCTCGAGCGGGCCCACGACCTGGACCTTCTTGCCCATTGAGAGGGCGGGCGCTGATTCTCGAATGGTCACCTTGGGCCACCAACCGCACGCGTGCATGGCTCGGCGCCTACTTCACGTTGACCCGTCCCTTGGGGGGTTCGCCCACTTCGCAACCGCGGAACCCGGGCGAAAACGGACCCTGCGCCGCTGAACCCGTCGTGATTGTCAGAACGCGCCGCGGCGTCGCACCCACAAGGCGGCCGCGACGCCGATGAATGCGGCGAGGAGGCCCAGGCCGGGAACGCGGCTCGTTCCCTCGAAGTGGGTGAGGACGACGGTGGTCTCGTCCGTGAGGGCCGTCGAGTGTTGAAGGTTCTGCACCGTGCCTGTGGCGGCCCATTCGCGCGACCCGTTGAGCCGGTCGAAAGGCAGCGCCCAGTTGGCGTAGAGCGTGCGGACGGCCGTGTCGTGCGACGCGGCGTACTCGACGCTCGTGGGCGGCATCAGGATCCGCTGGCCGTTGGCCTCAAGGCGCAGCTGGAACGTCGAGGCGTCGACGTCGTACGCGCCCCAGGCGGCCTTGACGGCCCAGCGGATCGTGGCGGTGTCGTTCTCGACGCTCGAACGCAGTCCGCGCGTGACGAGGGGGTTCTCGACGGGGACGACGATGCGCCACGGGTACTCGGGTCCCGAGCGCAGGCGCCAGTTGGATTGTTGGAGCTCGGCGTTGCTGGCGGCCAGCTGGTTGACGCGCAGCGTAAGGAGGGTGCCTTCGCCGGCGGGGACCGTGTCGATGAAGCGGCCCATGACGATCTTGATCTCGTAGACGGGGTCGCCTCCGGGCACGTAGATCATATTGACCGTGGACTCTGTCTTGCCGGCCGCGATGGGGACGCCGTGGCCAGGGTGGCGGCCCGTCTCCCAGAGTGCGTCCACGTTGACGAGCGGCATGAGGCCGAAGTTCGTGAGGCGGCCCGCCTCGCTCGCGGAGCTGACGGTCGGCACGGGGTGCGCCGAGAGGTAGGCGTAGACGACGATGGGCCCATCGCCCAAGCCGACATCATAGGCGGGCTCGCTGGCGACGAAGTCGATTCCGCGCGAACCCGACGTGGGGAAGGGCACGGTGAAGAGGGTGAAGACGTTGTTCTGGAACGTGACGTTGCACGGTTCGCCGCAGGGAGACCGGAGGACCACCGTGGGCATCTGGAAGCCCTGGTTGATGTCGTGCTCGACGCCGGGTTCGGGTGGCACCGTGTTCATGGGGGCCGGGCTGAGGACGTCGCTCCAGTGGGCGTAGAACGTCATGAGCGCAGGCGGAGAAGGCTCACCCGGCGCAGGCGCGGCCGTGCCGACAAGCGGCAGCGTGGCCGCGAGGCCCACGCCAATGACCACTAGGCACCACCCTTGCACGCGTACCATAGCCGGCGTGCGACAATTTGAGCGTTTCGGGCCCACCGCGGAAGCCGCGACGTCAAACCTTAAAGGCGCGGCCTCGACTGGGGCGGTCGTGCGTAAGGTCGCCGCCCTCCTGTTCGTGGCCTTCCTCGCAGGTTGCCTCAGTCCACCCATGACCGAGAAGCCTCCGGTCAACGACCTTCCGTGGTTCGCGTTCGCCGATCCGGTCGTTCCCCAACCGGCCCCGGACGGGTACGGGAGCGAGCCGAGCATCCTCGGCGCCGGCGACGGCTCGCTCTACGTCGTGAGTGTCCTCGGCAGCGCGCAGGCGCGCGGCGACGGCCTGTGGAAGAGCTCCGACGGCGGCCAAGCGTGGGAGTACCTCAACAAGCCTGACTATCCCTTCGGCGGAGGCGACGCGGACCTCGACGAGGACGAGACGGGCCAACTCTACCTGCCCGGTCAGTGGCGCCCCGTCGCGCCGCCCGCGCAGTCTCCGCTTCAACCGTACATCACGGGCGGCGAGTCGATGGCGACGAGCACGGACGGCGGTCGCACGTGGACCGTCAACCCGGTGGCGAGCAACGCGCCGGTCGTCGACCGCCAGTGGACGGCGACGTATCCGGGCTACGCGTGGCTCGCCTTCAACCAGGCTCAGCGCGGCCTCATGGTGAGTCGCAGCACGGACGCGGGCCGCACGTGGTTCGATCCCGAGTTCGTGGAAGGCACGTGGGACCCGGGCGACGGCGTGGCCGTCCAAGGCGGCCCGAACGGCATCCCCGGCGACATCATCGTGGACCCCAAGAGCGGCGCCCTCTACATCCCGTACGCTCCGGGGATCGGTAGCGCGGGCGGCGTCCACCGCCTCTTCGTCAGCCGCGACAAGGGCGTCACGTTCGAGGCCAAGTCCATCCACGTGACGCCGAGCGCGGAACTCCCCAGCCTCATCTTCGGCACGCTCGCCATGGACTCGGAAGGCACCCTCTACTACGCGTGGGCCGAGAGCGTCGAGAAGCAATCGACCTCCGTCGTCTTCCTTCGCACGTCCTCGGACGGCGGCGAGCGGTGGACGCAACCCGTCGCCGTCTCGCCCGCGGGCATGACGGCCGTCTTCCCCTGGATCGTCGCGGGCAGTCCCGGCCACGTGGCCGTCGCCTTCTATGGCGCGACGGGTCGCTTCCTGAGCGACGAGGCGTCCGCGGAGCAGGAATGGTACCCCGTCGTCGCGATGTCGCGCGACCTCGCGGGCGGCAACGGCACGTTCGACCTCGCGTCGTTGAGCCCCACACCGAACCACAAGGGCCCCATCTGCACGAGCGGCACGGGGTGCTCGGGCGGCCGCACCCTAGGCGACTTCTTCGAGATCGGCCTCACGCGCGAAGGCCAAGTCGCGGGCGTGTGGGTCGACGACATCGGCTCCGCGAGGCTCAACGTCGTCGCGCGCCAGAGCGTCGGGTCCCTCTACGTGGTCTAGCCCTGCGTGGGGAACCCGGGCGGTACCGTCCCTTCGACGAGTCTCGGCCCGCTCGTCAATCGCGCGTAGGCGACGTGGCTGATCGTGTCCGAGGGCTTGGCCTCCGTGTCCGACCAGACGGCGTGGACGAACCCTTCATGGTCGATGGTCGTCTCGAAGAAGTCCCCGAGGCGGCGGTCGGAGGTGTCGCTCGTGGCCGTCGTGGCCTGGCACAGCGTCCCGCTCTGGCACATGGGCCCCTTGTGGAAGGGCGTCGGGGTGACCTTCGTCGCGTAGACGGTCGGCGAATCCTTGTCCGCGCCGAGGACAATCGCGTTGTAGACGAACCATGGCGCGGCGGGCGCGGATTGGGCGCCCTCCGTCGGCGAGCCGTAGAACGTGACGCTCACGCGGCCGCCGCTGCCGGCGCTCGTCCACGGCCAGATGAGGGTCCCGTTGGTGAGTTCGGGGAAGAAGGGCTTGAGCGAGTAGTTGCCCCAGGTCTTTCCTTCGTCCTTCGTGTACGAGACGACGATGTCCGTGCGTTCCGGGTCGGCGCCGCGGTAGATGGTGCCGTTGGCGTCGATGGCGGGTTCCGACTCGATGGGTCCGGCGGCCGAGGCGGGGCCGCGCCGTGCGTCCCAGTTGACGCCGCCGTCCACGCTGAGGCTGAAGCCGGAGGCGCATCCGACGTAGAGGTGGCCGTTGAGGGGGTTCGCCACGATGTCGCCGCCGCAGCCTTGCGTGCCCGTGCTCGTCCACGTCTGACCGCCGTCTTCGGACTTGCGCACGTCGTTGATGCCTTTGCCGCGGAAGTAGACCGTCGTGCCGAACGTCGTGAGCCAGTTGCGGTCGACCTCGCCGCCGGCCGCGTCGTTGTTGCCGAGGAGCCACGTGGCGCCATCGTCGTCGCTCCAGCTCACGCTCGCGTCCGCGAGGCTCTCGAGGTCGGTGAAGTAGATGCGGCCCTTCGAGTCGACGGCGAAGTCGGGGTCGCTCACCCCTTGTCCGACGCCGCGAGGTCCCGCGTTGGGTGGGTCCTCGACGGGCAGGAGCGTGACGACCTTGAAGGACTGCCCCGCGTCGGTGCTTCGCCACATGTAGGATTGGCCCTGGGTGGGCGTGACGAGTTCCGCCGAACTCGGGGGGACCGCCGTCGCGTCGGGGTGCCAGTGCGTGTAGCCGGGATGGGCGGAGACGAGGATGGTGCCCTTTTGCGTGATCGTGATGACGGGTTCGCCGCCGGCGCGCGTCAGGTCGATGATCTGGGGCGCCGAGAAGACGGGCGCCGCGAGCGTGCCCGCGTGGGGGCCATGGGCGGCGGGCGGGATGGGGGACCCCGAGGGCTGCGGTCCGTCGTTGCCGCCCATGCAGCCGGCGAACGCGAGCAGGACGAGGAGGAGGGCGGGCAGGGCGCGCATGGCCCAGGGACCCGACGTGGCCCGTTATGACCTTTGTGGCGACGTGGTCGCCGGAGGTCTGCGGACGTTGAAGATCGTCTGCGTGCCCCACGCGCACCTTACGCGCCGGCGTCCTTGGACGGCGACGACCTCGAGTTCGCACGTGCTCAACGTGCGGCCCGACTTGACGACGCGGCCGGTGGCCACGAAGCGGTCGCCGCGCGCGGGTTCGAGGAAGTGGAGCTTGTACTCGACGGTGAGGACGCCCGCGGTGGGTTCGAGTAGGCTGTGGGCCGCGTAGCCGCCGGCGCTGTCCGCGATGGTCGTCACGACGCCCGCGTGGAGGTAGCCGTCCTGTTGGACGAGGTCCGCGCGGTAGGGCAACTCGATCTGGGCGCGGCCGCGCCGGACGGACGTGAGGCGCGCACCGATGAGCTTCATGATCGTCTGGCGGTCGAAACTCGCGCGCACGTGGCCGATGGATCCGTTCTTATTCCGTCGTGGTGGCGCCATCGACGGGTCCAAGCGGGGCGCGGCTTCTAACCCTTCGCTGCGTCGTCGCGGGTGCGTCGGCCGGTCGCGTCGTCCGGCTCCGGCCGGGTTCACGCGTGCGCGGGCTCGCGCTGCGCATTCGCGCGCGCGGCGTCCGCGCCGGGGCGGCCTTCGGCGCCGCGGCCCTGCGGCCGCCTCGTCGCTCGTCGGGGCGCGGGAAGTAGAAGAGGACCTCGTCGCCGATGATGTTGTACGGGATGCGCCGGCCCGCGTCCCGGATCCAAGGATAGTCCGCCTCGAATTCCCGGAAGCGGTCGTTCGTGACGATGGCCAGGTCCTTGCGGTGGGCGTACTCGAGAAGAGCCCGGTCCGCGGGGACGCCGGCGGGGGCCTGGACGATCTCGTCGCGTCGGCGCTCGAGGGCCTTGGCGTCGTCGCGGTTCAGCTTCCAGCGAAGGTTGGCGTCGATGATGAGCAACGGCTTGTAGCCCGCCGCCGCGAGGGCGCCTTCGACGAGCCACAGGTTGCGCAGCTGGGGTTGGTCGTTGCGGTGCATCTCGTGCGCGACGTTGGCGCCATCCACGAGGATGACGCGCCCGGCGCTGGGCTTTCGCACGACGGTGAAGGGCCGCTCCGGTCGTGGAGGAAGCGTGTCCTTCGGGAGTCGCCCACGGGTGGCCACGCAGCGCCCATCGTCGTGAGGACGCTTAAGCGCTGCCCCGAAGCGGGTAATCGGGGTCGAGGATTCCGCGGCGCAGCCGCCCGTAGGGGCGTGTGCGGGTCGCGTGGAAAGCCGAGGAGAGGGCGGGCGCGTCGGCGCCCCGAGTCGGACGCATGAGGGGGAGGAGATCGAGCGTCCACCCAGGGATCGAAGCTGACGTCTCAGGCGCGCCGACGCGCCCACCCGACCCTTGTAATCGGCGGCGAGAGAGAAAAGCCCTCCTCGATTTCCGTCGTATCCAGGGCGCCAAAGCGTGCAAACGAATGGGGGGCCGGTGCCTTCGGGGGCCCGACTTGCACCGGCCCAGAGGGGGAGCCCGCGCGTCGCGGAAAGCGCAGGGAGCGCGTTCCTTCCTGGGAACGCGTGGGGATACCAGCGACGCTATGTCGGGCTCCAGTGGTGGTTCATCGCGAGGGCGCGTTCGACGGCTTCGGGGAGTCGGCCCCGTTGCGGGGGAGCGCGGATGAAACCGTCCGCGCCGACGGCGTCGGCCTCTTCGGCTCCCTCGTCGCCGTGGGTGATAAGGAGGACGCGCACGGGCGGCCCGCGCGCGGAGGAGCGCAGGATGCGCACGAGGCCCGACAGCTCGAACCCTTCGAGGCCGTCGTCGATGAGGACGAGGCCGGGTTCGTCGTCGCGGAACCGTTCGAGGGCCTCCATCGCGTCATGGGCGACGACGGCGTGGAAGCCGTAGTGCGCCCATCGCTCTTGCCGCGCCGCGCCTCGATGGGAATCCGCAAGCAGGATGCGGAGACGAGAGTCGTGGCGGTCCTGGCTCGCGCTCACAGGTTTTTCGCTCACGTTGTAAGACCCCCGAGATCATGGGCCCGGGCCGACGATTCGACCGAGGCCAGAACGTGGTTCCTGGACCCAAATGTGGGAACCGGTCCGGGATAAGGATTCCCGCGTAAACACGGAACAGGAGGGCGGGGCCTGTACGTCTCTGGTCAATCGCGGCGCGGATTCGGGACAGATTTGGGTAGAACCTTATGAGGCGAGGCGAGGATGGATTCGTGTGACGAGCACGAAGGAGGTCGCGACGCTCGCAGGCGGTTGCTTCTGGTGCCTCGAAGCCGTCTACGAACAGGTGACGGGCGTCGAGAAGGTCGTGAGCGGGTATGCGGGCGGCCACGTGACGGACCCGACGTACGAGGACGTGTGCGCGGGCACGACGGGGCACGCGGAGGTCGTCCAGGTCACGTTCGATCCGGCGACGGTCTCGTACCGGGAGGTCCTCGAGATCTTCTTCTCCATCCATGACCCCACGACGCTGAACCGCCAAGGCGGCGACGTGGGCACGCAGTACCGAAGCGCCGTCTTCACGCATTCGCCCGCGCAGAAGAAGACGGCCGAGGAGACGGTCCGGGACCTGTCGAGGCGTGGCCTGTGGCGGGACCCCGTCGTGACGCGGATCGAGCCGCTCGCCGAGTTCTACCCCGCGGAGAGCTATCACCAACACTACTTCGCGCGCAACCCGCAGAACCCCTACTGCCGGACGGTCGTCAATCCGAAGGTGGCCAAATTCCGCAAGCAGTGGGCGTCGAAGCTGCGCGCCGTCACGAGTTGACGCGTCCAACCTCCCTCCACCAAGGACTTATAGCGTCGGCTGGGACTCGAACGGTCATGCGCCCATCGTTGGCCCTCGTCGCACTCGCCCTCCTCGGGGGTTGTTTGACACAGGTCCACGGAGATCCTCCTCGCAAGGCGTGCGGCGACGACGCGTCCCCGGCGCACTCCGCGATCCTGGGTTCGGAGGCCTCGTGGGCCGGCCGGTCGTTCACGGCGAACGAGGACGGCGTGCGCGTGTGGGTCGCCGGCGGCGAAGGCGACGCGCCGGACGACCAATGGTGGGGCCACAACGCGAAGGCCTGGGCCGTGGTCGCCCTGCGCACCGGCGACGCCGCCGAGGTCGTCGAGGCCCGGGCCGGCCTCATCCAGTACAACGACCTTCGGACGACCGTCCACGCGGGCCCGGGCGGCCAGACGCTTCCCAATGACGGGAGCATGCTCGCCGCGGACAAGCTCATCGGTCCTCTCACTCTCGGCCGGGGCGAATCGCTCATGCTCCTGGGTGTGGCCGACCACGCCGTCTCGGCCCTCGGTCTGCAGATCCGGTGGACGGGTTGCGGTGAGACCGGCTCGATCGTGTACGGACAGGCCGACGGCTTCGTCGCGGGCTGGGCGGAGCTCGATGGCCCCCTCGTCCTCGCCAACGGGGGCCTGGGGACCGTCGCGTACCAAGGTCACTTCGAGCGCACGACGAATTCGGGCATCGTGCTCGCGCAACCGCCCACGGGCGGGGACCCGAGCGGCCAGAACGAGGCCAAGCTCCAGACGAGCGGGGGCGAGCTGCGCCTTGAAGCCCTCACGTTCCTCCTCCACGAAGGGGGTCCCGTGACGTACGACGTGACCCATGTGGGGGAGACCGGCAAGGAGCCGCTCGTGGCCTTCCTGCCCGTAGACTTCGCGGCCTTCTGAGGCTCACGTCACGGGGGCCGGCTTGGGCCCCGTGTACTTGTAGACGGCGAGGCCGCCGTTGGAGTCGCCGCCTACGACGTAGTCGCCGTACCACCACGCGTCGAACGCGCTGTCCGCGTCGCCGCCGAACCCGACGACGGGGACCTGCGCCGTCCCGGGCGCGTTGACCTCGCTGTAGGCGACGGTGCGCGGGTGCAGGAGGTTGGCCTCGTCGTGGACGTCGATGATCCAGAAGCCCGCGTGGTAGCTGGCCATGGCGACGCGGCCTTGGGCCACGTCGAAGTAGTGGGGTCCGAGGCTGCCGCCGTCGCTGGGGATGCCGCCGGGGATCCTCCACGAGGAGAGGTACGTGGGGTTCGCGGGGTCCGTCGTGTCGAAGAAGGTGAGGTAGCCGGAGTCTTCCTCTTGGCCGATCTCGGGTTCGGCCACGCTCACGTGGCGCCCCGCGATGAGGTGGGGGAAGGGGCGCACCATGTGGATGGCGCGGTACGTCGCGGGGCCGAAGTCGGTGTAGGTCGAGACGAGGGTCGGTTTGGCGGGGTCGGTGAGGTCGAGGATGACGACGCCCACGTCCCAGTAGGCGACGTATGCGAGCACCTGGCCGGTCTCGGGGTGGACTTGGACGCTCACGTCGTGGGGCATGAGGCCGGGTCCGCCCGTGGCGCCCGGCTGGCGGTATTCGGCGAGCGTCTTGAGCGTCGCGACGGGCGTGGAGGTGTCGAGTTCGCTGATGACGAGGCGTTGCGCGTCGGGGACCTCGACGTTCTCGTACGCGTACGCGAAGGCGTAGACGCTTTGCAGGAGGATGTGCCGGCCGTGGATGTTCGCGTACGTGATGCTGTGGGGGCCGTCCGGCGTCGTCGGGGTGAAGCCCGCCCACTTGGGGTGCGCCTTGTCGCTGACGTCGATGATGTGGACGCCGCGTTGCGCGTTCGCGCCCGGGTCGGTGGCGGGTGTCTCGGCGGAGAGGGGGAAGCGTTGGGTCTCCCAGAAGGCCCAGTGTCCGTCGCTGGAGACCTCGATGTCGGGTTCGAAGCCGGCCTCGAGGTGGAGGTAGCCCAGCGTCTTGGGGTGTTCGGGGTCGAGGATGTCGAAGATGACGAGGCCCGCCTCCGGACCGTACCGGCAGAGGTACGCGTAGTGGTCCTGGACGGCCGTCTCGGCGTAGAATTCCGTGGGCGGTTTGGCGGCTCCGTCGTGGCCGTTGACGAGTGCGAGGCGGTCGAGGTTGTAGTGGTGGTCGTGCAGGGACGCGTCGGCGTGGCTGTGGCCGGCGACGATGGGCTCGCCGATGGCCTCCTCGATCTCGTCGTAGAGCACGGCGCCCGAGCCCGTCGGCGCGGGCCTCGAGGGGTCCGACACGCAACCCGCCAAGGCCAAGGCGATGGCGATGGCCCAGAGTCCCTTCATTGGCGCGACCACCCGGGAGCGTCTTCATAGGTTTTGTGGCAGCGCACGCCGGTCGAGCGGGGCGTACCCCACCGCGCCGTCCGCGACGATGGACGCCGTCGCCGTGTTACCATTGGGACGAAAAACGACGATGGGCCGCCCACGCTTCTCTCTCCTTGCGGACCGCAATCGCCGGCGACGGGAGACTGGTTGTCGGTCCGTTCTTTTTCACATGCCGACGACCCTCGTAGTGCCTAACTTCGCCAATTTAGGCACTACGTCGCTCGTAGGCCGCCACCTGCCAGAACCCCGAGGTCGCGTAGTTCGTGCGCGTAAAGCCGTTCTTCGCCAGGACGGCCTCGACCAACCGGTCGGGATGGATGCGTAGGCGGAACGGGTTGCGGGTGATCCGGAAGACGAGGTTCATCGTGGCGGTCGTGGCCCGCGTCCACCAACGGTCCTTGGGCCACACGAGACCGATGCGTTTGCGCGCGTGCGCGGCGGCCCGCTCGAGCAGGAGCGCCGCGTCCGGGTAGCAACAGGCGACGCGGTCGAGCGTCACGAGGTCCGCGTCCTCGACGCGGTTGGCGAGTTCGACGAAGTCCCCGTGCAGGTAGGAGGCGCGCGCCGTGTAGCCGCGGTTCTTCGCTTCGCTCCTGGCGGCCTCGATGTAGGCCAGCGAGGCGTCGACGTCGGTGGTCCGCGCGACGCCGCGGGCGACGAGTTCGTGTTGGACGATGCCGACGCCGCCCCCGATGTCCAGGAGCGTCAGGCCCTGGACGTCGTATGGGGCGACGGCGTCCAGGAGCAGGCGCGTCGACTTCTGGGGCCCCTTCTTGCGGTACCGGCGCAGGTCGCGCCGGGCGACCTTGTCGTTGAAGAGTTCGTCGGCGGCCTGGCAATGGGGACAGGTCACGAGGGCCGCAGGATGCCGGCGGCGGGCTTCAATCTGGCGATGACGGACGCCTAGGGCGCGCGGCGGACCGCGTGGAAGCGCACCTCGTTCGCGTGCCGGTGGACCTCGACGAGGCCGACCTGCAGAAGTTTGCGCAAGTGGAATTCCACGGTCGAGCGGTGGACGCCCATCGTCGCGGCCAGCTCGCGTTGGGCCGCGCCCGGATGCGATGCGATGAGCTCGTACAGTTGGCGTGCCCGTGGGCGCTTGAGGGCCGAGTGCTGGGCCCGTGCCCGGGCGTCAAGGCCGCCGGCGACGTACCAGTCGCGGTTGCGTCCCCATTGCTGGAACTCGACGAGCCCATGGGACTCCAGCGTGGCCAGATGGTGGACGGTGGCGCCCCAGCCGAGGCCCAGTCCCCGGCGGATGTCTTGCGTCGTCGAGCCGGGGTTGGTGCGCAACCATTCGAGGATGCGGCTGCGCCGGGCGTTGTCGAGGACGCGTTCGCGCGAGATGCGAGCGTAGAGCGGCAGCCAGAAGCGGGGGACCCGGGGAAGGAAGATTGCGAGCGCCAGGCCGGCGCCGATGGATCCGACGACGGCCAGCACCCAGGGCGTGCGGTCGACCTCGACGACGGACGACAACGGGACGTCGGTCTGGGGTAGGGGCGGCGCGCCCGTGCACGCGTCCCGCGCGGCGACGGGCGTCCATCCTCGCGTCGCGAAGCCGAAGAGTTCGGCGTACGCCATGGCCTGTGGATGGGACGTGGAGGCCACGATCCACGTTCCATGGGGGTCCGGACCGATCTGGTAGGCCACGTCGACGGCCCCGGGGCCGGCGCGGGCGGAGAAGTAGCGGCCCGTGGGGGATTGAGCGTAGACGGCGCTGGGTCCGTCGAGGCCGCCGGCGAGAAGGAAGATCGCACTCTTGGGGTGGAAGTCCGGCACGTCGCGGCGCGCGGCGACAGGCAACAACGGGCGGCTGCCGTCGTCGGCCGGGAACGACCCCTCGGCAAAGAGGAGGTCCAGGTTCCAGGGAGCGTCGACGTGGCAGGCGTACGTGGTCCCCCAGTCGAGCGTCTCGAACCACGTCCAGCCGTCCATCGAGAACTCGCGGAAGAACCCCATGCGCGGGTCGTAGACGGCGTGGCCGAAGAGGAGGCGGCCGGCCTCGAACTTGTACTCGACGCGCACGGCGGACGCGTCGGCGGAGACGACGGTGGCCAAGAGCGGGTGCGAGAGGTACTCCGTGTCCCAGTGGTCGCCCGGCGAGGCGGGGAACTTGAGGGGCTGGAAGCCGGCGTTGGCCTCGTGCTCGAAGGCGGGTCCCAGGCGGCCGAGAGGCAAGGTGTGGAAGCCGATGGCGGCCGCGAGCGCCTCGTCGCTGCCGACGAAGCCCAACGCCCAACCCTCGTCGTTCCGGGTGAGGACGAGCGTGGCGTCCCAGCTCTTGGCCGCGGCGTGCGAGGCGAACCGCACGTGCCACCAGGTGCCTTCGATGGTGTGAGAAGACCACGGTGCGGATTCGAGCGGCTCCAGGTCGGCGGCAAGGCTCGGGGCGACGGCGGGCACGAGGACGGCGAATGCCAGCCACCCGGGCACGCCTCGCAAGAGCACGGCTCCCACCCGGAATGCGAGTACTAAACGCTTGGCGTGTCCGGCGGATGCCATATCCAATGAAAGAAGAAGAGCCGGCGGACGTCATCACCAGAAGAGACTTCTGGCCTGGACGACTCGACGCGTCTGTGGCCTACGCATCCGTCGCCCTCTCGCTGGGCGCCGTCACCCTTGTATTGCTCTCCGGTTGCGCCGGCCATTCCGCGGGTCCGCTCTCGACGTCGGGCGAGGAATCGGGCCGGTCGGCTCCCGCTGGCACGCAAGCAGGTTCCGGCGCATCGGCCGCCGTGCCGGCCAGGGAGTCCAACACGAACGCCACATCCTCGCGAGAGGTCCAGGAACTCTCGAGCACGTTCACGGGAGCGTATCCGGCCCTGATGACGTACGAACCGGCGCGGTTGGAAGCGAAGCCAGGCGTCCGCGTCCGTCTCACGTTCCACAACGCCGACCACAATCCTCTGGGCAAGCACAATTGGAAGCTCAAGGACGTCTCGAACGCGACGAAGCAGGTCGAGATCGGCGAGGCCGACACGATTGAGTTCGACGCGCCCGCCCCGGGAACGTACGTGTACATCTGTGCCGTGCCCCAGCACGAGGTCCTGGGGATGAAAGGCGAGTTCGTGGTCGCGCCGGCCTGAGCCGACGATCTCCGGCTTGTAGTGCCTAAATTCGCGAACTTAGGCACTACATCCTTTCGCGCCACGCTGCGTGGCCCAGCTTCTCGCGGCGATCCGGCAAACACCGGCAAGCGCCAATATATTTCTACCACGTGTAACATCTAGCTTACAGGTGACCGGTTCCCGGCATGGCCGCGCCCCATGAAGCCCGACCTGAACGCGATCCTGCAGTTGGCCGACGCGCTCGGGAACATCCATCGGCTGCGCATCCTGGGCATCCTGGCCGACGGACGACAATACGTGAGCGAGCTCGCGCGCCAGATGGGCATCTCGCGGCCGCTCCTCTACCTTCACCTGGACAAGCTCGAAAAGGCCGACCTACTGCAAAGCAAACTGGAACTCTCCGAGGACGGTAAAGCCATGAACTATTACGAACTGAAACCCTTCGAACTCCGAATCGACGCGGCCACCATCGCCTCCGCCGTCGCCAACGCCAGCGCCCCCCGAAGGAGTCGATGACCATGGCCGTCGAATCCTGGATCTGGGTGCTCGTCCCGCTCGCGTGGGCCGTCGTCGTCGGCCTCGGCATCTCGAGCTACTACGGTTTCCGCGCGGCAGCGGCCCGGGCCGCCGGCGGCGCCGGGAGCGACTTCCACAAGCTCGCCGAGGAGGCCGTCCGTTCCCAACGCCAGATCCTCGAAGAGATCAAGGGCATGAACGGAACCCTGAAGGAGATCGAGAAACTCCTCTCCGAGGTCTGACGCATGGCCGTCTGGGTCGACGTCGTGAACCTCGTCATCCTCCTCGTCGCCTCCGCCATCCTGTACGTCTACCTGCGCCGCAAGCAGGACGAGCAGCGCCGGCTCGAGGACGAACTGGCCCGCGACCCCGCCCCCAGACCGGACCGCGCCCTCGACGAGTACTCGAACCTCATCGGCCAGACGACCCTCGAGCTGCGCGCCGCCGCACGGACCCTCGAACGCACGCGGGCGACGATGCGCCGCGGGATCAAGTGACGCCCATGCCACGGACCGTGCTCGCCCTCTCGTTCGCCCTCCTCCTCGCCGGCTGCGCCGCGCCCGCCTCCAAGCTTGTCGCGCCCTCCGGCGGCGAGACCGGCGCAGCCCCCCTCGCGGGCGAAGACGCGGTCTCCCACCCGGCCAGCCTCCACGTGGGGGACTGGTTCGACCTGCACATCCAGATCCGCATCCAAGGGTCGAGCCAGGAAGCCCGGTACAAGGTCATCGTCGTCGACGAGACGCCGACGCACTGGCGCACGGCGACGGACGACCTGCCCACCGCCAAGGAGGACGCCGTGTTCGACAACCCCGCGGTCGGCAACATCTCCAAGGCCGACCTCTCCCTCACGGGCCTCGGCGGCACGTGGGACCTCTACGATTTCCCCCTCCAGGACGGCAAGACGTGGCAACGCCACCTCGTCCTCATGAGCGGCCTCGTCGGCGACGTCGAGGACGACTATTCCTTCGCGGCGAAGAAGACGCAGATCGAGACGCCACGGGGACCGCGACCTGGCTACGAGGTCACGGCGAGCCGGACCTCGGACGGCGAACGCGCACTCACGTACGACTACGTGCCGAGCCTCGGCTGGTTCGCGCACTTCTACTTCTACGACCTCTCCACGCCGGAGCCGCAGGACTGGGTCTGGCACGCGATGGTCATGGACCAGGGGCCGGGATACCAAGGCACGTTTTGGAAGATCGAGGCCGCGCCCGTCCTCGCCCACATGAACCTCGTCTACGTCGACCCGGCGAACCCGGGCATCGATGGCGTGCAACCGGCCCCCTACGCGACGTTCCGCGTGCACGAGGGGACCGCGTCCGTCTATGGCCTCGTCTTCTCGTTCGCCTTCGGCGGCGTACACGAACTCGTCGTCGTCAATCCCAAGAACGACGTCCAACCCTTCACGGCCGTCGGCGCTCCCTCCGGCGGCGTCGGAGAGACGTACGACGTCGCCGCGGTGCCGGGCGAGTGGACGCTCCTGGCCGCTGGGGCCGGCGTCGCGGCCGGCGGCGGGGCGTTCCTTTGGGAACTCCACGAGAAACGGGCCCACCTCTCGTGAGTGTTGCCGCTATCCACCCGTTCACCCGCTACGCGAGGGCGAAGTGGCCCGTTTAAGCCAAGAAACGCGTAATAGATGCAGAGTGAACCCCGAACCCCAGCCTCGCAGCCTTGAATCCGTGTGGGAGAGCCAACCCACGAGGGAGGGCGCCGGCGTCCAACTGCGCCGCGCCTTCGGCAACAACGTCGCCCCGCGCCTCGACCCCTTCCTCCTCCTGGACGACCTGCGAAGCGACGACCCCGCCGCGTACGAACTCGGCTTCCCGTGGCATCCCCACCGCGGCATCCAGACGGTCACGTACATGCTCGAGGGCCGCGTCGAGCACGCCGACAGCCTCGGCAACGCCGGCACAATCGGCGCCGGCGACGTGCAGTGGATGACCGCGGGCAGCGGCATCGTCCACCAGGAGATGCCCAAGCCGATCGCAGGCCGCATGGGCGGCTTCCAACTCTGGCTCAACCTCCCCCGCTCCAACAAGATGATGCACCCGCTCTACCAAGAGGTCCAGGACGCCGGCATCCCGTCCATCACGCCCGCCAAGGGAGCGGAGGTGCGGGTCATCGCCGGCGGACTCGGCGGCGTGCGCGGACCCGTCAACGACCCCACGATCGATCCCCTCTTCCTCGACGTCCGTCTCGAGAAGGGCGCCAGCCTCGACCTGCCGGTCCCGACCACCCACCGCGCCTTCGCGTACACCGTGAGCGGTGAGGGCCGGTTCTACGAGGGCGAGGCCGCCCTGGGACCCAACCACCTGGTCGTCTTCTCGGACGGCCCGCGGATCCGCGTAGAGGCGCCCAAGTCGAAGACCGCGCGGTTCCTTCTCGCGGCGGGCAAACCCCTCAACGAGCCCGTCGCGTGGTGGGGCCCCATCGTGATGAACACGCGCCGCGAACTCGAAGAGGCCATCAACGAGTTCCAAGAGGGCACGTTCATCAAGCACAAGGCGGCCGTCGCGCAAACCTAGTCGGACCGGTAACATCCGGAAGGGCGCGTCGCGTGCCCGCCGCTCATCGTCTCGCCCGCGGACGTGAACGAGGCCGCCAACGCCCAACTCATCGTCGGAGGCGCCGGGAAGCTCGCCATCGCGTACATGGGCACCACGAACTCACCTGGGGCGCCCTTCCCGCGTGGGCCATCGTGCGTACCGGACATCAACGGGTGCCTCTCCAATGACAAGCCCGGCTACAACGATACGACGTGGAACGGGTACGTGGTGCTAACCACGACGGCGCTCGACGAGGATCCCCTCTTCTACACTGCGACATTGAACCCTCCCACAGACCCGCTCATCCGCGGAAGCTGCGGACCGACGCGTTGCCAGGAGGCGCACGACTTCCTCGACGTCCGCATCGCGCCCGACGGCATGCCCTGGGCTTCCTTCATCGACGGTTGCACCGGCGCGTGCGGCACGGGCGCATCCAAGCGCGACAACGACGACGAAGGCCTTGCGGGCCGACTCTGGGGCGGCCCGAGCCTGAATTGGACGCGCCGACGGAAAGTGCCGCGCGCCAGCGGCACTAACGTGATGAGCCGCCCACGGACTCCTATCGCCTCCCATGCTCCGACGCCTTTCGTCCCTCCTCGCCCTCGTCCTCTTGGTCCCCGCCTGCCTGATACCGGTGCAAGGCCAGCCAACCGCCCCGACGAGCGAACCCGTGCCGCCACCCGGCGCCCCAACGGCGCCTGATGCGGATCCGGCACCCAGCGGCCCCGCCGGCCTGACGCGGTGGAACTGGACCCTCATCGACTGCACGTTCGTGTACGGCCTCGTCCCCGCGGACGCCTCCAAGGTCAAGGCGCTCCTGCCTCCCGGATTCCTGGTCGGGGGACTCCCGCTCGTCGGCTTCGAGACCGACGTCTGCGCCTCGGGCGCGGGCGCCAACGGAACGGTCGCTCCCATGACGTACGCGAGCTTCTGGGTCGCCGTCACGCCGCCCGCCCACCTCCGCGTGCCGGGAGCCGTGGCCCACTTCGTCAACTTCGACACACTCATCCCCGACGCGGACCGGCGCGGGCCCATGGTCGAGGCCGGCATCGCGGCCCGCAACGGGACCATCGCCGAATCGTACGGCCCCGGCCGCTCGACCGTCGACCTCCAATTGGAAGGCTTCGGCGCCCTCCACTTCGAGATCGCGGGCGGCGGCGCGCCGAGCGGTGGCGGCGCGGCCAGCAACTTCGCCCAGTACACGAAGGCCGCCAACGGGACCCTGGCCCGCTGGAAGACCGACTACCGCCCGACCCAATCCGCCCAAGGCGCCGGCGCCATCACGCTGCCGCCGGGGACGTGGCTCCGCGAGCTCTTCGGCGCCGACGTCGTCCCCGCCCGCTTCACCTGGGGCCACTGGTCGTACACGAACGGCTTCGTCGAATTCCCCATCCAACCCTAGCACGCACTTTAACGGGCGAGGCGATCGCGTGGGCGTGGCCGTCCAGGTCGAACTCGCCCTTCGTCACCGCGGGTGCGTGAGCGAAGGCTTCCACGGCGCGACGACGATGGCCCAACTGAGCGGGGACCGGCGCGCGGAGGCCCGCTCCGACCTCTTCCTCCTGCACGCCGAGACCCCGCGCAAGCTCGACGAGGCGCTGAAAGCGTGCGAGGAATACGTGCACAGCCGCGCCGACGTCATCGACCGGCGCCCGACGTCCGTGGTCTTCCGCGGCATCAACAGCCCGGGCGGCGCCGTCTCCGCCATCCGCGCGAGCCCCTGCACCATCCTCTGGCCCATCGTCTACCGGGACGGACTCGAATACTACCGCCTCCTCGCCCCCGACCGGCCCGCCCTCACCCGCCTCGTCGAGGCGCTTCGCCCCTACGGCGAGGTGCGTCTGCGTTCCGTCGCCGAGGCTTACGCCGACACCCTCGAGGCCACCGTGCCCCTCGTCGAATTGACGCGCGGCCTCACGCGGACCCAGTTGGAGGTCTTCCTCCTGGCCCGCTTGGGCGGCTACTACGACACGCCACGCCGCGCCACGACCGCCCAATTGGCCCACCAGAGGGGCCTCAGCGAGTCGACGTTCGCCGAACACCTTCGGAAAGCGGAGCGGGTCCTGCTCCAGGAGGTGGGCGCCCTCGTCCAAGACTTCGAGGTCCTGGCGCGGGGAGCCACCAAGGGCAAGGGGCGCCCGCCGCGCGTTCGATGAGGACCCAAATGTTTGGGGGCGGTTGCAACAAAGTATTTCACTCACTTCCCTGTGGTCGCGCCCATGCGCGCCCTGGCCTTCGCCGCAAGCCTGCTCCTCCTTGCAGGCTGCGTCGAGTCCGACTCGTCGTCGAAAGACGCCTCCGAGAGCCTCGTCATCGACGCCGACCGTCCCGCGCCCACGTTCGGCCAGATCGTCACCGGACCCGCCGTCGGACCCGACCTCAACGCGACGACGGAAAAGGCGCCCCGCCTGGCCGAGGGCGAATGGTGGCGCATCCGCTTCGACTCGTCGCAGACGGGAGAGACCATCGAGGTCGTGCGCGTCGTGGCCAACGCCACGCCCACCGGCTACATCATCGGCATGCCCCACGAGGGGTGGCTGAAGGAGGCCATCGCCTTCCACGCGCCCGCGTTCGGCGACGTCGCCCTGGACCTCTCGTACAACACGCACAACGTCAAGTTCGAACCCGTGCGCTTCCCGCTCAAGGAGGGCGCGACGTGGGAGACCGAGTTCGCCCTCACGCCCTACACGGCCACCGTCGAATCCGCCGATATGTACACCGCCTCCATCTACCTCGAGGGCCCTGCTGACAACTCGCCCCAGGCACCCATCATGCAAGCCGCGGGCCTCTCGGGACCGCCCGCGTGGATGCGCCTCACCTTCGACGCGCGCCAACACGAGATCATCAAGATGGAGTCGTGGATCGGCAACTGGGAGGTCGTCGAGCACGGGTACGGCTTCGAAGGTTGGATCACCGTGCCCCGCGGCGAACACACCGCCATCGACTACGGCGTCTTCGGCGGCCCCGTGGGCGACGACCACAACATGGACCCGCGCGAAATCGAGGTCAAGGGCGGCTTCAACCGCCTCACCATGATGCACCTCATCGCCCCCATCACGCCGGGGTCGTACGAGATCCGCGACGTCACGCCCGAAGAAGGCGAGTTCGTCACGAAGGCCTCGACCGACTTCGTCATCCGCTTCTACGAGTCCTCCAAGCCGGACGGCACGTGGAGCGTGCAGGACAAGATCGGCGGCGTGGCGGCCACGTACAGCATGGGCATCGCCTACCACCAGTACGACATCCACCTGCCCGATGGCCAGCGCCGCGCGGACCACAACCACGACGTCATCCGCTAGCGCATGCGCCCCGTTCCATCCACAAACGCTCTCTAGCCCCGAGGCCACTTCCGGAGACGGAGCCCTTCCATGTTGCGCGGTCTGTCGTTGTCCGTCGGCGCCCTCGTCTGCGGATTGTTCGCTTCGGCGCTCGTTGCCGGCGAAGGGCCCACGGATGGCGTCTGCGACTCGACCGGTCGCATCGTCTGCGCCGGCGCGGACGCGGGCGGCAACGTCGTGTGCGTCTACGCGACGCCCACGTCGGTGCGGTGCGACTGGACGCGCGGGATCATCTGGACGGGCTTCTCACGCGTGGGCCTGCCTGGCATCGTGGAAGGCCACGCCGTCGGCGCGCTCGAGGTCTGCCTCGACCAATCCTGCACGACGGACACGAATGACCGCGACCTGCCCGCGTGCTCGTGGCTGCCCGCGATGGACTGCGTGGACGGCCAGACCGCCGGCGGCACCGTGGGCCCGATCGAGCTCGCGATGGGCCAATGCCTCAAGGTCACCGCCTCCGAATCCATCCAAGTCACGGCCCGCGTCATCAACCACGACCTGACCCTTTCCCAGGTGTCGTACGCGAACCACGACCAGGGCGCGGGTCAAGAGTGCCTCGTGGACAACGGCCGATAGCCGCGGAACCGCTCGGGCCGGTCCGTGGCTCGCTAATCGACGATCCTGCGCCGCAGCTCCCACCAGATGCGCGGGTTGGCCCAGTACTCGTTGTGGGCCAGGAGCGGGATGCGCGCGTGGGCGTCCTCGACGTTCTCGACGGGGCGGTAGTCCGTGGGCGGCCTCGGGTCGAGGTCGGGGTGCGCGTCGTAGAGGTCGAGGCTCCCCGAGACGATGTCGCGCTTGGCGTGGACGTTCACCCAGTCGAAGGTGCGGCGGTAGCGGTAGTCGTAGACGAGGGGTTGGACGCGGGCGGAGAGCATCTCGCGGGTCCAACTCGTCTTGCGGCGTTGGGTCGCGAAGATGAAGGCGAGCTTGTCCAGGGGCGAGCCGAACGTGAGGAGGAGCCTCGTGCGCTCCAAAACGCGCCGCTGCTCGTTGGGCGGGGCGTCCGCGTCGTCGTTGAGGAGGTCGTTGAGGGTGTTGTAGGCGACGACGCTGCCGAGGCTGTGTCCGACGACGGCCACGCGGTCGTAGTCCTGTGCGTAGATGGCGTCGGCGACGGTGCGGATCTTCTTCTTGATCTCGTTGCGCAGGTCGTTGAAGCGGTCCAACTTGTGGGTCTGGACGTAGGCGGCCACGTCCCCCAAGGTCTGCACGAGGGTGTGACGGACGAGGAGGCTGACGCCGGCGAGCGCGAGCAGCAGCACGTAGACGAACCACGAGGGCGCCGCGGGGACCCCGTACCGTGAGAGGCCGTCGACGCCGTACCGGCGCAGGATGGCCAGCGCTCCAAAGAGGAGTGGCACGAGGACGAGGCCGAGGGCCGTCAGGAAGAAGAGCAGCCAGGCGAGGTTGTCCCACATGCGGTGCCAGAGGGTCGGCTGGATGTCGTCTCGTGGTTCGCCCTTGGCTTGGCGTTCGCGGGAGATCCGGAGCCTCCAACGGCCGCGCCCGAGCTTGCCGAGGAACAGCGCGAACGCGAAGAGGAGGATGGGGAGCAGCACGCCGGCGCCCACGAGCCACGTGAGGTCGGAACGCAGCGCCTCGCCGGGCCAGGATTGTCGGCCGAGGAGGGCGCCGGAGGCCGCAAGGACCAAGAGGTCCACGGCGGCGAGGCCGAAGACGACGAGGAGGGCGAAGAGGATCGCCGGTAGCGCCTGGCCGCGTGGGGTCGGCCGTTCCTGTCCGAAGACCCAACGCGTGTGGCGACCGCCTGCGTTTGTGAGGCCGTTCCAACCGCCGGAGACGAGGAAGCTGATGACGTCGCGCAGGGTGACGCGGCCTTCGGTGACGGGCGCCCAATAGCCTTCGTAGAGGTGGACGGGGCGGATGCGGCCCTTCGCGTCCCGAAGTTCGATCTCCAACCGGCGCACGTGCTCATTCCCGACGCGGACCTGCTCGGCTTTGGCGTCCAAGGCGATTTTCGGACCCTTCTGCCGGACCTCTTCGCGGCGCAGTCCCCGGTGGACCTGGTCGAGCGTCTCGAAGGGCACCTGTTGGCCCATGCCGTGGACGACGAGGACGGCGGCGGGTGGAAGACGCGTCGGGGAGGGCGCCTTCGGGGCAGGCGGCATGGGCGGACGGTGTCACCGCTCGCGGCTACTAGCGGATTTCGGAATGAGTCCGGGTCGCCCGTGGGCGTTCCGCTCACCTCCCCCAAGCCTCTAAATCCCTGGTTCGCCGGATGAGCCACTCACGACCGAGCCCATCGTCGTCCACCTCGACATGGATGCCTTCTACGCGTCCTGCGAGGAATTGCGCCATCCGGAACTGCGGGGCAGGCCCCTCATCGTGGGCGCCGACCCGAAGGAGGGTCGTGGCCGCGGCGTCGTCGTCGCGGCCAACTATCCCGCCCGGGCGCTCGGGGTGCGAACCGCCATGTCCATCCGCCAAGCGTGGGAGCGCGCCCCATCGGCGGCCTACGTCTGGCCGGAGCACTCGTTCTATTCCGAGATGGGGCGGCGGATCTTCGACGACCTCGCGCGGGACTTCCAGATCCAACGTGCCAGCATCGACGAGGCCTTCGTGGACGCGACGCCCCACACGGCCTGGGCGGAGGCCGAATCGTTCGCCGCGAGGCTCCACGAACGCGTCGCGCGAACGAGCGGCGGCCTCTCATGCAGCGTCGGCGTCGGAGCCAACCGGCTCGTCGCCAAGATCGCGAGCGGCCACCGCAAGCCCAATGGGACGACCCTCGTGCCGCGCGAGCGCGTGCAGGCCTTCCTCGACCCTCTTCCGGCCCGCGAGATCCCATTCATCGGCCCAAAGACGTCGGCTCGCCTGGCGGAACTCGACATCCATACCGTCCAACAACTGCGCGAGTGGCCCCGCGACGCCCTCGTGCGCTCCTTCGGTGCGCACGGGGCGTACATGCACGAGGCCGCGCACGGCCGAGACGAATCCCCCGTCCTGGGCAGCCGGGACCGCGCGCACTCGATGAGCCACGAGCACACCTTCGACGAGGACACGCGCAGCCGCGGCCGCATCCTCTCGAACCTGCGTTGGATGATGGACGCGCTCGAGGACCAGCTCGAACGCGAGGCGGTCGCCTACCGGACGGTCGCCATCAAGATGCGCTACGCAGACTTCGCGACCCTGACGCGCCAGGCGAGCCTTCCGCGACCGACCCAAGACGTCATGCCGGCCCGGGTCCTCGTCCCGAAGATCCTCCGGCCCATGCTCGAGGACGCACGCGCCGTCCGCCTCGTAGGACTGCGCCTTAGCACCGCGGAGAGGGACCCGCGGCAGCTGTCGCTGCGCGATTTCCATCTGGAGGGAGTTTCGGTCGCGACCTGAAGGGCAGTTTCACTCACCCTCCCCCAAGGCCTATCTTTCGCTCCAAGCATCGACGGCAACAACGCCTATATACAGTATGAAAACAATTGAAGCAATTGGAATGGCCACGACCATCACTGTCGCGGATCGGACGAGGCAGCGACTCGCGGGCTACAAGCGGGGCGACCAGACGTTCGACGACGTGCTCAACGACTTGATGGACCGCGTGGCCGTCGAAGACGTGGCGGCCGAGCAGATCGCCGAGCACCACCGGCGATTGAAAGACTTCAAGGGCGAGCCCGCGCCGAGATTCCAAACCTACCTAAGGAACCGCCTCAAAGCCCGAGCGCGTCGTGGCAAGTGAACGGTTCCGAGTGCTTGCCTCGTCTCGGCTGAAGCGGGACCTCAAGCACGCCCCGGACCATGTCCTAAAGGGTTTGGAACGGGCACTGGACGAAATGAGCCATGACCCCGTCACGCCGCGACCGGGGTTTGATTGCAAAAGGTTGTCCGGAGTGGTCGCAACCTTTCGCCTGCGTTTGGGTACGTGGCGTGTCTTGTACGCGGTAGACATGGGCCGTCGGACCGTGATGGTCACGACCGCGGCGCCGCGGTCCGCCGCCTATCGGTGATTCGGAGAACCACCTAGGCCGGAAGGGTGCGCACCACGGTCAAGACTTCCACGTGGTAGGCGCCATTCACGGCGTCCCCGCGCGTGCCGGCGCCGACGAGGAGGGTCTTGCCCTCCCGCAAAGCGGGGAAGGCGTCGAGGTCGAGCGTGAACGTCTCGGACGCGGTGCCGTCCATGGGTCCTTCCGCGCGCGAGTCGTGTACGCCGCCGCCCACGTCGACGACCTTTCCAACGGGCGTGGGGCCGAAGCTGATTGTCCCCAGCATGCCCTCGGCCTGCCACGCGGCGAGGAAGTCGCCCCACGAGGTCGGCGTGTTCGTCCACGTGACGCGCACGGTGACGCTGTCCACGTCGCCGTCGAGGACGAGGGGTTTGAGGTCGAAGACGACGCCCGTGGGGACCGCAGCGGCCTCGAACGTGAGGGCGGAGGACTTGGCGCCGACCGAATTGACGCCCGCCGAGGACCAGTCGAGGGCGTTCACGGTCTTGAGCGTGACGCCGGAGGATGCCATGGCCGCCTCGCTGGCGCGCCGGGCCTCGATGGCGGCGCGGACCGCGTCCTCGTAGTGGCCCGCATCGTGGGCTTGGTGGGCCTCGTTGTACTTGGTCGTCGCGGTCGAGAGGAGGGTGCGAACCGCCTCCGGCGTCGCGTCGACGTGGCCGCTGGCGAGGGCGCGGTAGGTCGTTTCGACGTTGCGTTGCGTGCGGTCGAGGTTCGCGAGCGTGTGGCCGCGCGCGAGGAGGTCGCGGTGGAAGGTGTCCGTCGTGGGCGGCCGCAGTCTGTAGCTCATGACGGTGTTCGTGGAGGACCACGTGTGGTCGCCAAGGGGCTCGTAGCCGGTGGCGTTGCGCCGGTAGCCGTCGTGGGCGTGGTAGAGACCGAAGTGGTGGCCGATCTCGTGGGAGTTGATGCCGACGAGGTCGTGGGCGACGCGCTGCATGTCCCGGCCGGTGCCGATGTAGCCGAAGTCGGCGACGCTCGAGATGGTGCCCCAGCCGAGTCCATCGGCGCTCGTGAGGGAGACGCCTCCGACCACGACCGGCAGCACGAAGGAGTAGTGGCCTTCGAGGAGGAAGAGGAGGGCGATGATCTGGACGGCGCCGGGCACGTCCTCGACGTAGCGGTCGCGGTGGGCGTCGACGTAGTTCGTGATGGGTGGTGTCGGGATGTACGTGGCGCCTCCTTGGGCCTTGGCGGAGTCGAGGGCGGCAGCCATGCCGGGGTCGTCCTTGGGGGCGACGTACGTGTGCAGCGTGCCCGTGACCTGGGTCCAGGGCACCTCGCGTTGGAGGCCGTCGAGGAGGGTGTCGAGCGGGATGAGTTTGTCCAGGCCGTCCTGGGGCATGATGCTGCGCCCGTCGTGCCAGAGGTGGACGTTGATGTGGTAGCGTTCGGCGTAGACGGGGGGTTGGTTGTAGTCGCCGATGATGCGCAGGTTGATGCCGACGTCGAGCGCGTGGCGGATGCGGTCGGTGAGGGTAACGGTCTTCTCGAGGGGGCCCAAGCCGATGGTCGCGACGCCGTCGCGGTAGTGCCACACCGGAGGGTCGTTGTACGCTGTCCCTTCCGGCGCGGGGGCTGGGACAGGCGTGACGCCCGGGCCGAAAGGATCGACGGCCGTGACGCCGACGTTGTCGTAGAGGGCGTCGTTGGGCGCGGCGGAGTAGTCCATGAAGAGGAAGTCGTGGGTGCCGCCCCAGGCGCGCAGGTTCACCGCGTCCGGGTTCGTCGGGGCTTCGCGGGCGTACTCGTACCAGTAGTACGAGTCCTTCCAGAGGTGGTACTTCGTGTACGAGTCGAGGAAGAATACCGTGTATTCGGGGTCGGCGAAGGAGAGCCCCGCGGCCGCGCGGTGATCTTGCATCCACGCTTCGACCTTCTCGGCGTCCACGATGTGCATGCGGCCGCTCGCCGTGCGTCCGAGTTGGTACATGACATCGTAGCGTTGCAGGAATCCAGGGGCCGGGCCGAGGTTGCCGTCGATGGCGGCCTCGCGGGAGGCTTGGGGATAGTAGGCGAAGAGTTCGCGGGCGAACGCGTCCGGCGCCTCGTGGAACTCGTAGCGCAGGTTCTGGGTGAGGCCTGAGCGTTGCTGCTCGCTGATCTGGGCGCGGTCGAAGCGCACGAGCGGCGAGTAGTCCTTGGGCAATGCGCCCGCGATGGCGTCCGTGTCGACGTGGGTCGTGTCGATGCCGACGAAGACGACG
>Ga0070694_100000038_pt1 | contig 60376 bp, 34 predicted proteins | sample KBSK1251metaG_FD_65470 | JGI IMG/M metagenome (GOLD analysis project Ga0070694, IMG submission 65470) | Corn, switchgrass and miscanthus rhizosphere microbial communities from Kellogg Biological Station, Michigan, USA - KBS K1-25-1 metaG | ecosystem: Host-associated > Plants > Roots >...
AAAAGTTCTTTAGAGCTTTGGCCCGTCTTCGATCATCAGCATGAGACTTTTTATTAGCTTCTGCCCAGGGCAAGTATTCATTATCGACAAACTCAGAGAACAAGGCAGACTTTGAAGAGTAGATTCCACCGTCGATCTGACTTTGGATTTTCCGCTGCTCTTCTTCAGCCTCCTTCTTGTTCCGCGCCTGCGGAACTGCTCGGAGTACTCGATTACCCTTTAGCATAAACTCGACTACCCACTTTCCCTTGTTCCATTCTTTGTCGCCGGGCTTAAGCCGGCGACCTTTGTAGCGTTTGTAAACCATCAGCTGCTCTCCTTTCAGATCGCAGCCGTCAAAGTCGCTGCAATCTTAGTTTCAGATTTGATCTGTGTCACGCTATTTTTAGTCGCCGCCTCTCTTTTTGAACTCTTCTGCGGTCGGCTTCTTCTTTTGCCCATCTGTTGACTTCATCCCGGTTGAATCGCAATAGGTCCCCCATGTAGGCATGCGGAAGTGGAAACTCGTCGGGTGGTCGCTTGGTCCACTTAATAATTCCGGCGATCGTCGGTTTTCCCTTGTCGTTGTGGAGATGCCAATACTCGGCAAGTTGTGACGCGGTCATCCATTCAGCGCTGGTGGTCGCTGGCGGAGCTGTTGACCGTTGCGGCGCGATAAGCGTTTGCAATTCTTGTCGCGCTCGCTCGCAAATGTGTGTGATTTGTTCTTCAATCGTGGGTGTCATTGGCATTGCTACCTCAGGTCAAAAAAACCGACAAATTATTACGCTGGTCGGTTCATAACAGTCAGGCAGCCCTCCTTGATCCTTTTGGTTCCTCTTACAGTGCTAGATCGAGTTCGACTCTTTCTATTTCTACAGGTTGGGAAAGGTCTCGTTCGTGTTGTGCTTGTTCGAGACGTAGATCAATTCCCAAAGCTTCGCGATTCGCTTCCTGATCATTCTGTTCGCGTACGAAGTTGTCGGGGCGCAAGTTGGTTTGGTTGTTGAGCGCCTCAAGCGCCATTTCTTTGTCGACGCGACGACTCATAGACTCGCGTAATTCTTGAACTGAGTTTGTGTAGATCACCGCATCATGGCGGGCACGCGAGATCGCGACGTAGCCCATGCGATCATTAAGAAGGTATTCAGATTCCCGGGAGTTCGCGTTTATCAAAACCCGATCAACGGTTTGACCCTGAGACGAATGGCTTGTGACAGCATATCCGTGATCGATGTGTCGATATGTAGCTGGATCAAAAGATACCTGGCGCCCATCGTCGAGTCTTACCGTCAATTCGTTGTCTTTGATTTTGTCGAAGGTGCCAAGTTCGCCGTTAGCGATTCGTTTTTCCATGAAGGGTGCTCGAAACTGAAGGCGATCCCCCTCAGAAAATTCTCGGATTGATTCTTTGTACACGCTGACGCCGGAAAGTCGTGACGGGTTGTAGGTGACTTCTCTGCCGTCCTGCATCCTGACGGTGAGCGTATTGTTGGCATGGTCCGTCGCAACTACTCGTGAGTAGTCTCCAACCTTTACCGCGTAAAGCTTGCTGCTTCGGTTGTAACGAATAACGTCTTCGTCGGGCACGTATGAACTGGCGAAAGTCCGTTCGACGCCGGTCATGTCTTCGCGATTCAGCAAGACACTGACTTCGCGACCCAGTCGTCCGATTTGGCCGTTGCGTTGTAGTTGCTTATGGATTAGAGAATTGATCGTGACGCGGTCGCGATTCGCCGGAGATATAACTAACGTGCTCGTGGGACTCCGACAGTACGCAACGGCGATAGCTTGCAACCGATCCTTTTGATCAGCGATTTCGATTACGCGGCCTTTTGAGTGCAGATTGTCGAGAGCCTCTTTTACCTGCCGGGCTGATAATTTGACTACGGTCTGCTTCAGATCGGCGTCGCGTTGTCTTACGATTTCCGTCAGCTTCGCCGTAGACATGCCATTGAGTTGAAACTGCTCAAAGGGACTAACGGCTTCAACCGCCTGATGCTGTCGCACGTCTCCGACAAGTAGGATCTTGTCGGTTGGCAGAAATTGTCGAAAGAACTTGTGAACTTGTCTCGTGCTGGCGAGTGAACACTCGTCCAGAATGAACAAACGGTTATGAGTGGGTGGGGCTTCCTCGCGACGGCGCAGAAACTTTTGAAGTGTCTCAGTCATGATTCCGCTTTCGGAAAGTTGTTTTGCTGCACGGGTAGTCGGGGCGAAGCCGCGAACTTCATATCCTTCTTTCTCGGCTGCGGCACGTAAGACAGAAAGTGTGGTTGTCTTACCCGTACCGGCACGACCTTGCAATCCGAGAATTTGATCGTGACTTGAAAGTATCTCCTCGACGGCTATGCGTTGACTGTCGTTAAGCCGGAGACTTTGCTGCGCGGCGATCTGCTCTGCGATTTGTGTGGTGTGGCCGTTGCCAATGATTGGTGCGTGTCTGCCCTGGTGGTCCAGCATTACACGAATATTCGACTTCTCCATCTCCAACATCCGGCGCGTGGTGGTTTCCTGCGGTCTTTGCTCACGCGTAATGCCGATGAATTCGCCCCGCTGCTGGCGCTGATGTAGTTCAGCGGTGACAGCTTCGTAAGTTGTAAGCCCAAGGTTGCGGCGCAAGGCATCAACCATCACCTTGCGAATGTCTGCAACGGCCTCTCGCTCCACCGCGTTATCACGGGCAAACGTAACCGCCTGTTGAGCGCGTGTGATGATTTCCTGCGGAGCCAGTTGAATCGTGCCGTGCTCCAGAGCCTGCTCAACCGAACGGTGCGCCTCGTTGCCGTAACGCGCGTCCATTTCCAGCGCACGTTCGCGCATCTGAACTCGGTCGTAACGCTTGCTCGCGCGATCAATGTGAGCTGCCGCTTGTTTCAGCCGCGCGTCTTCGGCGACCACAGCACCTTGCTGTTCCAGACGCTCCCTAATGTTTTCTGCGGCCCTGACTACTTCTTCTCGTCGAGGGCTGCTTTCCTGCAGATATTCTTTGGTGAAGCCTTTGATCTCGGGTGCCCCAGTGCGCGAATCAACCTCGATTTCATAACCAAGCTTTTGCAGCTTCTCCGCGAGATGCGCTCTGTAGATTGCTGTTGCGTATTTTTGACTTCGGTACAGTTCTAGTGGTTGAACTGATCGCGCTTTTCCATCTTCGACCACGGTCATGTTGAAGATGACGACGTGAGTGTGAAGCTGAGGAGCGGCGTAACCATTCGTTTTGTCCGGCCGCGATGCAGTGTGCTCAAACTGAGCAGCGATCATCTTGCCCGTGGTGATTGCCGGTTTGTTGCCGCCACCACGCGCTTGCAGATATTGCTCAAAGTGCGTTAGGGCCTCATCCACACTCTCGCGGTGGGCAACTTTGATTCGCTCATCGTCGCCCACCAAAGCTGCGAGGGAAACAGACTTCGGAGCGCTAATAGTTGCGTCCCAACCTGCGCGATGCTCGCTGGTAGTCAACTCTTCGCCAAAGTCATTGACCATTTCTCTGGGAGAGACTGAGCGAATCAATGGTTCGCCGGTGGCCGGGTCCTCGCCAGCCACGAGGCGTTCGTATTGCTCGCTCTGCACCTCTCCCCTGAGTTCCCATTCTTCTGCCAAGCGACCACACCAGCGTCCTTTCACTTCCCCTGATTCGCTGTAGTAGTTCGCGCTCGTGTTGGTGAATTCCTGCTGGTAATAAGTGTTTGCCTGGCCCGTAGAGAGCGCCCGGCTCATCGTCATCATGATTAGGAACCTCAAAAGCTAATATCGATCTCTTCTACCGTTGCGGTCGCAATCTCAGGGGTTTCTCGTCCATTTTCATGCGGACGAGCAATTCGAGGTTGGTCAGCGACGCGCGAAACTTTGGGTGGTGTCTTCCGCTGGATGAAATTCCGCGCGACGTCTTCCAATTCAAGTGGCTCGATCCGAAACGGCACGATGAGATTCCCGTGCTTCCAATATCCGTGAAGATTTGGAAGCGACATAATTTCTTCTTTACTGACAACCGACCGATGTTCGGTTACGTTGTTGTAATTGATTGAGTCGCGACCGTGACGTTGGACTGAAGCTGTCGCGCTCATTCGTACTCGTTCAGTTTCGTCTTCGCCGATCAAGTCAGAAAGCCAACGAGCACATTCCGGTTCGTTACAACGGAGGATGATCTTAGTGCTGAAAGAGGCGAGCATAGTCTTGGCCTCATGACCGTAATATTCTTCAATCTGAGACTTGTTCTGTGTTCCGATAACGAGCTTCAGGCCATGCTTGCGCCCTTCTGTGATAGCCAGTGGCAATGCTGATAGATGTTTCAAGGCGTGAACTTCATCGATTATTTTCAAGTAGTCGCGATGTCCGACCACATCGATTGCGGGATAGACCATTGCTCCTAAAAAGGACACCAGGAGCACCCAAAACCAACCTATACGGCACACACCGTTCAATGTTTGTCCCTCAAAGATTTTCGACTTGAACCATGCGTAGGCGAGATCACTGCGGACATTCTCTTCTGACCAAAAGAACTGCTTGGTGTGAAGCTTGGTTGTAAACATTGGTCGGTCTTGGTTGTCGAATGTCTGATTCCCGTCTTCATCGAGCACCGGCTTAAGAAAGTCGTCATTAAGACTCAGGGTGAGCTCTTTCTTAGTTCGAGGGTCGGTGAGCGTCGCCTTCAACAGGGTGTATTTGGGCTTGAAAATCGGCACGTAACTCAAGCAGGCACTCTTCGCATAAGAGGCAAAGTAATACCTTTGGAGCGGCTTAAGACGGTGAGGAACCCAAAGCACGGAGACAGCAATGCCTACAACGCAACCGAGGACGCATGACACTATGGCTCCCGTGATATATCTGCGAAGAGCATTCTTGAACCGCGTACGACTTTCTTCAGTAACGACACGAATCGCTTTCATTGAACACACTCATCCTTTCCCGCCGAACTCTGCTCTTGAAATCTGTCATTCTTGGAGAGATCGAAAGAGTCGGCCAACAGCTTTCTTTTTTCTTGGCGAATGATCCGGTTGATGAGAGAGTCGGTGAGGACACATAAAGCGACACCGAATAAGAAGAGGAGGACGCCGATACCAATTGCGGGCTTCCAAATATCAAGGAGTGTCCTGCCGTTATAGATCTGTGAGCGCAACCATGCGTATCTGTCTGGAGCCGAGGAGCTCGTTACTACCCACACCGGCACTGTGTCGTCGGTTATTCGTTTAAGACGGAAAATCGGAAGCCCGCTCTTATAGAGCTTGGCCTGACCCGCTTCATCTAGAACGGGCTCGATGTTTTCATCACTCGTGTATCGCGGTTCTTCATCAAGAACCGTTACCTCATTGGGAGCTGCCACCAACGTGTGATAGTCCCATTTGGCCGTAAGAAAGCTTTGGAGAACTGTCAACTCGTACTGCGGAAGATAAATCCGTTGCAAGACGTTCAGATGGGTTCGGGTGTAATAGCGATTTACTCCGTGGCCACCGATGACGGCAACGACAACCATCACGAGCACGTAGCGTCGAATCCTTCGCCCGAAGTTCTTTGAACGCGGGATTCCTTCTTCGGTCATTAAGTGAGTTGGTGATTGCATTGCACACGTATACCTTTCTCTCAAAAGCATCTTTTGAGTTCTTAAGTTGGCTGTTAAGAAAGTCGCCGTGGGAAGTCTGCGGAAACTCTCATCCGTGGTACCGGAAGAGACGACATTCCGGTGTTTCGTTTTTCCAAGGTCGATTAGAGTCTCAGGACTACCGTCCTCGCTCGAAAGCGTAGCGATGACTTGACGGCGATTCGTGGATAGAGAACCTTAATCGCTGTCGAGGGTGTTCTTATCGTCTTAACGCCGATCATTGTCCTCACTACCGACTCCTTGAAATTCATTGCTGCCGATTTTCCTCATCGACGCTCGGTTTCATTTAACCGAGTGTTTTTCGGTAGGGCATTTGTCGTTCCACACTGGCGGGCTTCGGCGCTCGTCGCGTAAGTGGTTCTTTTTACACCTCTACCACTGGGTTGAAGACACTCTTAGCAAGCCGAGCAAATTCTCTGAAGTGTGACCAAAGGTCAACAAAACTGAAAGTAGCTCGGAGATCTCTCCGCCTGAAGGGAGCTCTAGAGACCTGGAACTTACTCTTCTGAAGGCGTCCATGTATGTCCAATTCGGTCTTACGCATTCTTCCAGCGAGCCTTCCTTGTCCGTCAATAGTTGAGTTGGCGAGTTCATGGCAGACATATATCGTTTCTCTGAAAAAGCATTTCAGCAGCGTCAGTTGAATCAAAGAAAGGTCGGCGTAGGAAGCGACCTCTCGGTAGTGCCGGAAGGAGACATTGGATCCGGCTTATGCAATCGTAGCTAGATTCGAAGAATTAGCACGCGTTCTAAACTAGACGCGATCGCAGCGTCGTCGTTGAGTAGATCTCAATAGCAATGTGAATCCTGTTGGCCATTTCAAATTCGGCTCGCTCGTGCTTGCTGCCTTCGACTCATCTGCGTTTCTGTCGATTTCATCTCGACGCTCAGTCGTCATCACTGAGCGCGTGAATTCATTGCATCTGGCGTACCAAACGACAAAACCTTCCCATGTCACGCGGTAAGACCTTCTATGCATTGCTCCACCCGCGAGTTGTAAAATGCTTTATCAAGTTGACCACGAGGCGTGTGCTTGGCCGCCGCAACCACATGAACCAGCATTTTTGGCAACACTCAGAAGCGTGGGCGGGGTTACGGATACCTTTCACGCGAGGAGGTTCGGACAGTGGTACCTTGAGGATCGGACACCGAGCCTGCGAGGTTCGGACACTCTTCCTCATAAGTACAGCAACGTGCGAGGTAACGGACAGTAGGTGCGGCGGGTAAGGGATCAGTCTTTCTGGACAAGTTGGGAAAGAAAGGGTACGTCCTTACATTCAGCGAAACGGACTACGAAGTCCAACGGCAGGACTCAGACAGTCCCATGGTGGTTATGATCGCGTTTTCAGAACCAGTCCGACGGCACGGACCTAACAAGGCGGCTCGATCTCACCGGCTTTGGGATCAGGTACGGTCAAGTGGCGGCGAGCTTTCTGACAAAACAGCGGTCTTGACACGCCGCCTGATCTTGAAACGTGCTGACGAACTACCCGCGTCTTTATTTCCTTTCATGGCGATGCCCCTGTTCCGCAGGACAACGTGTATGTCGATATTTCCTGGTGATCAGATTTGAAGCGCAGGATACTTAAGTCCTATGCGAAACTTTTGCATCGAAGCCACGGCAGTGCTATAAACCTTTCCACTGTTCCTACAGATCTTATCCTGCCAGTCGGAAGGAGCCCACAATGCGATACTCAATCGTGGTAATTTCGGATGCTTGCTACTTGCTCACTTCAGTTGTAACAATTCAAACACCAATTCCGGTTCAAACACAGCCTCGGTAAACGATAACTCCACCCGGTCCAGCGCGAATGCAAATTCGGAGAAGGTTCCTGTCGATAGTGGCGCAGCTTTGCATGAATTATGCACTGACCCCGACTTCCCAGAACCAAAGGCTCTTCCTGTCGATGATCAATGCGGCAACGAAGGAAACGGCGGAAAGGGAAGGCTCGCAATACCGTCAAGAATAACTTCTGTCCTGACGGCACCACCTATGAACGTAACGATAGACAGCTTCGCGCAGCTTCAGAAGGACGTGCAAAACAATTCAAGCATTAACTTTGGCAGCAACGGCCCCACAACCGATCGCACACCTCTGAAGACCCTTGGAGAGGGCAAACTCGTAATATTGAAAGCTTATGTCCTTAAAGCACGGCAGGAAGGTGGCGAAAGCGTAAACTGTAAAGGCAACACGCCTGATGATCCCTTGTTTCATGACATACATATTTCATTCGTCAATGCCGATAACAAACCGCAGACAGGTGACACGAAACCGACTTTGGATAAAAAGGAATGCACTGGAATAGTTGCCGAGATGAGTCCACATCATCGCCCTGATTTCTGGACGGCGGATAACGTCAATAAGGTGGCCGCTGCCCAAGCCTTGGTTCGAGTCACAGGCCAGCAGTTCTTTGATTCGAGTCATGTCCCCTGCTCAAATGGAGCACCGGTAGGGAGCAATCCGAAACGAATATCGTTATGGGAGATTCATCCGATTTATAAGTTTGAAATTTGTACAGGCGATTGTGATGGCGCGGGACAATGGCAGCCGTTGGAAGAATGGCTTAAAGCTCACTAATCGCCAAATATGCGTATCGGACTGCAGCAACTCCTAATAGCGCTAACGAGGATTTGGCGTCGTGGGGTCGCTGTTGCCGATTCTGCTTAAATACGCTCTCTACCGCTGTGGCAATTGACGATGAACTGAGGCGGCGAACATCGTAACGCCCAGCCCTTCGATCCCTTAATGCTACTCGAAACTATTTCTTGGTTTATCCGCTAAGGAAGGATGCTGCTGATGACGGTTCTCAGAGTTAATGAAATCCGCACGATAGTTAGTGATATTATTTCTCAGAGTTAGCCTCAGCACCCGTGGTTCTTCGCTGGCGCACAAAGACGAGAGAAAAGCCTCATTGAATAGTAGTTATTATCAAATTTAGTCCATTCCCCGCTTTTTTCTTGAACTATCTTTACAAATCGCGTATAGGGTTGCTGTATTTCTCATAACCCTCGTCGGAGCGCTTTAACTCTTACACGCAGGGCGCATTCGGTTCACTTGTAACGTTCTTTACTCTTTCGCGCGGAAAACTTTGCATAGCTGGCCTCGGAATTATCGAAGGGCTGCCGCTCCTAATTTCCGTGCTCAATACGCAGGAGTCGTGCAGTGGATAAGTCGGATCCGGCTAACCTTGATGTCATACCCCAACCCCCAACGCCTGAGATAAAGGTCTCTCGGGTGCCTGGGCCGGATTTCACAACCTATCGGGGCCGTGAATTTGAAGAACAGTTGCCGAAGAAAGAAATATTGATTGCCGCAGAAGGAGGAGTTGGACCTCGTGTAGTTCATAAAATTCCCAAACATTATTCTGGAGCTTTGACTATCAGGACGTCCAAAGATGTTTCGATTCCAGCCCGAGCCCTGGCTTGCAGCTCTTACCGAGGCAGATTTTGGAGCATAACTCTCCGCTCCGAGGAAGAAAACGAGCGCCCAGCGCTAGGGGGCAACTATGACACCGACGTCAAGTTGAAGCTGACCAAGAACAAACGTACCAAAAAGGTAAGAAGCTTCCTCGGCTATTGCCCCAAAGGGTATGGAAAATATCCAGAATTGCCCAAGAGCAAACACACTCCGACCCGGAATCGTCCAGGGAAGTCTGCCATCTTTCTTAACGATCTTTTCCCGCTTTGCAGCGAACTCTATGACATTTTGCTCAATCCCAAAGTAACCCCACATCCCAGCGGCCTCATAGTAATAACGGGAGCCACCGATTCCTCAAAGAGTATCGTTACTCGAGGGTTGATTTTCCTTTTTCTGGAGGCGGTAGCTAAAAAGGCTCGGAAGACAAGGCAAAGAAGGCCGCACCTCGTAACCTTCGAAGATCCAATCGAGCAGTACTATATCCGAGACCCGGACGCCGCCGAACAAATGCCTGCTGACAACCCGGCGAATTTAGAGAAGCTACTTGACGCGATCTATATCGACTACACTCCCCGAGAAAAAGAAAAGGATGCAGACAGTTTGAAGCAAGTCACACAAGACGCCTTGCGACAGACACCCGCCGTTCTCTTTGTTGGAGAGACGCGAGAAAGGAATGACTGGAGAGAACTGATTGAATTCGCCGGCAGCGGACATCTGGTAGTTACTACCTCCCACGCCAACTCGGTGGTGGAAGCGATGGGCGGGATTTTCAGGGATACCGACACGAAGACTCCCGCACAACGAAGTGACATCGCCCGGCGGATTTTGGGGGTTATCAATATTCGTAGCTACACGACAAAAAATAATATCCGGGCTCTAGTCCCAAGTGTTTGGAAACGCACGGATCAGTCGGTAAGTGATCTGATAGCTGACGGACTTGCCTCAATCTTGCCCGCTCCCGAAACCGGGAACCAGGAACGAGCGATTGGGTATTACGGCAGATCATATTTGGCGGCAAAACTCACCGCCTCCAAACACCTCAGCAAGAAGGTGCAGCATGAGAAAAAGAAGAAGCAGAGCCAAGGTGAGGCCCTGGAAGACATAGAGGCCATTAAGAATAAGGCCCTCGAATGGGACCTCAAAGGAGTTTGATCGATGCCGGATGTCCTAAGATTTGGAATTCGCTCGCTGGACGAACTATTGGGATGTGCCTCACGGGGACACTTTGGAATACGTTTGGAAGAGGATCGGAAGAAGCCGGAAAAGACCAAATCCCGCGCCAAGGTTCTGACGACAAGCGTTTGCATTATCGGACCGAACGGTGCGGGCAAGTCAATTTTTGGCTTGCACATGGCGTCAAGATATCTGGCTGATTGTTTAGCCGAACATCAGAAAGCGCTGGCGGCCGCTATCGCCAAAGACCAAAAACAAACTGCAAAGCGATGGCATTCGCGCCTGCCATCGGTGTTGTACGTGTCCACCGACCTCACCAATGACATGGCCCAAAAAGCCTGGAAAAACTTCGCTCTTAACTATCCCTTCTCACGCCAGGATCCTTTTCATTCAGACCTCAACCTCCGTGGCTCGGAGAAGGAAAAAGAAATGTTGTTAGAGCCATGCAAACCGACAATGCTGGAAAAAGATTTTGCCTTGCTCGAGCGAGAGAAGGGGCGGGTTTTCTTTGTCGACATCGCTTCATATACCGCAGGTGATGATTGGGGGTTCCTGCACAAACTCTTGTCTTTATTGCCGACACCAAGCCGCGACCGCGACCCCCGGCACCTGGTTGTGGTAGACGCCATCGAGGGATTTGAAGCGCTCGCCGGAGATCTCAACGCCTTCGGGGAAAAGTCGACCCGCCGTTCCCGGATTGCTCAAGTCATGCGCCTGGCCGCCCGTAAGTGCCACGTTCTGCTCGTAGTCGAGGAGAGCAAGGAACACGAAAAGTATGAAGAGCTGGCCGAACAATTTGTAGCCGATACAGTAATACGATTGGAGAACTTTTCCGCCCGGAACTATGACCGGCGAGTTCTGAAGATTGAAAAGGTTCGTGGTCAATCGCACATTCGAGGGCAGCACCATTATTCAATCCGTTCAGGAAGCGGCTCGACCACCGGGGGCCAGGCGAATCCTGACGACCCGGAAATCTTGGCCTACCCGGTTGCGCTTTCCGAGCGAAATGACGAAACACCAAAGCAGAGTTATGTCCATGTCTATCACTCGGTTCATCGATTGAATCGTAAGATAATGGAAGAAAAGGGTAGGGCACGCAGGAAGCTGAAGCCCAACACTTATTATGCAGCTTTCGGTATCAAATATCTCGACAACATGCTCGGGGGAAAAGATGAGATCACTAGACAAATCTCGGGAACGGGCAAGTACACAGGTTATTACCACGACACTAGAGGTCTTCCCTGTGGTCACACAACTACGCTTATTGGCGATTCTCTCACTCAGAAGAGTACCTTAGGCAAAGCATTTCTTAGCCGGTGCTTTCAGTCATTCGACCTGCGGTTGACCCCCGTTTATGATCTTCTGCAGAAACGGGATGCCAGTGCAGCCGACGAGGCCTGGGCACTTATCCTCCAACGAGTCGCGCCGCTTACTGACTCGGATCTTTCCAACTATGAAAAAGCTGGCAAGCAATTGATCAGGGCCGGGAACTGGGAGGAGCTCTCGTACTATCTCCATCAGCATGGACGTCTGCCTCAAGTGCCCTTGGAGAAAAGTCTTAGCCGGGATGAGCAGTTGACTCATTTTGCGGCTTGGCTGCTGGATTACCGGGCGGGCCTGGCAGTCATGCTGGTAACTCACAACACTCATCATGAACAACTGGCGTTGGAATTCATCGGTTGGCTCCACTCAAAAGCTGATCTGAAGAAGCTAAACAGTACGAAGCCGGGATACGAACGAGCTCTGAGAAACTACATCAAGGGTGGAACGATTTGCCGCCGGCTCGAGATTCATAGCCTCTCATCCGAGGTGCTGGTACACATAGTGCAGCAGGCGATCAGAGCCGCCCAAAGGAAGGTTTTGTCGCCGCAGGAAATGGCTTTGCCTGACAAGCGTTATGAAAAGTCCTGGCCTATCCGAGTTGTTATTGATGACCTGAGCACGTTTAGAGACATCTTTCCAGAATTACATGAAGACCCCCTCCTTTTGCCCTCTATCCTGTTTCATTTTGAGCGAGAGGGCGTCACAACCCTGATCGTAGATACTCAGTCAGGCAGACCCGATACCCCTATCGCTGAGAGGTTCGAAAGCGAACTACGGAAGATGGTGCACCACAATTTGTATACGTGGCGGGTTCCTTTCTATGGCGAGAGCCGCGTCGCAATCACCGCCATACCGCCGCTATCTGGCGAATATGCCGGCATTGTCAGAGAGCTGCGTTGGGAATCCGAATCCCTCGGAAGAGGCCCCGCGTTTGTCACGGAGCCAGCCATAGTCGATCCGCATCTCGAGCTCTATACTGGATTGGAAGAGGGTAAACCACAGCCTGTTCCTTTGCGCGTGCTGTTTTATGCCGAAACACCCGCGATGGAAACATATATTGGTCTGGAAAACAGATTCCTCGCAGATCGGTTTGTCCCACCCACCCACGTAATACAAACAGATCAACCTTCCGTAATCATTGGATTGCCTCCTTCACATTATGAACCGCTTCGTGATTTCGCATATTTACAAACTGACACCAGGCTGGATCACACTCTCGTGTTTCAAGTTGACGAGTTCTGGGCGATGCGCTCGCCAGATCGCCGCAAGCGCGTAGGAGCATTCCAGCCACAATCAAACTATTTGAATGCGATCACCGCCGAGGCTGGCGAAGAAACCAGCTCAACTAATCAAATCGCGCCTGAAGATTATGAACAGGACCCTAACGTGGATCCATATGAGCTATTCCAGGTGCGCGCAGCTGATCTTGCCGGCGCTTTGGGTCGTAAGCTTCCACAACAGCTAAGACGACGGCATTTCTATGAAGAGTACTATCGAGACTTCCCGGATTATGGACAGTTTGATCGTCGCATCCAATCCGGCTTTCACGTCGATCGAGTGCCCTTCTCCTGGGACTTCGGCTTCCTGCTTTGCCAGGAGAGGGCATGGTATACAGATAGATTCTTCACGGTAAATGGAGTGACACATAGCGTCTGGCAAGTGTGGGAATCGCTTACGAAAGCAGAGGATCATGATAGACGACTCGCTCAGAAAAGAGACGTTCGAAAAAGACGGACCCAGGGCTGGCGGAAACGCTTGAAGCGGTTGAACTATGTCTCGTGGCGGGTTTTCATACAAGCTTGCAAGAAGGCAGGAGAAAGACAGTCTGCTAAGTTATCAAAGGCGGTGACTGCTTTTGATTTCGCTCAAGTCTCTCCTGAGTCCTTCTCCTGTCTCGTTCTGGAGATGTGGTTTTCCGAGATCTATGACCGGCTGCTCCGGGAAGGGAAAAGAAAAGAACTTAAGAGGTTTCAGAAACTCGCCCAAAGAGAACTCTTCGAGCCAACATCTGATTCCAAAGATGAGAAGCTTACGCTCGCCGAGTTGTTGAAAGAATACTGGTTGGATTTGTACAAATCCTGGTTGCTTTTGATAGAGGTTCTCAATTTTCCAGATATTGTAGGAGACGCGACTGCGCTGGACTTCGATTTCAAATCGAAGAAACTGGCTTTCTCTGCCGTGGCTTCGAGACATTGGTATAAGACCGCATCGCAATGTCCCGATGAGATTGCAAGCAAGGAGCCTTTACTGGCCGTGCGCTTGCCAGGGCACTTCTCCGTCCGAGGAGACTGGTTCCTGGCTATCTCTGGCGGTAGCCGTTCCATAAGACAAGCTGAACGTGCGTTGGATCTGCTAAACAGCCGGCGCGCTAATATTGCGCGTCTGCAGATGGGGATCGGTTTGCCCACTCGTGGCTGGAGTGGCAATCAGAGCTCGCGCAGTGAAGGCTCCAGTTCAGGAATACTGCGGACCAAACTGGTATCGCAGCAGCGCGGGCAGGAAGGTGTCCCCTATGGGACGTTCCTCAAGATCCAAGCTGAGAATGGAGGTGCGAGACGAACCGAAGATGGGTTCTATTGGCTATGGCGCAACAGTTTGCATGACTATGCTCACTGGAACAGAATCTGGCACAAATGGCTCTACCGAACGCTCCTTTGGTGGCACGGACAACTGCTGCGTTACAAGTCCGTTTGGATAAATTCTTTTGACGTTTATGATGCGCTGACAAATGACCCGCCTAAAGAACGCACAAACTTCGCGCCTCCCACCAATGAGCTACCGGAGATTGAGAAGAGAGTTTGGCGAGCCACTTCGGTCAAAGAGAAAGAAAAGGAATGGAAGAAGTACAAGGCCCAGTCCGTCGCTCAACTGAAAGTTCGCGCGGGTTTTCGGGATCTCTTGACGGTGCTCGAAGAAGAACTCAAGGAGGCTTGTGAAGCGGGCCATGATCGCGATCGTTCGGACTCTCTTTCTCCACGTATCGACGCACCAAGGTGAATTGCCTTTGTTGATTTGCATTAACGAAGGAATTGGTCAGGTGCTTTTCTTTGAATCCGACGAAGACTGCGACACGTCTTACGAAGATCGCGGCGGCAAGTATCAAGGTTCAAACCGGACTCACTTATTCGCGCCTGTGATGATCTCAGTTCTCATATTTAGTGATATCCGCACCATAGTTAGTGATATCTTTTCTCATAGTTAGTGACATTCAGACCCGGTGAGCTTTTCACTGCTGTGACCAGTCGGCCTTTGTGTCCAGATCCGCCATGAAGCAAAGGCACCAGAAGACACGCACATTCGCGTGACCTTCGTTTAGTTGCTATGCAGCCCTGCTTGCTTACCCGCGCACCAGGAACGGTTCCAGATTGCTTCCACAACTGTTCTCGGCGATGATACTTAGAGATTTGCTGTCTTTAGCAGGCCCTGTGGGCTTTCGCTTTAACGAGGCTTAACGGGTTCCTTTTACCCGAACGATTATTCAAGAGTCTCTGCCTTTTTTGATCAAAATGCGAAAACGTTACGCAGTCTGCGTGGGGATCAATGAATACGTTAATGCTCCCAGTGCAAAGCTTTCGTACGCGCAAGCTGATGCTTCAGCCGTGGCTCGAATACTTCCGGATGACCTGGTTCTTATTTACTTTACAGGTCACGGGATCCGGGATAATTCGGGCGATCTATGTCTGGTTCCTTATGATTTTGCTTACCACCCGAACGGTTCTTTCGTCTTCGCTTCAATGTTACACGCTAAAGAGATCGAGGTAAGCGTCAATAACAGCCGCTGCAAGAACATTATTCTGATAATTGACAGCTGTCATAGCGGAGCGTTGGGCCGCATTCTGGGCGACATCGTAACCAGGATAAGCAGCAATATCTTTATTATTGGAGCGGCGCAATCTTCGGAGGTCGCGGTTGAGTCTCAGCAAGTACAGCATGGAGTATTCACCGAGTGCCTGTTACGGGCTTTTAATTTGCCACCAACTGTCGGTGAATGGATTTCGCTCGGGCAGATAGTTGCATTCATCACCGAGGAACTTAAGAAATTTCCTACTAGCCAACTCTTCGAGTTCACCAGTCATTTTGTCAATCTGAATGTCCCGATTACTCGTAATCCCAGCTTTTCCACAAGGTCAAGATCGTTCACCGATGAGGTTAAGCGCGTCTATGAACTAGCGAACTATTCAGTTTGTCCTAAGCCCAGCTGGTGCTCTTATCCAAACCTTTTCATTGTTGAAATCGTTGCTGGCTTTACGCGCACCAACTCAGCAGTGCTTTGCCTGGACGATAGAAACCCCTCGTTAAATGTAGGGTCAGCACACATCGATCTTTTCCTGTCGCTCGTGCGTCAACTGCGATCCGATCAGGCAATCAGCGAAGGAATGCTCGTTACTGTGAACCGTCTCCCCCCGGAATTGGCAGCAAAGATCGGTGAAGTTGGATTTGCCCACTGCACGACTCTTAAACACTTAATGAAGCGGGTCATTGATTTCGATCATTATCTGGTTCAAATCATCGATGAGTTTGAAAAACCCTTTCCGGCTGAGACTGGCGATCATCCACTCGCAAAATACTACGTTGAGCTACGATGTGAAGGCGTTGACGATGAAAAGTCGAAATGGTCAGGTCTCGCTACAGAATACATCGCCCAATGGCTCTCCGGGTCTGACCGCCAAAGACACTTGGCAATTCTGGGCGAATACGGCATCGGAAAGACAACGCTATGCCGAAAGCTGGCATACGATCTAGCAAAGGCTTGTTTGCAAGCTTTTCCTAAAGATAAACCACGGATCCCCCTAATCATCCCTTTACGAGAATTTCCTAAAGGACAAGTTGACTTAGAGGTGTTTATTGCCGGCCATTTGGCCAGGTGCTGCAAAGTTAGCAACCCGAACATCGATGCCTTTAAAGCCATGAATGATAGCGGGATGCTGTTACTAATATTCGACGGGCTCGATGAAATGGCGGTCAACGTGGATGAAGATATATTGATGGGCAATCTAGCTCAAATTGAACAGTTCGCAATAGCGCCAAAGAGCAGAGTTATATTAACGAGTCGACCTAAGTATTTCACTACCGCTCGGGAAGAAAACGAGGCATTTCAACCGCAAGACCCATTAAGGCGTCGGATTAGCTATCGGCGTCTGGCATTGCTACCTTTTAATGAGGAGCAGATAATTTCGTACCTGAAGGGTAGGGTTATTCCTACTCGCGAAACACCTCACGACTGGAAATACTATTATGACACCATTAAGCGCATTCATGATTTGATTGACCTGTCGCAACGCCCAGTCCTGCTCGAAATGATCATAAAGACCTTGCCGAAACTGATTTCTCAAAAGGCAAATATTGATCGACCCACTCTTTACAAAACGTACCTCGAAGGCGAAATCCAACGCCAGTCAATTGAAAAAAGACGAGGCCTTCTCATTAAGCGTCATGATCGCTTCCGAATGATGCAGGCCTTAGCATTACATTTGTACATTCAAAATGCCCTTGGCCTAACAGCGGAACTGGTCCAGATTCTTGTCTTTGACCAGTTCACACCTAAACAACGAGAGGAACTGGAGGCTCACACACGAGATTTTCTTACCTGCTCATTTCTCATCCGCCGGAATGACACTTACGACTTTTCTCATAGATCTTTTATTGACTATCTAACCGCAACGGCTCTGTTTGAAGAGCTACAGAAAGATGCACCGGCAGATTTCGGGAGGCGTTTGTTGACCACTGCAGTGATCGATTTTCTAAAAGAGTTGAAACCGCCAGCTGCCACTCTACTAAAGTGGATTCGCTCGACAGCTTACCGCGGATTTGAATCAGTAAAGTATCTGGGTTCTAACGCGGCCACAGTCTTAGCTCGAATGCGTTATGACCTTTCGGGGCAAGATTTTTCCGGCACAGTGCTAAGGGGTGCGGATTTGACTGAATCGCGCCTGAATTCATCAATATTCAAAAAGGCGGATCTCAGCCTCTGTGATTTGACTGATGCGTTCATCAACGACTGTGAGTTTGAAGCGACCGATTTGCGCGAAACAAAGCTTGTTGGCGTAAATGGGTTTCGCTCGCGTTTTACTGACATCGTCTTCGACCGAACTAATGTATCTTTTGCAAACCTTTCCGCAGCCACCTTTATGTTTTCCAAGCCGCACTGGCAGACTTCGGGAATGTAAATTTGGATGATGCCCGCTTTGACAATTCTGATTTTTCCGGGGCGGAAAACCTCAGCTTTGCGCTCCGCTTGGGCTCGGACGACATGTTTGGTCGGTGGATCAAGGATAACGGAGAGGAGTATCTGGAACTGTTTCCGCGCGTTTATGACCAGTTAAGTGGGATTCTGAATTCCAAAGCGTTCAGAGTAGAGTTCACCGGCGTTCTGGATGGAGAAAGATACATATTGGATGGAGTTGAGGTCGCACAGAGTAAGGGACGGAGCCGGTATAGTGGAGTTCTAGCAGTCGGTACGACGAAAACACTAAAATTAGAGCTCTGGCCCGATAAAGGACGAAACCTGCCGAGTTTTCAAGGCACTTTTTTGCCTCGAGACTAAACTGTATTTTGTAAATGATCTAATCAGAAAAACTCTACTTTTCAATGGTGCGGTTTTTAGGGAGGAGGTCAGGATATTCAGTTCTGGCGCCACTGTCACCGCCGCCTAGACAGTAGTTCATTAGCAATTTCATCGGACCTTTGGTCGGCTTGGGCTGTGAGCTTCTGCCAAGTCCCAGCAGTCGCTTCGTTGCGACTAAAGGCGAGCTTGAATGCGTGTCCTAGGAGGAACCGCAGCACGGCGATCTCCTTATATATGAGACGTTCGTTCTTCGTCAGCGCGTACCCTTCGTTTGTTTGAGTAAGTGCCAATTTTCGGCACCATGTATTGGGGTCTTCCCCTGAGGCAGTAGCTGCTGCCTCAATCCTTTCGTACTCCTCCTCGGTTAGTCGAAACGCCACGTTCCTCGTTCTCTTAGTCTCGGCCATTTTTTGTTCCCTCTGAATGAGATTTCTTCCGTCAAGATTTAACCATCCGCGTTAAGAAGGGCGGTTAACAAAGTTAACGGCTTATCAAAAAACTACAATAAACATGGGCGTTAACAAAGTTAATGCTGCGCTTACGACGTAAACGCCGCAGCCCCGAAAGTCGGGGGTGTCGTGTCCAAATTCTTCAGGTGCGCAGCACCTTCTTGTGCCTTTTGATAGCTGAACCTGAATCGAGTACCGCCGGAAACTCAACCGATCTTAGGAAGTGTGCGATGGTGCGTAAGCATCAGCTCAACACATTCCAGCTTCCTGTCAGCAGCTGACGGCATGAGATCCTTTTTCTCCCACGGTGCGAAGCCTATGATGAGGACAAAATGCAGTTATCGGATGACCGCCCGATGGGCAAATATGTATGAATATTTCCCGTGGGTCATAGGCTATTTACCTCGTACATTATCGATGTTAAAGTCTCAGGCGTTAGCATTCTTGGTGAGTATGTCGGCAGAACTAGGTGTCTTTTTCAGTGAATTGGAGGCTATAGGCGCAAACTACAAACCCTAAGATGCAGGTTTCTCACATCGATTCACTTCCTACCCTCGAACTAGATCGTAAGAGGAATGGAATCTTTTACACTCCGCAAAAAGCAACAAGTATTCTTTGCAACTGGGCCATTAGGTCGGCTGAGGACTATGTTCTTGAACCCGGTTTTGGAGGATGTGGTTTCCTTGCCTCGTCGCAAGAAAGGTTGTCACAGTTGGATTGTAACCGACCTGACAGCAAATTATTTGGATGCGATATCGATCCCAAGGCGTTTGAATACCTCTCTCAGACGGTCAAGCCAAATAGTTTAACCAGACGCTTTTTGTTGCAAGACTTTCTCAAACTGAGTCCCTCCGACTTTCGTGTGCCATCATTTAATGCAGTCATCGGCAATCCGCCTTACGTTTCTCATCACTCGATGTCGCCCGAGCAAAGAAAAGCCGCTAGCCAGAGCACATCTGGGAGAACGTTGTCGTCGCCTAACAAGCCGAGTTTGTGGGCGAACTTCATTCTGCACAGCCTTGGTTTCTTGACCAACGGAGGCAGATGCGCATGGCTACTTCCAACCAGCATCCTTTTTACCGATTATGCGAGGGATGTTCGGCAGCATATACGCCATTCATTTTCCCGCTCCCTAATTGTTGTGTTGGGAGAGAGGATCTTTCTGTCAGAAGGGACCAAAGAGCGTACCGTGGTTTTGCTGTGCGAGGATCGACAGGAAAACGAAACCGATGGGCACATCGAAATCGGCTACGCACCAGACTTAGACTCGTTGGCATCTGTAATTGAGAATTGGTCGCGACGCACATGGCGGGGAACTGATTTCGATGGTAGCGCTAATCTGGCACTAATGAACGGTGAGTCACTCGCTAGTTACAACGATCTTATCTCTAAGAGTTCGCCGAAGGCGCTCGGAGACTTCTGCAAGATCCGAATTGGTCTTGTCACGGGTGCCAATCGATTCTTTGTTCTGAATACCGAGCAAGCCGAAGCGGAAAAGATTCCAACCGAAGCACTGAGCCCTATCATTTCTAAATTCAGCGATTCTTTGGGACTGCGACTTACAAAGCAGGACCTAAACGGAATGAAGCGCTCAGGCAAGCGTTGCCTTATGATTGATCCTTCACAGGTAAAAAGGATCAGTGGCAATCTAAAAAAATACCTAGATAAATTCCCCGTCGACCAGAGGGAAAGGAACGTGACGTTTAAGAAACGACAGTTCTGGCATTCGGCCAATGATTTTCTGGTTCCTGATGCATTCTTGTCATATATGCACAAGAGCGGCCCTGGCATCCTCATAAACACCGCCGGGTTAAGTTGTACAAATACGATTCATCGAGTCTTTTTTAAGAAGCAACTGAATAGAATTGTTCGGCAGGCCATTGCCATTTCAATCCAGAGCACCTTCAGTCAATTGTCTGCGGAAATTGAAGGTCGGAGTTATGGCGGTGGGCTACTAAAACATGAGCCATCTGAAGCTCATAGAATCAAGCTATTACTTCCGGTCTCAACGAAAAAAGCTGTGGAAAAGACATTCGCACGAATCGACTCACTGGTGCGGCTTGGAAGGGTGGATGAAGCGCGTAAAGAAGCGGATAGATTTGTCTTGAACGATTGCAATACCTCGCAGCGATCGCGTTATGCATCGGCGTTGGAAAGTGCTCTAAAAGAAGCACGTGCGAGGAGGGTCCGCTCACCTTCTACAGACTAAGGAACATAGTTCAATGAGCACGCAGAAGACAGGCAACCGGCTCCGCAAGGAACTGCAGGAGGTCTTGCGGTCTGATCCTATCGATTACGACAAGTTGCTGGTTCTTTCTTCAAAACTAGCTAGCTTAGACACGGAGTACGTCCGTTTTTCGGTAGACGCAGGTCTGATAAGCAGGCTAGGTCGAGAACTTGTTGCGCGGCAAGAAACCGCTGTGTCGGAACTCGTCAAGAACGCCTACGACGCGGATGCTACCTGGGTGGAGTTGTCATTTGAAAAAGCTGAAAAACCTGGCGGGATACTCAAGTTAGAAGATGACGGTTCTGGAATGAACAGGCGTGAACTCATTGATGGGTTCATGCGACTCTCTTCCACTGAGAAGATAGAGAATCCTATTTCGCCCATCTTCAAACGTCGAAGGGCCGGACAGAAAGGAATTGGCCGTTTTGCTGCTCAACGATTGGGAAACAGGTTGACGATCGTTACGCAGAAAGAAAAGTTGAAGAAGGCTCTCAAGGTCGAGATAGATTGGAAGCGGTTCGCTAGTAATGTAGATCTTGTCAACATTCGCAATAGCATCCAAGAAATAGAGAAGACCCGATCCGAAGGGACTACACTCACCATCGAGGGTTTGATGGATTCGTGGTCAGACGAATCCATTTCACGAGTCTATCGTTACATCACAGATCTCATTCAACCGTTCCCCTTATCTAAGAAACTGAAGGCATCCAAAGTCGATCCAGGCTTCGACGTCAGGATTTACAAAATTACTGATGATGGCAAACCTGAAACTGTCGCCGATGTCGAAAAGATTATTTACAAATTCGCTATAGCAGATATTGAGGGCTTCGTTGATAACAGCGGTTTGGGCGGGTGGTCGCTGAACAGTAAACAGCTTAATTTGAAGGAAGATGCTGTCCCGATCGGTGCAGATAGGGACGATTCTGGAAAAAGATTCAAGTATCTAAGGAATATTAATTTTCGTGCCTACTACTATATATATAATGCTGGATATATACCTCCCATACAAAATAAGGCAATACGTGATATGGCAGATGAAAGGGGCGGCATTCGTGTTTACAGAAATGGATTCCGCGTACTTCCATACGGCGAACCTTTGAATGATTGGCTTCGTCTGGATGCATCATCTGCACGTCGACTGTTATTGCCACCGCACGCGAACATTAATTTTTTTGGATTTGTCGAACTTCTTGATCTTGAAGGTAAGCTATTTCAGGAAACCTCAAGTCGTGAAGGCCTCGTAGAAAATGAAGCGTACAAAGAACTGGTAAATTTCACGTCGCGTGTGCTTAAAGCCGCCGTACTAGCGGTTGCCGAGGCGCGTAACCGGAAGAAAACAACAAGCCAGAAGAAGTGGAAAGCAAAGCGGACTCCTTCAGCTAGGCTGAAGGAAACAACGGAGCAACTAGCTAAGTTGGGCGAAGAACTGCGAACGGTTTCATCGAAGGCGTCAATCGCGCATTCCCAACCAGCCGTGAAACGAATGGCTCAACGCATCAGCGATTTTGTGTTGGAACTGGAAAGCACAGCTGCGGATCAGGAAGAAGAGACCAGCTCGAGAATTCAAGAGGAAGGAATGCTAAGAGTCCTAGCGAGTCTTGGGCTCATTATCGGCGAGTTCACTCATGAAGTGAGGCATCGTTTCCCACCAATCATCGCAGATGCGCAATATTTTCGAAGCCTTCACAAAACTGGCAGTCATAACAAAGTAGCTCGCAGTCTCATCGATCATATCAGCACCTTCAAGGCTTACACCGCTTATTTTGATAGAGCAGTTTCAGAGAATGCGAGACGAGAGCTTGTCTTACAAGAACTTTCGGTAGTGCTCCGTGGTTTTCACAAGATAATCCAGCCCGCCGCAGATCGGTACGGCATCACTGTTAATGAACCGAAGGTGTATGGTTACGATGTGTTCACTCCTCCTATGCACCCTTCTGAATGGGTCTCGATTCTCTTTAACCTATTCACCAATTCCCACAAAGCAATCAAAAAAGCGGAGGTCAACGGAGAAATTTTCATGAGGGCCGGGAGAGTCGAAAAAAATGTCTATCTAGAGTTCTCGGATAACGGGATCGGCATCGCTCCCGAGATCGCTCCTCGCATTTTCGACGCGTTCTTCACCACAACATCGCCCGCAGATCCAATGGCCACAGAGCAAGAGGAGAATATTGGAACCGGCTTGGGGCTCAAAATTATCAAAGACATCGTTACGAGTTACGGTGGCGATATTACGCTCGTGTCCGCGCCAAAGGGTTATAAGACTTGTTTCAGAATTGAACTGCCGCGTGCGACGGAAAGGGAAATTGAGGAGTATGGCTACTAAATACTTGTACATCGATGACGAAGATCAGGCTAGTCTGGAGTCCTACGTCCGAGCGGTTTCCGGTGCCCGGAAGATCAATATAGTGTCTGAGCCGCCGATCCAATTTGACGAACAAGTTCGGCATTTATTAGAGGTCCTGAAGGGATATGATGGACTCATTTTGGATTGGCAACTCGACGATATTGCTACAGCTAATGGGAAAGCAGTTGCCTTTAGAGCGGGCTCGCTGGCCCAAGAGATTCGGACGCGCGAAACTTCTAAAGAAATCAAGCCTCTTCCAATCATTCTTTGGTCAACAAAGCCGAAATTAAGGAAGTCGTATACCACTGACAACACCAGCCACGATCTCTTTGATCACGTGTACGACAAGGCAACCGTTGTTGATGAGGCGGAGCGAGTTCAACTGGAATTAATCTCACTCGCGGTGGGCTATAAGAAGATTGTATCTCACAAAGCAAACGCCGAACCCAATGAGATTCTTGGAATTGATCAAGAGGCTTTCGAACGCCTTAATCGGTCCCTTCTTAAGGCTTTGCCGTCTCGCGATCAACCAGTGCATTCTTACGCACGTTTTATCTTACAGCAATTGATTCTCAGACCGGGGCCATTAATTTGTGAAGAGCTACTTGCGGCGCGTTTGGGGATTGATAAAGAGAGGTCGACCGACTGGAAAAAGCTTTTGACTCGAAACCTCGAAGGCGGAGCATATTCAGGCCCGTTCAGCGATGCCTGGCCGCGGTGGTGGTCGGACTCTGTTGAAAAAGAATGGTGGCATTCACTGGGGGCGAAATCACCCGCGTTGAGTGCATTGAATGCCCGTCAGCGAGTCAAGCGAATTACGGCTGCAACGAAGCTCAAGAACTTGGTTGCAGCGGAACCGATTGCCAAGTCTTATAGTGACTATTTTCAAACAATTTGTGAGGTAACACGACGGCCGCTAGACCCGGTTGATGGTGTGATCATTGACGAGCCTGAACCGAAGGCCTGGCAAGACCGTCGTTATATTTCAATCGACGTTGCCCTTGAACGGCGAGGTGAAGACGATGATTTGCGGCCCGATGTGTCAGAGCGAGAGCGATTAAAAGAGATCCGTGACAGCAGAATGGAACATGCCGAAGCATAATCCTCACCGATTCCGATTGGCACGCGCTACAGAACTAGAAACGCTCGCAAGAATCTTGGAGCGGAGTGAGGTGTGTTACGACTGCTCTCCACTCCGTCAAGCGGCGAATGAATGTCGCCAAGAGTCAAAGGATCGATGGCGGTACTCCCTCGAACGGTTGATATTCAGAATAAGGGACACCAAGAATACAATTCCGCCCAGGGTTTATGACGTTACTTTGGATCTGAGCATCGCTCTCATGGGCCATTGCAGCGAAGAAGGTGAGATACGAGACCCCCTCGATTCATTAGAATTCAATATGGTGATTACAGGGAAACATGACAAAGACGGAGAAACACGCTCGGTTATATGTTCATGGCACTTGGATCGAGACCTACCGCCTGCATCTGACGGGGGACATGAATTCATTCATCCTGTCTATCATTTTCAGCACGGTGGGAGGAACATATGGGGATTAGAGAACGATTTTGGGGACTCTCTGATATTGGAATCGCCTAGGATTGCGCACCCGCCAATGGACGCCATTCTTGGAATCGACTTTGTGCTGACCAACTACGTCAAATCTGCAGACCTAACTTTCAGACAAGAAAATGACTACAAGAACCTCCTTCGAAGTGCTCAGGAAATAATGTGGAGGCCATATGCTCGGGCTTTAGTATTCGCGTGGGGACCAGTGCCTATCGAAAGCGAGTGGCCGTTCGTTCTCCCTTGGCCTCAATTGGTTGATCGAGTCGAGCCCAACTAAATGGCATTAGCTAAGTCTTCTCAAAAACCCAGCCCAGCAACATTTCGTCGATCAACTGAAAACGGATCTAATTCTTTCGCCTTAGAGGGTTCTTACAATTGCATTTCATGGGTACGCAGAGTCGTGGAAGCGGCCACACATAGAAGTCACTTGCGCTTACCTCTGACGACGAGATGTATCAGTTCGTTTAAGTTAACACCCAAGCCAAAGAAATTAGGTTGGAGAAGAAAAGACTTGTTGGCCTTCTCCATTAGGCTCTCCTCGGTGTCGGATTTGTCCTTGAGCTGACGGAGTATTGCGAGTATCTCTTCCTCGGATTTTCGAACCGGCTTTACGTATCCAAGTAGATCTTGTACCTCGTACTCTTTGTCAGTGCCGTCTGGCATGTATGTCCGAATGCCCTTCCCTTCGAGACGCAGTAAGTGGTTATAGCTAATGGTAACTTCTGGCCGATCAGGCATCGGTACTTTCTCTAAGAATCTTATTTTCTCGAAGCTTTCATTTATTGCGCGAAGTGTATGAAGAATCACTCCTAGATATTCACGTCTCTGCGATCCATAAACCGAAATGTCGATTCTGCGATCAACCTCGTCGGCCCGGATCACTGCTCGCGAATCGAAGGCAGAATTGCTTAATACAACACCTGTACGCCATCGCTGCCGCTGGTATATGTCGCTGTGCATTCTGACTATGAATCGGGGCATAATAGATTTTGGTAAGAAGTCATAGTCGACGATAAAACGTAAGAAGTCATCTGACCCCATGCTAACTCTTGGCTCTTCAATCGGCAGGAGCGACGGAAGTAAAACGCTATCAGGGGAAATCTCATGGCATAGTTCGAACTTCTTCATCAACTCAATGATAAAATGATACTTCTCCGCCGGGTGCGTAGCCTGATCTAGAATGCGCGGCAGCATCCCCAAGTCCAGAACACCCCCCGCGTTAGCGACCTCCTGTGAGTTAACGATTCTGTAAACACCCTCTGTTAGCCACCGTGGATTAATTACATTCGTATCACGTAATGGTAAGTCATTAAACCGGAGAGCCACTCCCAAATCATGTAAGAATTCAACCAAAATCTCCTGTTCATTTGGATCATTGATATGCTCTTCGATACAGAGGTCCCTGAAAGTTGAATAGCTGATAAAATCCTCTGACATCAACTCGACCCGTTCCTTCACATTGAACCAGCTTGCCGCCCACATGGTCTTCGTATGCTCAATTCGCGCGACTGTGCCAGCGAGGGACCTTTGAAGAGACTCGATACCTTCTCCTGTGCAACACGACGCGCGAAAGAAGTCTTTTACACTTGAGTATTTGTCGGCGAGAAATCGCCGATTAACATCAAATGAGGGATTCTGATCGATCTTGTTAACCACAATTAATATGGGAGAGTCACCACCGAACGCTTCAATGTGCTTCAGCCAATACTCCGTCTTTTCGTCTTTACGACCGTCTAGCACAAGGATGTACGCGCTCCGCTTTGATAAAAAGAATTGATGCGTAGCATGCATCATTTCTTGTCCACCAAAGTCCCAAAAGTGAACCTTGATCCGTTTTCCGTGAAACACAATGTGAGAGTCATCAATGTTTATGCCGTGGGTTTGAGGCTCATTTTCATCAAACTCACGCCCTATCAGTCTCTTAGCTAAGGAAGTCTTACCAGCGCCTCCATCACCCACAAGAAGGACCTTTACTTCGTCGATTGGTTTCATATCGCCTTTAAGCGATCTAAAGTAAGTACGAATTGCCCAAGTTCCTCGTCGGACAATCTCAATCGGAGGAGACTCAAGCGGATTACCTGAGAGAAGTATTCCTTCGCTGCGTTCAGAGCGCCCGGAATAGATTTGCAGATCTGATTGTGTGATTTGAGGCGGCAACTCTCTGAGGCGATTGCCAATCAGATTGAGCCGTGTAAGCTTCTTCAAGCTGAAAAGCGCGGGGGGAACTGAGGAGAGTCCCATCCCGCTGAGATCGAGATCGGTAAGTTCGGCTAGCCGTCCTATTTCTGAAGAGATTGACCTAACCCTTGTTCCGCTCAAGTTCAGTTTTTGAAGTTTTGACAAGCGAAAAAGAATCGGCGGAATCTCGACAAGCTTCAGGTTGCCAATCTCAAGAATTGTTAGCCTTTTTAGTTGACCGAATCTCCTAGGTAAAGTTTGAAGCTGGGTACCGCTCAAGTCCAACCTTTTCAGGGCGGTTAAGTTTGAGACATTTTCGGGAAGACAACTAATAGGCAATTCTCTGAGATCGAGATCTTCGAGCCACTTGAGGCTGAATAATGAGTCCGGAAGTTTGGAAATCTTGTTTTGCCTCAATGACAAGAAGCGAAGCGCCGACAGTCTTCCGATCTCAGTGGGCAGACTTTCAATTTGGTTATGGGAAAGACGAAGCTCTTCTAGCTGGGTCAACTCACACACCCAATCCGGAATTTCAGAGAGCTTGTTTCGGGCTAAGAATAAGCTTCTAAGACTTGGCAATGCTTTTAAATGTACCGGAACGCTGGACAGACTGTTTCCGCTTAGACCCAACTTTGCCAGTCTCCGAAGGTTCGAGATCGAGGGCGGGACAGCTCTTAATTCATTACCGTTGAGGGCAAGTACCTCAAGCGAATCCATTTGCGTGACGACGGGAGGAAACTCGGCAAACCGATTCAAGGGTACGTACAGATGAGTGAGACTGTGGAGCGTCGTGAGCCAATCCGGAAGACTGCTAAGCCGGTTACCGAGCAGTCGGAGGATGTGTAAGTCGGTCAGTCGAGCAACAGCCGACGGAACTTCATCTAGCGAGAGACTGCAAAGGTTAAGAGCTATCGTTCGACCATCTCCGTTTGTCGAGTAACAAGGATGATTCCAAAGAATCAACTCTTCTACCGGGACCTCGGGAAAGTCAAAACTGAAGTTGATTTGCGACTTAATTGAGTTAAGATCTTCATCTGCGCTCACGACTTTGCTCCGGCGATCCCCATGTCGGGTTCGATTAGAACTCAAAGCGATAGTATACCGTAGTTCTTACGGCACCAGATTGAGGAACGGTGATACAGAGTTCACGGCAGCATGGCCGTCTTTCTGAAGCGGATCATTCTTGTGCGATCCCCAAGATGGCGCGATTATGGCGCGATAGCGTGCTGATACGTAGCGATCCTTAACTTACTTTGACGCTGCGGATTCGGTAAATACTTGGGTTATCTCGTTTCATCTCGCCTCGTTGGTGCCTTTCAACCCTCTCAAGATTTGGATCAATTGCACTGCTTTGCAGAAGCGGCGCGAGTGTTAGGCACTCGCGCCGGCCCGACGCTTTTTGTTTCTTAGCTTAGTATTCGTCAGGCAAAAGAATTGTTGTGGAGCTTCGATCGGCTTGGGTGATGATCCAAAGCTTCTGCCCTTTGGATGTGCGATACGCACTCAACAACCGAAAGCCTTCGTTAAGTGAAAGCTCGTTCTCTCGGACAGTCCTCGTCGGATAGCTCGCCCCAATCATTCGACATGTGACGGCGTAAGAATTCGATCCCCGTTTGTCCGGCGATCATGAGTGCTTCTTCTGCTCCGACCACGCCAACTTTTCAACCGTCACAGGAGAAAGATTGATGCGACCAAACACTAACACAAACCGACAACCGAGCATCTCGCGCTTTGCGCTTGGACAAACCTACGTCACGCAGCGTTCGCGCGCTTACCTGACCCTTTTTCTTCGCGGTCGGTCAGTTCGCGTATTCGGCTGATCGCTCTTTCGTCGGTCGTCCTGCTCGCAGGATTTGATCGGCAGCGCGGAAAATCTTCTGTGCGCTCTTTTCGGGGATCGCGTCGGCCTCATATCCGATTCCCTGATAGAGCCAGTTTTGGATATAGCCTCTGCAATAGTCCGCACCTTCAAGGTTCAATGCTTCGCAGCACAACAAAGCGACTGATTCCGCTTCGACTTCGCGGAGATTTCTCGGCGTCTGTTCGGTGTCGGTGAAATCGCCTTCGGACGTATGCAAAAGCACGTGGGCCATTTCGTGAAAGAGTGTCTTGTGCGGGAGTTGTGCTGCTGGATTGATCGCGATCTGACTGCCACGCGCGAACCCCTGACAGTTGCCGTCCGTCTTGTCGAACGTGATCCGCTCAATGCAAAGCGTCTGTAGCGCTCGCTCGGCGTCCCACTCAGGGATCGTTACTGGCCCAAGCTCGCTGCCAAATGTCTGACTGACCACAAACCATCGGGCTTTATGCACAAAAGTCGTATAGGTCTGTTCTTCGCTCGGTGCGTCGCTGTCCTGTGATTCATCGTTGCGGCGCTTGCGCGTTAGTGGCATACAAAGCGTCAAGGCCTTCTCACCGCGTTTGACGACTCGGCCTAACGTCTGCCATTTGGGAAAGGTATTGATCGGGCCTGGCTGTATTCCGCGCAATTGACATTGCACGAGCGCGAGGATTTGATTTCCGACACTGTACGGCCAGAACGCGCTGTAAGCCTCCATGATCGTGCCGGGCTTGTTAACAGCTTCCACGAGTAAAGCTGACCACTTCGGAATGTCCGCTCGTTGGGTTGTTTGTTTTTGTTTCTGCATCTTCTTTGCTCCTTCGTTTGGTTTGGTGTTTTTGAGAAGGTGTTTCCCCCTCGCAGCGAAGAAGATCGAAACGACTGGGCGCTCATTCGTATCACCCAGAGGGGCGAAACGAAGTGGAGCACTCGGAGCGAAGCGCAGAGTTGTGCGAATGGGCTGTTGTGAAGAATCGAAGCGAAGAGGGGGACTGTTTGGGGTTATCCCGGTTCCGTATGGAGAGGACTTAGGCCGCACGGTTTCCGCGAGCGTGCTAGAAATCTCTGGAAGTAAAAACTTTGCTACAAAGGCAAATACCTTCCAATCCAAGCTCTTACGTGTGCTCTTGCTAAGTAGGTTGCAAAGGTCTGTAAGTCACACTATGCTACGCGCACTTTGTTGATGGCTTTTTGGCTAGTCAGTCGAGGAGATGTCCAAAGTTATGCACACAAATATCCCGCCGCCGATATTTTGGTGGCGAAGATTTCTAGCTGCGGTGAACTGATCTCGCTAGAAGATTGTTAGCAAAGTTTGGACGACATCTATGGCAATTTCCGTGACCGCGATCTCTGACTCCACGGTTGGGTTTGTAACAGCCGGTTGAGTCTTAGACTGCTCGCTCACAATTTGCGAGGATGCGCACGGCGGAGATTGAATGATCCCATCACGGGGAGCACAATCTGCAAAAGCCGATACGCCGAAAGCGAGCGTCAAAGCGACTGCACCGGTTATTTTCTTGAAATACGTCATGGTTTTTCTCCTTTTTGGTCGTATGCGAACGGCCAAGAAAGTGTTCAGACTTCGTTCTCTCACCCTCAGCACTGCGCTGGGGCCATCTTGGTGGCGAGATGCTATCGTTTTTATCAAGAAGATAGAAAGGTAGACCTCATATGAGCGTAAGGTCTCAACTGGCCTCACTTCAAAACGAGAATCGCAATCTTACGCGGCCCGAAAGGGTGTTGAGTTGTTGTGCGCTGGCGAAGCGGCTTGAGAAAGCAGGGGAGTACCAAGCAGCAGCCGAGGCACTTAATGAGTTTTGGTCGGACCCACAAAGGCAACCCACACTTGACGATCTTCCAAAACCTATTGAAGCGGAACTCCTACTTCGGGTTGGCGCGCTAGCCGGGTGGCTTGGCAGGGCACACCAGACTGACGGAAGTCAAGAAACTGCAAAGAACTTGATCACACGAAGTATTGAAGTCTTTGCAGACATTGGAACAGGTAATCGTGTCGCGGAAGCGCGCTCCGATCTGGCGCTTTGTTACTGGCGCGAAGGCGCGTTCGATGAGGCAAGAATAAATCTTGCTGAAGCTTTGAGTCAGTTAGAGACCAAAGAAGGTGACTTAAGAGCTTGCATCCTCATTCGTGCCGGGATGGTCGAGGCGACAGCCGGAAGATGGAGTGACGCGTTGGGGTTTTATCGACAAGCCACGCCCTTCGTCGAGGCAAGTAGCGATGAGGCACTAAGAGGAAGCTATCACAACAGCGTAGCTGCCGTATTAACCACTCTGGCAGACGCAGAGAGTCGTGAAGATTACCGAGATCAAGCATTGATCGAATACGCCGCTGCAAGCATTCATTTCGAGGCGGCTGAAAATATTCGTTATTGCGCGCTGGTGGAGAACAATCTTGGCTATCTCTTTTCAACCATCGGTAAATTTAGTGAAGCGTATCGGCATATAGATCGAGCACACGCGTTGTTTACCGAATTGGGCGACCGGGGCCACATCGCCCAGGTTGACGATGCTCGTGCGCGTGCCCTTCTCGCAGCAGGCGAATCGGTCCAAGCTGAACGCTTCGCTCGCGTCGCCGTGCGAGTGTTAGAGAAGGGCGATCAGCATTCTTTATTGTCGGAGGCGTTAACAACCCATGGAATCGCTCTCGCTCGCATGGGCAAAGATAGTCGATCGGCCGCTGCCTTTGATCGAGCAATCGAAATCGCGCAGACGGCCGGCGATACTGAAGGTGCCGGGCGCGCGAGACTGTGTATCATCGAGGAACTCGGAGAACGCATGTCTGCAGCCGAATTGGTTCCGATTTGCCGATCCGCAATCAAAACACTGAAGCAGTCGCAAGATCCTTCCATAAAGACGAGACTAACTCGATCATTTGAAACACTACTTGACATGCTAGATAGACTGCACGGCCAGGAACCGCAAGCGCCCGAAGGCTCTTGGCAAGGATTCTCGTTGAGGGCGTATGTGCGTAATAGTGAAAGGGCTGTCATTGAACGGGCGCTTAGAGAAGCGGGAGGATCAGTAACGAAAGCGGCGCACTTGCTCGGCTACAAGCATCACCAGAGTCTGATTTCATTACTTAACACACGTCACAAAGAGTTGCTTAGTACGAGGTCTGCGGTCCACAAACGTCGTCGTCATTTTTTCTCAGTCGCTAACAAGGCGAAAAAGAAGGGTCGATCGCGTCCTGTCCAAGCGAATCAGATTGTTCGCGTATTACACGTCGAGGCTAACGAAGCTATAAGCGCATTTATTCGTGACTCATTCGGCGATGAACATTTGCAGCTTGATCAATGCGCCGACGGAAGCGCCGCTTTCGAACTATTGAAAGGTGAAATCCCTTACAACTTGATGATAGTTGACAACGATCTTCCGGGTTTCAGCGGATTGGAATTGGTATTGAGATCCAAAAACATGCCTCACCGTCGAAGGATGCGAATCATCATGCTCTCCGGCGATAAGATTGAGAAAGAGGCGTGGCGCGCGGGCGTACACGAGTTTTTGCGCAAACCAAAGGATTATGATCGGCTGATCTCCGTCGTCGGTCGGTTGTTAGCCGACATCGGTGAAAGAACCAGCAAGGAACAAGAATGATGCAGTCGTTGTCTGATTGACAATGTAGTTTGCTTTTGTACGAATGCCGAGTGCACATTGAACTTGGTTCTTCAGTCTACTTAGGCACGGCCTCCTGCCCGGGCAAATTCGGAGCGACCAGTGCCATGAGGCCGCTGTGTAAAAAGGTGGGCTAGGGCACAGCGGCCTTAGTGTCTTTCTGACTTTCGCTCAATTTCGGCAAAAGGCTCGCCAAATTAGTTACCATTCTCGAATGACGGTTGTGGGGAGAGGCGTCACAAGACTCGTACAAATTAACAGAGTTCTAACCTTCGAAATATCCTCGATTCGAGTTTACGCCCGTGTCCTCACTTACCAATGGGCGCTGCTCTGTTATGTTGAGGGACTTCCTCGCAGCATAAAATCGTGGGGATCGCGCAGGTCTCGAGTCCTTGATTAGTTCTAACGCGCCGTTCCTAATCCTTGGCCACTCGCAAAGGGCACGGCGAGCGGCCAGGCGCACGAATCAGTGCCTCGAAAGGAATACTAAATTGACCGACGTAATGAGTGTTTATTACGAGTATAAGCAAAATCATTAGCAAGTTGTCGTAAATAGTATTGACACAGTCATAAAAATGAAGTATTAAGCGTCCCATCCCTTGTGCGCTTCCCGCTCTTGCGAGCGCTCGTTAGTTGCCGTAGATTCAAAGAGTTAAACATCCAAGCAGTTGATGTCTTGGCACCGAGGTTTTGCGTGTCTCGCTCAGGGCGTCTGAAATAACATTTGCCTTGGGCGTTTTCAAGTAGTTATCATGCTTAGGCGGGTGCTTCCAAGCGTGAAGATAGGCTTGAAAGCCACGCCGAGCCAGTTTCCTCGCATTAGTTCTCGCTACCTCCGCGCCCCGGACAGCACAAGCGATTGCGCTCTACCAAGATTCGATGGTAAAGAACCGACATTTTCGCATGGAATTGGAGATAGTGGCCAAAGCGGTTTATTGGTCTCTCGTGTAAAACTTGGGCCAGCCCGACACTCTGGTCTAGCCCTAACTCACCTTAGGAGAAAGCCTCAATGAAAAAAAACAGCGCAGCCGTTCTCTCGGCTATCTTTGTTGTTATGATAGTTGTTCCAAGCCTACGTGTTTCGTCGGCTGTCATTTTGGAGGACTGTTCTTGCACGGCTCCCGATCAAAGTTGTTCAGCTAGCGCTTCCTGCCCCCATGGAGGGTGTATATTGCAATGCGTGGGCCAAGGCGACTGCCTTGCTGAATGTTCGGGATTTTATCAGATGTTTGCGATGGATACTACACTGCAGTTGCAGAATGCTAGGTATCCTCAGTTGATAAGCGAATTGGCACGTATTAGTGGAAGAGACATAGCGTTTTCTCCCACAAAACCAGATTCAGTGCTTAATGCCGATTATAAAAAGGCTGTACTCTGGGACGTTTTGGATATGCTATCGGATCGTGGGACGGTACAAATCGGAGGGAAGGATTTCGAGAAGCTCAAGAGGATACGGAAAGCTTTATTGTCCGGTACGAAAATTTCGTTGTGCATCGGAAACACGCCCGTGAGCACGTTCGTAAATGACATGTCTAGCCTGAGTGGGGTACCACTGCGAATTACTTCAGGGAAACCTATGACTCTGGTAAATCTCAAACTACAAGAAGTCACGTTTGACGAGATCCTTGTTAAAGTATCAGAGCAAACTGGCACAAAGATCATAGAAGACCCATCCGGCGGTCAATAAAGCTCGGGTGTTCTCTTTCTTGAAGAGAGAAGCCGTACCAGAGTCGGCCCCAATCTTCGTTGGTCATGAGAGACTAACTCTTGAACGTAGACTCAATCTTAGCAAGGAGAATTTGATGAGAGTGCCCACTACGCTTGCTGCCCTGCTCCTAGTCTTCGTTACCGTTGTCCTAGTTGTATCAGCACAATCGGGACAGAAGATGACCTGTAAGTGCGAAAAGAAGAATCCTGACAGTTGTGGTGTCGCCGTAACGTGCTCGGATGGATGCACCGGTCTTTGTGCATCTGGTGTTAATCAGTGCTATACGTCTTGTCGAAAAGGGTGCTTTGCCCAACGTTTTACGGTCAAGTTTGTTAAGAAGACGGGCCAAGAGATAGCGTCCGAGCTTTCAAATCGTTCGCATCAGAGGATTAAGTTCAAGCCATATCGGGGACAAGGCGGTGAGCAGTATGATCTCGACATACAGGATGACGACCTCTTTAACGCTTTGAACTTCCTCAACAAAGTTGGCAACGTAATGTATAATGGAATTGATTTCGCCAAGCAAAAGCAACTTTGCGCGGAAAAGAAGAATGGCAAAACGATAACCCCTTAATGAGATAGTTACGCCGAAATCGCATACGGCGCAGAAATCAAGATCCTAAAACTGTGTGTCTCATTATTCGGATGGGTGGGCCGATCGAGCAGTCGCGCGAACCATCTATTTGTCCGCAGACTTTGGCTGAGCACCGGGCTCGCCTCCCAAAAACAAACCCCTTATTTGGAGAATGTCTTGTTTTGCCGCGTTCCTAGTCTTGGTAAGTTCACTTAAATCTGTCCCTGGGCGAGCTCCAATTTTGTTCTGAGCATATTCGATATTTCTGTCGAGGTATTCTGTAGTTTTGCGAAACAAGTTTTCGCCGAGCCAAAACCTATATCTACTTGCCATCGCTTGATCATCGTGAATAAGCTTAATGATTTCGTCAGCTCTCTTGTTGTTTGAGCTGGAATCCTCATCTTGCGCTTCGAACGTGCTCTCTTCTAAAAGCCGGTTAATTACAAACTCATGCTCATCAAGTTTTTCCCATACTTCACCAACCTTTTGTACCCTGATCTTATTTACTTCATCTGAAAAGGTACGTTGAGCTGTCAACTCCTGTTGTAGCCTGCCATAGTAGAATGTAAGGAATCCGCCGGGAATAGTAGATAGAAGAAAGCCTACGACGAGAAGAGCCAGGGGATGCGTGGAAACTCCCTGACTCTTTGATGACTTGGATATCTCTTCGGTTAGCGTATGAATTTTTTGCCTAAGAGCCTCTAATTCCGTTGGGTCATCGGGCTCAACATGTTTGTGATCTTGAACGTTCGTCTCTTCCACCTTAGCATTTACAGTTCGTTCTGATTCTTCGGGCCAGGGAGTTTCTAAATCCGATCGCGAGCGTGAAGGAGGCTGTTTGGATTCCATAGGAGCATTCTCCCTGTTTAGATAGAATTGCAATAAGCTGAGCGAGTATTGTGCGCTCTGGGTCGCGATGGAATCGCTTTCGGATCTCGCTTTTTCTCTATGTTACTCCGCATGTCAATCTGTTGTCTTGTGAGACGATACAGCTTCATAATCACGGTGTTCCGTCGACGCTTGACTTGATCGCATGGAAAGATTATGGACTCTGATATCGAGAGTCCCGACTCGTTTTTTTTACTGTGGCAGGATTGTGGCAGGAACAAATAGAAAATCGGCGTAACTGCATGTCAATGCATGTGAAGGAATGTGAAATGGGCCTGATTTTGACCGTGGCTGCAACTCGATTCAAAATCAATTACTTAGCTTTTAGTGTCCCGCTTGATTGGGGTGCGTGAGGTCGCGAGTTCGAATCTCGCCGTCCCGACCAATATCATCTCTAACATCAATTACTTACGAGCCGCTACGAATAGCGGCTCTTTTGTTTGTGTGGGGAGATTTGCGGCGGAAATTTCTGATTACACGCGAACCTCACCTGTGGAAATCACTGACGCCGTCGAAAAATGGCGAAAAATTGAAGAGTCCTGACTGGCAGGTCTCGCTGGAAGAACCGACCTCACGTGTCGGAAACGTGGGGTAGTTTGGTAACGCCGAGTACGATTGTAATCTTTCCTAAACTGGAGCATTGAAAAGTAGAGGTTTCTGGGGCAGCATAGCAGGCCTGAAGGAGACCTTATGAAGCGAAGCAAGTTCAGTGACGCAGACAGTATTTACCGACGTCTCAGCCGTCGGAACAAGGTACATCGGATTTGTTACAAAAATCGTATCTCCCCCGCTTCTCTTCATTTCACAATAAAGGCTGACGGTTAGAGTCTCCGACGCGATTCAGCGACATCAACGGAGCGTAAAATAGTCATAGTGGATTGCAACTCTTGACTTTCGCAATACGAGAAGAGTAGTGTTTGCTCGTTCTCATTGACGGCTGAATTCTCACGAGCCACTGCTTCCTTGCACTCGAACAATCCAGCCCGCTTCCTAAAAACGCGTGATTCGAGAGGATAGAGATCCTCAATGATTTTCTCGAGCAACTACCCAGTCTACCTAAGTAGGTAGGGTGGAACTGGGGAAAATACTGCGGCCTGGTATTGCGGCTGTTTTTCCTGAGCCGCCTTTTCTAGCGATGAAGTTTCGGCGGCGACAGTCCTCAATTAAGGCCCGCACAGATTAACGGTGCGAGGAATCAACCTACAGATCCAGCCTTGGATATGACCATGAAAGAATAGCCGGTTGGGTCTAATAGACGTCGAATACAAATTGCCGGACCCGAGGCGAGTGCGCCCATTTCTCATCCTCATGCGCCTGGCATTTCCAACACCTTGTGGCTGCGCTATTTGTCTCCCTGTGGTTAGCGCGCGTTCTCTTAATCGGAAAAAGGAGAGAATATGCTTCACGAATCCAAAGCTATATGGTCAGTCAAACATCCCATCATCTCTTCGCTCGCAGCACTGTCATGTGCGTCTCATCAATGGTTTAGTTTGTCTCTCGTCCTCCTCCTCCTCCTTTCAGACGTTGCGTCACAGTCCCGTCAGAATGCCCAAAGTGTAAAAAGAGATGAAGACATTGGTGCCACGGCAACTGGTCAAGAAAAATTGCCACAACCAAAGCAGGGAATGCCAATTGAGCGAGACATCAGCAGCGGTGAGATTCATGCCTATGAGGTTCAACTTCTCTCAGGCCAATTCGCGCACTTCGTTATTGAGCAACAAGGCATTGACCTAAGAGCCTCACTGTTTGATCAGGATGGCACGAAAGCAGGCGAGAGTGAAGGCGAAAAAGAAACTAAAGGACGTAAAGATCTGCTCTTACTTGTGAAGGTCACCGGAAGCTATCGGCTGGAAATAAGTTCTGTCGACAAGGCTGCGGTAACCGGGCATTACTCATTGCGCATCGCTCAACTGAGACCGGCCATTGAATACGAAACATTGACTCTTAAGGCAAAGGCCTTCGTAGTGGAGGCTGAGGACTTCGAGGCAAAGCGGATTGAAAACATGCCTTTGCCGCTAAGTCGACAGCAGGCGCGGCCGGCGCATTATTTTGAATTGTCTCTTAAGGTCGTTGAAAAGTATGAACAAGCCCTCGAACTATGGCGGCGCGCAGCGGATCAGCAGCACGTAGCTGACACGCTCTACATGATCGGTCAAGCCTATTTTGTGTTGGGCGATTTCAACAAGAGCCGGACTTATTATGAGCAATCGCTTCAGGCTCGAGACGGGCCACCTTGGAATTATTGAGGCCGCCGCGATGAGCCCCGACGGACGCCTCATAGCGTCCGGAGGCATGGACCATAACGTTAAGCTCTGGGACTTGTCCGAGGCGCGTGAACTACGCATCCTCAGCCGTCATCTGAATAATGTTACTTCCATTAGTTTTAGTCCTGACGGACGGATCGTCGCCTCGGCCAGCTTCGATGGAACGATCAAGCTCGTAGAGACAGAAACCGGCAAGAGCTTACGAACGCTAACGAGCTTTAGCAGCGCCGTTAGTGCACTTGCTTTTAGTCCCGATGGGCAATTCTTGTCCGCAGGGGGCTTGGAGGGTACGTTAAAGCTTTGGGATGTCAACACGGGTCGCGAATTGCGCACGTTTGTCGGCCACAAAACCTGGGTTACGGCAGTAGGATTCAGTCCCGATGGGCAAATGATCGCGTCTGCAGGAGGGGATGCGACTATTAAGATATGGGAGGCAAGGTCAGGACGTGTGCTGCGAACTCTCACGGGACATACGAGTATTTTGACATGCGTCGCTTTCACTCCAGACGGCAAGTCCGTGGTCTCGGGAGGGATGAATTCTGAGTTGAAACTCTGGGACATAAATGCCGGCCAAGTCGTGCGTGATTTTGTCGGCCACTATTTTCAAATAAATAGTATCGCCATCAGTCGTGACGGGCGCTTGCTGATCTCCGCCGGGGGCTCTCGGACCATAAACGATACGGACAGCGGGCTGAGAGTCTGGGACCTCAGTACCGGAGTCCAGTTGCGCCACTTGGCGAACAAAGACAGGCCGTTTCAGAGTGTGAGCTTTAGTCGCGATGGAAGCTTACTTATGGCGGGGGGAGGCAAAGCTGCGATCCATCTTTGGGATGTTTCAACCTGGAAGCCGAAACCTAACGCTTTCGGAAGTCATTTGGCCGAAGTGACGGGTACGGCCTTTAGCGCGGATGGGGCGCTTATCGCCTCACGTAGTGAAGACGGCCTCAGACTCTGGAACACTGCAATCGGAAACAAGGTTCGCACCTTATCAAGAGCTAGCTCAAGTGGTTCGATGGCGATGAGTGCGGATGGCCGTCTAGTTGCGGCGGAAGACAACGAAGGCGTGAGTATCTTGGATACTTCAACTGAACGGGTCTTGCACACGTTCAAGGTCTTTCTTCCAAAGACCTCCTACAGCTTCCCCGATACAGGGAAGAAAATCGCCGGGCTGCAGTCGATAGCTTTCAGTAAGGACGGAAGCTTACTTGCCTTAGGAAGTGACCGTCGAAAACCGGTGCTCTTGGATATCACGTCAGGGCAGGAGCCCGACTATTGGAAAGACTCGACGCTGAATGCGGCGCAAACTCCGAACGTTGGACACAAATTCGACTGTTACGCTGTCGCGTTCAGTCCCGATGGCCGGTTTATTGCGTCTGCGGCGCGGGAGGTCGAAGAGAACATTGCGGATCGGACTCTTACTATTGTTGAGAATGCTGTAAGCATGTGGGAAATACGGACCGGAGTTGCGCGCAGCATACGACTCTTTGAGACCGTAACTGCTCTTAGCTTTAGTCCGGATGGTCGGTGGTTGGCCGCCGGGACAGAAAATAACACGATCAGAATTGGAGACCTATACGCCGGCAAGGAACTCCGCGTGCTAAGTGGACACTCCGGCGGTGTGAATTTTGTAACCTTCAGTCCTGATGGCAAATTGTTAGCGGCCGCCGCTGGCTCCGAAGTGAAACTTTGGGACACTCAGACCTGGAAAGACAGGAACCTGGAAGGCCATACCAATACTGTGACCTCCGTTAGCTTTAGCGGTGACGGGCAGCAGCTGGTTTCAAGTAGTGAGGATGGCAGTACACGTATTTGGAATGTAAAGACAGGAGAGGAACTCGCAAAGCTAGTTGCACTCGATACCGATGATTGGGCGGTTGTAACACCTGATGGGCGCTTTGACGCATCTTCGGATGCTATGAAGTTGATGCACTGGACTGTAGGGACTGAAGCGATTGCTCTCGAGCAATTGAAGGAACGATACTGGGAGCCTGGGCTGCTTACCAAGATCGTGAAGAGGGAGGCTTTACGGTCGATAGGTGTCGATCAAAAGATAGACCTGTTTCCAGCGGTCGAAGTTCAGCCGCCCATGTCTGATAGCGCGAAACTCACTATAAATCTCATTAATCGAGGTGGAGGAATTGGAAGAGTTCAGGTTTGGGTTAATGATAAAGAAGTCACTTTTGATGCTCGCCCGCCGAATTTCGATCCGCACGTGACCCATGCCACGCTGACACTGGATTTAACGAAATCATCGTATTTCCTGGGTCGCAATAATGACATCCGAGTGCTCGCCTTTAATGCCGAGGGTTATCTATCAAGCCGCGGGACCAAGGCAGCATGGCTTCCGCAGGGAGTTGTGGATACTAAACCTCCCGAACTCTACGCAATAGTGGCGGGCATCTCAAGCTATGCATCGTCGGAACTGAACCTGAGGTTCGCGGCTAAGGATGCGGATGATATGTAAAAAGCGATAGTCCGGGCGCGAAGAGGTTGTTTGGGGCTGAGAGAGTTCATCTAACGTTGTTGAGCACAAGTGGCGCTCTGCGTGCAGTTGCTCCGACCAAAGCCAATTTCAAGAAAGCGTTCGAGGAGGTTAGACAAGCAAAACCCTCGGATATTGTAATCGTTTATTTGGCAGGACATGGGATCACTCGCGAGAACAGTGACACGTACTACTATCTGACCAAGGAAGCGCGTACCAAAGATAGTAGCGCACTTTCCGATCCGGCCGTGCGGGAGCTCACAACGGTCAGCAGCGAAGAGTTGGCGGAATGGATTAGGCAGATCCCCGCACTGAAACAGGTGATGATACTGGATACGTGCGCAGCGGGTGCGGCCGAAGGGAAGTTGGTGGACAAACGCAATGTCCCGGGAGATCAGATCCGTGCCATTGAGCGTCTGAAGGACAGGACCGGCTTTCATGTACTGATGGGAAGTGCCGCTAGTGATGTGAGTTATGAAGCAAGCGAGTACGGTCAGGGATTGCTTACATACGCTCTACTACAAGGGATGAAGGGAGCGGCCCTTAGAGAAGACGAATATGTGGATGTGCAGAAGCTCTTCCAATACGCTGCTGACGAAGTCCCTCAACTGGCGCGAAACGTAGGTGGTATCCAGCGGCCCTTGGTTGCTGCCCCGCGGGGGGGAACAAGTTTTGATGTAGGGAGGCTCATCAGCGAAGACAAGCCAGGCATTCCCTTAGCGATGAGCAAACCGCGAATTCTGCGTCCTCTCTTAGTAGAAGTTGATGTCGGAGACGACACGCTCTACTTGAATAGAGAACTTCGCAAGCGTCTGCGAGATGAGAGCTATGTACCCAAGCTTGACGGGGAGAGTCGGCCAAGAATTGTTTACATCGATGCAGACGAACTCCCCGGCGCTATTCGTCCGAGCGGCATTTACAAAGTGGAAGGCGAAAGAGTGATCCTCAGCTTACATCTTAGAAGAGACGATCAAACGATGATCTCCGCGACAATAGAAGGATCGAAGAATGATGTGACAAGCCTGGTTAGTAAGATTCTGGAAGCCATCCTCGTTGGAATAAAAGACCGTTGAGAAAGCGCCGAAACTGGGCGGTTCCAATTGAGACGAATCGTTGCGCAAATTCTCTTGGAACACACGCAACTGTGCAACGCCCGCGAATGGAGAGGCTCGATGTTTATGTGGCTGGAACACTCTGCACCTGTTAAGGCTCCTCGATCTTGCCGCGAAGTCGTGCTTGAAATCCGTCATATTGATCACGTCACATGCCAAGAGGAGAAAGGCGGATCGGTTATTGTTGCCGGATAAGACCATGCACAAGTTAATGGTGGTACTCGCTTTCTGTGGTGGGGTATTGGGCCTCGTCCGGGGTGGTGCTCGCGCAGACTGCTAGTAAGCCAGAACTCTACGTCCAAAGCGGTGCTCCAGGTATGCTCTCTGCTCTCGCGTTCAGTTCGGACGGAAGGTACTTGGCGGGCAAGACTGGCGGCACGATTCTCATCTGGGACGTCGAGAAAGGGATGGAGCTAAGGCGAATGGAGTCCCATTTCAAAGGCGACTCTCCACTTGCCCTCAGTCGCGACGCAAAGTTCCTCGCTACCGCAGGGGAGGATGGAGGCATCGAGTTGTGGGATGTCGCGCTGGGGATGGTGCTAGGCAAACCAGTGGCTTCCACCAAGTCGATATTCTCGGTGGCCTTCAGCCCGGACGGTAGGTTTCTTGTCGGTAGCCATGTGGACACGATTACGCTATGGGAAACAGCGGGCGATGGTCGAGAAGTCTCAATGTCGGATGCTGGCGAGCGAGTTGCTTCGGTGGCGGTCAGTCCGGACAACCGGTTTGTCGCTAGTATTAGCAAGGAGAACATTAAGCTCTGGGATATCGAGAGCAAAAAGCCCGTGAAGACCTTCAGTGCAAAAAATGCGGAAGACCTAACGGAATCGCTCCTCTTTGCCGCAGACGGGAGATTGCTGGCCCTGAGTCGAGGTTTAGGGGCATCGCTTTGGGAAGTAGAGAATCCCAAGAAGATTTTGTCTCTCTTGTGGTTCGAAGCAGTCGGCGTGCCCGTAGCCGTTAACCCCAGAAACGAGATCCTAGCGCTTGGTCATCCCAACTCCAGTTTCGTCGCATTGCTCGATTGGAAGAATAGCAAATGCATCCGCTCATTCGATGCGACGGCGAACAAAATCACAGGACTTGCTTTCACATCTGACGGTAAGTCGATGTTTCTGGGATATGACAAAGGAGAAATAAGACAAGTCGACCTAACGAGCGGGCGGATTCTCAGGGCTTTAAATGGAGTGCCGTCGGACGGTCAGGACTTGCGAGGGCTGTAAAAGGCAATGAAGACTGAGCGGTTGCGTTTCGCTAAATAAATTAGTCTTGTCATGTCCCGTTGCCGATGCTCCTTGCGCGTTTGCGTCGATGGTAAATCACAAAAGATGAAATGGTCATGGATAATAATGCGAAACTGATCAGCCATAAGAACAGAAGGATAATGCGCATTACCGCAATGGATCCTTTTGTCCAAACTGCCTCGGTGTTATATTCGCTACTGGCGAGCGCATCATCAACCGTAAAGTCTGCCGTTATCAGCGGCGCCACGTCCGGTCTGACCGCATAACCTTTGACATACTTAGCCGCGTTCGCGCCGGCGGTAAAGGTGAATAAGCTATTGAGATAAAGGTAAACGCCGAAGCAACCAACGAGCAATGCGATCGCAAGAAGCATTCGGCGGCTAGCACGTTTGTAACTCGATCTGTACCAAAAATGGAATACGGTGAGGACAACGAGCAATTCAACAATTGAAGTAATTATCGCGAGGCCGTCAGGCCATGGCGGGCCGAGACGTATAGCATAATCTGCAAGCGGCACAAAAACAGTACCGCCCAGTGCCCATGGGCCGATGCTCTTATAATCGGCCAGGGTCGAACGAAACTCATCCATGCGTGTTCGATGAGGTTTCTCGTTCATGGAGGTCATATTCTATTAGGGCTGGAATCTGAGGGGATTGCTGTTGGTAACATCTATACTGCCTTCAGCATGTCTCCCGTCCGGCCAACGAGCAATATACCGGTATTTACCGATTAGGTCTGCGGGATTTTGGACGATCTCCCGCCACGGCCACTGCGTCGGATCTGTCCTCACGATCAATTGCTTTCTGTAGACAAGATCCGTCATTAACCAGACCTTGGCGCCATCCGGAATGCTAACGAGAGAAACCGAGAATGGTTTTACGCTTCCGCCGCGCTCGTAGACTACGATGTAATGGTGTTCGTCAGCGTAGTTAGCAATTGAGTCGAAGAGTTGGCCATGGCTGTAGAGAATCTCGTCAATCTGTGTCTTCGCTTCTTGCAGCACCTGCTTCAATTGGTTTTTGTCAGTTACCGTCTCTAATGCTACGACCATCTGCCTGACCAGATGTTGCGCTTGATCCAAGTAACATTGCCATCTTTCGTTTGCATTTGCGTAAGTACTGGTTTTGGTACTTCCGGTCGGCAAAGCTTCAAGAGATCGATTCTGTTCAATATCAGGTTGTGGTGACGATTGAAACTGCCTATCCGCGAGGGCGTGCCTAAGCGCTTCGATTAGAATCTGCTCTTTGATTGGAAGTTGGTAAGGGTCTTCGCCGAATCCGAGATCGCCGCCCTCCTCCAGCTTAATTCTGAGCTGAATAGTTGAGCCCACGATCTTAATTGTTAAGGGTTGAATGAATGGCTGAGAGGGCGAAACGGCTTCCTGCTCTGCCAAAGATTTTATCTCTCGCCACACTTCGTTAGGGTCGCGACGTTGGGCCATGAGTTTGGCGTTCCGCGGATAAGCTTGTCCCGGATGGATTTGGCCCGGTCCACTCTCAAGACAGTTAATGGCAACCGGAGTATGATCGATTCCATAATTTGGCGCAGAGATCGTTGGTGCTGCTAACGGCTGCGCGGCGGTTGCGAGAGACCAGAAGAGTAACCCTGCGAGATTAGACACGTTTATGTCCTCAAAGTGCGCAACTACTTCCAGATTTGAAGAAGCGTGCTGAAGCGCAAAATGTGTCGCCAATGTTATAACGTTACCTCGTAACGGCTCAAGGTCGACTCCCGGCTCATGAGAATGAAGAAGTAATGCAGTCACTTCAATAATAAACTCAAAAGAGGAAATGATATGAAACCGAGAATTTTATTAGGCTTGATTTTAAGTCTGATCCAATTCTTATCTCCAGTTTCTGCTCAGTCTGAGCGAAGGGTCGAACTAGTTGTTCAGACAAGCCATTCAGGCGGGGTATTCGCCGTCTCATTTAGTCCGGACGGTCAAGTCCTGGCTTCCGCCGGCGATGACAACGTAATTTTGTGGGAGGTAAAGAGTGGCAGGCTGATTCGGACATTCAAGGGGGGCGCGCCAGTTGCCCTTGGTCCTGATGGAAGAACCCTAGCCTGCGTAAGTGATAGGAAAAAGATCAAGCTGTGGGACATCATAAGCGGAAAAGAGATTCGCACACTCGACGGGCATACTTCTGACATCGAGTCACTCGCCTTTAATTACGACGGAACTATCCTCGCGAGCGGAGGAAGCGGTAAAGCAATCAATTCCGAGGGAGCAGTTCCAGCGAGTGTAGCTACTGACACAACCATCAAACTATGGAACCTTAAGAGCTGGGAATTGATTCACACGCTCAAAGGACATATCTCCGAAATTAATTGCCTCGCATTTAGCCCCAATGGAAAGGTACTCGCCAGTGGAAGTGGTGGGGTGATAAAAGATGACTCAACCGGCGAATCGTCGAAGGCGGGTTCAACCTTTGTTGATTATGATACCACAATCAAACTGTGGGACGTGGAGAAGGGCGTTGAGAAGCGTACACTCCTAGGCCACGTTCGTTCTCTATCTTCGTTGAGAATCAAGGCGGACGGGAAGACGCTTGTTTCTGCAAGTAACGACTACGTTATAAAACTGTGGGACATTGAGACCGGAATAGAGAAACGCTCAATTTCGGGGCCGAGGCCTCAAGCCATTGCTGGGGTGCTTAGTGCGGATGGGAATGTCTTCGCTAGTTCGACAGTAGAAGGCGAAATTGAATGGGTTAACGTATCTACTGGCGAGGTAATTCATAGAGTTAAAGGACCAGAAGGCCATATTGCGTTCACAAGTGACAACACCGGTAAAGTAGACAAAAGTGCTCCAAGCCTCATCTTTGCGCTCGCATTCAGTGCTGATGGGAAGAAGCTCGCCAGTGGAGATGTAGCTGCGTCAATAGTCTTTTGGGATGTAGAAACTGGAAAGAGCTTTTTGGCGGCTCACAAGCGAGTCTTCGCAGTTACTTCGGCAAGATTCAGCCCTGACGGAATGACTCTCGCAAGCGTAAGCCGTCTTAGTACGGTCAATCTATGGAATGTGGGTGACGTTACGGAACCGAAACTCCTTAAAACGTTCGAGGTTCCATTAGGGACTTTTTCAGTTGTCTTTTCACCGAACGGCAATATTGTGGCCTCAACAGATTGGTTTACAGCGAACATAATATTATGGGATGCAAGAAGCGGAGCGAGAATAAATACTCTCCGTGCGCATTCTAAAGAGATTTTGTCGTTTTCATTTAGTGTCGATGGGCAAAAGTTGGTCTCGGAGAGTAAAGACAGAATTGTTGAAATCTGGGACGTCAAAAGCGGGAAGCTTCTGGAATCCATGAATGTCACCGAATCGCAGACCAAAGAAAAGCTTCCGAAGCTGTTTAAAGGATACTCTGAGAGTAAGCCGATTGGCGTGGATGCATCTGATAAGTTAATAGCTCTGGCAACAAATACTGACGGCTCATTTCCGAACCAAGTAGTTTTGTTTGATCGAAAGACAGAGAAGGAACTGTGTACTTTGATTTCGATTGACGATGATGATTGGGCCATCATTTCTCCGGACGGGCGTTTTGATACAAGCGAAGATTTGTCCGACATTGACGTACTCCATTGGAGAATCGCCGAAGATCCGTTGGTGCCCTTTCCGCTGGAAGTCCTAATGAGGGGTTATTATGAGCCGAGTCTGTTGAAGCGCGTTTTAAGATGTAATGAGGCGAGCAATTGCAACCGTGAATTCAAACCTCTGCCTTCAATCGCCGACATCAACCGCGTGCAGCCCAAAGTTAATATTAAGGAGGTCGTCCTCGTCTCAAAGAATCCGGATTTGGTTGATGTGACCGTCCAAGTCGAAAGCGTCACGGAAGACGTAAGCATCAGTGCAATGGAAAGAACAAAAAAATCCGTCTCGTCCGGTGTGTATGATCTACGTCTGTTTCGAAACAGGCAATTAGTTGGGGTCTCAACTCCGAAGGACAAACTCGCACAGTTTATCAATGATGCTCCGCGCTTGATTGTCCAAACCAAAGCATCCGGCAGACTCGTCGACACGCCGGAAGACCGGGCATGGCGGGAGACGAATGACGTAAAAAATCTGAAAGATATTAGGTTTGATCCAGAAGGGAGAGCCACTTTTACTTTCCATAATGTTCGCTTGCCTTATAACGGCAAGAAACAAGTCGAGTTTTCGGCCTATGCTTTCAATGCAGATAGAGTCAAAAGTAACACTGACCGCAGAACCTTGGAGCTACCTTCGTCGGTTTCGTCAGTCCAAAAGAAGGGCCGTGCTTACTTGTTAACCATCGGCGTAAAGGACTCTGATAATCCACACTACAAATCGCCGTATGCCGCTAATGACGCGCGCAAAATGCAGGAAATCGTTGGATCAAGATTGAAAGCGGAAGTTGGCAAAAGATATTCAGAAGTAATACAGATACCGCTCATCTCCGATGCGGATGCAGATAAGGATGATGCTGGCAAGGAAATCATCAAAGGCGTCTTCTCATTACTTGCAGGACGTAGGGATGAGGTTCCACAGCGCGTTCTCGATCGAATTGAGAAAATCTCTCGTATTCCCCCAGTGGAACCCGACGACACACTGATAATAACTTTTTCAGGTCACGGTTATGAAGATCAGAACGGCGTCTTTTTTATGCTACCCGCAGACATGCCTAAAGGCATAGGCCCTCTTACTGCTGATGCTTCTAAGGGTGCGATTTCATCAGATGAGCTCTCGCTGTGGATGAGTGACATTACAGCGAAAGAGATGCTTATGATTATTGACTCCTGCTATTCGGCAGCCGCTGTGCAGGGAAATGATTTTAAGCCAGGCCCGATGGGCAGTCGCGGGCTCGGACAACTGGCCTACGACAAAGGGATGCGAATTTTGGCTGCGACGCAAGACGTCGCTCTTGAATTAAGGAACTTGCATCAGGGCTTGCTTTCCTACACGCTGCTCGCGGAAGGAATCGAAGAGCGAAAGGCTGACACCGAAGCGGAGTTCAAGCAATTAACCGCGGCCGAATGGCTCGGCTTTGCAGTCAAAGCTGTACCGCAACTTTACGCTGACATTCTCGCTGGAAAAGAAGAAGTCACGATAGACGGCAAGACGGTCATCTCGAGACAGAAAGGCGCACTTGAGTCGACAGACTTACAACGGCCGGTGTTGTTTGATTTTCATCGGCAGCAGACAAATGAAACTCTCTTCAATCTACCATGATTGTGAAAACCTGGACTCAGAGACACCGCGTACGCACAGTAAGCATGCCTTCTTTAGGTCCACCCATAAGTAGAGACCTCCGGTTTCGATCTTTTTCTTGACAGGTATTCGCCGCTGATGTAATTTTGCGGCTGCTCACGCTAGTTCGCATCGTTGGTCCTATTCTAGCCATTAGGCCTCATTCACCTGCCTTATAAAGGATGCTACGCGATGAAGTCTGCCATCCAATCACACTCACCTAAACGCAGGATTACTTTCACGGCTTCTACGATACGTCTAAGCCGGACCCGTGATTCCAGCAACCATCACATGAGCTTGTTGTGGCTGCTCGGAAAATGTGTGTGTGTCGCATCTTGGCTGGTCGTGTCTATGACAGTGGTATCCGGGCAGCAGCCTAGTCAAGTGCCTGAATTGAGTTTGAACCAGTCACTTGAGCGAGAGTTGACGAAGGGGCAGACACACGAATACCAAGTAACACTCACGGCTGGCGAGTTCATGCAAGTGCGCGCCGAGCAAAAAGGAATTGACGTAGTCTTGAGCATACGTTCACGAGACGGCGCTGAGTTGGCGATGATGGATAGCCCGAACGGGAGTGAGGGGTTTGAAATTATCTCTCTCATCGCGGACAAGGCGGGAAGGTATGTCGTCAGGATCAACCGTCTGAATGAGGAAGCCAATGCCGACTCGGGCAAGTTCAGCATTACTCTGACGGCGAAACGGCCGGCGACGGCTCAAGACCGCAAACGGATCGAAGCCGAGCGGCAAATTGTTGTCATTTTTCCGATTGATCCAGGAAAGCCGGAACAATTTCCGTCGAAGCTTGAGCAATACAAGGCGGTACTGCCGCAGTGGCGAGAGTTGAAAGACGTTTACGTGGTTGAGTTGCTTGAAAAGACCATTGCCTCGCTTGAGAACGCGATCACAGTAGCAGAACGGGAGGCAAGGAGGCAGGCGGCGGCGGAGCGGCGCAAAGAGAGGGATCTGGCTAACATCAATGTGCCACAACTGACCATCCCGATCGCGCATTCCATGTCGATTTGGGCTGTAGCCTATTCGTCCGACGGCAGAATGCTCGCTTCCGGAAGTATGGACAACACCGTCAAGTTGTGGGACGTGGCCTCTGGAAGGGAGTTGAAGACCCTCGGCGGACACACCAGAGAGGTTAGGTCACTTGTCTTTTCGCCCGACGGCAAAACTCTAGCCTCGGGAAGTTCTGACGGCACCATCATGCTGTGGGATGTAGCAACGGGGATAGAGTCGAAGACTCTCCGAGGGCACACTGACAGTATCTTCTTAGTCACTTTCTCACCTGACGGGAGCATCTTGGCCTCCGCATGCGAAGACAAAACTATCAAGCTGTGGGACGCGGGCTCGGGCAATGTCCTTAAGACTCTCAAGGGGCACGCCGACTACGTTTACTCAGTCGCCTTCTCGCCGGACGGCAAGACCTTAGCTTCGGCAGGCGGCGATAAAACCATCAGACTGTGGGACGTGGCGTCGGGCCGGGAGCTAAACGTTTTCGAGGAGAGCGAATCGATTTACAGGATCGCCTTCTCGCCAGACGGCAAGTCTCTGGCATCGGTCACGTCGTCGAGGAATGACAAGACAATCAGGCTCAGGGATGTAATTTCGGGTAAGACGTTAGAAACCTTTGAAGGGCATACCGATGAAATTAATGCAATCGGATTTTCGCCCGATGGCACAACTCTGGCTTCGGCAAGCAACGATCATACTGTCAGGCTGTGGGACGTCGCCTCGCGCCGAGAGTTGAAAGTTCTTAAAGGACATACCGGGAAGGTTCATGCCATCGCCTTCTCCTCGGACGGCAAAACTTTGGCATCGGGAGGTGATGACGTAACCGTCAGGCTGTGGGACGTCGCCTCGGGCAACGAGTTAAAAATTTTCAACGGGATCAGTGCTGGCATAAGTGCCGTCATCTTTTCCCCCGACGGCAAGCTAATGGCGACGCAGGGTTACGACAAAACCGTCGTCCTTTGGGACACCACCACGGGGCGGGCGATAAAAACCTTCAAACACATTAACTCAAGTATTAGTCCCGCGGCATTCTCCCCGGATGACCGCGTCTTTGCTCTCGGAACGGAAGACGCGATCAAACTGTGGGACCTCGCTACAAGCCAGGAATTAAAAATTCTCAATAATAACTTGGCATTCGTCAGCGCGGTGGCGTTCTCGCCTGATGGGAAAACCCTAGTTGCCGCGAGCCTAGACAACGTCGTGCTGGAAAGAATCATGAAACTGACCGGCCTTACCAAGGAGACAGTGAGAATACTTGAGGAGCTGGCATTAAAGGTACAAACCCAGAGTTTTAATCTGGAGGACGGTAAACTTGTTCCCACACCGCCGGCCGAGGATAAGCTGGGGCACATCGTCACACTCTGGGACGTGAGCTCGTGGCGGCCGTTAAGGACCTTGAAGGGCAGCGCCTCAAGCGTCATGTCCTTCGCCTTCACGCAGGACAGCAGAACGCTAGGCGCTGGGGATCACGACGGCACAATCAAAATCTGGTACTTACCTTCCGGACGGGAACTGATAACTCCGGTGGCCACGGGGGCCACCATCAAGTTGTTAGCCTTCTCGCCGGACGGGAAAAATCTTGTCGCCCGCAGTTCGGGCGGGAGGGTGGCTACAAGCTTTCCCGAGGACAATTATGACGAAGAAGTTAAGTTATGGGATGTGGCCTCGGGGAAGGAGGTAAAGTACACCGCGCCGCCCAACTGGGTAGAAGAGGCTCGCTATAACTTTACTTCGACGCCGACCGCTAAGAAGGTCAGGGCTGACAATTACCGTAACAAGATAATACTGTATGACGCCGCCACCGAAGACCAACTCGCCACCGTGGTGGCCTTAGATGAGAACACGTGGGCGGTGCTCGACTCCGAGGGGCACTGGGACGCTTCCGACGAAGCGCAAAAGTTGATGTACAACGTCCTTCCCACCAGCGAAGGCTACGAGATCATTGAATTCTCCCAGTTGAAGGAGCGCTATTATGAGCCCAATCTACTGCCCAAGCTACTCGGCTACAACAAGGAGATGTTGAGAGACGTTGCGAAATTCAAGGACGTTCTGCTCCCACCCGCGGTCGAGTTGATGTCTACCAACGACCCGAGGTCAACCTTACAGCAGGTCAGACTTAAGAACAGAAACGGCGGCATCGGGCGCGTCCAAGTCTTCGTCAACGGGCGAGAGGTCATAGAAGACGCGAGAGACGAGAAGCTCAAGGCCGACCCGAACCTTAAAGAGTATGTCCTGACTTTTGATCTGAAGGATGCGGCGACCATCCCTGGAGAAGAGCCCGACGTCAGGGTTGTGGCTTGGAATTACGACGAGAAGGCGAAGGAGCGTTACAAAGGCTACATCTCAAGTCGCGGGGCGAGAGTTGTTTACCTCCCGCCGGAAGAGAAGGCCGAGCCGCCGACGCTGTACGCCATCATCGGCGGCGTCTCCGATTACAAAGGCAACAGTCTGCATTTGAATTTTGCCGCCAAAGACGCCGAAGACATGTTTCAAGCGGTACGCGTAGGTGGTAAAAACCTATTCGGGGCGGAGCGGACTAAGCTGGTACTTCTCAGCACTGGCGTGAACAAAGAAGCGATTCCCCCAACTAAGGATAATTTCCGCAAGGCGTTCGACACTTTCGCTAGGGATGCCAAACCGGGCGACATCCTGTTCGTTTATCTTTCCGGGCACGGCATCACGCTCAACTCCGGCAGCGACACCTATTACTATTTGACACAGGAAGCCAGCACCAACGACAAGGATATACTGGGTAAGGACAGCAAGCTGCTAGAGAATACGACCATTAACAGCGAAGAGCTCACGCAATGGCACAAGCGGATCAAGGCGCAGAAGCAGTTGTTGATTTTGGATACTTGCGCCGCCGGTGCCCTTAGCAGCGAGTTCAAGATCGCCGAAAGACGGGAACTCTCGTCTGACGCTAAGCGCGCGATTGAAAACATGAGAACCCGGATAGGGTTTCACGTCCTGATGGGCAGCGCCGCAGACGCGGTTTCCTATGAAGCCAGCCAGTACGGACAGGGCTTGTTGACATACTCTCTGTTACAGGGGATGACTGGCCCAGCTCTGAAGTCCGACGGGCTAGTGGATGTCAGCACGCTCTTCAATTACGCCGTGGACACAGTGCCGACCCTCGCTGAGAACATCGGGGGCATCCAGCGGCCGGAGATAAGAGTCCCGATTGGCGGGGCGAGTTTCCCATTCGGCCTCATCAAAACGAACGATGATAAGAGCCATATCCCGCTCGCACGGCTGAGGCCCATGATTCTGCGCCCGAGTTTCCAAAATCAAAAACTGGGCTATGACAATTTGAGAATTGCGAACTCCCTGCGCGACGATCTACGCGAGGTAAGTCGTGCGGTCTCGGCCGGCAACGTTAGCGCACGCTTAATATTCGTAGACATCGATGAAGAAATGCCGGGGGCGATTTTGCCGACAGGCAATTACGTTATACAAGGGGAGCGGGTGAAAGTCACAATGAATCTTCTGGTGAACGACCGCCCGGCGATGACTGTAACTTTCAAGGGGACCATAAAAGACTTGTCGGCGCTGAGAGGAAAAATGCTCGCTGCGATTGTCTCAGAGTCTCAAAAGCTGAACGCGACGAAACCTTAAGCCACTAACCGGGTTAGAGACTCATCGCTACTTATACTTAGCGGCGGGTGTGCCAGCACTTAAACAACATCGAATCATGGAAGTTCACTCTTAGAGACTTATGAAGCCACAGTGCAAAAAGCCAGGTCTCGGTAGCATCCTCACTATGTGCATATGGATGATGTTGATAAATAACGTTAATGCACAAAATCCGGAGCTAGTTGTACAGACTGGTCACTCGCTTTATGTGAATTCCATAGCATTCAGTCCAGATGGTCGGCTACTGGCGAGTGGAAGCGCCGACAACACCATTAAGCTTTGGGACGCCGCAAGCGGACAGGAGCTTAAGACGCTCTTGGGAAGTTCGGGAAGAGTTAATTCTATAGCATTTAGCCCGGATGGCAGGACACTGGCTTCTGGCGCGGGAGATAGCTTAATCCGAGTATGGGACGTTGAGAAAGGTGTCGAGCTTCGAAGACTCAAAGGACACACCGCCGACGTTAATGCGGTTTCGTTTAGCCCCAACGGGAAAGTCCTCGCTTCTGGAAGTCATGACCAAACAGTCAGGATTTGGGACGTACAAAGTGGCGAGGAATTGTCGGTGCTCACGGGCCACGCTTGTGATGTTAGCTCAGTAGCGTTTAAGCCCGGCGGAAGAATTCTTGCAAGCGGCAGTCGCGACAATGCGATCGGCTCATCTAAGGGCACGATCAAATTGTGGGACGTAGGCTCAGGCAAAGAAATAAGAACTCTAAATCACGACTGGTTAGATGTGTATTCACTGACGTTCAGTCCTGACGGAGATATGTTGGCAACTGGGGATGAAGAGGGCGAGATCAATTTGTGGGAAGTGGATACTGGCAAAAAGATACGAAGCCTTATTCTTCAAAGGCATTCGATTGTGAGCGCTTTGGCATTCAGTCCCAACGGAAGGACTCTTGCAAGTGGAGACTGGAATGATACGGCCAGATTGTGGAATATCGAGAGTGGGGCACAGCTTCAAACGCTTATTGGACATTCTTCTTCAATAGATTCATTGGCCTTTAGCCCAGACGGCAGAATTCTAGCAACCGGCAGTGCCGACTTCACGATTAAGCTATGGGATCTAAGTACTAACAAAGAAGTCCGGGCTATCTTACCGCACACCGCCTCTGTGAATGCTATAGCTCTCAGTCCGGACGGAAAGGAGATTGCCAGCGCCGTGTCTTCTTCCGGTTTTTTTCACAACAACCAAGTCGCGTTTACTGTAAATGGTAAGGAGGTTGTAAGCGGAGGCGGTGCCGACGTTGTCAAAGTCTGGAACATAGAAAGGTCCGAAATACTTAGCCTTACGCACTCCGTCGATGAAGATGAAGGGTTTCATAAGATCAGGCTCTGGGATGTCGAGCGTCGAAAAGTAATACGGGTTTTTGAAGAAGATCCGCGATTGACGTTTGAGTGTTTCGCGTTAAGCCCGGATGGCAGGTCTCTAGCATCCGGCAGTTCTCAAGATTCGGCTATTAAGTCACGCGCTACCGAAGAGTATCTTAAAAACGGAAGCGTCAACTGGAAATCTGGTTTTCAGCCAACAGTAAAGCTTTGGGACCTCGCAACTGGAAAAGTGACGCACACCTTCGCTCGATTTGTTGATGATGCTCACACGTTGGCATTTAGCCCTGACGGCAGCACTTTGGCGGTCGGAAGCTATAACACGATTCAAATTTGGAATGCTCGCACCGGAGAAGAGATCCAAACGTTAAATGGTCATTGCGGGTTGACACTGTCAATGACGTTTAACCATGACGGGAAGACACTGATAGCCAGCTGCTACGACAATATCGTTGAGATTTGGGACGTGCGCTCTGGTAAGCAATTGCGAACGTTGCACGGGCATACGGACCTTGTGCAGTCTGCAGGTCTCAGCCCAGACGGAAGGGTCTTGGCGACTGGCAGTCGCGACAAGACCATCAAGTTGTGGAATTTAGAAAGCGGAACCGAAGTTCGGACATTTTCGGGACATACGGATAAGGTCTTTTCGGTAGCGTTCATGCCGAACGGGATTTTAGCAAGTGGCAGCGAGGATCGAACGATCAAGCTCTGGGACATAGCTCGCGGCAAGGAGCTGGTTAGTTTATTTGTTATTGATGACAACGATTGGGCCGTTGTTGATTCGGAAGGGCGCTTTGATGCTTCTGAACGCGCACAGAAGCTAATGCATTTTGTCGTTGACCTCGAGCCGATTGATCTTACGCAGTTAAAGGAGCGCTATTACGAACCCGACTTGCTTGCCAAAGTGACCGGCTTCAACAAGGAGCCACTCCGCGATGTCAGCAGGTTCGAAAACCCAAAGCTGGGTCCTGACGTCAGCTGCCACCTGTTGGATGAAGGTGTCGGCAGTTTAGCGGTCACGCTTGTGAATCGCGGTGGTGGCATTGGACGGGTTCAAGTTTTTGTTAATGGCAAAGAGTATCTTGCCGACGCGCGCGATGAAGAGCTTAAGGCAAACGCAAATACTCGGCGGGTTATCCTGAATATTGATCTTTCAAAGGCGACCAACGCATTTGCTGCTAAAGATAACGATGTGCGCGTGGTAGCCTGGAACGTCGAGAACTATATTTCCAGTCAACCTTCCGAGTTAGTCTGGACCGCCGGCGGATCTGCTGATCGGGCGCCACCCGAGGTCTATGCCATCATCGGCGGTATCTCGAGCTATTCAGGATCGCAGCTCAAGCTAAATTTTGCGGCAAAAGATGCTGTCGATATCGCACACGCCATTGAGCTTGGCGCAAAAAGATTGTTTGGAGCTGACAAAGTTCATCTAACGCTCTTGAGCACGTCTAACGATTCCCGCTCTATTGCTCCCACAAAAGACAATTTCGCCAAAGCTTTTTCCGATGCGCGCAAAGCAAAGCCGACAGATATTTTGATCGTCTATCTGGCTGGCCACGGCGTTACGTTACAGCGCGGCAGCGATACCTATTGTTATCTGACTGAGGAAGCGCGCACCACCGACACAGCAGTGATTTCCGATTCAGGAGTGCGCAAACGGGAGACAATTACTAGCGAGGAACTGGTTGAATGGATCAAACAGATTCCCGCAAACAAACAAGTGATCGTGCTTGATACGTGCGCGGCGGGGGCGGCACAGGCTCAACTGGGACTCATGGCCAAACGCGAAGTCTCGGGCGATGCGTTTCGCGCCATAGCACGCGCCAGAGATCGTACCGGATCTTACATCCTCATGGGTAGTGCGGCTGATGCCGCATCTTATGAAGCCAGCCAGTATGGCCAAGGGCTTTTGACCTATGCGTTGCTAAAGGGGATGAAAGGTCCAGCACTGAGTAATGACGAGTTCATCGACGTTGCTAAATTGTTTCACTATGCGGGCGAGGAAGTCGAGGGATTAGCCAAAAACACCGGAGGCATTCAAAAACCGATCATCTTCGCACCGAGAGATGATAGCTTTGACGTGGGTCAGTTGAAGAACGAAGACAAGCAGAAGATCGCTTTGACTACACCGAAACCGATCATTCTACGGCCCCGGTTTCTGGATGCACGTGCTGACGACGATACTCTCGATCTCATGAAATCTTTGCGAGCGCTTCTCCGTAATGAGAGCTTTGTGATAGGGCGCGGTGCGAGCGAAGTCGGCTTGGTCTTTGTTGACGATGATGATTTTCCAGGAGGTATTAGGCCCACGGGAAAATACTTTGTCAGGGGACGCACAGTAACCGTGTCCCTCCATCTCCGCCGAGACGGAGTCGAGATTCTTAGCACGCAAGTAACAGGCATAAAAGACAATATTGCGGGGACGGTCCTTGAAGCAATCAAAGCGGCAATTAGCAAACCATGACGCGCGGTATATTGTTTAAGGAGACTAGATGTTGAATCCGAGACACAAAAGGCGGCGACGTCGCATGAGCCTCCTTGATACAGAAACGTGTGGGAATAAGTGAGAAGCGACATGCGCGAAACCTTCCGCCACTAATGTGTTGTTAGAAATACTATGACAAACATGTCAATTCGGCTCCGACTGATATGTCAGTTGAGTATCGTTTGTCTCAGCTTGACGGCGAACGCTCAGAAGGCCGAACTGGTACTGGAAACGGGGCATACTTCGAGTGTTCACTCCGTCGCGTTTTCGCCAGACGGAAGATTTTTTGCGAGCGGCGAGATTTTCAGCAACACAGAGTTATGGGAGACAAAAAGTGGACTCGAAATGAGGACATTCGCAGGAGGAGAACCCGTATTCTCGCCGGACGGCAGAACTCTAGCTACATTTACTGGACAGAATTTCAGGCTATGGAATTGGCAAACCGGGGAGGAGTTATTTGCGAATCAAACATTTACATCAATCGGTTCAGCAGGTTCAGCAGCATTTTCACCAAAAGGAGACGCTCTGGCAATCACTTCTTATTCGCCCGATTTGATCAAGCTTTTCGATGTGCAAAGTGGAAAAGTATTGCGGAGTTTGGCCGGACACACCGACTTGATCGAGACGGTGACATTTTCCCCCGATGGCAAGATATTGGCCAGCAGTAGTGCAGATAAGACTATCAAGTTATGGGACTGGCATTCAGGGGAACAAGTTAGAACCATTCAAGCATACACAGGGTTCAGTTTGTTCTCTCCATCTCTCGTGTTTTCGCCAGATGGCAAGATCATAGCGGCTAGCGTGGTTAGCAATGGTATTAAATTGTGGGATGTGAAGACAGGGCAGGAATCACTGACGATTCCAGGAGCGGACCTCCAGTTCGATGCATCGTTAATGTTTTCGCCGGACGGAAAAATTCTCGCAATGGGAGGGTTCAATCTTCAAAGCGGGAGAGGATTTCAACTGCGCGACGCTCAGACCGGTAAAGAATTATGGACAATACCAATAGAATCAGGCTTGAGGCCCGATGCCATTTATTGTCCAGTGGCTTTTTCTCCTGACGGCAAGTTATTGGTGACCGGAGGCGATAGTAAACCAATACTCTGGGATCTGGCGACTAGAAAAAAGTTGAGGGAAACTGTCGGGTCTGTCAGCAAGGTGATGTCTGTTGTCCTATCAGCCGATGGTAGCGTGCTTGCAAGTGGGAGCCTTACCGGCGCCATCAGACTTTGGAGTCTACGCAAGGGGCTTCCGTTTCAGACCTTGGCCGGTCACGCGTTTTCTGTTGAAGCGTTAGCTTTCTCAGAGGATGGTAAGGTCCTTGCTAGTAGTTACGCAGACAAGACGATAAAACTGTGGGATATACAAACAGGCAAGGAATTGAAGTCCTTATCAATTAAAGAGCCCGATACTCAAAAACAGATTGAAGCAATTGTTCCCTCATTTTACCGGGCTAACCAAAAGCCATACGCAATAGCAGCTGGCACATTCAACATCCTCTGGAGTGATGATGGTCGAATCAACATTCACGAAGAGAACAATCCTAAACCATCGGCGAGTTTGATCTCGCTGAATGAAAATGATTGGGCAGTTGTTACGCCTGACGGGTTGTTTGATGCTTCAGACGGTGCCCGGCGATTCATGCATTATATTACCGGGCTCAATCCCGTCGCTTTGGAGCAAATGAAAGACTCGTACTACGTGCCAGGTCTTTTGCAAAAAGTTTTCGAGGGTCGCCCACTTCCAAAAGTTGAGCTCTTTTCCAAAAGAGATCTATTTCCGGAAGTTCAATACGAACCTTTCAGGCCGGGTCAGAGACAATTAACTGTAAAGCTCACTAATCGTGGCGGCGGCATCGGGCAGATCCAAGTACTCATTAACGGCAAGGAACTTATTAGTGATGCACGTTCCGCTGGTTTCGATCCGAATTCGGCAAATGTGACTATCAAGATTGACCTATCTAACGCGGCTGTTAAAGTAGGAGAGAACAATAGAATTGAGGTTGTGGCTCGCAATGCCTCCGGTTCGTTATCCAACCGCGGCACGGACGAAGCGGAAATGGTTTATAAGGACGGGGGTAAGAGCTCGACCGACTCACCAGGAATCTACGCGATTATTGGTGGGATCTCGGACTATACGGATGCCAGACTGAGACTGAGCTTCGCGGCTAAGGACGCGGAGGATTTCGCGCACGCGTTCGACCTCGGTGCCGTCAAACTCCTCAACGGCGACAGAAGCAAAGTTCACATTCGCTTGCTAACCAGCAACGGTGGCAAATCAACCACCAGATTCACTGCGGCGGATGCGAAAGCTTCAACTGCCACGAAGGCCAGTTTCGCGAAGGCATTTTCGGATTTCCGTGCTGCTACGCCGAGTGATGTGTTTATCGTTTACTTGGCAGGTCATGGCATTTCGCTCGCCTCGAACCAAAATTCGAATCAAACAGACGGCGATGCTTATCTCTATCTAACCCAGGAAGCTACAACGACTGACAAGACAGTTCTGGCGCTGGAAAGCTCGCGCCGTGCAATGGCTATATCGAGCGATGAACTCAAAGACCTGATGAAGCAGAACAATGCGCTGAAACAGGTGTTGATCTTGGACACTTGCGCAGCCGGAGCCTTCTCGAAAGCAATGGGTGGGGCACGGGAGGTGCCGACAGATCAAATCCGTGCGATTGAGCGCCTGAAAGACGGCACTGGCTTTTTCGTGTTAATGGGGGCAGCCGCCGATGCAACTTCGTATGAAGCGAGCCAATACGGGCAGGGGCTATTGACCTATGCACTGTTGCAGGGGATGAAAGGAGCGCGCCTCAGACAAAACCAGTTTGCCGACATCGCTATGCTCTTCGGCTATGCGCAAGAGACAGTGCCGCAGATGGCAAAAAATATCAGCGGAATCCAACAACCTGTGATCGTGATTCCCTACACTAGCAACAGTTTCGATATCGGGCGGTTTACACCAGAGGAACAAGAGCTGATTTCACTCGCTACGCTGAAGCCTCTAGTGTTGCTCCCTCGTTTGCGCAATTCCGCTAGGCGGTTTGATGATCTGAAATTGTCTCAGATAATGACCGAACAGCTTAGAGAAATAAACTATAGTCAACGGGGCGGCCAACAAGGAGGCGTAGTGTTCGTTGAAGCAGACGACATGACGGACGCGATTCGTCCTGAGGGTGACTATTCAGTTGAAGGTGAGACGCTAAAAATATCTGTGATATTGGTTAAGAATAGCGCAGCGCAAGGAAAAGAAATCACTGTCATGGGAAACGTGAACCAACCGGAAAAAGTAGTTAAGCAACTCACCGAAGCCGTTTTGCAAGCACTGCCCCGAGAGGAGCAATGAGGTGTTAATCAAACGCTCCATTAGAGGATAAGCGTCGGAAGGGCACGGAGTCATAAGGCGACCACCTCCCCAAACGTCCCCGAGCGATACGCATATCAAGCGCTGCTTGCACGGTATGCGCGCATGCCACGTAAATTTGTTCTAACGATTTATAAGTATAGAAAATAAAGGATCGGAAATTTTTGATTCCCAAACTGAAAGTTGCGAGTTCGAGCCTCATCGCCCGCTCCATGTCTTCAGTAACTGGCAGCTGGGATGTTGTTATAAGAACCCCGAAATCTCAGCGGGTAAATTGCTATTGAAACGTAATTTTTACTGACCGGAGAGCGTGCCAATCAAGCCGATCATCCTTAAGCGGCTAAAGCGCGGCACCGAGAAGGGATCGTGATAAAAAACTGCGATACGGAAATAATTGGGACGTGGAGGGAGATTATCCAAGGTGTGAGATCTCTTAATTAGCTGCTTGGGTTCAATTTTGCTTCGTTCTAACCTTTCTTCACCAGATGAAATAACAGAATTCAGGCCGATTACCGTCTCTAGTTCGTCGCAAAATCGAGACACTGTACAGCGATTCCTGTGAGTGTTCTTTGGCATCCAGCCTTGGCATCAGATGACGACCCCCAATACGCGTCGGCTCTTCACGCTTTAAAAAAGTGATCCTTAACGCGGGGAAAACTGTGTCGGTCTTGAATGGAAAAAGGCAGTCTTAGGCCCACATAGGCGCAAAGAAAAATGAGCTGCGACCCGCGTAAATGTTGGTTAACGTCATCACAACGTAACAGGCGCACTGTTAC
>Ga0070694_100000039_pt1 | contig 60188 bp, 87 predicted proteins | sample KBSK1251metaG_FD_65470 | JGI IMG/M metagenome (GOLD analysis project Ga0070694, IMG submission 65470) | Corn, switchgrass and miscanthus rhizosphere microbial communities from Kellogg Biological Station, Michigan, USA - KBS K1-25-1 metaG | ecosystem: Host-associated > Plants > Roots >...
CTCTACTAACACCAAGTCGCCGAGCCAGCTCCCCGCTACCGACAGTCCTGTGCAAAGCCCGAATCTCACGAACGGATTCCTCAGTGATTCTGGCTCCTGGCTGTTTGACGCCCCGCGGGGCTCGACCCTTCCTGGTCATGTCCGCTCGATTGTCCACATCGGTCCCCAAAAACAAATGCTCGTCTCGGACGCACGGCGGATAGTCGCACTTGTGGCAGACACACATACCGTCAGGGATTGGGCCGAAGTGAATTTGCCAAGAAACGCGGTGAGCCCCTTCCATCACGCCAGTGCTTACACCGAATCTGCCGTAGCCAGTCGGAAGGCGACAGGCAGTCCACGGCCAGCATGGTCCGAGTTCCGGGCGCATGATGGGGCCGTCTTTATTGACCTTGGCCCAGAAGCGTTCAAGGAACGGTTTGTGCGGGCGTCGCTTATAGCCACAAGCTTGGCTGCAGTAGCACCCTTTTCCGCGACGAAGTCTATACGGTTTAACCTTAAACGGCCGGTGGCAGACGGAGCAGACGGTAATCATATTCCCTCCAATCAGGGACAATCGGTTAGTAGCGACTTGGCAGGCGCGCCGATTGGGGACACGCTTTTCGCGGATCAGGCTAGCCAAGTCAAAATCGAGAATACATCACATCATCAAGCTCAACCGCTCAAAAGTCCAACGGCAAAAAGCGGATTCCAAAAGTTTCTCACCGTCGCCTTGTACCCCTTCACGCCTTATCGCCGAGATTCAGAGGACCGCGTGATGAACTGGTTGAATGGAGCGTACGTCGGAACTGGTTACGTGGATCTTTACACAACGTTCCGTGCGCTGAACGCCAGCCCGACAATCCGCGAAACCTCCCCGATCTTCGGAACCTATTTCACCGGCCGACCGCACCCGGTGAACGCTTTCCTCGTTCACACCGGAGTGAATTACGCATTCCTCTCCGGGATCCGCTATGCACATAACTGGGCGCACGATCGGAACTCACAGAGTCAGGGAAAGTGGAAGCGGGCCAGCGAGTACGTTCTCTGGGGATTGGTAGTGGGGTTGACGGTAGACCGTGCGAGAGTCGCGAATAACAACCGCAAGCTAGCAGCAAGGTACGGGAAATGACGGATTCCAAACAGCGAGCAACAACATCCGGCCTACCGCCGGCCGAGGATTGCAAGGAAAGCGGTGCGCCGCAACCAATCAACCCGCTAACCGGCCAATATGCGGACTATTGGGTACTACCTGCCGAGGAGCGCGCGAAAGGATTCGTCCGTCCTGTGCGGCGAAGCTACAAGCACGTAGGCGCACCCGGTCCCAAATATGATCTGCACGATCTCACCGACGAGGAGAAACAACGGTACGCGAATACACCCGTTCCCTACGTTAAGTTCGAGAAGTATCCAGAGAGCGAAAGTCCAGTGACCGGCAGGTACTGGACACAAAAGCAGCTCGACGAAGCGGGCAAGGGCTGCGGCGTCGTTACCACCATGAGCATGGCGATCGCAGAGACCTACGCGCGCCAGCCCGACTATTACGGCTCCACTTTTTGCGTTGGATGCCGCGCGCACTTTCGGGTTGGCGAAGACGGGGAATTCGTCTGGGATGGCGACGGCTCAAAGGTTGGAACATGAAAACCTTTCTCGCGCTACAGCTCGTCTTAGCGGCCGTCATGGTCGCGCTGTGGATCGACCTCCGGAGGATCTAATCATGTGGGACCAATACGACCGGATCTTTACTCGCGCTGACGGCCTGGCGCGAGGCCCGCGGCGAAGGCCGACGCTCCATGGTTGCCGTCGTCCATTCGATCCTCAACCGCGTGAATAACCCGAAGTGGTGGGGCAACTCTGTTTCGAGCGTGATTGCAAAGAAGTGGCAGTACAGCTCCATGACCGATCCGAACGACCCGCAACTAACAAAGTTCCCCGTGCAACCGGACGAGTCCTTCAGCCAGGCGCTCCTTGCCGTCGCCGACGTGCTGGATAACGAAGTGCCGAATCCGGCCCCTCGCGCGGACAGCTATTACGACGACTCGATTCCGCCTCCGAAGTGGGCCACGCCGGACAAGCTCGTGGGCAAGATTGGTCGACTCACTTTTTACAACATAGATCAAGACACCGGGGATTAAGGCGATGAAATGACCGGAACCGACCTCACGGCAATCTTCACGATTCTTACTCCCTTCATTCTCATTGCGTTTCAGTTGTATCGCGAGAATCGAAAGCGGAAATGGGACAAGGAAGACAAGGCCGAACTGGCCGCCGCTACCGCTAAAGCCGCCGAGGAAGCACTCGAAGCTGCACGGGACAGGACCGCCATGCTGGCCAAGCAAGCCGCGAAAAATACCGAGAAGCTCGCCGAGCAGGCGAAACACAACACCGAGGAGCTTTGGGAACAGGCCCACGGGCACACCAGAAGAGTCGAGAAGGCGATCGAGGTGAACACGGAGATCAGCACCAAAGCTTTCCACGAAGCTAACAATGTGAACGTCAAATTAGAAAAGCTCGGGGTAGAGCATAACGCGCTCCAACGTGAGGAGCTGGAAAACGACAAGCCGTGAGCAAGAGAGATCCTCTGCCTCGCTGGGACCCGAGTATGTCCGACGGCTGTAGCGTTCCTCCTGGGCTACGCTGGCTTATCAAAGCAGAATCGCCGGCCTGCTGTGCCTGCTGCCAAATTCACGACGAATCGTTTTTTCGCGGTGGAACTCGAGAGGACAGGAGAAACGCGGACGTTGCCCTGAGAGAATGTTTGGTTAATGCCGGAATGCCGAGGGCGCTGGCGAATCTGTATTACATCTCGGTCAGGGTTGGGGGATCTCCTTGGTATCGCGTGCCAAGGGTCAGTTGGGCGTGGGGTGGAAATCGATTCGTTTACGACAAAGAAAAGAAGTGACTTCAGGCCACATGCTTCCAGGTTTTTCTCTTCACGATGAGTCGAATCCCGGTTTCGCTCATAGCGAATTGGATAGCCAGTTCTTTTACAGTGCGTCCGGCCTCGTGCAGATTGCGGATATCCCTGACAGACTGTTCGGAAATCTCAGCAAAACAATTATTTTCTCCAACCGCCCCTCGCTGCCTTCCCTTGGCTACCATGTCCGCGGTGTTATCGGCGCCAGTTCCAAGCCAGAGATGCGCCGGATTCACGCAGGCGGGATTGTCGCCGCCGGGGCAGTTGTGGAGGACCCAGAGGCCGTCGGGAATCGGGCCGACGTGAAGCATCCACGAGACGCGGTGAGCCGGCCACATCCAGTCATGCCATACACCAACAAGCCCGTATCCACCGTGATTGAGAGCCGCAGTCCAGAGCCAACAAGATTCTGTTTTATTCACCTTGGACCAAAATCTCTTCTCCAGCGGTATCCGGAGGGTCGTTACCTTGCAGGTGTAGCTGCAACATTTTCCCCACCCGCGCCGAATGCGACTTGGCCAAGCCTCAAACGGCCTGGAACAGACGACGCATATCATAGAAATCCTCTGCCGTTTTGTCTTCCCGGAGCACTGGAGCGAACAGCACTTTCTGCCGCGCAAGATTTCAGACGGCCTAGCGTAAAACGATTTCGAGCAGACGGCGCAGGTGAGGTATTCCGCTTTACCAGATTGGTAGCATTGGGGGCTGCAGTATTTTCCGCCTCCGTCTCTAACGCGACTCGGCGGAATGCTGAACTGTTTTGTGCAAGCGAGGCACGTAACGATTGTAGACTTGCTTACAGCCATACTGTTCATCCTCAGACGATGAATGGTTTGGTCAGGGAGGCTGGGGAGCGTCGAACTCTCCAGCCGACCGTTCCAATCTATCACAAAACCCCACTGAATAAATCAGACATCCAATGATCTGCCAAACCTGTAGCCGGGGAAAGTCATGCCGATAGTATCCTGCCCGCAGTGCGGAAAGGCACACGATTGCCTGCTGGACCTTTCAGAAAACACGAAGAACTTGGGCACGCTTTTTCCCGAAAAAGTGATGCAGCCAACCTGGGGGAATACCTATACAGACCCGGTTTTTGGGACGAAGGTTCGGCGCATCTCGGATGCTGAAGTGCAAGGGTCTGAGTCGATCGCGACCGAGTATTCCACCGTGAACCCGTGGAACGCTGGTCGGACGCGGCTTCTGCTGGTTCATCACGATCGATTCGGGATGTATGACGCCGACGGCGAATTCATTCATTCGATACCGATAATACCTGCAGGTTCGGAACCGCGCTGGCACCCGATGGACCCAAACTGGCTGCTGTTCCTCAACGGCAATTCCGTCTGGGGCTACAACCAGTCCACGGGCGTGGCCTTCGAGAATCACAAGTTCGCACAGTTCTCGAAGATTTCCGCTCTTGGAGAATCCGATCTTTCCCGCGATGGCGATCACATAGTCCTCGTGGGTGACGACCGGCACATCTTCCTATTCAACTACAACGATAAGGTGGAAACGAAGATCCTCGATACCGGGGGCAAGCCGCTCGATTCAGTCATGCTTACCGACGACAACCGCGTCCTCGTTTCCTGGAAAGAAATCTCTGGGCCGGAACCCATCCAGCTTTACGACCGGTTCGGCACTTACATCCGAGACGTGACTCGCGCCAACGGGCACAAGGACCTGTTTAGGAACTGGCTCGTTTGGGCGAACAGTAACGACCCTCACCCGATCGCGAATGCTCGGAACGCCATCGTGCGAGTGGACCTCGAGACCGGCGAACAAGTCCCGCTGCTCGAGCTGGACTGGTCTCTAGTGGTTCACGTGTCCTGCGCTGATACCGGCTGGGCTTGCATCAGTACTTTTCCGTGGTTTCCAGAATCGGAGTGGAGGCCATTCACAAACGAAGTCTTCCTGCTCCACATAGGGACAGGTGAGGTTCGGCGGCTCTGTCACCATAGAAGCAAAGTCGAACGCATGCCTGATGGGCAACCGGATTACACCGCAGAGGCGAAGGCCGTGATCAGCCGCGATGGGAAGCGCGTGCTCTATTCAAGCAACTGGTGCGGACGAGTGGACGCTTTTTCAATAGAGGTCTAGGCCACATGCTTCCAGGATCGCCTGCCAATCGCGTGTCTTGCGGTACTCTCGCTGACCCCAAGTTGCATGGCAAGTTCTTTTGTCGTTCGTCCATTGCTATGCGCGAGGCGAATCTCGCGAACAATGTCGTCGGTGAGCTTGGCGTTCTGGTTTTTGATTCCAGCTATGCCGCCTCCCTTGCTGATCATATCTCTCATGTTGTCGGTGTGCGTCCCGAGCCACAGATGCGCAGGATTCACGCATGCTGGGTTATCTCCACTGGGGCAGTCGTGGAGAACGTCAAGCCCATCGGGAATCGGGCCGTTCGTCAACATCCAGCTCACACGATGCGCTAGAACGGAAGCTCCGTTCTCCCTAAAAGATCCATATCCGAGATGCGTGAGAGCGCCAGTCCAAAGCCAACACGATTCCGTCTTGTGAACGTGCCGCCAAAAGCGAATTTCGATCGGAATGATTTTTCCTTTTTTGAAGCATTGCCAAGCGCAATATTTTCTAGGCGCGATCATGCTGGGATACAGCTTTATTTCAAACGGCTTCTCACAGAACGCACAAACGATAGAAACGATTGTAGACTTGCTTCCAGCCATGCTGTTCATCCCTCAGACGATGAATGGTTTGGTTAGGGAGGCTGGGGAGCGTCGAACTCTCCAGCCGACCGTTTCAATCTATCACAATCCAACTATAGCAGGAGATTTATGACGCTCACATTTTTAGGGAGTCTCGTGTTCTCGCTTGTCTTTGTCGCCATCCATCTTTTAAGGGATGCGATCATGGCGACGACGTTCGCAGCCGCGGCCAGGCCGGCAGCGGTCGGACTGGCGTTTCTGTTAGTCGCATATCTTTTGGGGACCGGCAAACTCGGGTGAGGCGCCCAAGGATAGGCAAGGCGCGTCGAGTTGTACCGGAACAGAGGCAGGATTACAAATTCAGGGAGACTCAAATGAGCGACATAGGGAGAGGTCAGGGGGCGCGGCGAGTCACGGCGCCGGAAGATGTGCCGTATCAGATGAGAGTACCGAGGCGCCGAGGCGAGATCTACAAACGCGAGGATAGAACATTTGACTGGCGGCTCATAGCCACGAGGAACGGAAAGAGTGTCGCAACGAGCGGCGGCCAGGGCTTTGCGGATCGCCGCGGGGCACGGGAAGCTTTTCTTCGGGAGTTTCCGGGCGTGCCGTTTGAGTATCTGGTGGGTGAGTAGGCCGTGGCCGGAGTGTGGATAGCCTTCGGAATTCTCGGAGTGCTCTACGTGGTAATGCTTTCAACCAAACAAGGAGACGAATACAATGGATTTCAATCCGACCAAAACGAAGAACCAATTCAACAAGTGCGTCGACTTCCACAAGAAGAACGGTGGCGCGAGGACCCAGCTCCGGCCCAAGATCAAATCCATCGGGCCACGCAAAGCGATGGAGGGGCGCGAGGATTACCGCAAGTTGAAATATGAAACGGGCCAGGAGTTCATGATGGACGAGAGTTCGATCGCGGGGCTAGTTCACGCATACTCGACTTTAGTCGCGCTCTTAACCGGCAACTTCAACCTGGTTGCAATTCCATTTTATTTCGAGGATGCAACTCCGCGCGCCCGCGGCCTGGCTCCCTCGGCTGCGCTGTCACCCTATGCTAGTTTCGCAATCCGGATCGGCATGGGCTTTCTCTTTGCGTCATTCAAGAGCGCGAAGGGCAAGAAGGATTCAGAGGAAATCTCGCACGAGATCCACGACGGGATACGAGACGCGCATCCAAAATTCTGCAAATAGGTGTATCCTGCCTTCGTGTCTTTGTTACACAAACACAAATCACGGAGAGGTAAGCCATGGCAGGAATAGACCCGAGTAAGTGCAAAGTGAGTTTCAACAAAGCCCTGGATGCTTTGGAGAAGGCGGACTGGAAGCAAAACCTTTCGCCCGGTATCAAGACCATCGGCCCGCAGAAGATGTTCAAGCTGCAGGGCGTGCAAACCCCGTTCCGCCTCGTCACATGGGACGGCGGCGAGAAGCAGATGCTCAGCGAGACAACGATCGCGGAGCTCGTGTACGGCACGACTGCCTTGGCGGCAGGCGTGCTTGCGGATTCTCTGCTCGCGTACAATCCGCTCGGAATCACGGCCGCACGCAGCAAGACTGCGGGAGTGCCGCGAAGGACGAACGCGCGCGATTCAAAGCGGCAGCCACAAGCGGAACACGGCGCGTGACAGGACCCGCCGGAATCCGTTAGTATCGGACTCCTTTCTTTCCGACATCGGGCCACGTTGTTTCAGTCGGGGGGCTGAAGCGAATGTGGCCCGCGTTTTTTCTTTCGAAGTAAATCCCAAAATGAATCGCCGCTCGTTCCTCCTCGCCCTCGGTGGATCCACCCTGGACGGGGGAGAGGCCTGCTCGCAGCCCGAGGTCAACCAGGCGCTCCGGGAGATCGAGGCACAAATGACCGCGCCGCGACAGCGCAACCGCGAGTGGAATATCGTCGTTCAGCGCTTCAGCATCTTTTCGTGCCGGCTGATGGACGTCGGCCTTGAGCTCAAGAAGATCGAGCTTCAGCCCGAGGTTATCAGTATGGGGGCGAAGCGCGCGATCGCTGAGGCCGGGCGGGCGCTGAAGGAACTATGTAAGGGGTTTGGGGACGTGAAGGATCTGACTTAGGTTTGCAGACGTATGCAGAGCCGATTGAATACTCTCACGGCTTCGTTGTAATCTCCCCGACTCCAGGAAGTCCGGCCCGCCTTCCGCATTCTCCTATTTGCGGCATCGACCGCGACCGCCCGGGCGAGATCGGCGTTGACCTTCATAAACCCTCCTTCGCCCGTCCCGCCTTAAGTATCTGATCCGCAGCATGAAAGATCTTCTGCGCTGACCGCTCCGGAATGTCGCCGGCACCACGGTTCCAGTTCTGGATATACCCTCTGGAGTACTCCGCTCCTGACAGTCCTAGGGATTCACAGCAGATTAATGCAACCGATTCGGCCTCGACTTCGCGCAGCGACCTGGGCGTATTGTCAGAGTCCGAGATCTTACCCTCCGACGTATGGCCAAGCAGGATGTGCGCAAGCTCGTGAAAGGTCGTCTTGTCCGGATCCGGAGACAAGGGCGAGATCGCAATCTCACGGCCGCGCGCATAGCCAAGAGTGTTTCCGTCGACCAGCTCGAAGGGGACCTCCTGGATGTTTAGGCCCGCGATCGCTGCGGAGCGGTTCCACTCGGGAATAACCGCCGGCAGATATACCGCGCCATCGGTCTGGCTCAGAACAAACCAGTTATTCTTATAGGTGAACCTGGTGAAGGTGGCGTCTTCCTCATTCTCGTCCGCCGACTTCCTTTTGCAGGTAACAGGCATGCAAAGCATGATCGCCTTCTCACCACGCTTGACGTATCGGCCGAGGCCTGCCCACTTGGGATAGGTGGCAATCGGGCCCGGCTGAATCCCGCGTGCCCAGCACTGCGCGAGAGCCAGAAGGCAATTCCCGAAGGAGTAACCATGAAAGCGGGAGTAGGCTTCGGAGATAATCCCAGGTTCGTTGACGGCTCTTTCGAGCAGGTGTTTCCAGTCCGGTGTTGTCTTTGGTGTCTCATTGATCATGTGTATATAATACAGATATGCTTGTCGTATGTCAAGCATATAATGAGACGATTACGATTTATTCTGTGGCGCTTTTAATCTGCTGCAGTAGCGGACTTCAGAGTCTTGCGGCCAGGCTTCCCGGCAATTTCCCGCTTGTACTTGCGGATGTCGGCCAGTGGAATCCATGTTAGACCCCACTGTTCCACGGAGCGCATGCGCGGAGCGGTCTCTCTCTTAGTCTTGCCAAGCGCAGAGGCTAAAGCCTGCCGGGTAATCCCGCCGAGCATCTTGCGGGCGTCTGCCGCGTTGATGCACTCGCCGAGTGTCTTGTGAATCATCTTGTTCATGTCGAGAGGATAACCGCTTGACACGCGTCAAGCAATCAATAATTATTGACGCGTGACAAACACAGTCCAAATCTATGCGCTCCGCTGTCCGCTTACTGGACTTGCGCGTTATGTCGGTGCCGCGAAAAACCCAAAAGTTAGATTGGGGTTGCATGCGGGGGTGTCCTGCAACTACGTCTCGCCAGTTTCTCTTTGGCTTTACTGGTTGAGGCGGCAGCATTCAACGATGCCAGCGATTGAGATCCTTGAGACTGTTGAAGCGGCCGCCAGATCCAAGGAAGCGATTGCAGCAGAGAAACGGTGGATGAACGCAATGATCGACGCCGGGAACCCGCTTCTCAATATGTATATTCCGGGGCGCGAAAACACGGTGTCTCGGGTTAAACTCAGTCGTTACGGAACCCTACATCCCGTTTTGAGAGTAATGAAGAACGCCGAGGCCCGAGCTCGCTGGCGCAAGGCTCACGGCTGGGCAGAATGATCTGAGCCTTCAATTAATCACCCTCACCGCCCCCGCGGGTCACCGCATACAGCTTGCAAGCCTCGATCGTCACTCGCTCCCGCAGATCCAAAGTACCGAAGTCCTGTACCTTTGTACTTTCCCGTTTAATTAGCACGACCGGCAACTCCCCGCGCAGATCGTGGCTCCGGATCCGGTAGCCCTCGGGCAGCTCGTCGACGCCATCGAGGATGACGACGGCGCCCAGGTCCTCGACCAGGGTTTGCAAGAACGCTTTCCCGATTACGGCTGTATCGATCTCTGCTCGCGGTTCTGCTTCCATCTCTCTACTATATCCGCTCTGACCTGGTACACCGCAGTTTTCGATACCAGGTTAACCTTGAAGACCGTCTCCGGCCCCGGCCGCGGCCCTTTCCAGAACGACGAATTGAAGAACTCGATCGCATTCGCCACGGCGCCGAAAAGACTCGTCGCCTGGGTAGTGTGGCCGTAGTACCCGTCGGCCCCGCGGATCAGCACGGTGCAGGTCTTGTGGATTGCCGGCGAGGTTAGGTGTGGGGCTCCATCGTATTCTCCGGCTCCCGGAGCTCTGCGGCGAGACGCCTCATAAATCCACGTGTCGCTGTCATAATTTCTTCTGCCAGTTGTGGGCTGAAGTCAGTGTCCAGCCATTCCAATTTGTTTTCAACGTGGCTAATTTTGTGCCGCCACGAATCTTTGATCGCGAGCATCAGCGGCAATACCTGCTTTAGTAAGTCGGAGTTTGATTGCTGTATTTGCGAGCGTTCCTTGTAAGGCTTGACGAGAATCTTTTCCAACCTGTCCAGGGCCCCCCAACCCGGCTTGTCCCCGGCTACCCCGAATACTTTCGCAACTTCAATCACCCCGATCTCTGCCACGAGAAGCACATGGAAAATAGATGCTGCGTACCTTGCGCAGGCAAAACACCTGGAAGACTCCTCGATATCTATTCTAGTTTTCGGCCATCTCTTAATCGTTTCTTCCCAGCCTTTCGTGGGCTTGCTGTAGTACTGTATTTCAGAACCAGTCATCGAGAAAAATAGGATATTGAACAATTCGTCAGTCAATCGCCCATGCAGCTCCCGGCTAAGATCGCGCAACTCGCCGTTTGTGCATTCTGGCTTAGAAAGTAGGTCCGACATTTCGTCGAGGGTCGCAGTAGATGCGATTAGCCCGAGATCAACGAAATGTGGCCGATAGAAGGAGTGGTTGCTGGACGCCATTTCTCTGATTTTTTTCGATATTGGCTCATCAGGGTTTAAAGCGCCACAGAGATCCATGGTGGCCGTTAGGACGGTAAACATCGTTGGATAGAAAGGCTTCACGATTTCCCACAGGCTCACCAGCCTGTATGGCTCAGCAACCCACGGTGCCTTGGGTGGCGGAAAAGTGGCAGGGGTTTCGGTGAGGACGGAATTCATTCATAGACTGTATCACAGCCACTGGGGGGCAGGTTTGCGCGGGAGCGGAGCGGGCGATCCGTTCACCTCCGGAACCAAACCAGTCCGATCCCCAGCGCAATCGAGAGCAGCGTGAGCGTCCCGGGCTCGGGGACAGGAGCTGCAGGGCCTGTCGTTTTAAATGTGCCCGATGCGGTGTCTCCAGTGTTGTGCCCGACTCCATTCATCCATACAACATATCCGCCTAAATTGAATCCTCTAACTAGGCCCCTTGTTGTGTCGAACGCGCCCCAAACGCCGCCCACACGTAGCGTGTCGAGAAAATTCTGCTTACCGAGCGAGGACCAGCTATTGGGGTCAGCTCCATGACAAATTATGCAGCTGCCGAAGATGAAACCCATCTCGTAAGTGGCGTGCCAGACCATGAGAAAACTGGAGAACAACTCCGTCGTTGGGTCATAGGTAAAAATCATGTCGTCAACTGTGCCGACGCCGGTCAGCGTCGTGAAGTCGATCCTATAAGTGATCGGGTCCGCCTGCGCGGGGATGGCGAAGAGAATCAAAGCTGCAACTGGGATTAAGAGTCGTCGTGCATTCATGGTTTCCTTTCGTTTGGGTTTGTGTGGTTGCCGGGGGAATGACTCGCCGCCCCGGCTACTGTCCTTTGGCGCCCTTACGGGCTTCGTCGTCTTGATACTCAATCTTCCGTCCCGACCTAGACTCGACTACCGACAGGGTGACCCTGACGGCATCCTTCCCGAGTTCAAACACCGCGGCCTGTTGCTTGTCGTTTTCGTCGGTGAAGTTGATGGTCAGATAGTGCTTCCGCTTCTTTGAAAGCAGAGCTAACGGTGTGGCGGCAATCGCGACCCCTACGCGCCGGCCCGCCTTCTGCCCATACTCGATGCCGTTTATCTTGTCGTACGGGATCGAGAGGTTTTTCGCCGCCTTGTTTATGCTGTAATCAAAAACGAAGTGCTTTTCACCTGTCGTCGAGGACGTGCCTTCCGTGCGTTCCGGAATGGTGTTTAGCGTGCCTCCCACGTACATCGTTTTCTTGGAGCCGAGGCCGGCCTGGGCTATGGGGGCCAGCAGGAGAATTCCCGCCAGTGCTAGAAGTAGTCTTTTTCGGTTGTTCATTTGTTTCCTTTCTTTTTCCCCTTCTCTTTTTCGTCGTATTCTCTGGCTATGTCGTCGGAGCGTTTCTTGGATAGCCCCTGCGGTTCGGCACAGCCTTTGCCGTTGTAGCAACGACTGGCGACGGTCAAAAGCTCCCAGACTCTCATGCCGAGAGCGGCGCTGACCGCGGGATCTTCTTTTACGTGTTTCCTCGTTCCGCTAAGCACTTGTTCTCGCTTAATCATTTTCAGTCGGTGGGCGTAATCCGCGTCAAGTACGGCTATCCAGGCGTCTTCATAAAGATCCACCATCTTTCTCTCTGCGGCTGTTGTCGCGCGGTCTCTTGCGACCGAGAGTTCGAGGTGAAGCTTCTCTTGAAGCCCGCCGAATTCGGCCGGACTCAAGAGTTCTAGTTGCTTCCCAACCAGGTAGAGCGGCTCAAATTTCTTTTGATCAACCTGCTGACAGGCAACGCCGGAGACTAAAACCAATATTAAAAGCCCCCGCATTATGGGCCTCTTGAATGGAATGATCTTGGCCCCCGAGGGATGAGAGGGGCTCACTGGGATAACACGCGTTTGGGCGCTGCTCTTGTCTCCTGTGTCTTCACCGTCAATCTGTTCTTCGGCTCGCTGGATCGTAGCGCCTCATTGAAAATCATTTCTATAGTTCGGATTGCAAACCCTCGATCTTCGGGACTCCTTAGAATCAAGGCCATCTTCTCGTAGACTTCTTTGTCCGCCGGATCTGTTCCGCGCTGGCCTTCGTCGCTTCGAAAAAACTCGCTGAGCGTAACCCTGCAAGCTTTCAGCAGACGTTCCAGGGTCTTGATGCTCGGACTGCCTTTATCCGATTCAATTTCAGATATTCGTTTACGGCTGATCTTGGACTCGGCGGCTAGTGACTCTTGCGTGTGTTCCGCTTTGGCGCGGTACCAAGCTACTTTCTCGCCGACTTTCATTTGATACCAATAATTCCAGCTTGTGATATTTTCTGCAAGAAAGAGCTTGACACCAAAACGACTCATCTGTTACTTATTAGTCCCATGAACATTGACACGAAAAAATTAGAGCGTGCGCGAGTCATTCGCGGATGGAGCAAAGCCAAGCTTGCCGAGATAGCCGAGATGGACGCCAGCACGGTCGGCCGAGTCGAGGCCGGTAAGAATCTCAAACCGGAGACCGTGAAACAAATCGCCGATGTTCTCGGGCTGACCATGGAAGAACTCGTAATCGAGGACGAGGTCGCCTCTTGAAGCGCACCTCCAAACCCCGCCTCCCGGACCAAGTCCGCCTTCTGCCAAGGGAGCAGCGCCGGATGCTGCGCGTACTCCGGGTGGTGGATCTCGACTCCAAAAGGGACGAAACGATTACCTTTCGTGCGACTGAATATCTTGCGGTCTGGCTGCACTTTGATGCCAGAAGGCGGGGGATGCAGCGTTCGGGGCTGATCTTCACCGTACTTTGCCGCTATCTCAGAGCGCAAAAGGGTACACGTACACGCACACAGCGGAAGGCCGCATAACACGGGAGACGAATGGCAACATGGACAATCGCACTAAGCGCAGGAGCTTGGGCAGCACTCGCAATCGGCGCACTGGTCATCGTACTCGCGCTGATCGGGTGGGTGCTCAAGACCTTCGACGACGGGACGTTTGACGACTCCCGCAAGGACAAGAAGCCGAGATGACGACTGACATCCTTGCCCGCGAAGTTACGGTGTGTGCGTATTGCCTAACAGCGGCGTGCTGGCAGGCAGAATTCTGCTGCGAGAAGTACAAGACAGCCGACACAACGCAGAAGACTGTGCGCGAACTCCTGAACCTTCATCTTGAGCCGCCTCGGTACTGGAACTTAAAAGAGATGGCCCGGAAAGCGTCGGAAGCGCCACCGGGCCGAGATCATACGGAATTTAGTTAACTGAGATCATACCTCAAAAGAAAACAAAATCTATGAGCAATGCCGCGTTGATACAGGAAAACGAATTGGAGTCGAAGGCCCTCTCGTTGCCGGCGCAAGCGAAGGCAATCAAGATCGTCGACCAGGCGAGCTACAACGCGGCGGCGAGGATGAAGCTCGGACTGGTGGATCTCGAGAAGCAGATCGTCGATCACCATGCGCCGATAAAATCCGCTGCGCATAAGGCTCACCTGGCGGCGTGCGCGGCAGAAAAGAAACTGCTGGATCCGACGAGGGAGGCTCTGGCAATCGTCAACCGGTCGCTCGCCGTTTGGGAGCGCGAGCAGGAGCAGATTCGGCTGGAGGAGCAGCGCAGAAAAGATGCGGAGGTCGCGGAGGCCAACCGCAGGGCGCGACAGGAAGCCGAGGCGGCAGAGCGCAGAGTCAGGGAAGAAGCCCAGAAGATAAAAGAGGAAGAGGAGGCCGTGCTTCGGGCGGCGCTTGAAGCGGAGGCGGCCGGCGCGCCCCCGGAAGCGGTCAACGCAATCATAAATACGCCGATCCCCGAGCCGGTTATTGCTCCAGCTCCAGACCCAAAGCCGATTCCCAGAACGGTTGTCGCGCCGACCTTCCGGAGAGTGGCGGGAGCAGCGCCGCGGGAGAAAAACTACCGCGCAGAAATCACGGACATCAAAGTTCTATGCCGGGCCGTGGCCGATGGCTCCGCGGCGCCAGAGTGCGTCGAGGGGAATATGACGTACCTGAACAAGAGGGCACGGGACGACAAGGACAAGCTGTCAATCCCGGGCGTAAAAGCGGTTAAGGACGAGTGGTAAACGAAAAGGCCCGGTGTGCGGCCGGGCCTAGCTATCTAACCAACTGATAAAGCGAGGGGATTCTATCATGGATTTCAATATTACCGAGAGCGAGGAGGAGGGCGGCTTCATCCTCACGATCGAAAACACAAAATGGATTTATCCGACGCTGAAGAAAGTGTTCGACAAAATCGAGCGGCTGCTTGAGGCCGCAAAGAAGGAGGAGTAATGCCAACCACAGAACAGGAAACCAGATCAACCGGCGAGATTGAACCGGAGGTCCTGCCCCCCGAGTCCCATCTCGTTAGGTCGCCGGCAATCCCAACCACGATCGAGGAGCTAGCGGCTCTCGACGAAGGCCCGGATATCGTTGAGGCAAAAACTCTAATCCTCAAGAGCTTCAGGCTCGCCTCGATCAAAGCAACCAATCCCCAGGACTGGCTTCTGTTCAAGGCCGTGGATCCGAGCGGCGGCTCCGAGAGGATCACGGGGTTTCTCAGCGATCAGGGCTGCCAGAGGATTCGCCCGCTGTGGGGGATAGACATAACACCCACGAGCGAATTCGAAAAGATCACCGCTGAGGATGGGGAGTTTGCCTATCTCATTCGCGGTGATGGTTTTTGTTCCACAACGAATCGAAAGGTAACCGACGTCGAAGGGCTGAGGTACTCGACGGATCGATTTCTCGACGGCCTGACCGCGATCATGAAAGAGATGAGAGTCAGGCAGGCGGCGCGGGCGAATCTAGACGGCACAATAACGCGCAAGCTCACCGGCATGGGAAATATAGCCGCTGAAGAATTGGAAGAGGCTTGGGCTGGAACATGGAAAAAGCTTGACCTGTGTGCGAGGGGCAAAGGCTACGGGACCGGGAAGGAGCGGGCCGGAGACGCTGACTCTAAAGCCCCGAGTGGTAAGGGCCCGCTATGCGAGCACGAGAAGTGCGGCAAGCCGATGAAGTTCTGGGCCGCAAAGGGCGACATGGTAGCCGCCTATAAGTGTCCAGAATTCAAGTGGGACAGCACCACGCGGACGAGCAACGGCCACTCTCGGATAACACTTGCCGAGTACCAGAAGCAGCAAGCGGCCGCCGCTAAGGCCGACGGTGAGAAAGAGGCCGGGGCGGAGGGCTAAGTGCAAACCATTCATGAGCGATTCTGGAGCAAGGTCAACAAGACCGGAGAGTGCTGGCTCTGGACAGGATGCGCCCGCAGCGATGGTTTTGGGCAATTTCGAGTTGCCGCAAAGAACGTACTTGCCCATCAAGTCGCGATGAGACTTGATGGGCGTACAGTTGCTCCCTACACGATGATCCGGCAGAGCTGCGGCAATCGTTTGTGCGTGAAGCCCGATCATTTGGTGTTTGGTCGAGCGCCAAAGATACCGCAACTTGACCGCTTCCTATCAAAGATCTCAAAGACCGCTAGCGGCTGTTGGGAGTGGACCGGCAAACGGCTTGAGGCTGGATACGGACAATTTGCAATTTCGCGAAGCGTATACGTTCTCGCGCATCGCTATTCATACGAGGCGTTCACGGCGGAGATACCGGAGAACACGAACGTCTGCCACGACTGCGACAATCCTCCGTGCGTCAACCCCGATCATCTCTTTCTTGGAACGCAGGCTGAGAACCTGGCCGATGCCAGGCGAAAGAATCGAATGTGGTGGCAATCCCAGGCGGAGGGACTATGCAATCCATAGCGTTATCGCCTGTGCAGATTGTGAATTCAATTCAATCCACATGGGAACAACTGTTACTAAAGGAACGGAGGCCGGCATCGAAGCGGGCCTACACTTACGCCTCCGGCTTCTCTCCATGCACGCGCCAGCTCACGCTCGAGATGGTGGAGGGTGATAAGCAACCCCCCTGGTCCGCGCAGCAGCTCGCCAATTTCGAGCGCGGCGACGACCGAGAAATTTCTCTCCTGGCCAAGCTCTCGCGCGTCGGGCAGCTCAACGATCCGCCGTTCAAGGTGATCGGCCAGCAAGAGCGGTTCGAGCTGCGCGACAGACAGGGCCGCGTGGTGATCGTCGGGAAGACCGATGCGACGTTTGATTTCGGAGGCGGACTCAAGCCGAAGATCGAAGTCAAGAATTGGTCCCCCAACATCACGGCCAGGATAAACGAGTTTGAAGACCTGTTTCACTCCCCCTGGACGCGCCGCGGGGCCTACCAGATCCTCGCGTATCTCTATGGATCCGGCGAGCCGATCGGCTTCCTACTTCTCGACCGGCCGGGGATCCCCGCGCTGATCCCGGCCGAGCTCGAGGAGCACCTTGACCGGATGGAAGATTTCCTGACCCGCGCATCCGAGGCTCAGGACCACCGGGAGGCGGGAACGCTCCCGGATTACATCCAGGATACGGGTGAGTGCAAGCGCTGCTGGTGCTATGGAATTGTTTGCAACCCCCCCGTTCACAATGCCGGCGCCAAGATCCTCACCGATCCCGAGCTGGAAGCGATGCTCAAGAGACGCGATGAGCTCTCCGAGGCGGCGCACGAATACGACGGCCTGGATAAGACCGTGAAAGCCCTGCTCCGCGGTGTCGAGCTGGGGATCGCCGGGCAGTTTCTGGTTGAAGGGAAGTGGGGAAGGAACACCACGTACCCGGTGCCGGCGGAGATCAAGGATAAGTACAAGAAGGTCGACGAGAAAGGGAAGTTCACGCTGACCTTTACCCGGCTGTAGCTTACGGCCCCGTCCCGATTGCGCAATGGGTCGCCGGTTACTTGCCGGTGGCGGGGCCACTCTCCAGAAATGGAGCGGCCTGCAGGCTTCGTCATTCGATTGCCTGATCCCAATACGGGCAATCACCCTTATGAATGGCGGGGCCTGCTGGCTGATGCGCCTGACGCGAGAGCGTACCTGAAGCGCTAGTGGGTTCGATGCTTTAGTTGCACGCGTGAGCAGGGAGACATCCTGCGAAGAAAGTGGGCATCCACGGTTGCATCGGCCAGGAGTTCCGGGAGCCCAAGGCAGGGCTAGCCAACGGTGCCTTTCCGGTGTGTTGCCGGGCGGCTCCCGGATGAAGGGATTGAGAATCCGGGTGCGGGGAAACCCGGCGCTGACCCTCCAACAGCGGCGCCCCGGTGCGTAGCCGGCACCCGGATGGAGATTGAAGATGACGACCGACCGCAAGCAGCTTGAAGAAAATAGCCGGGACCTGGCGGACCTAATCAAGCCGCATTTGCCGCCGGGAACGGGATTCACGCTGTTCCTCTTTGACTACGGAGCGGATGGCAACCTGGCTTACATCTCGACGGCGCCGCGTGAGGATTCAATTCCGATGATTCGGGAGTGGTTGGCGCACATAGAGGGCCGGGCGTTCAGTCACCCAAACCAGAAGTTTAGGACATGAGGACGCATGTCGACCTTCGACAGTAAGAACCTCATCGATCGATTGATTGCCGGTAACGGGAGGATCGACCCGGAGGACGCGCCTGACAATCCCTGGGCCGTGAAGATCGTGGAGTACACGACTCCCGAAGGGCACAAGGCCTGGGGCGTGGTCTTTGAGACTGACGCAGACCCGGGAAGATACGAGCGCGAGACACAATACGTTCGAAAGCCCCGCGTGATCTGGAGGCGGGTGAACGACGAGTACAGCGTGCTTGAGGAGGACTTCTGATGAGCTTTGCGGGCATCGATGTTGGGCAGAGCGGAGGTATCGCGTGTCTCGACGACAGAGGCGCGGTCCTACTCGTTCGCCGTATGCCGAGAGTCGAAGGTGAAGTCTCCCGCCTCTTCGAGCACGAGCTGATCCCGCTTGGCATCGAGCACGCGTGGATTGAGAAGGTCCACGCCTTCCCCGATACGAAGGACAAGGAGGGCAACATCCTGAAGCAGGGCCAGGGTGTCGTGAGCGCGTTTACATTCGGGCGCGGGGCCGGGGTCCTGATCGGCTGCCTCCTGATGGCACACATCCGCTTCGAGGAGATCGAACCGAGGGCATGGCAGAAGATCCTCGGAGTTCCGGCTCGGATGAAGAAGCCGAAGAAGCAGACGCTCCCGATGTACCCGCCCGAAGAGAGCCAGGCCGACTTCAAGCGGCGGCTACGCGCGCGGGCTTTGCAGCTCTTCCCTGGTGTCGACTTAAATTTGATGACCGCAGATTCTCTACTCCTGGCTGAAGCGTGCCGCAGGATCTCGCTGCAAATGCGCGGGCATGCAGTTGCGTTACCAGCTCCAAAACCTGAAACGAATTTCAGCCAGGTCTCGAACTTGGCAGGAGATCTGCCGTGACCATCAACCAGACTAGGAGTGTGACCAATGCCAATACGTAGGCTCCCCGTACCTCTTAATGAAGGTGAGCGCTTAGCCCACGGCCAGGAGCTCGCGCGCCTGATCGACCTGGAGCAGACCACCGAGGAGAGGCACAAGTCCATCAAGGCCAACCTGAAGGAGGAGATGGACCGGATCCAGGTCCAGATCCGCGCGGAGGCCAAGCTCCTCACCGATGGCAGTGAGGACCGCGAGATCGACGTGGAGGACGTCTTCGATCACGAAACGCTGAAGGTCCACGTTCGGCGGATCGACAACTACGAGCTGATCCTCACGCGGGATATGAGCGAGGAGGAGAAGATCCAGTGCCGGCTGCCGTTTGACGGCAAGGGGAGACGGGGAAGGCCTGATAGGAGTGCCAATGCCTGAGAGAAAGACTTTCACGCTGACCGTCGAGCAGTTCCGGACCATTCTCGCCGCCTGCAAGCCGACTCCTGCCATGTGGGCCAGTGGAGGACGCCCGCTGTTCGATTCCCCGCAAGAGAACGCCAACCGGGCCTGGCAGAAGCTCGCAGACGAAATGGGATTCGTGTGGGACACGGTTCAGCCAGGTCGGACGAAGATGGAATTTACCGCAGAGGTGAAGACTAATGGACGCGCCAAAAGCTGACCAGCTCTGTGAGTGTGGTCACGAGAAGCGGAAGCACTTCTTTGTTGGAGGTAACGTCCTTGGTTCGTGCCTGCATTGGTCGTCTAGTGCCGAGGAATACTGCGACTGCGAGGAATTTAGGCTGAAGAAGGAGGGGAAGGGTGGACGCACCGAAGGCTATAAGGAAACCTCGTTGCACGATGATTATTAATCCTGGCGATAAGTTCGGGCGGCTGACAACAGTCGAGCGTGTATTCAGAAAACCGCGCTGGCGCTGGCTTTGCCAATGCGACTGTGGAGCCCAAACGATTGTCGCATCACATAACCTGCTTGCCAGCACGAATTCATGCGGATGCTGGAGGCGCGATCGACTAAAAAGCCACGGTCTTACCGAGTGTGCCGAATACTGGATTTGGGTGGATATAAAACAGCGATGCCTTAATCCGAAAAGCCGGAGCTTCGTGTGGTACGGCGCTCGCGGGATTACAGTCTGCGACGAGTGGCGGGATTCGTTCCAGGCGTTCTATGACTACGTAGGTCCGCGCCCTTCGCGCGAACTGTCTATCGATCGCAAGAATAATGACGGCAATTACGAGCCCGGCAATGTGCGATGGGCAACGGCCAGTGAGCAAGCAAGGAATCAGCGAAGGCCTAAGCAGGAGGCTGCCAGTGCCGCCGGCGCATGAAGTCTTGTTCGGGCTGGCGGTGGTTGCGCTCGGGCTGGTGATTGCCTGGGTGCTTGAAGTCAGACGCAGGAGGCGGGGTTGAGACGAATCGGTGCGGCATGGGACTCGTACCAACGGGAGGTTGTCCCGAAGAACGCGAGCACTACTCAGCGATGGGAAACGCGGCGGGCATTCTATGCCGGAGCGCAGGCCCTTTTCCAGACGATCATTAATTTGCTGGAGCCGGGATCGGATGCAACAGACGCGGACCTCCGGATGATGGATGAGATCGACGCCGAGCTGAAAGAGTTCGCGAATGCGGTCGAGAGAGGCAGGGCATGAGCAAGCCCATTCCAGACAAACGACTGAAAGCCATCGCCAAAGAGAGTTTTGACAGGATCGGCGACAGCAGCATCTTCCTGCTTCTGTTCAACGAAAAGATGGTGGAAGAGGTTATCCCGCTTATCCAGATGGGACTGGCCGTATATCTCGACAAGCCGATCGCGATCCTGATGCCGAAGGGGGCGCGAATGTCGATGAACCTGCAGCGTCTTGGCGTGGCGACGGAAGAATTCGATCCGGAAGATACAGCTTCGATCGAGGCCGCGAGCATGCGGCTACTCCAGAAGATGAAGGTATAGAGGGGAACGAATGGCCATCCTTTGGAGATATCCGGTCCGCGGTCGCACTCTCCCAAACGGGCGAGTCCTCCGGCTCGTTCGACGCCAGGACGCGCGGGAGATCCTCCGAGGCGAGCGCACGCTCCGGGTCTCGGTCGATGGAATCATTCTCGCGGTCCTCGCGGCCTTCGGGGCAATTTCCCTGGTTGCGCTTACAACCTGGTTCTTACTGAGATTGGTGGTGGGATAGGAAGGGGCACGGTCTTTGATGGATCGCCGTGTCAGTCATTTTCATAGATCGATGGAGGAACGATGGAGATCACACGGATGAGGGAGCTGGCGATAACCGGCATCGCCTTTCAGCGCGAACGACTCGACGCCGAGCTGCGCGAGCTGATCGACGAGCAACAGACGGAGCTGCGGCAAGCAAAGCTTTTGCCGGCGGCGATGATCGAGGAGCCATCGCGCCGGAAGAATGGTCGAGCAAAGGTCAGACGAAAAGTCCGTGCCTCGGCAAGCGGAGAGAAGCCCTGCAATACCTGCGGGAAGACGAAGCCGCTATCGGAATTCCACAAAAACCACGTCTACAAGGACGGCCACACTAACCGCTGCAAGGACTGCCTGAATGCCAGAGTCCGCGAGTTGAGAGTTCAACGGACCGCAGAGAAGTCGGCCCCCCCCCGCAAGAAGGGCTACCACCCTCGCAAGGCCAAGCAGTCGATCGACCCGCACACGCTGACAGTCGAACCCGCGACAACGTTGCTCGACCCGGCGACAGCCGACGCTCTGACCTGCCGTCTCTGCAATTCCCCGTGCTCCAGTCTGGAGCGATACCGCAATCACATGAGACTTGTCCATAAGAAGGAGACTGCTGCATGACTGAGAACTTTGAATTCCGCATGGTGCCGCTGGACCAACTGCACGAGTCGCAGTGGAACACGCGAAAGCATTTTGACGACAAGAAATTTGAGGAGCTGCTCGGGAGCGTGGTACGCGTGGGGGTCCTGACTCCGCTACTCGCTCGACCGAACGCCGACGGTTTCGAGATCGCCGCAGGCCATCGTAGATTCAAGGCGGCGAAGAAGGCAGGCCTGAAGGAGCTGCCCGTCCGAATCCGCCTGATGACCGACGCGGAGTTTCTCGAGATCGTCACAATAGAAAATTTGCAGAGGGAGGACCTGCATCCCCTGGACGAAGCGCTCGGCTACCAAGCGCTGATGAAGAAGGCCGGCTACGACGTGCCGGCGATCGCGGCCAAGGTCGGAAAAAGCGAGAGCTACGTTTATCAACGACTCAAGCTCGCGGACCTGATCGAGCCGGCGAAGAAGCTTTTCTTCGAAGAGGAGATCACGGCGGGGCACGCGATCCTGATTGCGCGCCTGGAGCCGAAGGATCAGGAAGAGGCGCTGGGCAGCTGCTTTGACAGGTGGCGCAAGGGCCTAGATGGGAAGCCAATCATGAATTGCAGCGTGCGCGAGCTCAACGGCTGGATTCAAAACAATCTGCACCTCGATCTTCACGCGGCGCCGTTCAAGAAAGAGGACGCGGATCTGGTCCCGGCTGCCGGCGCTTGCGTGACCTGCCCAAAGCGGACCGGCTTCGTTCCCCAGCTTTTCCCTGATATCGCCAAGAAGGATACCTGCACGGATCGGGCGTGCTTCCAAGCCAAGACGAAGGCCCACGTTGCCCGCAAGAAGTCGGAGCTGGAAGCCGAGGGCACGAAGCTCGTCGAGATCTCCACGGGATACGCGAGCTACAACGAGAAGAACCGTAAGGATGCGCCGCTTTATTCCGACAAATACAGCCGCATCGCCGGCAAGAAGGACCGCTGCGAGAGTGCGCAGAAGGCGATCGTAGTCGAAGGAAGCAAGGACCTCGGCCACGTCGTCGATATCTGTCGAAACCCGAAGTGCAAGGTGCACCATGGCGGATCAATCCGCGGGCAGTATGGGAACCATCTTGGTAATGCCCGCGAGCGAAACGAGCAACGCCGCAAGGAGGAGAAAGCCCGCAACGAAACCACGCTGCGCCTCCGGATACTCGACGGCATTCTTGCCATTGGGCGCAAGGAGCCCTCGACCGAGGACCTGCGACTGATCGCGATGGAGTTCTGGGGCAGGACGTTCCACGACAATCAGAAGCTGATTGCCAATCGCCGAGGATGGGACGTTAGCGCGAAAAAGCACCAGTACTCAACGGGTCACGATTACAGCGGAGCGGGAAAGAAAGTGATTGCTGCGGCCGAGGCCTCGGAGCTCGTGAGCATGCTCCTGGAATTCTCCCTGATCGCGGATACGTCTGTAGGCGTTTACGACGTCTCGGACAAGAAGCAGCTCCTGGAGACCGCAAAGCGCTATAAGGTCGACGTGAAGTCGATCGAGAAGAAGTTCGCCGCCGAGCTCGCCGAGAAGAAATCGAAGAAGGCCGCGCGGAAGAAGAAGGCGAAGGCCAGCAACGAGGCAGCGCTGAAGAAGGTTGTCGGGGAGCTGCACGGGTGCGCGCCGGCCGAGACGAAAGCCCCTAAAGCCGGAACGAAATCAGCAAATGCTGAAACGAACAGCACCAAACGCAAGACGAATGGCGCTGAATCCGAAACGCCGGCGCCGTTCCACGTCCGCGTGCACCCCAAACCCAGGAAGGGAGAGCATGCTTGCGGCGTCTGCGGCTGCACTGAGTCCAGCGCCTGCGAAGGCGGCTGTGCTTGGAGTCCGGAGTTCCTGCAGGAGGGCCGCTACATCTGCACGGACTGCGTTGGCCAGGAAGCACCGCCAACTACGAAACGCAAATCCCGCAAACCGCAGACGTCTGCAACCGAGGCCTCCGTATGACTCCCCAAGAGGCCGTCCAGGTCATCAGGAGCGTGCGGGCCATACGTGGTGCGGCCTGCGATTCAGTCTTTGCGCGCCGGCTGGAGGTCGCGTTCTGCCGGCAACTTTGGCTGGAGCTGGTGCCGGGTTCGCCTGAGATGGAGCCGCTGCTCGCGGTGTTCTGCGGAAAGCCGCGCGAGGACCTGCAGGTCGTGTGCCTGGGGATTATCCAGGGGCGGCCGGGAGATGGGGGATATCCGTGGAGGCTACGGGTCTAGTGTGCATCACGATGGATCTAATGCGGGAGTCGAAGGCTGCGAGCCGTAAACCGGCTGATCTTCGTTGGGACATGACCGCTCCGTGTGAGAGCTGCCCGTTTCGAAAAGACGTGCCAAAGCATGAAGGAGTTGCGAAGGCTCTGGCGGGCTATGCCGAGACGATCAAGGCCGGAAACTTCGCCCACACGTGCCACAAAACCGATCCGCTCTCGGACTACGCGTCGCCGAAGGGTGCGCTTCAACACGCACAGAGAAACCATGACCACCAAGCGCAAGCCGAAGTCCTGGGATTTCTGGTGCGGATTTTCCGGCGGCGAGCCATACGTCGACGAGATCCACGATGAACACTGCGTCCCGGTCGGCGGGCACGAGCTGCCTGTTAAGCAAGTCGTGCTCTACCTGACCGAGGAGGATGCGCGTCCACGATTCATGGATGTGCGCAGAGTGCGGGTCACGATTGCGGAGGACGGGAAGTGAGCACCCACCGTGTGATCGAAGACAAGCTCGACGAGTGCGAACGCAAGGCGCTCGACTCTCTGTCTGGCTACAAATTCTCGATGTTCGGTTACTGGGCCGGCCAATGGGTGGCGATCAACAAGCTCTTGCTGCCCGCTGAACGAAGAAAGAATCCGTTCCGGGACTTGGTTCTCAGGGCGAGAGAGATGCGCGAGGCAAGAAAGGAAGCGGCATGAGCTGGTGCTGGAACGAGAATGAGCATAGGCGGGAAGGCCGCGAAGATTTCGAGCGCCGCGGCCGCTACGGGTACGACGACGAGCGGTATCGAGATCAGTTCGACGACTGCAATCGGGCATACCGGGACGGATTCGACGAGGCGAGGCGGTTAGAAGAACGCCGGGAAGAGTACCGCCAAGAGGAGGAGGCACAGGAAGAGCGAGCGGCGCATCGTGCCCATGAAAGTCACATTGATGAGCAGTACGAGATGCAGTACCCGGAGCAACAATGGCCCGAACCTACGGTTGAAGAGTTGTGCGGCGGCCTCACCGGGCATGCTTACGACGGAGACGACGAACTCGGACCGCGCTGCTACTGCGGGCGGTACCGGGACTATCGAGCTATCCGGCTGATTTGATTGGAGAGGAGAGTCATGGACGCGGAGCAGAACGACAAGCAGCGGTTTGACGAGTGGGCAATATTGGAGCTGATGGGGCATCAGAAGATCGCCGGGCGGATCACCGAGCAGACGATCGGCGGCGCAAGCCTGATCAGAGTAGACGTTCCCGCCATCGACGGGCAGGGCGCTTTCACTCGTTTCTACGGCGCCGCGGCCGTCTACTCTATTCAGCCCACGACCGAGGCCCTGGTGCTTCGCGCGCTTCAGTATATGCACGTGGCGCCGATATCGGTTTACATACCGCCGGAGCGGCCGAGAAGATTACCGGGAGAGACGTCGCCCGGCGTAACGACTGGCCCGCAGAAGCATGACTGTATTGAATGCGGTAGTCCGTGCACCTGTCCGGATGCGGAAGAGTGTGAGGGTTGCGAGTTGCACGACGACGACGAGGATTGACTTTGATTTCAAACCCACAGAAAGGGGAGGCTGGGATGGGGCTCCGGAAACGGGGACAGGGCTCAGCCTCTCCGCGGGGGAGATGGCGACGAGGGAGATCAGAGGAATGGACAACACAAGAAAGACCTATTTCGTCCAGTGTCAGGAAACTTTGTGGATAAAAATCGGATCAGCTCGAGATCCTAAATCGAGATTGAGGGCTCTGCAAACCGGCTGCCCGGAACTCCTCACGATAGTAGCCACGATCGATCAAGACAGGGAGCGGGAGCTTCAGGCGCGGTTTAACTACTACAAGGCTCACGGGGAATGGTATCTGCGCGTCCCCAATACCGATACGGAGGGCCTACCTAAAGAGAAGAAAGAAGTCGACTTCTTATTGTTGTGGTTGATCAAAAATGGTCGCGCGCCAGTGAGCGACGAACACTATCTCGAGATTCAAAGGAAGATGGGTTGGGCGGATTATCCGACCGATCATCCGGAGTCGTCACAGCCAGATCCGGAGGTGCCCCGGCAATGAAAGAGCGAGCGGCACAAGCGCTGGTGATGGAAGACAGGTATCTCTCCGTCAGGCAGCTCGCTGAATACACCTCGCTCTCCGAGGGGACCATCCGGAACATTCTCTCGGAGATCCCACACCACCGCTTGAAGCGGAAGATCCTGATCAAGCGAAGTGAGTTCGATCGCTGGCTCTTGCGGCGCCGGCAGCAGAAGCAGCACATCAGTCCGTTGACCCAAGAGATGCTGGCCAGGATCAAAAAGGACGTCCATGGGAATTAAGGTCCGCGAGCTGAGGCCGGGGAAGTGGTACCTGGTCATCCACGGAAAGGGAAAGCGCTGGACCAAGCTCGTCGGAACTTCGAAGGTCGAAGCCGAAGAATATGCGAAGGAGTTACGGCGGGAGCTGAAGCTCCAGGGCCTTGGCGCGCTCGATGGATTGAAGGTGTTGCCGAGTCCGGAAGTCACAGTCGGCCAGTACGCAGATAAGTGGGAGCTTGAGGTTGTAAAGACCGATCTGAAGAAGTCGACCACCAGCTCTTATCTATCGCACCTGAAAAACCACATCCGGCCGGCATTCGAAAATTACGCCCTGGTTGAAATCACATATTCGCTCCTGAAGGAGTTTGTGACCGAGAAGGTGAACAAGGAATTCGCCCCAGGAAGAAAGTACAGCAAGGACACGATCCGAATTATGGTGGCCACCATGCGTGCTCTCATGGAGGAAGCGAAGAATGACGGGCTGATCGAGGTTAACCCTGTAACCGGCCTGGGAAAGTACTACCGCGCGGCCGCCTCCAAACGTGAAGAGCCGGATCCATTCACGCTCGAGGAGCTGCACAAGGTCGAGCTAACGTGCCAGGAGCATTGGCCTGGTTATTACGAATTCGTTCTCTGCATGTCGAGAACCGGTCTTCGAATCGGTGAGGCGATCGGGCTGCAGGTACCCGATATCGACTTTCAGGCCGAGCAGCTCAAGATCCGGAGGAGCGTGGATATTTACGGCGACATCACCAGTCCAAAAACCAAGGCCAGTAGGCGCACGGTCGACATGAGCCCGCAACTCGTGAATGCCATCCAGGCGATGCTGCGCCGGCGGGCAGAGGAATATCTCAAGAAGGGTACGACAGAGCTGCCCGAGTGGGCGTTCTGTAACCGGGAAGGTAATCACTTCGACTACTCGAATTTTGGAAAGGCGTGGACCCGGATCCAGAAGAAAGGCCGAGGTCAGGCGTCGCCGGCCGCACGATCTGCGACACACCTACGCGACTCAGATGCTCTCGGCCGGCAAACCGCTTGCCTATGTTGCTGCCCAGCTCGGCCACAAGTCACCCAGGATCACTCTTGAAGTTTATAGCCACTGGATCCCCGAGCAGAACCTCGGGGACACAGACATTTTGGACGTAAAACCAAAGCTGAAGGCCGTGGAAAAGCAAAAACCACGGCAACAGGCGTCAACAGGAGGAAGGAAGCGACTGTAAGTTGGTGAGCCGTGTAGGAATCGAACCTACAACCTAGTGATTAAGAGTTCCCGTCAGGCTCATTTACCGCAATAATTTAACAGCTTACACACGCAAAATCTTCCTCCTTTTTTTCAAAAAACGGCAACAGGCGTCAACAGGCAAAATGACCAAGCTCCGGATCTCCGACACCCTCGCGCTCCCGCTGGATTCTGTCACCCAGACTTTTGGTGTGCTCGCCGTGAGGGGCGCCGGAAAAACAAATACGGCTGTCGTCATGGCCGAGGAGATGTACGCCGCCAGGTTGCCCTTCGTCGTGGTGGATCCGGTTGGTGTTTGGTATGGACTGCGCTCGTCGGCCGACGGAACGAAGCCGGGCCTCGAGATCCCGGTCCTCGGCGGGAAGCGCGGGGACGTGCCGCTCGAGCGCGGAGGGGGCGAGCTCGTGGCCGACCTGGTGGTTGACGAGCGACTCTCGGCGGTTCTGGATCTCTCGGAGTTCGACTCGGAGGCCTCGAAGAAATCCTTCCTGCTGGACTTCGCCCGCCGGCTCTACAAGCGCAACGAACAGCCCCTCCATCTCTTCCTCGAGGAGGCCGACGACTACATTCCTCAGCGACCGATGCGCGACGAAGCACAGTTACTCCGCGCATTCGAGAACATCGTCCGCCGCGGGCGCTCCCGGGGTCTCGGCATCACGTTAATTACCCAGCGCTCAGCTTCCGTCAACAAGAACGTCCTCACCCAGGTCGAGACGCTGATCGTCCTGCGCACGACGTCGCCCCAGGACCGCAAAGCAATCGAAGAATGGGTGAAGTATCACGACGTCGAGGATGAGCTGCTCGAATCGCTATCTGGTCTCGAGAATGGGGAGGCCTGGGTATGGTCTCCGCACTGGCTCGGCGAGCTGAAGCGCGTGCGCATCCGCCGGCGTACGACGTTCGACAGCGCCGCCACTCCGAAGGAGCGAGCGTTGCGGCCGGCAGCGCGCTTGGCAGACGTCGACCTGGGATCGCTACAGAAGAGAATGGCCGCGACAATCGAGCGCGCGAAAGCGGAGGATCCCCGGGAACTGCGAAAGAAGATCTCCGCGCTCGAGCGTGAAATTGCCGAAGGGAAGAAGACTGTCGCACCACCTGAGAAGATCGAAGTTCCGGTCTTGAAGGGTGAGCAGCTCGAGCGTGCGGAGAAGCTCGCGAAAGCCATGCTCGATCTCGCCGACAAAATGACCCTCGCCGGCGAGGAGATGACGGCCGAGATCCGGAAGGCGACGAAGCGGCCGGTCTCCCCTACTCAGATTCCAGCCCGCGCGCCGGCGCCGATCGCCATTGCTCGTCCCAGGCGGCCGCCTCGTTTAGCCGTGAGTACTCCGGCGGATCCAGATGCGATCGCACCGGTACAGCAGCGAATCCTGAACGGCCTGGCTGAGCTCGAGCAGCTCGGCGCCCGGGAGCCTGCCCGCGAGCTCGTGGCGTTTCTCGCCGGCTATTCCAATCTCCAGAGCAAAGGCTTCGTGAATGGAATCGGCGCGCTGCGCTCCTCCGGTCTCGTCGACTATCCAGCCTCCGGCAATGTCGTTCTAACGGATGCGGGCCGCGCCGCGGCGCGGTACCCGGAAAGTCCGCGCAGTGCCGAAGAGGTTCAGGCTCGCGTGATCAGCCTGCTCGGTGGGGTGAGCTCTCGGATTCTGCGACCGCTGATCGAAGCCTATCCCGAAGCACTTCCACGCGAGGAGGTTGCCCAGCAGGCCGGCTACGGCAATTTGCAATCGAAGGGGTTTGTGAACGCGATCGGGAGATTGCGCACGCTCGGCTTTATCGATTATCCCGATCGGGGAACGGTGCGGGCCCAGCCGGTGCTGTTCTTGGAGGGGCGGTGAAAAAGAAATACCTTCGAAAATTCTCCAAGCTTGAGATTGGAGATGCAGTCGGCATGTTGGTCGATCCGACATTGGGCCCGCTCGTTCGGGCTGGTCTCGTCGCCATCCAGTATGACGATTTCGCGCACGACTGGCAGTTCAAGCTCACAGATAGAGGGATCAAGGAAATCCCAGGGCTGCTCAAGTCTAAAGGGCTCCCAGAATGATTTTTTTTTACAGTTGTCAATTCTTGTTTACAGGGCATTCCAAGTAGGAGGGTACATGTCATGGCGCAGCGACGCCTAATCTCGAGGTCTTTAGGATGTTCGAGGAAGTTTTTGGCTCTGCAAAGTGAAGCCGGCAAGCTCGGGGAATTCGCCCAGCTCTTATTCACACTTTTGGTTGTGTCGTCCGATGACTTCGGTCGTCAGGCGGGCGATGCCCTGACAGTAAAACTCTCAGTGCTACCTGGATCGCCTCGTCGCGAGGTTGATTTTGAAAAATCTCTGCTCGCGATGCACAAAGTTAAGCTGATCCAACTCTATTCCGACAGCGGCAATAGATTCATACAGATAGTCAACTTCAGGAGGGAGCAGCCGGGGCTAAAACCATCACTCAAGTCTCGCTACCCAGACCCGCCGGCCGATGCACAGCCAAACAAGCCGGAAGCCAGCAAAATGGGATCGGAAAATAGCAAACAGGAAGTTGAGCAGAATCAACAACTCCCGGATACACCCGGAGACTCCCGGAAACCCGCGGAAATCCGGCCTATCTTATCTGAATCTGAATCTGTATCTGAATCTGTATCTGAATCTGTATCTGATCCGTCTGGAGTTAAAAGCTCTTCTGGAGCTTCTAATAGTTCTTTTGGAGAAGTACATAGTTTTGTCGCCGCTAAAAAACGCGGCGAACGTTCCCCGAAGAAAAACCAAAAACCAGAAACCTCGGAAGAGGCTCTGCAGTTGGCAAGGGAACTCCGGGATTGCATCCGCATTCGGGATCCGGCAGCCAAGGCGGCGAGGACTGCAAACCTGGATGGTTGGGCGCGAGACATCGACCTGCTAATCAGAATCGACCAACGCAGACCAAACGACATTTCCTCGGTCATTGCCTGGTGCCACTCGCCGGGATGCTGGTGGGGATCGATCATTCTGAGCGGGAGCAATCTCAGGAGAAAGTTCGACACCCTCATCGCGCAAATGAAAAACGGATCTGGCGCAAGGAGAGACGCTCACAAGGAAAACGTTGAAACGGGCAAAAAATTCTTGGAGAGACGCTATGCCGAAACGTGAGGAAGCTAAGGAATTTGCCGATCTGCTACTTGCGACCGCCGAAACGTTCGACAAGAAGCTCAGCGATGCAGCCATCGAAATCTACTGGCAGGTGCTCAAAAATTTATCGATCGAGGAATTCAGGTACGGGCTGATGGCCCATCTCGAGGACTCAGAGCGCGGCCGTTTCATGCCGAAGCCGGCGGACATCCTCCACTTTGCGCACCCAAAGCGCACAGCGCTGGTTGCATGGGCCGAAGTCGTGGAGGCGATGGACAGGTACGGCGCTTACCAGTCGGTGAAGTTTGCGGACACGGTCGCCGCTGCGGTTGTGCGGGACATGGGTGGCTGGCCGCTCATGTGCAACCTCGACATCATCGAGCCGTGGACGCAAAAGGAATTCGAGCGGCGCTATGAAAACTACGCGCTAATCGGAATCCGCTGCGACGAGAAGCTCCCCGGGTTGATCGAGATGAATAACACCGAGCGGAACTTCCTCGGATTCATCGAGCCTCCGAAGCAGATCGGAATTCGAAGCAATCTACTTCTCGGACCCTGGCCCAACAAGCCTGACAAAGGAGCCGCATGAGCCACACGCGAAAAAGAAGAGACCGCCGCGCCAAGATCGACAAACTCCGGAAGGCGCTCAAGCGCCGGCCCTTCGAGCTGGTGCGCGTCGACGGCGTGACTTACGCCCGGAGGCCTGGATCCGCGCGTGATGCCACGCAGCGGTATCTGCTGCCCGGGGATGAATGAAAAGGCCGATGCCAGAACTTTAAGACGGTGAGTGTGGAGGTGAAGTGAGTTGTTGCACTGGAATGGAATTGACAGCGCCAAGGCACAGCGAAACTTGCATAGTTGGCAAACATGAGCGATGGCTAGCCGCTGAACAAGCCGAACTCGACCGCCTCCGGGCCGAGAACGAGCGGCTGAAGGCTAACGTTGATCTCGTAACGGCGAAGGGTAATGAGTTTTTCAAAGCCCTCTCCGCGAAGGATGCGGCGCTGGATAGGCTGGAGTGGGCAGACCTAGATGAAACTGGTTATAGAAAGCGATGCATTGCTTGTGGTTGGAGTAAGCATCAGGGCGGCGTACATGCTCCCGACTGCTGGCACCAAGCAGCTCGAAAGGCAGGTCACGAATGAAAGAGCAAATCATCCGTCAGTGCAAGAAGTGTTGGAAGATGAAATCGGTGAAAGAGTTTTCCGGGAATTCTCAGGTGTGCAAGATCTGTGATGGGCGCAAGTAAACACCATGACCCAGCGCCAACTAGTTCAAGCCTGCCAGCGCACGCTGACGCGGAAAGACTACGACGCGCTGTCGCCATTCGGGCGAGGTTACGTGATGTATATGCAGGCAGAGTGGAACAAGGAGATCCCAAAGCGATGTCCATACAAGCGGGGGACGAAGCAGTGGGACCAATTTGCCTGCGGCGCCGGGTATGCCGCGCTACTCGCACAGGAAGAGGACTAGTAAGGGTTCCATATGACCGTCCAAGTAAAACCCCTCGGCAAGTGCACCAACTGCGGCAACCGCGATCGCCTGTCGAAGCGCGGCCAGTGCCTGGACTGTCAGTTGCGTCTTGGGAGGCGGAAGCGGACGGAGAAGGAACAGGCCGGGAAACAATGACAATCAAATCCGATCTCACAGCTCCAGCCTGGGTCATGTGGGTATGGATCGTATTGGGGCTGGCGATTCCTTACTTGCACATAATGTTTCACAACCACGTCTTTGCGATCGTGTACGCATTTGTGGGCGGGGCCATCGTCGGAGTCCATGCCGAAGCGCGGCGCGCAAAGCGGAACCGAAAGGAACCATGACCCCCTCAGGCTACTCCGAGCAGATCCGGACTCTGCGCGAGCAGGTGAGGAACCTGCAGGCGGCGCTCGCTAAGGACGAATTCTTTGCCCACCAGGCGAAGCGGATTCGGATACGGAATGCGATCGCTCAGCGCCTGGATGACGCGCTGGATCTGCTTCGGGAAATCGATAACGAGCTGGCGAATTTATTCGAGGAAACAACGTGAACAAAAAGGCCGGGTATGCCGCCCGGCCTGCAACTAAACCATCTAACCGAGAGGGATTTTATCACCATGCTCACATTCACACTAGAAACTATCACGCCATCCGAGGCCGCTCGCATTCTAACCGAACACGACAAGTTGGTAAAATCCGGGGAGATCATCAATCGTCCGCGCATGCCAGCAACGTGGCGTAAATATCAGGCCGACCTATCAAACGGTCGCTGGTATGCCGAAACGGCAGAGCCGCTCAAGTTTGAGACGCTCGATCAACACCTACAGGGCAAAAATCTGATCGATGGACAAAACCGCCTGGAAGCCTGCGTCCGGGCCGGAGTTAATCTTGAGGTCTATGTCGCTCGCAACGTGGCCCGCAGGGCGTTCTCGTACATCGATGGCGGCGTGCCTCGAAATCTTGCCACAAAACTCACCATTCGCGGCGAAGAGCTTACCCCTCAGCAGACGACATGGCTGGCGGCTGCACTAAAGCATTTGTGTCGATGGGACGAAGCAAATGGAAAGATCACCAACTCTCCCGTGACCGATCAAGCGTGCATATATCTACTTGAGTCCGACCCGGCCATTAGGAAGAGTCTGGCGAAGGCACAAGCGGTTTGGGAGCAAAGACTAATAGGCGTAGGTGCGGCGACCTTTTTGCACCGGATCTTCAGCCGGCATGATCCGGACCTAGCGAACCGATTCATTGACGTGCTGTCCCGGGAGATCGGGCTTGATGACGGAGATCCATTTGCAACACTTAAAAGGGCCCTGATACTTAATAAGGGTTCTCGCAGGAAGATTAAGCAAGCAGACGTCATCGCGATGAGTATTAAGGTTTGGAACGCGAAACGCCACGGTCGGGAGATTAAGAAATTAACGGGCGGTAAGAAAAATGCGGAGATGCCAGTGCTTGAGGCCGTCGAGCCTGCTTCTGCCAGCAATAGCGGCGACGCGGCACCAGAAGGAGGCGGTCTTGGCGCTACCATCTGAAGGTAAAGACATCGAGATGCCCAACAAAACACTCGACGCGCTGATTGCATCCCGGTTGAGCGGGCCGCAATTTCGGGTACTCTTTGTTGTTATCCTGGAAAGTTGGGGTCGGTCAAAGAATGTCGCATCAATCCCGCTCTTGGAATTCGAAATAAAGACCGGGCTGCCCAAGACGGCTATCAGCCAAGCCCTTGCAGATTTGCTGCAGCAAAGAATTATAGCTCGAAGTGGCGCTTGGCGGTGGTCGTTCAATGAAGACTCCAAGTCGTGGTGGACTAAAGAATGATGTAAAATACCCGCAGTAATGCCGCCAAAACCAATATATGTCCAGGTCGGCCTGACGAGCGAGCTCGGGTATTTATTTACCTGGGTGGTATTCACTCCGGACATAAAAATGGGAGCTACCCTCACACTTGCAGACTTCAGGTCCGTCTGGACTATCCCGGTTTGGACTATCCGCTGGATCGGAGAGGCACGTCTTGAGAAGCCGCCCCGCAAGGGTTGGAAGGTGAAGGTCCTTGTCCGTAAAGACGGCGCCGCGGAACCCATACCGAGCTTTAATCCGTGAGACCTGTTATACTGTAGGCCAGCCGCAAAGCTCAAAGGCCCCGGTTGCAAAGGCCGCATGACCACTTCAGCGAAGGTCTTCATGCGGTTAGGAATCGGGGGAAATTGAATAGTGCGCGTACATGATATCGAACAGCTCGACGAAACCCACAGCAACCAGGATACCGGACCCGAAGACGTGCGCGACATCGTGCAACTAATCAATGAAAAGCTCCTTAAGGGGACGCTCTTCCTTCACTTCGATGGGTCTGGACATGTCAAAGGGGTCAAGTTTGAGCGCGGTGCGCAAACGACGACAGAGTTCCTGCGAGAATTGAAGCAGAGCCACCCGAATTAATAGCCCTATCTATCCGCGCCCAATAAGCACATACTCTGACTAAGCCGCAAAGCCCACACGCCCCGGTCAAAGTTACTCTGGGCGATTGGACACCGATCTTCTGAAGTACCTCACCTCCAACAGTCCCTCACCGTAACCACCAAGCAACCCAACTGAAGCGACCGGCCTGGCGGGGTCCTAAAATCCGCATGAATTCAAAAGTCGAAGTGCGTCCGGACTGGGGCCACGCCCTGGAAACTCCGGACGGCCGGGTGATTCGCCTCCCATTGTGGGCGTTCCCAAAGCTGAGACAACTCGGCCTGCTCGAAAAGAACAGGGCCAAGCTGCTGGACGCCACCTGGCTATTCCTCAATCGAAAATTTGATCCACTCATGGAAGGACTGAGAAATGTCCTCGGGCCAGATCTCTCGGGCCCGGCATGGCTCGTGTGCAAGTGCACGGAGTGCCAGCGCGGACGCTCGGACGTCGACGACACACCGCTCCCCCGCGGCGCTTTCTCCAGGGCTAAGGCCGACCAGGTTGTGCGCGAGGTAAAGGCAAAGCGAAAAGCCGCATGAACATAGATTGGCGCGAGGTGTACCTGTCGGAGCGCAGGCGGCCTGGATACGTGATCGACTTCACAGAACGTTCGGAATCGGAAGACATGATGAAGATCGTCGGCCAAATCGAGACGCTGACTGGTGGTCAATACTTGTTCAACGGGAAAGTATACGACTCATTCTTAAATGCGCGTCGCGAGATGTCGCAGTGGATGAAGAAGCGGCAACTCGACCTGGCCGCGGCGAAGGTGATTGCCCAAGGGATGAATGCGATACGGCAGGCGTAGACAGCTAATCCGTGCGGGAACTCGGCTGCTCTCAAATACCGGGCGGAAGTACATCGTGCAGCCCGACGGGAGCTGGAAGCGCGTCGAGGTGGCGTGATTTGCCTTACGCGCCGCGCCGCCCCTGCACAACGCCCGGTTGCCCCGACTTTCAGGAGCCGCGATCGAGCAAGTGTAAGAGGCACGGAACCGATGAGCGTCGGAGGATCGACGAGAAGCGCGGTAGTTCGACGAGCCGTGGTTATGACGCGCGATGGCGACGAGCGCGTGAGAGGTTTCTCGCTGAGCATCCGCTCTGCGTCGAGTGCGAAAGAGAAGGCCGAGTCACGGCGGCGACCGTGGTTGATCACCGGATCCCGCATAAGGGCGACGTGGTGTTGTTCTGGGATGTGAGTAACTGGGCTTCCACGTGCAAAACGCACCACGATAGTAAAACTGCAAGGCAGGATGGACGCTGGGGTTAGAGCCTAGCCACAGGCACCACGGCGCAGGGTATTGCGCAGGGGGGCGGTCCAAAACGTCGAATTTCTGGCGCCCATAGACCGGGACTTCGGTGCGCCGCAACATTCCGCAGGATAGGTATGGGGGGGGTTGGGAACATGCCGGGGCCACCGAAAAAGCCGTACCTGGTCGCGAAAGCCGAAGGGAATCCAGGGAAGCGAAAACTCAAAGAAGGCCCGAAATTTCAGCAGGGATTCGGGAGTCCGCCTCGAGGCGTGAAGGGTGAAGCCCGAAAGCTATGGAAGACTCTCGCTCCTGAACTCGAGAAGAAGGGTTTAAGCGCAAAGGTGTACCGGCCTGCGCTCGAGGGTCTTTGTAAGATGTACCAACGCGCGATCCTGGCAGACGACATCATCAACGATAAAGGTATGACCTTCGAGACGCTGAAAGAGGCTGGCGTCGACAAAGAAGGCAATCCGAAGTTTGTCGTGACCTACGTCGGCCAGCGTCCAGAGGTTTCTATCGCTCAGAAATCGTGGCTGGCTGTTAAATCCTTCTGTGCTGAATTCGGGTTGACTCCGGCCGCCAATGGGAAAATTGTCGTCCCGAAAACCGCAAGAGAAAGCCTCCGAGATCTCCTGAACGCTCCAGGAAAAGCGTCCTAATGTGCCCCTTGACCAAAAGAAATCGGAACTCGCAGTCCGCTTCTTCGAGCGTTGTCTTACTCACACAAAGGGTAGGTATGCGCGGCAGCCCTTCCTTCTACGCGATTGGCAAAACCGGCATATCTCAGAGTTGTTTGGCAGAGTCGGGCGCGACGGGATGCGCCAGTACAGTACCACCTATTGGGAGCTTCCTAAAAAGAACGGCAAATCTGAAATCGCTGCCGGCGTCGCCCTCTATGGACTCTTTATCGATGAGGAGCAGGGCGCAGAAGTCTACAGTGCTGCAGCCACAAGGGACCAGGCCTCGATCGTTTTCAAAGTGGCGGCCCAGATGGTCAGAAACCAGCCAGCCCTGCTCGAGCGCTGCAGGATCATCGACAGCACAAAGACAATTGTTCTCCGGGACGATCCCTCGAGCTTTTACAAAGCGATCTCAGCTGATGCCGGCACTCAAGATGGCGTCAACCCGCACATGGTCGTCTTTGACGAACTCCACCGCCAGAAGGGCCGCGAGTTTTGGGATGTTCTCGAGTACGGCATGGCGACGCGCAGCCAGCCGCTCATGTTTGCTATCACAACCGCTGGCATCGCAAGTGAGTCTCCACTCTGCTGGGACCACCACGAGTACGCACGTCAAGTCAGAGACGGAATTTTCCGGGATCCGTCGTTCTATCCCGTGCTCTATGGCCTCGACGAGAAGGAAGACTGGACGCTCGAGGGGGAGCCTGCGCGCGGCACGAAGCCTGCGACCGGTTGGTTCAAGGCTAATCCTGGACTCGGGGACTTTAAACGCCTCGATCTCATGCGGAAGGACTTTCAGAAAGCCCTTCGGCTGCCTGCGCAGCAGAGTTCTTTTCGCCGGTTCCACTTAAACGAATGGGGACAGCAGGAGTCGCGGTGGATATCACTCGCCGATTGGGACGAGTGTGGCGTGCCGTTCAACCTGGCCGACCTCGCGGGCAAGCAATGCTTTGCCGGTCTCGATCTTTCAAGCACGAAGGACATTACGGCCCTGGTGCTGCTATTCCCCATTGAGGACTTGGTGTTTGCGGTCCCGTACTTCTGGATTCCAGAAGAGGATCTCCATGAACGATCGATCAGGGACAAAGTCACCTACGACCTATGGGCCTCGCAGGGTTTGATTCACCTGACGCCAGGAAAAGCTGTCGACTATTCATTTGTGCGCCAGACGGTTAATGACCTCGGCAAAATTTACGAGATAAAAGAACTCGGCTATGACCCCTGGAATGCGGCCCAGATCGCGATCGAACTTCAGGCGGACGGCTTCACCATGGTCCCGACCCGGCAGGGATTTATTTCAATGTCGGCGCCGTCGAAGGAAATCGAGCGCCGCGTTCTCGGCAACAAGCTTCGTCACGGCGGGAATCCAATACTGCGCTGGATGATGGACTGTACGAGCGTGGCTCAGGATGCAGCGGGAAATATCAAGCCAGTGAAACCGGACCGCGGGAAGTCTTCAAAGAGAATTGATGGGATTGCTGCCATGGCCACTGGGTTCGCAAGGTTTATCGTGCAGCCGATCGAGACGCAATCCGTCTATGACACGCGCGGGCCACTGGGAATCTGGTGAGGCTTCCGGGCTTTAGACTTCCACGTCTTTCCCTCAGCCTCGATCGCTGGGATCTGTTCGCGACGCTCGGGATCGTGGCGATTACAGGTGGAATAGCCGCTATGCACCCTCCATCTGCGGCGATCTTTCTTGGGCTCATACTCGCTGCGATCGGCTTTTTCGGCGCACCAAGGAGCACGGATTAATCAATGGGATTCCTATCTCGAGTTAAAGCGAACTATCCGTCCCATTCAGATTACTGGTACACCACGCCTGAAGGCTGGATGCTGTCGAGTCCGACGGGGTCAGGAACTCGTGTCACTTCAGACACGGCAATGCGTGCCTCGGCCGTCTACCGGTGCGTTCGTCTGATTGCCGGCACAGTCGCCCTGCTGCCGCTCAAGATGTATCAGTCGCGGCCCGACGAAGGAAAGGACCTCGCGCGCCATCATCCTCTATATGGCGTGCTCCACAGTCGCCCAAACTCGCGACAGACGAGTCTCGAATTCCGCGACATGCTGACCGGCCATCTCCTCTTGCGCGGCAACGCATATGCGGAGATTATTCCGGGCCCGCGCGGCGCGGTAGATCAATTGGTCCCGCTACACCCCGACCGGATGCAAGTGGGTCAACTGGAAAACGGCCAGCTCCAGTACAAGTATCATCGGTTCGGTGTCGAGGTGCCGAAGATCTTTACCCAGGATGAAATCTTTCACCTCCGGAGCTTCTCTCATGACGGCATTACCGGGATCAACCCCATTGAGTGCAACCGGCAATCCATCGGCCTTGCGCTCGCCGAGGAGGAGTATGGGGCAAAGATGATGTCCAACGGCGCGCAACTCGGCGGGGTGCTGAGTCACCCTGGAAAAATGACCGAAGAGGGCAATACGCGCTTCAAGACAAAGTTTGATGAGTACACCGGGTCGAAGAAGGCATTCAAGACGATCATCCTCGAGGAGGGCATGACCTGGACCCAGGTGGCCATGCGGGCCAGGGATGCACAGTGGCTGGAGGCGAGAAAATTCCAGATTGCCGAGATAGCCAGGATTTTTGGTGTCCCCCTGCACATGCTCGCCGAGGAACAGAAGGATTCGAGCTGGGGCAGCGGAATTGAATCTCAGATGATTGGCTTCGTGAGCCTCACGATTCAGTATTGGCTCAATCTCTGGGAGCAGGCTATCTCGCGGGATCTGGTGCTTGTCCCCGATCTATATTTTCCGCAATTCATAATTGAAGGGCTTCTTCGCGGCGACATTGCCACACGCATGGCTGCCTATGCGACTGGTATTCAGCACGGGATCTACAACCCGAACGAGGTCCGCGGGAAGGAAAACATGAATCCGCGAACTGGTGGAGACGAGTACTGGCGTCCGCTGAACATGGGCGGCGGCAGCGATCAGAGCCAGAGCGACAATGTGAGTAGATTGAGATCGGGGCGTGCCATCAGTCCCGGGCGTGCCGTCGGGTTACTGCCGGCCGTCAACTCCCGCCTTGAACGGATGGTGAGGAATGCCGCCGATCGGCTGGCGAATAAAGAAACTGCAGCGGTAAAGAAAGCGGCCGGCCGTCTCTCTGGCAATGCCTTCGCCGAGTGGGCTGACGAGTTCTATATCGGACTCGGAGCCGACATCTCCGAGAGCTTGCAAGTGCCATTCGATGTCGCGGAGAACTTTGTTCTGGCGGCCAAGGCAGAGCTACTGATGGATGACGACACCGCCGGCGTTGTAGATCGGTGGCAGTCGACACGAGTCGAAGAACTAGCCAGCTTAGCGCTGGGAATGCAGGAAGCTGCTTAGGAGTCACGCATGAACATGAAGTATCGACGCATCATTCAGGCAGCCTTTGGCTCGTACTGGGCCATTATCCCGGAGAAGCTTGAGGCAATCGTTGCCTTCCTCGAGCTCCAAGCCAAGGGAGCAAAATTCAGCCCTGAGGAGATCCGGGCCAGGATTGGAGCAAAGGCCCCCGAAGCAGCGGCAGGTAATGGATCGGGGAACGGCTCTCAATCGACAGTGGCGGTGATCCCAATCTACGGGATCATCTCGCACCGCGTGTCCATGATGGATGATATTTCCGGCACTGGCGGGACAAGCACGGAGCGCGTCGCGCGTGAATTCCGGTCCCGGCTAAACGATCCGAATGTAAAAGCAATCATCCTGGACATCGATTCCCCGGGCGGAACCGTGTACGGCGTCGAGGAGCTGGCCGAAGAGATCTACAAGTCTCGTGGGGGTAAGCCCATAGTAGCCGTTTCTAACAGCCTGGCAGCGAGTGCGGCCTACTGGATCGCTTCTGCGGCCGACGAGATTGTTGTCACTCCGAGCGGAGAGATTGGAAGCATCGGGGTGTACGCGACCCACACCGATATCTCGAAGCTGATGGAGGAAGAGGGTGTGAAAACAACGCTCGTATCAGCCGGAGAATTCAAAGTGGAGGGGAATCCTTACGAGCCTCTCTCTGACGCAGGCAAAGACTACATCCAGGAGCGCGTCGACGATTACCACGCGTCATTCGTCAAGGCAGTAGCGCGCGGCCGCGGTGTCGCAGTCGCCCAGGTCAAGTCTGACTTTGGAAAAGGCCGTGTGGTTGGCGCGGATCAGGCAGTCAAGAGCGGGATGGCCGATCGCGTCGCAACCCTGGATGAAACTATCGCACGGATGACAAAGATGAAGGTTAAGCCAGCCGCAAGTGCTGCGGTTGACGAGTCCATGGTCGTGACGGCGGAAGCTCACGCAGCAGAGATTATTGTCGAGCGCACGGCGAGCGAAGACCTAACACCGCCCCCGCCACCCCCGCCACCGGAAGACTCAAGGCTGTCGACCGATTGGCACAGCCTCGAGACCGCAAAACGCCGTCAAGCCTCGCTTGAGTTGGAACTTATTTAGGAAATAGGAGAATTCATGTACCAAGACCTTTTACTTCAAACCAGCAAAGCCGCGGACAGATTTCTGGCCCGCGCACAGGATTTAAAAACGTATGTCGATGCCAACCCCGACACGCTCACCCCGGACCAGAAGCGGGAGATAGCCGACGAGCTGAACGGGATTCGCGGAAAACTGGAGAGCTTCGCAGTTCCAAAGAAGACCGCCCCCGTGAAGGCAAAACAGCCGAAGGCCTCCAAGAAAAAAAGATAAAGACCTTTTCCATTTGGTAGCAGCAGGCGGCAAACCAGACCGGCTCCGTAGAGACCGATTCCGGCTTGCTGTAACGCAGTAGCGCGCCCTCCGTAGAGCGACGCGAGCGCTGCCACAGATCAAAGAACAGTTCGAAAACTTAAACAAGCGCCGAAGGGCGCTAATAACAGAGGTGTATTCAATGAACATCAAACATTTGCGGCAGTCGTTCGCGGATCTGATGGCCGACGGCGCCAAGATCCTGAAGACAGCCGAAGATGGGAAGCGCGAGCTTTCCGCCGAGGAAAAAAAGCAGCACGACGAGATTCTATCGAAGGCTGAAGGCGTCCGCGAGGACATCAAGCGCACCGAGCGCCAGATGGATCTGGAACGCCAGATGACGCCGATCAATGAAGGCGCGTCCGCGCCCGAAGGAAGCAAAGTTTCCGTCGGTAAGGACAATTCCGAGGGCCACGAATTTGCGGGCCCCAGCCGCCACAAGGACTTTTTGCAGGCGGTGATGGATTTCACCACCGGTCGCCGTTCGGACAAGAGGCTTCTGCCATACAGGGCAACTCAAGGCTCGGACGAACAGGGCACTTACAGCGACCCCTTCGGCGGGTTTCTTGTCCCGACGAGCGTCTTGCCTGGCGTTCTGAGCATCGGTGCCGATGAGGATCCGATCGCGCCTCTGACGACAAAGATTCCGATGCGCACCCCAACGGTCGACATCAACGCTCGCGTGGACAAAAACCACTCTACGAGCGTGTCAGGTGGCCTGATAGTAACCCGGCGCCCCGAAACCGTCGACGGCACTTCCAGCCGCATGCAGTTCGAGCAGGTTCATCTCGCGGCGCACGAACTCTTCGGGTTGGCCTATGCCACCGAGAGCATCCTTGCTGATTCGCCCGAGTCCTTCGTGGCAATAATCGAGGCTGGCTTCAACGACGAATTCGCGGCCAAGGCCATCGACGAGCGTCTCAATGGGACGGGTGTCGGCGAGCCTCTCGGCGTGATGAGGTCCGGCTGTCTCGTTTCCGTTGCGAAGGAGTCGGGTCAGGGCGCGGCCACCATCGTGACCGAGAACATCGACAAGATGTCTGCTCGAATCTGGAAGTACCGGCGCGCGGTCTGGATCGCCAATCAAACCGCGAAGCCTCAATTGATGGCTCTCGTGCGCGTGGTCGGCACCGGCGGAACGACCATCCCCTACTACAGCCCGGCAGACAGCGAAAACGGGGTGGACACCCTGCTCGGCCGTCCGATCTACTTCTCCGAGTTCTGCAAGACGCTCGGAACCACGGGCGACATCATCCTCGGCAACTGGAAAGAGTACCTCGACGGGACCTACCAGCCGCTTCAGAAGGCGGAAAGCATACATGTTCGCTTCATCTCCAATGAGCGCACCTTCAAGTTCTGGCTTCGTAACGACGGCCAGCCTTGGTGGAAGACTCCCTTGACCCCCAAGAATGGCGATACGTTGTCCTCATTCGTTGCGCTCGCCACAAGGGCATAGGAGCGGTTTCAAGCCTTCTTTAACTGACACGTTCAACAAACTTTCAAAACTTAGGAGAACATTAAAATGGTTGCAACATACAACAAACTGCGGTCTCGGCTGGAGATCCGGAATTATCTGGATGATCCGGCTGACGCCACCGTAGTCCGTAAACTCACCTGGGTCGCCATGTCGGAGAACTTCCTGGCGCTTTTGACGTTTGTCAGCGGCACAGCCGTTGTCACATTCAAGATCTTCGCTGCCACAGACAGCTCCGGCACAGGCGCCGTAGTCGTCAGGGCCCACGCGACGCCAACCACGGCTGATGCCGCCGGCGATCAACTGGTGCTTGAGGTCTCAGCGGAAGAGGTGCTCGCGGCTCTGCCGGCTGCTACTCACGTTGCGGTTGAGGTCGATAACGGCGCTGCCGGCGACATCAACGTTGTGACGTACGTTCGCAGCGGTCATCGCTTCATCGCAGACGGCCTCACCGCCGACGTAATCGCTTAAGCGCAATACCGCGCAAATCAACCTTTCGCGTTTCGGCTCCCCGGGCTTCTCGTAGCCGGGGAGTCGGTCCCACTGTGGACCGGAACGGAAAAATTAAAATGACGACAAGATCAAAGCATGTAAATGGCATTCTGACTTTCTACGACGACAGCACAGGCTACGAGCGCGTCAGACCCTTGGCCCCCTGTCTCTATGAGGAGGACTTTCTCCGCAACCTGGTAATACCTGCCTCGCTGACAGCGATCGACGTATCCACCAGCGGAGATTCTACGCCCCTCATCGCGGCTGATGCGGCCAATGGAATCGCCAGATTGCCGCTGGACGTGACTTCTGAGGCTCAGGAATCCGGGCTCTTCTTCAACAATCAAAGGCCACTGGTCCTCAATCAGGGCCTCATCATCGAAATACGGCTGGCCCTCCAGACCTTGCCAACGCTCCTTTCGGAGGCGGTTTGGGGTCTGGCCGGCGATAAGAATGCCGTTGCCGATACCGTTGCCGAGAGCATCTGGTTCAAGGCCGACGGTGATGGGGTAATCGTCGTCGAAAGCGATGATACCGCGGTTGACAACGACGACAAGGCAACTGGCGTGACCGTGACTGCGGGCCTCTTCAAGATTTATCGGATCGACTGCTCGGACATCGCATCGGTCAAATTCTACATCGATGGCGACCGGGTCGCCGCCGCTACCACATTCAATATGTCCACCGTCGCCACGCTGAAGCTTCAGCCTTACATCCATAACGCGAAGGCTTCTGGTGCCGGCCTGGGCGTGGTCGACGTCGACTACATTCGCGCCTGGCAGCGTCGAGCGGCATAAAACAGTTCTTTCTTTGCAAGGGGAGTGCGGGGGGCCGAGGAGCGCAAGCTTCTTGGCCCTTCGTTTTTTACGACTATGAAAAACAAACTCTTGACTGCAGCGCTCCTGATAGTGCTGCTGGCTCTGCCGGCATTCGCAGTCGGTACCGTAACTCAGGCGATTGTTCAGAATCAAAGCGGTTACGTCCTGACGTTCACGTGGACGGCCGACGCCTCGAATGGCAGCGTTCCCAATGCCACGACATCAGTCGCAGACTCGTTGGTATTCAAGGGACTTTACCTGTCTTATGTCGAAACTAATCCCGGTGCGACAGCCCCGACGGACAACTACGACATAACCGTTCTGGCCGCGAGCGGAGTCGATTTGATGGGCGGCGCCCTCGCCAATAGGGACACATCGAATACTGAGATTGCGTTCCCGGCCACAGCATCCCGCTTGGTCGACGGCGCCCTCACCTTCACACTTTCAAACAATTCGGTAAATAGTGCTGTCGGAACCGTAAAGCTCTACTTCACGCGGAGTCCGACGGCCGGAACGACATCTGCGACGGCATCCTCCACCGTCGACCCACTCATCGCCTCTGCCACATACGCCACTGGGCAGACAAACGTTGCTTTTATCGCAGCTCCTTCGGCTGGCAACCGGATTGTAATAATCGGCGTCTTCGTGGCGTCGAGCGTTACGGCAAATGTTTCTGTCATTGCCGGCTTTCACGCAACGGTTACGCCTGCCTCTGGCACTGGCCGAGTGTTCGGGCATCCAGCGGTGAGTGCCACTAACGGCGCTTGGAAACATTTGGGCGGCTCAGCAATCGGGGTAGGCGGGGACGCCGTGCCGTTCCTAATTACCACAGGGACCATTGCCGATGGCGCGCTGATGGTCGACGTGCTCTATATCGTGGAGGCGATTCAGTAAATGAGAAAGATCCCGCTCTCCATCCTCGCCCTCCTCTGCTTTACGTCGTCTGCCCATGCTGTCGGCGCAGTTCGGATAACGCTAACGTCCACCAGCGCCGAGGCCGCGTCCCAGCAGGGCGTAGCTCGTGATGCAACTCGCTTCTTTACCTCTGCAAGTGCGACTAATCTCCGGCTCAGCATCTGGGGGGTCAATGGCTCCGACCTGCCGGATATTGCAGGTGGGGAGCTGTCCGGGCGAGAATGCGGAAGTGATGCCCCAGGAGCGATTCAACAAATCAACGGGATTTACTTCCACTCCACAGACGGAATGCTCTACGTCACGGCGAACAACTTCCCTTCCTTAAATAGCTACCTGATGAAGTACGACCCGGCTAATTTGGCCGGTGGGCCTACGGCATCATGGACCCTGACATCGCAGGCAGTTGAAGGAGTGATCTGGAATCCAACGACAGGAACGTGGTGGGTCTTTTATCACAGCATGACCAGCATTGAAGAGCGCGACACAAATTTCGCTCTGATCGCGACGAAGACACTCCCGGTAGTTCCTGGCGGAACAGAGTTTTGGAATGGCGCTATTTGGGTCGGCGACACGTTATACCTGAACCCGCACAATCAGAACAGCGATGACAGAATTTACATCTACAGATACTCAGGCGTTGCTTTCGTTTTTGTCAATCGCGTCTTACAGGTTGCTGCTGGTGGCGGTCAGGGGATGGTCCTGTACTCGGGTTCGCTCTTCATGGTTAATCGCCTGACCACGACGACCGGGAAAATAATGAAATGTGCGATCAATCTCGAGCCTGCAGCAACGACCCTGCTTTCTGCGCTCGTCGAATGGTGGGAGTTGGACGAAGCATCGGGCGATGCGATCGGGAAAAAGGCGGCAAAAACACTGACAGAAACATCGGGGACTATCGCTCAATCGACAGGGCCAGGTGGTGCTGGCAATTCTCGAGACTTTGAGCTAGGCGACACTGAATATTTTACTCGTGCAGATGAAGCGGCTCTAAGCTTAGCAGGCAATCAGGATTTCACTGTTATGACGTTTGCGAACGCAGAGTCATTCCCAGGCGCGAATATGGGAGTCGTCTCGCATCACGACTCGGGGGCCTCTCAGGGCGGTTATCTACTCTATACCGGCACCACAAATAAGTTTCAATTCATGGTTTCGCCAGACGGAACTGGCGGCGCTGGTAACGCAAAACAAGCGATCTGGTCCGCTACTGCATCTACAGCAACTTGGTATTGCGTCTTCGGCGAGCACGATGCTGGCGCGGACACGATCCGGATCAACGTCGATGACACGAACACTCCTGCAGTTGTAACCACTGGCTATACAGGTGGAGTGTTCGATTCCACTGCGGCATTTCAGATTGGAGCGTTCGCGGCTGGTACATCAAATTTCGACGGCCTGCTGGCAAAGGGCGCTGTGTTCAACCGAGTTTTGACCGATGGTGAGAAGGACTGGTTACGAAACTCTGGCACCGGGCGAACCTTTGCCGAGTTGGTTGCTGCGGCTGTCACAGGGATACAGGGCGGAATCGGTTTTGGAATGGGAAAATCCATATGGTGAATAAAAGATTACTGATTCTTCTAGCACTCTTGTTATTTGCGGCTCCTGCCTATGCGACGGTTCACACTGCCCTAAGCTGCTCAAAGACCGATGTCGCCAATAAGATTGCCGAGGCTGGCGTCGTCAATGGCGATACCGTAATTATCCCACCAGGAACTTGTAGCTGGGCGTCTCAGCTACTTGTGCAAAAAGCTATCACAGTCAAAGGCTCTGGCATCGGGCAGACAATTCTCATAGATGATCTGCCCACTAACCAAGACGGTTTAATTAGAATCGAGTTGGTCGCAAACCAGACTACTCGATTATCCGGCATTGAATTTCGAGATGGGGTAGACGATCAGAATTATAACGGAATCGTCCGGATTGTAGGCGGGGTATCCAACGTCGATGCCAGGCGGATACGAGTCGACCATTGCAAGTTTTATTATTTAGACGGAACAGCCCTGGCTACTTCAGACGCAGTTGGCGTGATCGACCACAATGTCTTTATAAATAATGCCTACATTCCAATCTTTGTTTTTCATCAAAACTGGAATGGATACACTCAGGCAGATGGATCATATGCCGCAGTGGTTAATTGGGGATCGAGCGAGTTTCTATTCATCGAAGACAACGAAATTACTTTTGTCGGTGTGGTGTACGCAGCCACAGACGCCTACAAGGGCGCTCGGTATGTCGCTCGGCACAACATACTAACAAACTGCTGGATCGAGGGTCACGGAACAGATTCGAGTCAACGACTTCGTGGCACGCGGGCGATGGAGATTTACGAGAACCGATTCATTTGCACCACAGGGTCATTTTGTGAATATATGGCCAATGCAAGATCAGGAACGGTTCTAGCCTGGAACAACACGGCGCTAAACTTTGTCGGCGCGCACTTTCACCTCGCCGCATACCGAACATTCTGGGAGTGGGGTGCCTTCGGGCGAGCTGACGGAACCAACCTCTGGGATATAAACGAACCGAGTGGGCCGTTCGGAGCTTCACCGTTTACTGCGACCAGTGGAAGCGGACAAACCGTAACTGTAATTGGCGCTGGTTGGACATTAAATCAATGGGCTGGATACACCATAAAGAAAGCTACTGGTTCGCATGCTGGAGAGCAGGCCATCATATTCTCCAACACGTCCGACACACTTACCTACGATGACTTCGGGGGATTCGATCTTGTCGAGTTTCGCGCCGGTATTACATTTGTTGCGGGTGAAACTTTTAACCTTTGGAAAGTGAACGAAGCCTTTGACCAGCCGGGCAGGGGCGGCGGCACACAGATATTGGCGTTCAATCTGACGACACTAACCTCAGTAGGAACCACGGCCACAGCCACAACGTCTGGTAACCACGGCTATTCAACAAACGACTGGATAATGGTGGACACGCCCAATGATCCACCTGGTGGTCCATATGTGAATAGACCTTACAGGGGCAACTATCAGGTGACGGTCACCGGTGCGACCACGTTTACTTACACATTTGCCGGTAACGGTAGTATCTCGGCCACTGCCGGTCTATGCACCAGCACGAAGATTTCTCCCATTCCATACAATCAGACGGACCAAGCCTGCTACGAATGGAACAACACGCAGGGCGCGACCAACATCGATTTCCTCTCCGGGATGCCCTATCAGATCAGGGTCAACGAGCACTACTTCAAGGACACTGAGGCTCCCGGCTATGTGCCCTACCCCTACCCGCACCCGCTGAATTTGGCCGAAGCAACACCGGGCACGGGCGGCCTCACAGCGCCGCGCAATCTAATCCGTGTCGGACCACGGCAACCCGTCAGGAAGGCGGTTCGATGAAAAAGCTATTTGTACTGGCAATGCTCTTGGCAACGCCGGCTTATGCGGAGATTGTGAAATTAGAGTGGGATCCAAACCCAGTCTCAGACAACGTGACCCGCTATCACGTCTACCGAAGCGAAGGGCTTGTTGACCCCGCCGGGACACCCGTAGACTTTCGCGGCATTGCCGCACCTACCACAAACAAAGTAACAGACCAGCTCCCGGACGACGGGCTCACGTACACGTATGCGGTCAAGGCTTTCAATGGCCAGGTCGAATCGGTATTCAGTAATCAGGTTTCGGCGACTACCCGGAAAGCTCCGAGTGATCCTGTTGGTTTGAAGAGAGTCGCGCAACTTCAGCTAAGAGAGCCCATTTGGATAAAGGGCATTTCGTTCACTGAAAAAGAGTGGCTTTATCTGGGGTTTCGTCGCAGTGACTACTGGAAAGTCGCGGCTAATCAAGCTGGTTTGAAGGTGGCGACTCCATAAGCTACGCGATCCTAACCGAGACGATCAAGTAAAATCCCATGACCTTTTCTGAGCACTTCGAAACGAACCCGGGAACGGATGAGGTTTACACGAGTCAGCACGTGGGGGCAGGCAACGTGTTAGATCCGGACTTCGATACGTCTCTGCTCGGTGGGGGAGCGCCAGCGGGTTGGGGGTCGCAGTGCGGCCTCGTATCCATCGGCGCAACTGCCGGGGACGCCGGCTGGCGCCAGCACGTAACTTCACCCGGCGAAAGCCGGACCGGATTTCTGACCACGTTTTCGTTCCTGCTCTCGTCATCCGGGTTACTCGACGGGCAAGGCATCACGCTAATAGTAACGAAGGAGCAGGGCGATCCCGACATCGCTCCCTTGGCCTGGCGCATCTACATGTGGCGCACCGGGGCCGAGACCTACCTGCTCTTGATCGTGGGCGAGGACCTGCTCTACCGCTACCCGGCGGTGGGCAGCATTGCGGCAGGCACCGTGTACGACAACGTCGTGAGATACGACCTGGTCGGCGATCGATTTAGCTGGTCGGTGAACGGAACAGAAGTGATCGCGGCGGTGCTGCCAGTCACCTGCCCGCAGAACATCGCAACAAAATACATCGGCTCTTCCGGTTCGTCCACGGGCAGAAACACCGTGTATCTACTCGACCGGATAGTCTTCGTCGAGATCAGCATCGTTTCGGCGGTGATCTTTCAGGCCTCGGCGCGGTCCCACACATTTGAGGCTGAGCCGCGACCGTCTACCTTCGTAGCCAGGGCATAGCGGCGAACAAAAGCGAACTCAGGATGTCACGACGCGCTCGCGGTTTGAGCGCGTTTTGTTTTTAAGCAGACGACCATGTTTCTCAAGTCCAAGCAGCCGAACGAGAAGATCCCTATAGGGATCGACTTTGTTGACGTTTTGCCTGATGGGGAATCGATCGTCCTAGCCAGCTCGACGATTGTCGTCCTGGATTCCCTCAGCGCGGATGTGACGTCGACGATTCGCGATAGCGGGCCGACAGTGACCGGGACGACTCTGAACGGGGTCTTCAAGGCCGGCACGCATAACCAGACGTACCTCATCACGTTCACTGCGCAAACCACGAACGGCTACAAGTTCGAGGAAGAAGTCAAACTGAGAGTCAGGGAAAAGACTGTAACGGTCGCGTAAAGGGTCCTATGTCAAACGACGGAAGAACGAAGCTCTTCTTGGCTCCGGCCGAGGAACCGCTGACCGTGGAGCAGGTGAAGGACCATCTTCGTGTGGATGGCACGGATCAAGACATCTGGATCGAGGAGCGGATCGTTGCGGCGCGCGAGTATTGCGAGGGGTTTCAGAACCGGGCGTATATCACCCAGACCTGGGACCTGTATCTCGACTGGTTTTCGTGCGGGGACTGCTGCATCAAGATCCCCAAACCCCCATTGGTGTCCGTCACCTCGATCACGTATCTCGACACGGCCGGCGTAAGCCAGACGTTGGCAGCCAGCACCTACAAGGTTGACACCGTTAGCGAGCTCGGGCGCATAGCTCTCGCTTACGGGCAGTCGTGGCCTTCGACTTACGACGAGATCAATGCCGTCGTCATTCGGTTTGTCGCCGGGTACGGGGCCGCAGCCGCAGTGCCGAAGCGTGTGACCCAAGCTATGTACCTGCTCATCGGACATTGGTTCGAGAACCGGGAAACAGTGCTGACCGGGACTATCTCCAAGGAAGTTGAGTTCTCCGTCGAGAGCCTCCTCTGGCAGGAACGCGTCGTACCAATATGAGAGCGGGACCTCTGCGCCATCGCATAGTCATTGAAGAGGCTACCGAGACGCAGGACACATTCGGAGAGCCCGACGTGGCCTGGTCGACGCTCGCAACTGTCTGGGCCTCGATCGTTCCATTGACGGGGCGCGAGGCGGTCAGCATCCAGCAGATCAACGCGGCGATCGACCACAAGATCACGATTCGCTACCTGGCCGGCGTAGTCCCGAAGATGCGCGTGACCTTCGGAGAGCGGGCCTTCGACATCGTTTCGGTGGCCAACATCGACGAGCGCAACCGCGAGATGCAGCTACTCGTCAGCGAGGACGTTTGAACATGGGAACCGCAACCGTGAAAGGCTTCGAGCAATACGGGGAGAACCTGAAGAAGCTCGGGCGAGATATGACCGGGGAGATTCTGCGCGAGTCCATGATGGCCGGCGCCGAGGTGTTCCGCGCGGAGATCGAGCGTAATGCTCCTGTGGGAACCGGGCCCAAGAGACCCAAGGGTGTCCGGCTCGCTCAGAACATCGTCATTTACGACAGCCACGATAAGACGGAACTGTTCCAGGCCACTCTCGACGAGGACATTCGTTTCCTGATCGGACCATCAAAGAAGGCGTTTTACGGGTTCTTTGCCGAATACGGACGAAAGGGCCAGCCGGCGCGCCCGTTCATCCGCCCGGCCTTCGATTCGAAAGCCGAGGAAGCACTCCAAACCGTTGAGGCAAAACTCGCCGAAGGATTCGAGCGGAAGGCCGGTCACTAAGTGGCGCTCCTGGAAGAGGCGATCAAATCCCGGCTCACGACTTTTGCCGGGCTGACGGCGCTGATCGGGACGCGGGCCTATCCAACGCGGATGCCGCAGAATCCCGTGTACCCAAATCTCGTCTTTACCGAGATCAGCAACATCCCGGATTACGTCATGGGCGGTCAGTCGGGCATCGCGCGCGCGCGTTACCAGATCGATTGCTACGCGGATTCAGTGTCTGGGGTCAAGGCGCTGGCCGAACAGGTGCGCCTCGCGCTCTCTGGCTTCAGGGGCACGGTGGCAGCCGTGGTGATCGACCTTGTCCTGAAGCAAAACTCTACGACGGTCGACGAAGAGAACCGGGTAATCGCGGATTACTTCTTCTTCTATAGGGAGGCGATTCCATGACGGAATACCGCAAGTTGGCGCTTCTGGCTATTCGAGCGCAGGCGGTTGCGGTCATCGCTTTGACTGACGCGCTGTTAGCTGAGGACGAGGCGGAAGGCGAGGACGACTGCACTCATCCGAATCGGGAGAAGTCGGTCATCGGCGGCGACGATGAATTCTACTGCCTAGACTGCAAGAAGACTTTTCCCTGTCCGCATGACCGCACGCAGGACGCTAGCACCATGGGGTGTCCGCGAAAGTTCTGTCTAGACTGCAAGCAGATGTTCGCAGGGAACGCGTTGGAGATTATCGGCGCGGCGCTGGATTCATAAGATAGGAGTAGCAGCATGACGATTCTTGGCCCATGGGTAGATCCGAAGATACTTGCCGGCGGGTTCAATTTCAGCCCGGTTTTGAATCTGGCTACCCTTACCTACGGTGCCGATGTACTTGATAAATCCACGTTTGGGCAGGCAACGAAGATCCACATGGCCGGGCTCAGGAACATTGCCCTTGAGGCTTCCGGCTTTGCCGAGATCGGCGCAGATCTCCAGGACGCGCAGAACTTTGCGAACATCGGCCTGTCGAATATCCCGGTATCGATCTTCCCGAACAGCACGCCGGTACTTGGAGACCCGGCATATTTCTTCCAGGCCGCGCAGGCGAAATACAACCTCGGTGGCCAGCACGGGCAGATGCTCCCGTTTTCATTCGATGCGCACGGCGCGAGCGGCCATCCACTGTTACGGGGAGTCATTCTAGACCCAGGGACGGAATACGCGGGTCCCGCTCATACGACATCTGGCGTCAACATAGGTGCCGTTTCTGCGAGTCAGTATCTCTATTCCGTGGTGCACGTAACGCAGTGCAAGGCCGGCGGCGGCACTCTCAATTATGTAAGGTTTGACAGTGACGATAATAGCGGGTTTACGACTGCAACCCAGCAATTTCAAACGTCTCCAGCGGTAACATCGACACCGACAGGGTTCTACCTGACACGTGTCGCCGGACCGATCACCGATAACTGGTGGCATCTGGTGATTGATATTACAGGCGGAACTGGAACCTACAAAATCTTTGCAGCAATCTGCATAGCTTAATCTCGGATACACCTCAAGGGGGTTAATCATGGCAATATTCGGGCCGTTCACCAACGGCAAAGTCACCATTAACGGCGTCGACCTTTCCGCCCGCGTCAAATCGTGGTCGATCAGTTACAACGCCGACATGCTCGACGCCAGCAAAATGGGCGACCTGACGAAGGTCAACCTGGCCGGCCTGAAGGAGTGGTCTCTCAACGTCGACTTTCTCGACGACCTAGCGGTCAGCGGCGCCGGCAGCGTCGACGCGACACTGTTCCCCCTCGTAGGGGCCGCGGCGTTCACGGTAGCCGCGCGTGTGGACTCCGGGGCCATCAGCACAACCAACCCGGAATTCACAGGCCTGGCGGTCCTCGCCGGCACCAACATCGGCGGCGCGCACGGAGGCCTGCTCATGAAGAGCGGCATCACCTTCCAGTGTGCCGGACCTTTGGATCGGGACGTTACTCCGTAGCGGTCGCGCGTCGGGGACCTCGCTTATGCACATTTACCACCAAACTTGCGGTGGCTGGCGTTTGTGGCTCCGAAGACTCTTGGGTTTTGGCGGGGTCTCAAGGTTCAGGCTCTATCCATCGCAGCCGGATGCAGACGTGTTCGCGACTCGCACTTATATTTGCGAGACCTGCCGGACCGTTCTTCATTTCGATCTGGATTGGGACGACGACGAAGAATCCAAGGCCGGACTTAAGAACGTGATAGGCGATCCGGTTCACCCTAACCCAAAAGGAACTACAGTATGACCGAACGAAAGATCCTCACCCGCGAACAAATCCTTTCGGCAGACGACCTGAAGCGGGAAGAAGTCTATGTACCCAACTGGGGAGGCTCTGTGTTCGTGCGCTCCCTGACCGGCATAGACCGGGACTGGCTGGAGGAGCAGAGCGTCAAGCGTAACGGCGACAAGTTCGAGGCGAACTTCAACAATGTCCGCGCGCGCCTTGTCTCGCTCGCCGCGGTCGACGAGTTCGGCAAGCGACTCTTTACCGAGGCCGACATTGAAGCCTTGGGTGCAAAGAGCGCAGCGGCCCTGGACCTCGTGTTCACGGTTGCCAGCCGGCTCAACGGGCTTTCTGCCAAGGACGTCGACGAACTCGCAAAAAACTCCAACGGCGACCTAGCCGCCGGTTCTGCTTCCGCTTAGCCGCCCTGTTCGGCTGCACGGTAGCCGAGCTGCTCGCACGAATCAGCAGCGCTGAGCTTGCCGAGTGGATTGCCTTCTACCGTTTGGAGCCGTTTGGGCCGCGGGAAGAGGCCCTGCGCGCTGCCCTGATCGCAAGCACCATCTTGAACGTGAACGGCGGAAACGATGGAACCGCAGTGAAACCTTCTGACTTCCTACCCGCCGAACCCGCCGAACAAACTCCTGCCGAGATCCGCCAGGAGAAGTTTGCCCTGCTTAAACAACTGCACCGAGAACTGAGAGAAGAGTAGCCATGGCCGTTATCGGGCGCGCGTTCATCGAGCTCGCCGTAGAAACCGGTAAATTCCGAGCTGGAATTGAGGAGGCGCTCCAGATTACCGCGCGTATGGAGAAGGGGCTTTCTCGTACCGCCCAAAACATGGTGAAGGGTTTTGAGAACGCGCTGAACCCCGCCACCAAGCTGGCCGAGAAACTTGAGATCCTAGAGGCGGCCGGAAAGTCAATGACCGATATCTCGCTGGTGATGGGGAAGCGGATCGACGACACGACGGAGATCATGAAAGCCCATGGGCAAGTACTCCCCGAGATCGTCAAAAGGTACTCCGAGATGCGGGAGGCGGCAGCGAAACTACAAGGAAGCACCGAAGACGTGGCCAGCAGTATCGGCGGTCTCACTAATAGCCAGCGCGATGCGAAGGACGCGATTGGGCTCTTAGGTAACCAGTTGGGTATCCAGCTCCCGCGCGAAGTCGAAAAGTTTCTCGCTTCAACTTCTCTGATCGGCCCGGCCATGGCCACGGCGTTTAAAGCCTCGATCTTCATTGCCCTTGGCGTGGCGTTGTTTGAAGCCCTCAACAACATGGACAAGCTCACGGACAAAGTCTTCGATTGGACCGGGGCGATGAAGGAGGCCCAGGCCCAGCTAGAGAAAACCAACGGCGCGATCGTCGAGCACAATAAAAAACTCGTGGAGTTGCAGCGGGCCAACGAACTCGCCGGCCTGAGCGGTACAGCAAGGGCTCAGAGGCGGGCCGGATTCGGGCAAGAGGATGTCGGGGTCCTAGAGTCCAAACTCTCGGCGCTCCTGGAAACGCGCAGAACGTTGAGTGAGATAGCTAAAGAAACAAAAGAAGTTGCCATGGGGACCGGCGAAGCTGAGCCGAAAATTTTTCAAATACCGACCGAGGCTGCCACTCAGGCGCAAGGAACTCTGAAGAATCTCAACAACATGATAAGCGCCTTGAAGATCGAGATTAAATTGGCCGAGGAGGAAATGGTTGGTTTCAATCGACAGGTTGGCGAGGAGTCCCTCAAGGCCGCCGAACAATTTGCGAAAGCCGCGGCAACGACGGAGGCCCACATGCTGGACTTCTTCCGGGCCAGGCACACACCGCAAGGTCTCGACGCGCTCAAAATGTCGCCAGGACTTCAATCTGCCGATCCCGTTCTCGTGAACTTCGACAAGATTGTTCAAGATCGCATGAAGGCCGACCAGGCCGCCAGGGCCGCCCTCGGCACAACCGGTCTCGAGGAATTCTTCGGTAAGACCGGAGAGCTGTTTGAATCGGTCGACTCCACATGGATCAAGATCAATGACCAGCACAGGGAGCGCTACCAGAAGATGATTGACACGGTCCGCGACGGCGCGGGCCAGGTCTTCGACGCACTGCTCACCAAGGGCAAAGGAGTCTTCAGCTCGCTCCTGAACTTCGTGAACGGGCTGCTTCAGACCATGGGCCGGAAGATCTTCCAGAACATGGCCGCGATGGTTTTCGGCGGGAAGAAGGGCGGAATCGGCTCGATCTTCGAAGGGGTCTTTCCTGGCTTCAGCGCAGGCGGCGCAGGCGGCTCGCCGGCAGCTACCGGAATCAACGGTGGCACGTTCGGCAAGATCTCCGGAGGCCTCGGCGGATTCTTCAAGAACATATTCAGCAGGGGCGGATCAACCAGCGCGGCGACAGCATCTCTCGGGGCGAGTGGAGATTGGGCGGGCTCGCTCAATAACGTGTCCCAGGGGAAGCCGATGGCAGCCGGAATCAGTAAGGCGGGAAGTGCTGTATCGATGGCTGGGATGGCCGTCGGGATGGCGCTCTTTCAGTCTGGCATGAACAAGGGCAGCAAGCTCATGACCACGATCGGCGGGGCTGCAACCGGGGCATCGGTTGGTTTCCAGGTCGGTGGCCCGATGGGCGCTGCGATCGGAGCTGGGATTGGCGCCATTGGCGGATTCGTTGCCGGGATCTTCGGAAGCGCGGCTGCCAGGCGACGGCAAGAGATCGTCAGGATTGAGGAGTCCATTAAGGCGTATGAAGCCCTACGCGCGCCCACGATCGGAGCACTGGGCGAATCTCTTCAGGGTAGAGGGCTGTCCGTTGGTCTCCGTGATGGCGTGAGGGTGATCCGGTGGGACCGCCTCGAGGCGGCTATCGAGAAGCTAACCGGCACTGTCGACGGATTCGGAGAGGCTGTCATGAATTTTGAGACGCTCTCCCCGGGTGTGGTGGTAAAGCGCGGCGCCGACGGAGCTAGCCGCGAGATCCTGGCGGCAGCGGATCAAGGTATGCAGAACAATCGCTCGTTGCGCTTGTCGTTCGCCCGCACGGTCTTGGAAGAAACCTAATGCCATCCGTTTTCCCTATCAACGTCAACCCGCCGGTTCATCACACGCTCGGCTATGTGAATTACATCGCCGAGATGGGCGACGGGTTCGAGCAGCGGGTCAATAAGAACCTTGCCTACTCGCACGCCACCGGTGAGGGCACGGTTGTCTCCTACAAGGGAATCAACCGCTTCAAAATCGAGGCCCGCTGCCTGGCTCACATCAATAGCGACTCCGCCCAGGAAGCAAATAAGTTCTGGGCCTTCTACAAGGCGCGACTCGGCAGCTATGAACCGTTCTATTTCTATAACCCGGCTGAAGCCGTGATCGACCTCACCGGGGCAGCGACCACGGGCCGGTATCTCGTGCGCTTCGAGCAAGCAGATCTGACCAGGAATCAGTTCATCCTAAAGCTCTTCAATTACGGAATTAGTTTAGTTGAGGTGAGGGCTTAATGCCGAAGGGAATAGGCGCTGGAATACTGGCCGCACTAGACAGCGTCCAGGTCGGCGGGCTGATCTATCTCGTAAAGGTCACAGTCCGATCCGGCGTGAAGTACTGGGGAGAGCGCGGCGGGACCTTCCTTGGGAATGTGTACGAAGCCCGGCTACAGAACGCGTCACAACTCTCGTATGCGGTAAGCGACTCCGAGGAGCTGCTCCTCACTTTCGCGAACGTCGACGGCGCGATCACCACGCTCGACAGGGCCGAATCCTTCGTCGGGGCCAAGGTCGAGATCATTGAATACCTCGACGGCATCGCCGACGGATATGTGAAGTGGACGGGCTGGGCCGATGAGTTCCGGGAGATCACGCCGCTCATTGCCGTGCTTCCGGTATTCTCCGGATCTCCGACCACGCGCGTAGAGGTCCCGCGGCGGACGATCGAGCTTCAGTGTCCCTGGGAATTTGCGATCTACCCGGACCGGCCGGCCGCGTCTCAGACCTGGGTCGACGGTACCGATTTCGAGGGAAGCGAGTGCCCGTACCAGCGCGTCTCTACCATCGGATTCACCACCACAACCAACGCCTCGATCGACGCCACGACGGATCCGGTCACCTTCGCAATCATCGCCCTGCCCGACAGCCAGGTCCTGAAGATCTCGGACCTGATCAAGATCGACTCCGAGGTTATGCTCGTCACCGGGGTCTCCGGTCTCAACACCACCTGCGCGCGCGCCCAGAAGAGCACAACCAAGGCCTCTCACCTGTCAGGCGCAACACTCAAATTCTACAACTGCCAGTTCTCAGTCGATGCCTGCAAGCGCCGCGGGATGTTCGGGAACAATACCTCGGATCAATACAGCTCAGGCGGCACGAAGAACCGGAACTACTTTGGGGGCTTCCCGCTCATCACCGGGCAGATCCACGGCAAATTTCGCCAGTCGACGGGAGAGAAGGCCCGGCGGCTCACGGTTGCATTCTCCGGGAATGAAAGCGGCTACGGCGCTCCGCTTGCAAGCTACTACGGCAATGTCCGCGTAGTCGAGCCGAGACTCATCGTTGCCAGGGCCGAGGGAGATTTCCTGCTCACCCTCTGGGCCGTCTCGGAAGGCGTTCTGGCCACGAACGCGACGAATGGCGACCAGGCTGTCACCTATAACGCTTACGCCCAGGATGGCGGCAGTCCGCCGGAGCTCATCTACGTCAACGGCCAGCGACGCCACGACCCACGCGCGGGATTCGGGATCCAGGTCTTCAACGGTCAGATGGATCAGCCTCCGCCGGGATTCGGAGCGACACCGTCAATAATTCCCGAATTCGATACGAACCATCTCGGCTTCTGGGGAACGGCCTGGGTGATGCTCCGGACCAACATCAAGAACAGTCCGAGCGTCGACATTAAGAACCTCAGCATCTCGGCTGACTTCGAAATCCAGTACGGCAAGGTTGTCCGAGTCTACACGGATGCGGTCACCTACACGCGCAAGGCCAGCACCAGCCCGGCCATGGTCCTACTGGATCAGGAGACGAGCAAGCGATCGGGCGGCGGCGTTGACCACGCGCGCTTTGACCTAGCGTCCTTCGTGACCGTGGCGGCCTACAACGTGGCGACGGTGACAAATACCGTGGATGGCTCTTCCGTTCCGCGCTGGACGTTCAACGGCGGCGTCGACAACAAGCGGCCGTTTGAAGAGTACGAAGCGCAGATCTGCCTGGGGATGTACTGCCTGCCTCCGTTCGAAGGTATCGACGGCAAGCTAAAGATCAAGTCGCTCAAGAGTGAGTCGCTGGTCGGCCTGCCGCTCTTCTCGAGCAAATCCGGCACGTCGCGCAATATCATTTTTGAAAGCGGAATCTCCTCGCTCACCAAGGGCCGGCAGTCGATACGTAAAATCCCGAACGAGATCCGCGTCAATTTCGTCGCTAAGGAAACCGACAAGTGGATTAAGACCCAGCTCATTGTTTCCGACCGAGACGCACAGCGCCAGGTCGGGACCATCCTCGGCGACGCATCGGTAAGAGTTGTGCCGAAGTCGCTCGATCTTCTTGGGGCGATCTCTGTCGATGAAGCCGCGCGGATTGGATCGCTCGTCCTGCGAGCTGGGGAGTTTGCCCAGGGCGGGCTGTCGAACAACCTGGCTGTAAAGTTCAAAGCTTTCTACAAAGACGCCTCTAACGTAGAAAAGGGAGACATCGTCCGCATTGAAGATGACCAGCTCCACGCGACCACCGAGCAGTATTTTCGGGTGATCGAGATCCGCGAGAAGTCGATCGAGGTCAAAGGCGGGGGGTTTGTATTCTTTAAGGAGATCGAGGCGACGCTCCACGACAACGCGATCTACGATGACACGGCCTACGCCACCACGCGCGCGACGAGGATAGATCCCCCCAATCCTTACGACTACGACGCGCCCCAGGTCACAGGGTTTGCGATCGCGGAGGATGGAGTTGTCGACTCGAACGGCGTGCCACAGGCCAGGCTGACGATCACATATACGGCGCCGGCTACGCCCGAGAACTTCAAAGACGTTATCATCATGCGTAGCACGACGTCCGGGTGCAACTCCGACTGCAGCAGCGGATGCACGACTGTGGGCGACTGGCGATTCGTGGCCGAGATCTCAGCGTCTCCAACGACAATCTTCTGGGACGCGTCCAACAAGTGCGAGGTGTTCGTCGCCCTAAGCCGGAACATAGCCGGCGGGACACCTGATCCCGGAACGCTGAAAGTCGACAGCACTTTCAAATACCCCAGGGTCACCGTGAAGGTCGACGGTGCTGCCGACAGCGGACCTCCGGCAGGATTTTCCATCATCACCGAGGCGGGCCCTGATCCGAACTCCGTCATAGTCCGAGCCACGAAGCCAACCACCAATTGGCGCGGCGGCCGACGTTGGGTTGCCCAGGTCAAAAACAGCGGTACGGGTTCATGGCGGGCACTCGACGCCAATGCCGGCGCCGCCGTCACAAAGTACGACGGGAGCGCGATCGCGCACGAGCGGGTAGAGATTGCCGGCGGAACGCAACGCATTAAGAGAACTGCTGGGGCCGGATTCGGGACCGCAGCGATCGGCGACCTGGTTCTTGTTGACGCCCGCGGCGGCGCGTTTGGGGTGAATTACTGCCAGCATGGGACGATCACTGACCTTCTCGACGCGGCCGGCAATCCGGTGGCGGTAGGCTCTGCGGTCCAGTTCACCGCGAATGGATTCCATCCGCTGGTAGACACCGATCTCCGCATAAAAATAGTCAAGCCTCACTGGGATTGGAACACGGAAGGCTACCTCGGGGACTTGCCCGGTAAGGGGATCTGGGGCGCGTTTATAAGCGACGACCAGAAGGACGAGTACATCTCAGACCCGATCAAGATCGAGGGCGACTACGCGAGCATCGATACCAGGGTGTGGTTCGAGAACGCGCACTTCACGAGCGACTCGTCCACTCTTG
>Ga0070694_100000040_pt1 | contig 60051 bp, 56 predicted proteins | sample KBSK1251metaG_FD_65470 | JGI IMG/M metagenome (GOLD analysis project Ga0070694, IMG submission 65470) | Corn, switchgrass and miscanthus rhizosphere microbial communities from Kellogg Biological Station, Michigan, USA - KBS K1-25-1 metaG | ecosystem: Host-associated > Plants > Roots >...
TTCCAGGACTGGCAGGAGGAAGGGATCTTCGACGGCGTCGCGGTCTACCAGACCTCCGGCCTCGACCTCAACCCGGGGGCCGAGCCGGTGCGCATCACGACCGCCTGGGTGAGCCCTGATTTCTTCCGCGTTCTCGGCGTTCCCCTGGCCCTCGGCCGTGATTTCCGACCGGAGGAGTTCGTGCCCGACTCCGAGCGCTCCATCATCCTGAGCGATCCTTTGTGGCGGTCGGCCTTCGGGGGCGACGACGGGGTCCTCGGACGCACGGTCCACCTCGGGGGCCGGCCGTACACGGTGGCGGGCGTCATGCCGCCCGGCTTCGCCTGGCCGCGCGAGGCGACCGCGTGGCTGCCGCTGCGGGTGAAGCTTCCCGATCCGGATCTCGCGCGCCGGGACAACTTCATCTTCTCCAGCATCGCGCGCCTGCGGCAGGACCAGCCGCTCGAGCCGACCCGCGCGCGCCTGGCGGCGTACGCGAAGCGGATCGAGCAGGACGACCCGGTTGCCCGCCGGGGAATCTCCCTGACGGCCGTACCTCTCGGAGAGTGGATCGTCGGTCCGGACCTGTCACGCGCCCTTTGGCTCCTTTTGGCGGCGGTCGGGTCCGTGCTGCTCATCGCCTGCGTCAACGTCGCCAACCTGCTCCTGGCCCGCGGCTCGGCCCGGCGGCACGAGCTGGCGGTGCTCGCGGCGCTCGGCGCCCGGAGGGGGCGGATTGTCCAGCAGCTCATGGTCGAGAGCCTCCTCCTGGCCGTGGCGGGAGGGACCGCCGGGATCGTGCTCGCCGTCTGGGGCCTCGGAAGTGTCGCCGCCCTGGGGCCAACCGACGTGCCGCGGCTGGCAGAGGCGCACCTCAACACGCCGGTCGCTGTCTTCGCCTGCCTGGTGTCGCTCCTGACCGCACTCCTGACCGGGATCGCGCCGGCCCTGCAGATCTCCTCCGTGCAGCCGGGGCAGGCGATCGACACGGGCGGCCGCGGCGGCACCGGATCGCGCCGCGGCACGCGGCTGCGCGACGTCCTGGTCACGGTCGAGCTGGCCCTGTCGCTCGTCCTCCTGACGGGTGCCGGCCTCATGGCGCGCAGCCTGTCGCGCCTGCTGCGCGTCGACGCCGGCGTCCACGTCGAACACCTGGAGACGGCCAGCGTGACGCTGCCGAGCGCGCGCTACAAGACCGACGAGGCGAGATGGTCCTTCTACGAGTCGCTCATCGAGCGGCTCGAGGCGACCCCCGGCGTCCGGGCGGCGGCCGTCAGCTCCGCGGTCCCGCTGGGCGGCGGCGGCTTCTACCTGGGCCGATCCTTCCTGGCGGAGGGGCGTCCCGCCCCACCCGCCGGCCCCGAAGTCGACGCGATGTGGAACGTCGTCACACCCGGATACTTCAAGACGACGGGAACGGTGATCAAGAAGGGACGCGACTTCACGGCGCGCGACGGGGCCGGCTCGACACCGGTCGCGATCGTCAACGAGGCGTTCGTCCGGGCGATGTTCCCCGGGGAGGAAGCGATCGGCCGGCGAGCGAAATCATGGCGGGACGAGAACGTCCTGCGGGAGATCGTCGGCGTGGTCCAGGACGTGCGCTACTTCGGCGCCGGAGACGAGATCCGGCCGCTCTTCTATGTGCCGCACCGCCAGGAAGCCTGGGGCGAGATGGTCGTGACCGTGCGCCAGGCCGGCCAGGGCGCGGGCAGCCCCGGCGCGGCCGCCCTCGGTGCCGGGACCCCCGGAGCTCCGAACCTCGCGGCGTCGCTGCGCACGGCGCTCGCCACCCTCGACAAGGACCTGGCGATCGGCGACGTCCGCACCATGAGCCAGTCGATGACGGCCTCGATGGCCCGGCCGCGCTTCAACGCGCTGCTGCTGTCGACGTTCGCGGCGCTGGCGCTCCTCCTGGCGGCAGTCGGGCTGTACGGCATTGTGTCGTACTCGGTCGTGCAGCGCACGCGGGAGATCGGGGTACGCATCGCCCTCGGCGCGCGCGCAGGGGACGTCCACCGGCTGGTGCTGCGCCACACGCTGCGGCTGCTGGCCTTTGGCCTCCTGGCCGGGACCGCGGGCGCGCTCGCCGTGACCCGCCTCATGACGGGGCTGCTCTTCGAGGTCGGCCCCTGGGACCCGACGGCGTTCGCCGCCGGATTGATCGTCCTCGCGTCGGTCGCGATCGTCGCCGGCTACCTGCCAGCCCGGCGCGCCGCGCGCGTCGATCCGATGACCGCGCTAAGATACGAGTAGGACGGACTACAGGCGCGCGATCCGACCGCGGCGTAGCATCGTGCGTCGGGCAGGCTTATCTCTAAACGTTCGAACTCGGCTTGGTTCGAACCTCAAGTACACGTGGGGGTCCAGGAATAATAGGTCGCCCGGTCGTGGACGTGGACCGATAGGTTGGATCAGGCTGCCTCTGCGCTCCAACTGCCTTTATAAACCTTCATGTGGAGGCTCTGCGAGGTCGCTTTCTTCTGCGCCACACCCTTCAGGACATCGAGTGAGTAGTCACTCGCAGGCTCCCGAGTCAAGGCCGCCAGCCGGAGCAACCTTTCCGCCGGCGCTCCCATGGCAGCCGCCCCGTTCTCCCAGCGCGACGCAGTCTCTGGTGCCACTCCCATGTGCTCGGCAAAATCGCCCCCCGACCAGCCGAGATACTTGCGCAAGAAGCGGATCTCCTCTCCCGTCAGTCGGGGGACCTTCCTCGCGATGGTTGAAGCGATCACCCGGTGGAGCTGCTCGACCTTCGGGATCACGGCCTCGTGCTCCCCGCAGTTGGGGCAGCGACTCACCTCGACACCCACGAGCGTGACGTTCGCCAGACCGCTCTCCTTGTACAGATAGTTTTCGCGAGCGGGTTTCATCGGGTGGCCACACTGTGAACACTTCATCGCTTCGACCTCCAGGCTGTCACAACCACCAGCCGCGTTTCTGACCTGAACGCCACGACGACCCAGATACGCCGAGTATGGACGCGATAGCGCCAGGTCCCGTTCTCCCACTCGCCCGGCTCGACAACCCCACCGCGCAATACGTTGATGCAGTCCACCATCGTCAAGTCGTCGTTCTTCATTTCCTCCGTGGCGTGCCTCGAAGAGACCACCTCACCCCCGGCCAAGATCTCCCGGATCAGCCGCTTGGCCTCGGGCGGGCTCAGAGGTTCGTCCATTGATGAAAGATAATATATCAATAATTGATTAAAAGTCAAGTAACGATGCAAGATCGAGGCGGATGGGACTTCACTCGGCCGGCCCGCCATGCGGCTCTCCCGAGCAGAGCCAAGGACCCTGGACCGCGAGTCCAAACGATCACCGACCGCCGGCGGCAGGTCCGAGGCGCCGGCGCGCCGGCGCCTCTTGTCGGCCCGCCCGGCAATAGTCCCTGGCAAGGGCTCTTGGTTCATTTCTCGGTGTGCTCCTTGTCGAGCCAAAGAGCGCCCTGAAGGCCGGTGCGGCCACGATGCAGCAGTAAAAGGGTCCGATCGTTATCGGCCAGTCGATCCAGGAGTACAAGAAAGGACGGACGCTCCGGAGAAGGATAAGGAGGACAGACGCCTATGATGGGGCAGTCGGTACTTGAAATCTGGATGCAGATGGGGTTCCTGGCGAAGACGGTCGCCGTATTTCTCATCGTCATGTCGATCTATTCGCTCGGGCTGTTCATCGAGCGGTTCCTGCTGTTCCGGACCGCCAGGATGCAGTCGATCGAGTACCTGCCGGTGGCGACCAAGGCGCTGCGGGAGGGCGACTACGAGCTGGCGGTCGAGTCGGCCAAGCGCTTCAACAAGAGCCACCTGGCCAAGGTCCTGGCGGCCGGGCTGCAGCAGTTCATGTCCGAGAAGTCCGAGGAGCCGACGCACGAAGCGGTCGAGTTGGTCCGCCTGGCGGTCGAGCGGGCCGCGGCCCTCACCACGGCCGAGATGAAGCGCGGTCTCGGCGGTCTCGCGACGATCGGCTCGACGGCTCCCTTCGTCGGCCTGTTCGGGACTGTCGTCGGCATCATCAACGCGTTCATGAGCATGTCGAAGGTGGGGTCGAGCGGCATCGGCGCCGTGTCGGGCGGTATCGCGGAGGCCCTCATCACCACGGCGGTCGGCCTGGCGGTGGCCATCCCGGCGGTGTGGATGTTCAACTACTTCCAGAGCCAGATCGAGTTCTTCGGGATCGAGATGGCCAACTCGTCGTCGGAGCTGGTGGCCTTCTTCATCGAGCGGGAGGCGCAGGGGACCAAGTAGCATGGCGATGAACGTCGGAGGCGGGGGCGGTCTCGACTCGGACATCAACGTCACTCCCTCGAAGCCCAGCGTCGTGATCCGCCTTGATGATTCCAGGGGGAACGCTCTGTGGCGTGATCGTGACCTGTGTTCCTTGGCTCAGCGGTCCGCAGCAACGGTCATCCGTTCGAGGACTGGTCATCTGAAAACTGTTGGGTCCACCCTGATCGAAACCCAACAAAGACAGCCACCAACAATATCAATCGTCTCAGCATGACACCTCCTGACTTGGTGACTTGACTCGCGGGGAACTGGATCCGCCACACTCGGCCCCAGTGGGCGCCGATGCTCACGCAAATCTCCACAGCGGCCACGACGATTCATGCTCACGTGCACGATAGGCAATCCGGGGAATCGTCCGCAGATTGTCCTGCTAGCAGCTCACTGCGCCTCTTCGATCCGAACCTCGGCAGCCCCAGTCTCGTCGTACCTCAATCGCACGCAACAGAGCCCGCAGCAGACCTGGCAATCCTCCACGTACTCCTGCGTTATACCGCCGCCAGGGTCCAGGCCGATCACGATCGTCTCCCCGCAGTAGGGACAAGAGACCTCGGCCTCGGTGTCGAGCACGACATCGCCTGTCAGGGCATCAGGGCGGGAATGACCGGACTCATCATCGCTATCGTTGCCGCTGAACATGGCAGATTACCTTACCATCCGCCGCGTCCTGCCTTCGTGTATTCTTCGATGTCACGAAACCCCCATGGAGGAGACAATGGTCCGTCGTGCTGGAGTGGTTGTCGGCGCGATATTTCTCACGCTCTCCTGCGCCACGCCGGTCCATCAGACTACCGGTCAGTGGGCTCCAGGAATGGCGGTGGTCGCTACGCCGAAGGTAGTACTTCTCGATATTGCTGACGGCCAAGAGCGCGGCCAGGAGGCAACGAGGGGAAGCGGTCAGGCCATGGTCGGCGCACTGCGTGATCGCCTCATGGGTCACACCATCGCCGTTCAGACCGTTCAGTCGGTAGCGATTGAGAAGGGCTACGAGGAAGCAACTCGGCTAGGCTTCGATTACGTGCTTCGCGGGGTCTTCACGAATTGGGAGGACAATGCCACCGCTTGGAGCGGAAATCCAGATCGTGCCGAATTCGCGATCGAACTCTACAGCGTTCCGGACAAGCGCCTGGCGGGAAGCGCCAGCCACAAAGTGCAAGCCTCTGGATTCACCCTTCTTACCGGCACGCCGATGCGCTTCATCCCGGAGCTCGCAGACAACACTCTCGGAAGACTGTTCGGCTGGCCTACCGTGGAGTAGCCCGCGCTCCGTGACACTGCGGTAACGAGCGTCTACCGTACTTCTTGCGCCCTTCTCCTAGTGCAGAGGTGCGCGAGGCACGTGTCGCCGCTGACCCCGACAATTAGGGTGAAGACCCTATTGCAGCCCTTCCCCGATGGGAGTATTCAGGAAACGATTCCATCCTCCCGTATTGCTGGGACGGGAACTCGTTTGCTGAGTTGCCGGTGGTGCCGCCGGCGGCGCTGAGCCGCACTCGGCATGCCCAGCGCCATCACAAAGCCGAGACAGGAGCATCACCATGCGCAAGTCGTTTCGCTACGCTCTCCGTTTTCTGGTGATCGTGGCCGTGGTTGCCTCGGTCTCGCTCACCATCGCGCCACCGCAAGGCGCAAAAAGCCCATATCAGTCGGCTCTTTCAGACCTTGCGAACGTACCGGCTCTGGCGGCGCCTTGTCCCAATGAAGGCTGCGTCATAGTCGGAGGCGTCGTGGCCTGCAACTTCAAGAAGCACTACCAGTGCGGGGGCGTTCCTGGTGCTACGCACTGCTTGTTCCCTGGCGGTAGACCTTGCTAGCGGGTTCAGTCTCCACAACTCCTCGTTAGGGAGGGCCGGTGGCACCGCCGGCCCTTTCCAGACTCGTTTCACTCGCCCAGGCTTTCGTCGTTTGGCGAGCGCGTCCCCGCGATCGTGGGATCTGTTCCTGGCGCAGCGGTTTGCGAGGCATGTGAGCCCGCTCACCACGACGGTCTACACCCATCCCAGCGATGAGGAGTTATTCAGCAAGCTCTGCGATCTGTCCTGCTGACACTGGGTGTTCGTCCTCGACCAGTTATTAGGGTGCGGACCCTATTGCACACGGTCTCGGCCGGTGGTACTTAGAAAACATCACATCTTCTTCCCGCTTTGCTGGGCCGGGAACCGGATGCCCGAGTTGCCGGTGGTGCCGCCGGCGGGGCTGAGCCGCACTCGGCATGCCCAGCGCCTCCTTCAACGCCGAGAGAGGAGAACCAGCAGGCGTACCTCGGTTCGTTACCCACCAAACCCCGGAGAACATTTCGTTGCAGTGACGACCCGTTGTTTCAAAAAGGGGGAGTGGCTCATGATCGGTCCTGACCAAGACCTAAGCGATTTTCCAGTCTGGGCGTGGCCGTACATCGACATCGCCCGCCTCGCGCGAGGTGACGTGCGTTCGGTCGCTCAGAGCGCCGCTGGCGCGGCGACACCCGCGTTCGCGATCGCGACCCGGCTCGGAACGCTGATCGCCGCCGCCACAATCAAGCAGGTGGCGAGCAGGATCAAGGACGAGCGGCTGCGCAGCGAGCTGATCGCCGCCGCCACCGCGACCCTCGCCGCCGACGGCGACGACGGCATCTGTCCGCCACAGCATAAGTGGCCTTGGCCGCATCCGCCGCGTTCCCTTGAGCTATTGGAGCTTGCGGGGTACGTCGCCCTCGCGGCGGCTGCGACGGGAGACAAGGTGCTCGGCCAAGAACTCGGCCAGGTCGCGGACAAGCTCGCAGCACAGGCTCGGGAGAAATAGCCAGTCGAGCCACGCGGCGGATTGCGGTTGCCCGCCCAGGGGCGCGCTTCCCTGGGCGGGCTTTACCTTGAGCACGAACCGGAGCCCCGGCAACAGACGACGAGGACTGCGGTGAGTGCACCGATCAGAACGGAACGATGTCGCGGCGACAGGCACATAGTGCCTCCCTCGCCTCCGAAAACCAGATAGCACGGTAATGGATGGCGGCGATCGTTCAAGCCTCGGATAGTTCCCGCGCCCTCTGAATTGCTGCGCCCACTCCCTTGCCAGCCCGGACCCTTCTCACTTGTGCCTTCTGCCGCGGCTTCAGTTGCCGCATATATCCCATGTAGCGGCCCTGGAGGACCATGGAGGCGCGTGCCTTGGTCAGAGTTTCGAGATGCATGCGACTCCGTGCGGAATAACTCAATCTATGCCAACTACGCCCTGCAGTTCTTCCGAACAGTATGCGTCGATCATCTGTCCGGTTTCTCGTGTGAACGTCTGTCGCGGATCGCCCTGGAGCGAGTCTGCAGCGCCCGCGCATCGCGTTGTCTGCCAATACGGCGCAGTAAAGCCGCGTAATCATCGAGGCTCTGTGCTACGTCGGGATGGTTCACCCCTAAAACATCCTCTCGGATCTTCAAGGCTCGTTTGAGCAACGCCTCTGCTACATCGTACTTCCTCTGGTTCCCGTAAACGCCCGCCAGGCCCCGGAGTGCTGTCGCCAGCGTTGGATGGTCCGGACCTAACGACTTCTCCAGAATCGCCACGGATCGCTCATAGGCAGCCTTTGCTTTTGTTTCCCTGCCCTGGGCATGATACAAGTCACCAAGCCCGACGAGCGGCCGCGCTAAATTGGGATGGCCCGGGCCCAAGACCTTCTCAGTAATTGCCAAGGCCCGGTGATAGAGTGGCTCGGCCGCCGCGTACCTTCTCTGCGCCCTATGCGTCTCAGCGAGGTCGTACAGGCCGGACGCAACGTTTGTATGCTCCGGTCCGAGCGCTCGCTTCCGGATCTCCAGCGCACGTTTCTGGAGGGGCTCCGCCACGGTATACTTTCCTTGGGTCCAATATAACCTTCCTAAACTGTTCAGGCTGCTGGCCACAACGACGTGATCCACACCAAATACCTTCTCCCGTGACGCCAGAGCTCGCTTTTGCAGTGATTCGGCCTCTGTGTATCTAGCCTCAAGCCGGTAGAGTTCACCCAAATCTGTAAGACTTACAGCCACATATGCATGATCCGGCCCGAGCACCTTCTCTCGGATCTCAAGTGACCGTGTGTATAGGTTCTCCGCATCGGAGTAGTTCCCGAGAATTTCGTCAAGCCGGGCCAGGTTGCAGAGCGCCGTAGCAACCTTGGGATGGTCGGCGCCAAAGGCCGCTTCGCGGATTGCGAGCGATCGTTTCAGGAGCTCCTTGGCCGCCGGATATTTTCCCTGGGTTTGGTAGAGCAAGCCGAGATTGTTCAGCACAACGGCCACATCGACGTGTTCGGGGCCCAGGCTCTTCTCATTAATTGAGAGGGCGCGCAAGTAAAGGGGTTCCGCCTCGGCGTATCTGCACTGCTCGCGATAAAGTTCCGCCAAGTTGTTTAGGCTCATGGCGAGATCGGGATTGTCATTCCCCAATACCTTCTCGTGGATGGCCAAAGCGCGTCCGAACAGAGGTTCAGCCTCAGCATATCGTGCTTCAGATTGGTAGAGTGCCGCCAAGCTGTTGATGGTGTTAGCCAAATCGAGGTTTAGCGGATCGAGCGTTGTTTCCATTATCACAAGAGACTTCTTGTAGAGGCGCTCTGCCTCGCCATACCTCCCCTGTTCCGAATAGACAGCTGCCAGGGCACTTAGGCTGGATGCCACATAGGGATGGTCCGCGCCCAGGCCGTTTTCCCGAATGGCGAGGGCACGTTGGTAGAGCGGCTCGGCGTCGCGGTAGCGACCAAGATCAAGATAGATTCCTGCCACGTTGTTGAGACTCGTGGCAACGTCCTGGTCTTCCGGACCGAGAGTTAGTTCTCGAATTGCCAGCGCCCGCTCATAGATCGACAGCGCCTGCACATACTTGCCCACTGCGTGGTACAGCTGCCCCAGGCTATTCAGGCTTCTGGCGAACCGGAGATCGTCAGACCCGAATCGTTCAGCCCTTTCGACTGCGTCGCGAAGAATCCGCTCAGCGTCGCCGTAACTACCATCACGAAGGGCGTCCTCTCCTGCTTTGATTTGGTGCCTCCAGACGCATCCCGTCGCGAACATTTCCATTAGGACCAGAATCATCAGACCCGAGATCGACATGCGACGCGCCACGAAGCTCGGTTCCTTCATCTGGCTAAGCGGACGAACACCCTGCTGAGCCGTTCGAGTGTTCGACTTTGGCTGCGGTCCAGCACTGTCAAATGCCCTACGGCCCACAGCGAAAGTCCGCCATAAGTGCGAGGCCCCCTCACAACTCTGCGACTCATATCTTCTTCGCCATGACCCAGGCTGCTGTCGCACCTTGCGTAGTCTTGACCTGGATGCCCACGGACTTCGTGGCGTCTTTGTTCGAAGCGAGAATGTCGATGCCCCTGGTGTTGCGAAGGGTCAGGGAAGCAACATAGCCCCGCCGCGATAGCTCACCTGCAACGAGATACTCCCCCGCGATGCCCACTTGGATGCTCGGTAGCCTAGACGGCTTTCTGCGCTTCACCCTGGAACATTCTCCTCAGTCTGTCGAACGCTCCCGCTCACCTGCGGCGGGCGCAAGTCTCGTCTCGAGCTGCCGCGGCCTCACTGCGCCCGCCGTTCACGCGGTTGTTCGGCGCCCGCTCTGGATCGACTGAATCCACTCTTTCTTGAATGCGGCCTGTTCAGTTACTGAGGCGAGCTCCATCTCGTCCCCCCTGTCGAATATGTTCACCAAGCGTGACGGGTGAACAGGCTCTCCGAGTCTCACGAGGTATCCGACTGTCGCTGCGCCGTCATCGACGCACATACCCGTTTGGACGAGATTGCGGCACGCGCCGAAGCACCTTGGTGTGAGCCCGTACTGCGCCATCCGTTCACGGGCCTTGCAGAGTGCCACCTGATAGTTCCATCCTTCCCCGCTCACCTCACCACCTGGCCAACTGAACTCGAGCTTCGCTTCTGTCTTGGAGAACCCGTTCTCTACCCAGTACTGCCACGCGCTTCGAACCGAAGCGCGAACTACGTCCCCGGAGACATGGATCAGTTCTAACTCGAACGAGCGCTCACTCAACATGTTGTCCTCTGCCGCCGAACGCTCCGGCTAAGCTGCGGCGCGCGTGCGCAGCCACCCATCCGCCACGGGCCTCCCGCACGGCGGCAGCCTCAGCCGCTTGTTGGGCCGCTACTTGACTACGTAGGACCGCCATTCAAGGATGGGCGGCTTCTCGACCCAGCAGCAAACTAGATAACGGTCGCCCACGGTGGTGCCCTGGAACCGGCGAATCTGCTTGAGCATATCCACCACGGTCCTCTCGGCGCGCTCAGGTGTCCGACCCCAGAAGACCATGAGCCGGACGTCGGCTCTGACCACAACTAGCTTCGTGAAGTCCCACAGTATGTCCTTTGGATCCCACTCCGACTCCATGGCCAACGGCAACCGCGTGAGAATCTCGCCAAGGTCACGGGACCAAGCGAGATCCAGCATCCACTCGCCGTTACGATCGAATTTGCACTGCGAAGCGTAGACCTGGTAACGGAGCCTCCGACCGAGGGTGCCCACAGCATTCTTGATCGCCCGCGTCCACTTCGGGGCTCTCCTACCAATACGAAGATACTGACGGTCCAAGCCCCGTAGGGTCCGAAGTAACTTGCGCTCAACCCGATTCAGGCGGCGATTGCGTTCGAGAACCATAGTCCTCCGTCGGCCCACCGCGAAGTAGGCTGCGAAGCAGGCAGCCATGTCCAGAAGAACTGTGAGGTTCTGTCGCCTTCTGGGCCATCCGAACTCCCGTCTGCGTCCGAGTGGTGTTCTGGGGAAATAGAATGTCCGATAATACGCCTCACCTATTCCACGCACAAGATAGGCTGTAGTTCGGGGCCGGCACCCAGGGGACTTTGGTCACGCAGCAGGGCACAGCCGGGCATCCTCGGCTCTCCGCGAGGTCCGAGAGAGTCAGAGAGCCGGAACGATGGGGGATGGGCCGATCGTGCTTCCTGCGCCGCTCTCCCCAAAGAGCCTACGGGATGGGTGAGCCGGGCAAACTCTCGAACACAACGGAACATCAGAGGAGAACAACGAGGCGGGCCCCTGTTAACCAGGGACCCGCCATTCCGAAATAGATGAGGTCTGGCTCCCCACGTGATCGAAATGTTCGAACTGCCGAGTGGCTCGAACCAGGGGTGCACGTGCATGGCCGCATCGATCAACGTTCGAACCGGCCCGGTTCGAACTCTTGATCACCTGAGCTCTCACGCGCTCAAATGTTCGAACCCACGCGCCCCGGACCATCGAGCCCTGGTCACACGATCCCGTCGTGGCGTTCCCCGAGGGATGGCGGCTGGTATCCCTCCATGTCGACGAGCTACGCCTACGTCGCGAGCCCGGGTTACACAACCGTCAACCGCGCCAGCCGGACCGCAGCGGATCCACCGCTCGGCGCCTATCGCTCATCCCGCTCCCTGGGCTGACGCGGCCTGGGCGCCGGCTTTCCGGGACTGTTGAAGCGGTAGACCAACGAGGCGTAGACGACGTTCTTGGTGAACGCCGTCGTCGTGGTCCCGCCGAGAGGGTCGGGGGTCGAGGAATCGTTGTTGCGGTGCCGGTACGCGAAGCGCAGCAACCACTCGCGGCCGAGCTCCTGTTCGTAGCCGGCCCAGTACTGGGTGATGTCGTCCTCGCGGCCGTAGTGTCCGACGTCCGTCACGGTCCCGGTCGTGAAGTCGCGTGTCTCGTTCTCGTACCAGATTGTGATGGTCCGACGGTGGTCGGAGTCGGGGCCCCAAAGCCACCGCAGTTCGAGTCCGTAGAGCGTGCCCTCGAAGGCGACGTCGTCGTCGATGACGGGGCTCGATGGGATGTCCCCGGCGCTCGTCCTCTTCTCGCTGGCGTAATACGGGCGCACGCGGAAGAGGTTGTGCTGCATCGGAAAGATGTCGAAATGCACGGCCCAGATCGTGCTGTTCGAGTCGCGCTCGTTGAAGTGATCGTTATAGTTGCGACGCTCCAGGACGTAGCGCAACGTCGCGTCGAAAGTCCGGGGGGCGATTTCCTGCGCCAACTCGAGATAGCCCTGGTTCAAATCGTAATCGAGGGAGTTCCGGATGGTTGTTCCGGCGGCAACGGACTCGTCGTCGTCGATCAGCTCGCGAAGGTAGTACGACGGCGTCCGGTCGAACCCTGCAGACAGGACCGTGCCGTGGGCGCGACTGCGGTTCAACTCCTGGCGCAGCCAGACCCCGTAGCTCTGGTAGCTCTTGACCGAGTCGTTGAAGTACTCATACGCGCGCAGAGCCGCCCCGAAGCTGGTTTCTCGCCCCTGCCTCGGCGATCGGTTGAATGTGAAACCGAGGTCGGGGGCGAAGATGAAGTCGTCGACCGACTCGATCTTGAACCGATCGGACTGGGCATAGGCCGGGTCGTTCTCGAACCGATCGATCTCCCGGTCGGAAAGGCTCAGCACGTTGTCGTCGTGGCGCAGCTCGCCCTCGGCCCGTAGTCTGAAGGTCCAGGGCGTTGCCGTCGGAGCCGCGGCGGCAGGTGTTTCTTCGGCAGTGGTCGCGCCCGCCGCTCCCGACCAGGCGGCCGCCCCGGCCGCCACCACGACAAGAGCACGGATGCAGGTCTTCGGACTGAACGGCATGGTGCGCGACGAACTCATGGGTGTGCATCCTCCTTCTTGGGCTTGCCTGCGCTTTCCGCCTGCAGTTCGATCGCGGCGGCCCGGTTGCGTGCCCTCGCCGCCTCGTCCGGCCGGCCCCGGGCCTCCTGCAGGCGGGCCAGGACGTTCCAGGCACGCGCATGATCCGGGTCGATCTGCACCACACGCGTCAGTTCCCGCAGGGCGTCCTCGGTGCGGCCGAGCTTCTCGAGCTGGAGGGCAAGATTGTAGCGAATGCCGGCATCCTCCGGCCGCCGGGCGAGCGCCTCGGCGAACATCCGACGGGCGTCCTCGATCCGTCCGGCACGCGCGTAGAGTACCCCGAGGTTCTGCGCGGCGCTCGTCGCCTCCGGGTCCGCCTCGAGCGACTTCTCGTAAGCCTCACGCGCCTCATCACTGCGGCCGGCGCGCCCCAGGACCACTCCCAGGTTGTACCAGGCGAGGGCGTTGCGTGGATCAATCGTCAGCACCTTGCGGTACAGCCCGATCGCCTCGTCGCTCCGGCCGGCCGCCGATTGCAGGATGGCGGCATTCATCATCGCCTTCGTGTATCCGGGCCGCTGTCGCATCGCCTCGGCATAAGCCGCCAACGCCTCCGCGCCGCGCCCCGCTTCGGCGAGGAGTTGTCCGCGCAGGAACCAGGCACGCGCGTTCGACGGGTCGGCCGAGACCGCCCGGCCGGCCGCCTCGAGGGCCTCGGTCGGCCGGCGGAGGCCGGCCAGGAGCATTGCGAGGTTGATCCAGGCGGAAACGTATTCCGGATTCTGCTCGAGAGCGGTCCGGTAGGCTTTTTCCGCCTCGGGATCCCTGTCGAGGTCATGCAGGAGCAATCCGAGGTTCAAGAACGCCTCCGGGTACCGGCCGGAGGAAAGGCGGATCGCCTCCCGGTAGGCGGCCTCGGCGGCCGGGGCATCGTTCATCGCCTTGCGGGCCCGCGCCAGCCCGAACGCCGCCCGCGGATCCTGGGTCTCCCGCACCAGGATCTCGTACTGACCGGCGGCCTCGGAGGGGCGGCCGTCGTCCAGGAGGAGCGTCGCGAGCGAGAAACGTGCCCGTGACGATCCCGCCTGGAGATGGAGTGCGGCGCGGTAGGCCTTCTCGGCCGCCCCGCGGTCGCCGGCCTGGGCCTCGATCATCCCCAGGACGATCAGGCCGGCCGGATCGGCGGGTGCCAGGCGGGTCATCTCCGCGGCGATCTTGCGGGCGCGTCCCCGCCTCTCAGGGATGTCGGCCTCGAGGCGCGCCAGCGCCGTGCGCGGCGCCAGGTCGGAGGGGGCCAGCCGGATCGCCTCCTCGAGAAGCGCCCTGGCTTCGTCAGGCTTGCCGGATCGGACGAGGAGCCTGGCGAGGTTCGTGAGGGGACGCGGTCGGCCCGGGCCGGATGCCAGGCTGACGGCACGCCGGAGCGCCTCGATCGCTTCTTCGCGTCGACCGCGCGCGGAGAGGATCAGGGCGAGGTTGTTCCACGCCTCATCGAGCCCGGGGTTGATGACGATCGCCTGCCGGTAGGCGGTTTCCGCCGCCTCGGGGTCGCCGCAGCGGGCGGCGGCGAGACCAAGATGATAGAAGAGCGTGTCCGAGGAGGCCCCCAGGCGTTGCGCCTTTTCGAGGTCGGCAAGGGCTTCGCGCGGCTTCCCCCGACGGAGGAGCAGCACGCCGCCTTCGACGAGCCGTGCGGCCTCGCCGCCGCCCCCGACGGCCATCGGTGTGTCGGGTTGGCGCAGCGCGCCGAAGACGCTGGCTTCCTCCTCCTCGGTCTCGGCGTGCCCCGGTCCCGGTGGTTCGGCGGGCACCACGACGACCTCGGCCCGCGCTTCTCGCTTGATCACCGACCAGTGGAGGTACTCGACGAAGCCGAACAGGCCGACGAGAATGACCAGGACCGGCACGGGGTTTTCGCGAAGGGTGATTGCCTTCATCGGACCAGACCCTGGAAGCGCCTGGTGATCCGTTCCAGCGGTCGCCGGAGTCCGCGCCCATTGACGTTCTGGATCTCGAGGCCCGGCCGCACGTTGACCTCCATGATGAGTGGACCGACATCGGCCGCCAGCACGACGTCGGCGCCGAGGTACGGGAGCGGCAAGGCCAGGGCGGCACGTCGCGCGACGTCCAGAACCTGGTCCCAGAGCGGGACCGTGAACCCGACCAGGGGCGCACCGTTGTCCGGATGCCGATCGATCGGCATCCGGCTCAGGACGGCCCGGAATGCCGCCCCGTCCGACATGCGGATCGCCACGCCCAGGGCTCCCTGGTGGAGGTTGGCGCGCCCGCCCGAGGCGGCGGTCGGGATTCGCATCATCGACATGACCGGAATGCCGTGCAGCAGAATGACGCGGATGTCGGGCAGACCCATGGCCGCCAGATCCCCAAGCGCAGTGTGCGCGCGGATGCGCTTCTCCACCAGAACGCGGTCGGCCTGACCAACGCTGTGGACGCCGAACAGGATGTCACCCATGGCCCGGCGAAGGTCCTCCCATGGGAGAGTCGCCCCACCGGCCCGCCGGAAATGCGCTCCGTCGTGGCCGGCGACGATGACGATTCCCCGGCCCTGGCGTCCGGAGGCCGGCTTGATGACGAATGCCCCCGCTTCGCGCAAAACGGCATGCGCCGCGGAGACCTCGAGGAGGTTGGAAAAGACCGCCAGCGTTTCGGGGACCGGGACCCCGGCGGCCTGGAGCGCCTTCTTGGTGCGCACCTTGTCGTCGGCCAGCGGGAAGTGCCGGCGCGGATTGAGACGGTGGACGTACTGAAGATTGCGGGCATTGATCCCCAGGATCCGTCGGGCCCGCATCCATGGCACCGGCTGATGGCGGCTAGGCATGACTCCCCCGACCGAGCAGCCCGGCGAAACGCCGGTACTCGACGAGACGAAGCCCCATCCACCTCCCCAGCCACAGATCGACGGCGATGACGGCGAGGAGAAGCTCCGGGAAGGCGAGGAACACCGACTGCAGGGCCGGGGATTCCATCACCATGTAGCAGGCGGCCACGGCGACGACGGTCTGCAACGAGACAACGGTCGCCTCCCGCCAGCCTTCCTCCTCGACGATGATGGCGAAGCGCTCGGCCGTCAAGGTGGTGACCGCGATGGGGAACAGGCTGATGAACGCCAGGGTCCCGATCTCGTAGGCCACCGCCGTGGCGCTGACGATGATCATCGCCAGGATGACCAGGGTGAGCATGACGGCGAGCTTTGGGGTATGCAGCAGATTCATCCGGTCCAGGAAGAAACGCGCCAGTCCGACAAGGACCAGCAGCAGTCCGAAACCCAGGAGACCCCACCACAGTCCGGTCTCCCGGCAGGCGACCGCGATGAGGGCGGGGAGAAAGGTCCCGAAGACCCGCAGCCCGACGACGTTGCGCAGGGCCACCGTCACCATGGCGCCCAGCGGCAGCATGATCAGAATTCGGAGCAGATCGAGCGGAATGCCGATCCGGCCGAACAGGGCCCAGAGGCGGGCGGAGGCCCAGGGCGGGGCATCGTCGTCCCCCATCATCTGCCGGCCCATCAACTGCCGCCGGATCGTGAAGGAGTAATCGAAGTTGATGTTGGCGCTGTGCGCGAACAGGGGCTGGTCGCCGGTGTAGAAGCGCAGGTAGCGCGCCGGGATCTCGGCAACGTGGCGGTTGAGGGGGCAGAAGGGGACCCAGATCCCGTTGACCCAGACTTCGACCCACTGGTGTGAGGTGCGCTTCGTTCCCGGCTCGAGGATCAGTCCTCCGGCGAGGCGGGCCGGCAACCCGGCGCGCCGGGCCAGCGCCACGAACAGCCGGCTCTTGCCGTTGCACGATCCTTCGAGGAGCCGCAACGCCGTCAGGGCGTCGGTGGTGCCCTTGAACGGAACGCTCGCGAGCTTGTCGTGGGTGAAATCGGCGATGGCCCGAAGCGTGCCGTCCACGGTGCGGGGCGGCGGAGCGATCCGATCCAGAAGTTCGCCGATCTCCGGGGCGTCCGACTGGATCGTGCTGCTGGGCTTCAGAGAATCCTGGATGGCCGGTGGGATTGTGTCCGTGGCCGGGATCGCCAGGCCAGGCGGCAGGGCGTAGCGGACGGCGCGTCCGGCGGCCTGATAGGACACCGTGATCGTACGCGGTCCCTGGACCGCGGCGGCGCTCCAGGTGATCCGGCGGTTGTCACCGGCAAATTCCTCGCTGCCGCGCAGGTCGGCCGAGGAGAACTCCTCCTGTCGGATGGTCTGTCGGACGTCGCTTCGGGGAAGAAAGGTCCGCACCCGGATCGGGTCGTCGTGCCCTTCCAGCCGGATGACGGTCCTGACCTCGTAGGCCACAACCGGGACGATCGATTCGAGGCCGTATCCGGCGAAGGCCACCTTGTAGATCACCAGCCCGGCGGCGGTCAGAGAGAGGGCGAGGGCGATCCAGCCCGCCTTCAACATGGCCGCGAGGGAGGCGCGGAGTCGAGACCGTTCGGGGTCGGCATGGATGCCATCCTAACGCAGCACGCGTCCACTTGACGGAGCTAGTCATGGCTCAGGTGGCGTCGGCTCGCACAAGCCGGGTTTGACCCCGAAGACGGTCGTGATGGTCTTCGTGGCGGCATCGACCTTCCGAATGCATCGGCCATACAGATCGATGAAGTAGAGATTGCCGGCGGGATCGACGACCAGGGCCATAGGCTCTTCCATTTCCGCGCTTGTGGCGGGACCTCCGTTTCCACGCAAGCCGTGAGCACCTGTGCCAGCGACTGTACTGATGATTCCTGTGCCAGCGTCTATTCGTCGTATGCGGCGATCTAGCCCGTCAAGGATGAAGAGAGATCCCTCTCCACCCACCGCAACACCCCTCGGCCCGTAAAGCTTTGCATTTACCGCGGGCCCCCCATCTCCACCGAAGCCGGGCGAGCCCGTCCCCGCGACGCTAGAGATGATCCCGGTTCGTGCGTCGACCTTCCGGATACGGTCGTCCTCGGCTTGCACGATGAAGATGTTGCCGCGCCGGTCCACCGCCAGTGCACTGGGGTTCAGTACATTCGCGCTGATCGCGGGACCACCGTCTCCTTCATGGCGATTCCCACCTCGTCCAGCGACTGCCTGAATGAAACCCGATGCCTTGTCAAGCCTGCGAACGCGAAAGTGGCCGCTGTCGGAGATGAGAAGATTCCCTTCGGGGTCAGTGGCCAATCCCGTGGGCAGCGCCAAGCTCGCAGTAATGGCAGGGTGGTTGTCTTTCCATGGGTTCGCCGTCCCACCGCCAGAGATCGTACTGATGATCCCCGTGTGGCGCATCGACTTGCCTGATGCGATTGTTGTAGGTGTCCGCAACTATAACGTTACCAGCTGCATCCACTGTCACACCCTGAGGATTGTTTAGGCTTGCATCGGTCGCAAGCCCTCCATCGCCGCTGAAGCCCTTCTTACCACTGCCTGCGATCAAGGAGATTTCGCCCGATTTCTTCATCCTGAAGACCTGGTGTTGGCGTGAGACGGCGATGAGCAGGTCGCCCGCCTGATCCACGGCGAGCGCGTCGGGGTATTCGAATGGGATCGACGTTGCGGGCAGACGATCGGCCGGCTTACCCGGTCGAACATCTGCGATCCCTGGTGGCTGCTCGCTTGACCAGAAACCGAACATGATCATCAGTAGTGCAGAGGCCTGCAGCATCATCGTCACTCGTTTAGGATGGAGCCTATCCTACGCCGCAACTTGACCCATCGGCGTGAGATATCATCCAGCAGGTCCCGTACGGCAATTATTGGACATAATCAAAGAATCGCCATAATATAACTAGCGCCCTCAGGGCAAGCCGCTGGAGCGATGCAATGAGTCGACCCCGAGACGCTGCTCGACCCAGGCGCGCTGTCTACACCTCCCCTGGGACAGAACTCGTTAGAAAGCTGGCCGAGAGGGGAGAACGCATCTTCACCGTCAAGGAAGCGGGTCAGATCGCTTCCAAGGTGGGTCTCTCGGCGGGCTACCTTCATGAGGGGCTGCACCACCTGGCGCGATCGGGTTGGATAGTCAGACTGCGCAAGGGCCTCTACGCTCTCGCCGGCCCTATCCCAGGGGCATCGCCCGCTCACGAGTTCGAGATCGCGATGGCCCTTGTCAAGCCCGCGGCCATCAGCCACTGGTCCGCGCTCAGTCATCACGGGTTGACCGAGCAGGTCCCTCGGAAGGTGTTCGTGCTCACGACGGCCCGGTCGGTGCCACGGACACGTGGTGCAAGACATGATCGGTCTCACAGCGGGTATCTGATTGCTGGGACGCGTTACGAGTTCATCCAGACAAAGCCCGACCGCTTCTTCGGAATCGACGAGCTGTGGGTTGGCGAAGCGCGCATCAAGATGACAGATCCCGAGCGAACCCTCCTCGATGGTCTGACCGCTCCTCAACACTGCGGCGGCCTGCCGGAAGTCCTGCACGCCTTCTCGGTTCGCGGCCCCAAGCTAGAGTTGAAGCGCATCATCGGCTACGCCCTCAAGCTCGATGCTGCGACCGCGAAGAGGCTCGGATGGGTCCTGGAACACCAGGTGCGGATCGATGCAGCCCAGCTTGAACCTCTTCAAGCAGTACCCATCAAGGGCTATCGGACCTTGGATCCGACCGGTCCGCGCCACGGCGCGTGCGATCGGAGCTGGATGATCCAAGTGAACGCGCCGGGAGCATTCAAGCGATGAAGCCGCTGCGTCTGCGTCTGGAGGAGGCGCGTAAGCGGCTGCGACTTCCTTGGGAAGTCCTCGAGAGGGATTACCTGCTTTCCTGGATCCTTGCAGGCATCACACAAGTCGAAATCTTGCGGAACTCACTGGTTTTCAAAGGCGGTACTGCGCTCAAGAAGTGCTACTTCGGCGACTATCGATTCTCGGAGGATCTGGATTTCACGGGTGTGAAGTCCACCCCGACCGGCACGGCGATGGAATCAGCAGTGAGAGAAGCGTGCGAGAGTGCCGTAAAGCTTCTCGATCCCTATGCGCCCGTGGAGATCATCTCTGAACGACACACGGAGCGAGATCCCCATCCCGGATCTCAGGAAGCCTTCGACATCCGCGCGCGCTTTCCTTGGCACCGGGAGCCCCATACCCGCGTCATGATCGAAGTCGCCTTGGATGAGAAGTTACTAAGACCCCCATTGCGGCGGCCAATCCTTCACGACTATGGAGAGCCAGTCAACTCGGAGATCACCACCTATTCGCTGGAGGAGATAGTGGCGGAGAAACTCCGGGCTATTCTTCAGCACGCCAGAGCGCTCGAGAACCGGGGCTGGGTACGATCAAGAGCACGAGACTACTACGACTTATGGCGAATCCTTGGGGCGTCGCCGACTCGCTTGGATGTATCGAACTTCGAGGCGCTCCTGCGAGAAAAATGCGCCACCCGAAATGTCTCTTTCTCTGGGCCGGATTCCTTCTTCCCCGAAGCGATGCTGGCCCACGTCGAGAAGACCTGGGCGCAGTGGCTTGGGCCCCTCGTACCGGACCTACCTTCGTACGAACGCGTGATCGCCGATCTGCGTCCGCTGATCGAGAGGCTGCTTTCGAACAAGGAGTAGCGCATCACGGTAGTCCGGGATCGCTTGAATAGCACCAGTAGGCGTCGACAAGAAAAAATCCAACGTTCGACTGCCGGTTAACAGCAGTTCGAACGTTGGATCAGATGATGCCTGGCTCCCCAAGCGACAATCTCCTCGAACTCTGTGTTGGTTCGCAGCAGGGGTGCACGTGGGAGGGGACAAGCTGCAGGTCTCGGGAGCGGCGACCCGGCAGCGAGCAAATGATGACCGATTGTGGAACAATACCTCCCCGCGATGTCTCAGCACGGAATAGCTTTCCAACACTGGGTCGGCCGGCTTGCACGGCTGTTCGGATCTGCCCATCACAGCGAGATCGTGCTGGCAGACGGTGTTCTGCGTCTCGGTTTCCGTGATGGCAGTGCGGAGACGCTGCTACCTAGCGATGTGGTTTCGCCGATCCGCCTCCGCAAGGGGCTGTTCTGGTACTCGGTCCGCATGCGGCACCGCGATGGCCGTCGTATTCGCGTGGCGGGCATTCGACGTGCAGAGGCACAAGCGCTCGGCCCGATGCTTGAGGCGTGGGTCGGACCGGCGCTCCAGCGCTACTTCGCCACACTGGAGGGCAAGCTACAGGCAACGGAGACACTGGTGCTGGGGCTGCTGGACGGCTCCCGCTACATCCGGCACAGCGCTTTGACTTCGGCCGCTGAGCGTTTGCGGGAGTCGATGCGGGAGTTCGCCGAACTGCTGGACGTCGCCGACCGACCAGCGGCGCTGGCGGAACGCAACGAGCGGTTGGAGCGACTCCGCGAGTCGTTGAGTGGCCAAGCCACGCAGGCCAACGAGCGATTCGTCAGGGCGGAGCTCGCGCGGCATTCGCGATTGTTCGACACCGTCGAGTCGAAGCCGTTGACCGCCGCCCAGCGACGCGCCTGTGTCGTCGACGACGACAACAACCTCGTGCTGGCGGGGGCCGGTACCGGCAAGACCAGCGTCATGATCGGTAGGGCAGGTTACCTGCTGGCGGCCGGGATCACTCGCCCGGAGTCCCTGCTGATGGTCGCCTATAACCGGGACGCGGCACAGGAGCTCCGAGAGCGGGCCGCCCGTCGACTGGGGGACCTGCCCGACATCCATCGGCTGACGGTCAAAACATTTCATGCGCTCGGCATGGAGCTCATCGCGGAGGCAGAGGGCGTACGCCCGTCGGTGTCGGTCATGGCCGAGGACAGCCATGCGCTCGCTCGATTCGTCACCGGGCAACTTGACGATCTGCTCCGGGACCCGGGCTACGCCGCCAAGTTCATCGAATATGGCTTCGATCGCTACGAGCCGCACCGCTCGATATTCGACTTCGCGAGCCTCGAGGAGTACGAGCGCGAGCTGGCGCGCCTGAACCTGCGTACGCTGCGTGGCGAGCGCGTCAAGAGCTACGAGGAAGTGCGCATCGCGAACTTCCTGACCCGCTGCGGTATCGAGTATCGCTACGAAGAGCCGTTCCCCGTCGCCACGGCCACCCGCGACCGGAGGCAGTACCGCCCAGACTTCACAATAACGCGGGAAGCAACCAAGGCCGGGCCGTTGTTCCTGGAGCATTTCGGAATTGATGAACGGGGCAATCCGCCGCCGTTCTTCGACGCGGCATCGGCCCGGAGTTACAAGGAGCAGATCGTCTGGAAGCGGGAGCTTTACAAGCAAGAGCAGCTGCCGCTGGTCGAGACCTACTCCTATGAGTTTCGACGGGGAGTCGTCTTCGAGCGACTCCGCGAAAAGCTCGCGGCGCACGGGATCAAGAGCAATCCGCACTCGGACGCGGAGTGCCTGGACATGCTGCGGGAGTCGGGCGTCATTACCAGCACGGCGCTGCTCTTCGAGGCACTCGTTCCGCTGGTCCGGGAGCGCGGGTTCAGTAACAGCGCGGTGGAGCAGCTCATCGTCGCAATGCCGGACCACGAGCGAGGCCGGGCGCGACTCCAGTGGGAATTGCTGCAACCGATCGTCGAGCGCTATGAACGCCACTTGGCTCAGTGCGAGGAGATCGATTTCGCCGACATGGTGCGGCGCGCGACAGACTACGTTGCCTCCGGGAAGGTGCCGTCGCCGTTTACGCACCTGCTGGTAGACGAGTTCCAGGACATCAGCGCGCCCAGGGCGGAGCTCATTCTGGCGCTTGCGCGATCACGTCCGGGTTCGAGCGTGTTCTGTGTCGGCGACGATTGGCAGTCCATCTACCGGTTCGCCGGGAGCGATATTCGCTACATCAGCCAGTTCGAGACTCGAGTGGGTCCAGGAACCACCACCGCGCTGGATCGGACGTTCCGGTTCAACAATCAGATTGGCGAGGTCGCGTCGGAATTCGTGACCCGCAATCCGGCGCAGATGAAGAAGCGCATCGAGAGCCAGACGACTGCGACGCGCCCGGCCGTATCGCTGGTGCCCACGGCGAAGCCGGACCTTGGGCTCAATGCGGTGCTGATGCGCATCAACGCGTCGGCGAAGAGCAGCGGTGCCCGATACTCGGTGTACGTCCTCGCCCGTTACTGGCATGAGCTCGAGCCGCTACGGTATCCGGCCAAAGGAAGCTGGCAACAGCGGTTCCCGAACCTGGCAGCCGTCAAGTTCAGCTCGGTGCACGGCGCCAAGGGACTGGAAGCAGATTTCGTGGTGATCGTCGGGCTCGCGGCAGGCCGTGACGGCTTCCCGGCGGACAAGCCCGCCGATTCCACACATGAGGTGTTCCTGCCCCCGAAGGAGGCGTATCCGTTTGCGGAAGAGCGCCGTCTCTTCTACGTGGCTTTGACGAGGGCCCGGCATCGCGTCTATCTGCTTTTCGACGCTGTGTCACACTCACCCTTCATCCGGGAACTGAGGCTAGGTGGTTACCCGATCGAAGAGCACGAACTGACCGAGGAGTTCGTCCAGGTGTCGCTGCCGGTCGTGCCGTGCCCGCGGTGTGCCACCGGCGAGATACGTCCCAAGGCCGGCCGGGCTGGCCAGTTCTTCGCCTGTCATCGATTCCCGGCCTGCCGGTACACTGAGCGCGGCTGCAGTTCCTGCGGTGGGCAGTTGCTCAGGGTTACTGGCTACTGTTTGTGCAGCAACCTAGGCTGCGATGGTGTGCATCTCGCCTGCCCGAAGTGCGGGGCGCCCATGGCGCGCCGCAGCAGCAGGAACGGTGTCTTCTTCGGCTGCTCGAAGTACGTGGCGCTCGACTTGCTGCAACAGTGCTCGGCGACGCAACCATGGAGGCCATTGCCGAGCGCGGCGGAGTTGCGGGACGAAGCGCGATGAACGTCACCAAACCACGGGATCTCGAGTCGGCAGAGTGGGTGGATTGATGCGCGTACAGCGAGACGGCCGGAGGTCGGGCGGGCACCCCAGCGTCAATAGAGGTCTAGACCCCTATCCATGCTGCGTGTTTCCGCGCACGTGGCTGGCGAGCGGAGTGGGCTGTTAGCCTGAGAGCAGGAGACTCAGACGCCTTCCTGGTCGAGGATCTCTTGCGCCACCTTCTCGTCCAGACCGCCAACCAGGACAATCGCCCGCCGCAGGTTCATCGCCATCCACAACTCTTCTGGTCCGCGGCAGCGCTTCAACGCCTCGTTCAGCGCAGAGACTATGGCGTCGATGGCCGGCTCTGGATGCTCGGTGGCCTCGGCCAGTGGGATCTTGTGGTCGTCGCGGATGTCGAGCCCGAGCTGCTGTAACTCCGGGCGTGTGAGAGTGATCGGCTTCGGCCCCGGGTCAATTGTTAGCGACTGGACATCGGCGCGGAAGGTATAGCCGTCTCGGGCGTAGTGGAGTGGCATTGGCTGCTCCGCTGGCGGGTATTGGGCTAAATTTGTGTTGCCGTTAGGCGATGGAGCTAGGCGGCTTCACGACGGAGAGGCTCTTCCGTGGAGGGAAGAAGCGTGGAATCGGAATCTTGAACTGCCTCTCCAATTTGGAGAGGATGCTTCGGCTAACCGTTGATAGCAGGCGCTCCACAAGCAACTCATCGCCGCGATGGAGTCGGTAATAGTTTTCGTCCGGCATTGGCTCGGCCTCGACGCCAGCCTCTTTCAAGACCCTCAGCACATCGGCGCGTAATGCTGGCTCCGACACAATTAGGCCGCCCTCAGAACGTAACTTGTCATGCCTGGAAACGGGAGCTGCTCGAACTCTCTGAACTTTTGGATTTGCGAATGGGTAAACCCTCGCGCCTTGGCGTTCTCCATGAACTCTTTCCAGATGGGCGCTGGGGCAATCTTCAAAAGCCGATCTACGTTCCCGAAAATACGGCAATGCTCACGGATTGTAAGTCTTAGCCCAGCTGCGAATGCGCTCTGAACGTCTTTTAGGGAGGTCCCCTCCGTGGTGTAGTCAATCTCAAGACCCTGGGCAATCCATCGGCTACCCTCCTGCATAATCACTACTCGAAGGTTGCCGATCCCGACGACGTTCCTTCCATCGTCTGTCTTGACATGAACTGCACGAGCTTTGCCATAGGAGGCATACGAAATTCTGGTGCGGGCGTGCCGAGACCCCTTTGAACGCATAACCTGCCCCCTCCCACCTAATTTGGACATGCTGCCTGGAGAGGATACTGCCGACTCCAATAACCGTCAAGGCGACCCCGATACGATTGGGCCCCGAGACCAGAGAGACCCGCCACGGCCCATCCCTGAGCCTCCAGAAGAGTCAGAGGGATGGGCCTTCCAGTTTCACGCCCCCCGCATCCTAGAAGCGACCGCCGAAAATTCAGCAACACCCTCCTAGCCACTACCCGCTGGCGGTCGTCGTTGACAAGGCTTGGCGACTGGGTGTAAGAATCCGAGCAAGGAAGTCCTCTACAGCTTGACAGACCACCAAGACTCGCGCATTGGGCGCGCAGAGGTTCACGATGCTCCTCGCGAAGCGGCTTGTACTTCTCCTGACATTGACCACTCTCGGCCTTATTCCCGTTTGGCCTCAGACCCTTCAGTTGCACTTTATGGATGTGGGCCAGGGCGACGGTGCGGTCCTCATCTCGCCAGGTGGTGAGGTCGTCCTGTTCGACGACGGGGTGGAACACAAGTGTGGGAAGCCACTGAACTATCTGCAGCACCTTGGGCTTGACCACGTGGACTACCACATCACCAGCCACTACCACAACGACCACATCGGCTGTATCAAAGAGGTGCTCGCCGAGTACCCGCTCACCAAGGCAGCCTATGACCGCGGGGGCAGCTACCACACGGATCTATTCGACGACTACGTAACGGCGGTGGGTAGCCTGCGCCAGACGGCTACAGCGGGGCAGAAGATCAAGCTGGACGCCACAGCACAGCACCCCGTGACCATCGAAATCGTCGCCCTCAACGGCAATGGCGTTGTCACCTCGAACGAGAACGACCTGAGCTTGGTGGCAGTCATCCACTACCGCAACTTCGATGCGGTCATGGGCGGTGACCTGAGCGGCTTCAAGGCCTTGGATTACAAGGATATCGAGACATCCGTGGCGCCCAAGGTGGGGCATGTCGAGGTCTACAAGGTCAATCACCACTGCAGCGCCTACAGCACGAACGCAGACTGGCTGGGTGCCATCCAGCCGATCATCGGCATTGTGTCAGTCGGCAAGAAAAACACTCACGAGCATCCGACCCAGGAGTGCCTAGAGCGGCTGCACCAGGCGGGCGTCAAGACCTACTGGACGGAGGTTGGAGGCGGGGCGCAGCCGGAGCCCGACAGCGACTTCGTGAGCGGCAACGTGGTGGTGACGACAGACGGCGTGGCTGCATTCACAGTGGACACCGACGATGCCGGTTCGCACACCTACCCCATATGGGGATCGTCCACACCTGCGCCCACGGACACCTTCCTATACGCCTGGAGCGTGGACAGCACACGCTACCACTATGCCCAGTGCCGCTACGTGAGGCAGATCAGCCCGGCGAATCTTCAACAGGGGAGCACGCCGGCTCAGGGGAAAGCGCTCCACAGTGGGTGTCCGCAGTAGCGCCGGGCTCGCGTGGAATTGAGTGCGTGTGGCCCAGGAGGTGTCGGTCGAGAGACATTTGGCCTCGTCCAAGATCTCGATTTCTACTGGAAGGTCCGGGGCGTTTGTCGTCAACCCTTATCGGCGCGAACGGCTCAGCCGGGAACTCCGTGACAGGTCCCGCATCTCCAAGAACCGGTGTCCACCTAGGCCGCGCCGGCGGCTTCCTTGAGCAGCAACCTGAGCTTCGAGGCGTCTCCCCCATCCGCGAGCACGAGCACCTTCTCGCGCCAGCGCTGGTCGGCAAGGTCGAGGCGAATGATCGCGTCGCCCTCCACGACGATGAATTCAATGCGACCGAAGTCGCTTGCGTGTAAGCTAGCATACTTGGCAAGTCCAAACGCCTTGGGTGCCGCATCGGCGAGATCCGTCATATGCGGCTCGAGCAAATCCACCACAAGTTTGCCTTTTTCTCGTCGCAGCACCAAGAAGTCGGGATAGGCGGGATGCTCTTCGCCGTCCCGCCAGTAAGGAATCGTGAGTGACCATGGCTTTCGTGGCGGGTTGCGCAGCCAGGCGACCACTTCATCCTTCTTCGCGAGTTCCTCTTCAATGACCTTGGTCTCCCAGCTACTGAACTTGCTCGGATACAGCCCTGCGTCGTCCACATAGAGGTGCGCCTTCCAGCGCTTCTCCGCATTTGTGGCCTGGATGCGCTCGGGGTAGGGTTCGCGCACCGTCAACTCAGAGCGCGAGGCCAGTCCACGAATCTCGAGGTAGTTCATGCGGCTCCCCTCGGGAAGGTCGTTAATCTCCTTCTTCCATTTGCGAAGCCACTCCTGGGTCATGGACCGTGCGGCATCCTCCAGCGCGACGACTACTGCCGGGTCAATCGAAAGAGCGATTAATTCGAGCTTCGCAAGCATGCGCGCCGACTCATCCGCTTTGACCCGACGTCGCCACCAGAGCTTGTGTATTCCTTCTCCGAGGCGCTTCCCCGCCTCTTCGAACTGCTCGTGCACGTCCTCGATGGCGCGGGTGAGCGTGCGCTCCTCAAGCTCGCCTTGTTCGGCATCCCCCAGGCGAATGCGACGGCCGCCCACTTCAACAGATGCGGCGACTTCGATCCCCTTCATGAACGCAGGACTTTCCTTTCGCTTGCCATAGGCCTCTTGTAACACCTCAAGCAGTCGAGCGTGCACGGAGGCGGGAGCGCTTAGGTCGAGTTCATCATTGGCGAGCAAGAACCCGAGCCTGACCAGACGCCTGACCTCGCTCGTTTGCCGGGACTTCGGGACCACGTAGGACGGAAGCGCAGCCAGTGCTTCGAAGTAGTTCTCGCTCCTCGAAGACTTGCCGAGATCGACTACGTCTACGCCGCGTCGTACCTCGACGGGTATCGAGGTGTCGGGATCGCCACCTGTCAGCTTCTCGACGACCTTGTCCAGGTTCGCAGCGTCGTAATGGGGGAGATACAGCGAGACAGTGTTTAGCGCTTCGTCCGCCTCCACCCGTCGCGCTAGCGGCGTACGCACCATACGTCCGACGAGCTGCGCGATCGACGTCGCATCCAAAGCCGTGCGGAAGGACATCATCGACTCGGCTCTCGGGCAGTCCCAGCCAGTATTCAGGCTGGACTTAAAGAAAACCACACGCACGTCGGCGTCATCGACGATCTCTGAGGGGTTGATGTGCCGGATTTCTGTGTCGCCGATCTTTTCCGGTCGGCTCTCTTGAAAGGCGTGCGCAAAGGCACGCGGCGGCAGCAGCTTAGCGGCATCTGAGCCCACCGCTTTACGGATCGTGCGCAAGCATTGGTCGAGATCGGTTTTGGTGAGCAGTTTCGAGGTTCCGTCCTCGACCTGGATAACGAGGATCGGGCGGACCACCGGGTCACCGCTTGCGGCACAGTAGTGCTCCCAGCGTTTCGAGATCTTGTACCAGGCTTCCGCCGCCTGTCCGAGCATCGTGATATCACTCGCGGCCGCCCGGCGCGGATGGTGTAGGTCGATAAACTCTTTCAGCAGCCCCGACGCCCGGACGTCGTCCGCTGGCACCTCAACCGGACGTTGCACCCGCTGCGTGCCCCCAACCACACGCATGAACCGCTCGGGTGTCGCAGAAATGCCGGCGATGATCGGAATCGGGGGCAAGCCATCCGCGACACTGCCCTTGATGAACTTTTGGACGATGGACGTGGCTTCCTCACGCGCGCCGGGCTTCTCCATCGTCCCACGGTGTGCCTCGTCGATGATCAGGAATAGCTCATGGCCGTGGCGAGCAATCGTATTTGCGAGAGTTTGCCAGAGCGTGAAGTTGCGCTCATCGCCCGGAGTCACCAAGGCCGCGTCCCTGCCAAGCTTCTGGATATTCAGGAAGTGCACTTGACATGGCGCGAGCAACTCCTGGTCAAAGGAAGAATCGATGACGAGAAGGTCGGCTGGGCCCAGTAATGAGCTCGAAGTGAGCATCTTCTTCCGGGTCTGCTCGTTGAGCTCGGGTTGGTCGCTCAGCCATAGAAACCTTGCTTCCCGCATGCCCGTATGGCTTTCGTCGCCTTCGATCATCCGCTCGATGATCGCCGTGGCGATCAAAGTCTTGCCGGAACCGGTGGGTGCCGTAAGCCAAGCAGCCTGATGGCTACGAGGAGATTCCTTTACCTCAGCGGACGCTCGCCGCAGTGCACCGACGAGATCGTGGACCGCGCGCTCCTGGAAATCCTTAAGCAGGAGTTTCATGCGAACTCGTCCACGTTCACCCGGAAGTTGCGCAGGTAGTCGCGATAAAGCATCGATGACTTGATGCGTGGGGGAAGGCGTGAGCTCATTTCGGAGTAAGCCGCCTCTGAATCGGTGATCAGCCACGCGTGCGTCACTCTGGGGTGCTCCCTAAGCTCCTTGGCGAAGTTACGGAAGTGGTTCTCATCGAAGAGGACGCCATAGCGGGCTCCCTTGGGTATGCTGAAGGGCGAATCGCGCTTCCTGTCGCGGGGACCGATTGCGCCAGCAGCCAGCCACACCAGCGGAAGCAGCGAGTCGTCATGACGGCCCAATTCCATGTCGTCCGGATCGGCGTAAGCGAGCTCGAAAAACTCAACGTTCTCAGAGAAGCCCGTGATCTCCTTTGGCAGGCTCTTGCCGTCGGCGCGCTCTCCCTTCACGAGCGCTTCGCAGCGCGGCCGGGTGACCTGCTCGAAGACGCCGTGGCGCTCGTACTCGGGGTCGCCGCGGTAATGGCCGTCGTGATACAGCCTACGTGCGGACTGGGCGTCAACCTCGTTGTTCGTCACCAAGATGCACTGACGAGCTCCGCCGTCCTGCGCGTTGAGTAGGCAGGTCGAATGCAGGGTCGTTCCTGATCCGGCGAAGAAGTCCAGCACCACCGCGTTCGGTCGAGCGCCGACGACGGAGGCCAAGCAGTCATGCACCGCCCAGATCGACTTGGGAAACGGGAACTTGCGCCCCTCGAGCAATGTGCGCAGAACCTCGGCACCGTACGCACCCGCATCATGGGTGGTGCGATGCCAGATCGTCTTAATTCGCCTCGCCTTGGGGGCGGTGAAGCGCACATCGACCACGTTGCGCGCTTCGTCGCGAGTGACGATCTCCAGAACGCCTGAGGCGATCTGCTCTTGGGCGGTTCGCGCAAGGTAAGAGATGCCCCAAGTGCGTCGCTTCGGGTCGTACTCGCCCAAGGAAACATACCCCAGGTCGATTAACTTCTTGAGCGTGGTGGCACCGACGCCCCAGTTGCCCAATGTTCCATCGCGGCGCACTGGCCAGGCCGGTGTTAGCTTCTTTATCTTCCGTTCGAAATTCGGCTTTGTCGTGATCGGCAGCACGGGCTCACCGACATCGACGACGGCACCCCGCTTGGGATCGATAAGGACCGGATAGAACATTCTCTTCCGGTCTTCCCGCCGGGAGTTGGTACCGGACCTTAGAAGGCCCTTCCAACGCGGGCGCTGCTCGCTGTCGTCATCGACATCTTCGTCTCCGAGCGGCGTAAGCAGGTCGTCACCGATGCTGCCGACAGCGGCATCTCCCATGAAACAGAAAAGCGCGTACTCCTCGACTCGGGAGAAGCGCTCCTGCGTAACCCCCTTGGGATTTACGACGATGGAGACGAGTTGACGGTAGGCGTCTGGGAAGACTTGCTCGAGTAGCATGCCGAGGTGATGCAGTTCGTGTTCGTCAATCATCACGATCAACACGCCGTCGGGCTTAAGTAGCCGTTTGGCGAGCTTGAGTCGCTTCTGCATCATGCTCAGCCACTTGCTGTGCCGCCATGCATCGTTGGAATCCACGTACCGGTTGTTGTACTTCCAGTCCCGCGCACCTGTGTTGAAGGGCGGGTCGATGTATATGCAGTCCACCTGACGTTCGAGCAAATGCACGAGCAGCTGGAGCGCGTGAAAGTTCTCGCCGTCGATGACCGTGTGATACGAGCGATCCACTCCGCCTTTGTTAATCTGACCCAGCGATCTAAGCAACGGGTAGATCGGCTCGCCGAAACGCTTCACCACGAGCAGCTCCGAGAGCGGTAACCTCTCTCTTTCTCCCGTTCGGGGTTGTTCGCGTTCATCCGATGGCTCGAGTTCCGCGGTTCCACTCTTGATCGTTACGACGCGAAAGAGCGTCCCACCCTCGAGGTCCCGTCGTCGCTGAACGAGTGAGCCCACCCGGATCGGCACATCTGCCAGCGCGGTCGTTTCGGGGATGTGTTCCTCGAACACCAGCCCGAAGCGCTGACGGCGCTTTAGCTGCGCAGCAGCTGCCTCCAGCTCCTTGCGTAGGGCGGCTTCAGGAACCCGTTCGATGAGATCGTCTAGTTTGGCCATACCGCAGCAACCCCTCCTGCGCACGTCGAACGGATCTTTTTCGGAACTTCAGTGCATGACTGGATCGTGTGGGATCGCCTTGACTTTCTGCCCCACCCAAAGCATGAATTGGTGCCGGGAGGAAGACCGTGCCCCACCTCAGTCCGCAGACGCTGACGCAAGCTGAACAGGAGGCGATTCTCCGCGCCACAGCCCGCAATCTCCGTGACCATCTGATCTACTCCCTGGCACTGGGGACCGCGCTACGGCTGGCCGAGATTGTAGGGCTCGACGTCGGCGATGTCTACACGCTCGATGGCAGGCCGAAGAACCGCATCCGCCTGCGGACCGAGATCGCCAAGAACGGCCGCGCCGGCGACGTGTTCCTGCCGGACGCCCTGGTGGTCAAGCTCCGGAAGTTCTGGCGGCACAAGGCCACAAGGCGCGAGGGGCTGAGATCTACGGATCCGCTCTTCTGCAACCAGAGTCGCCGCCGCATCTCACCCCGCCGCGTCCAGTGCGCCTTCCGGACCTGGCAGATGAAGGCTGGGTTCGATCGCCTATACCCGTTCCATGCGCTCCGGCACACGGCGGTCACGAACGTCTACCGGGCCTCGAGGGACCTGTTCCTGGCGCAGAGGTTCGCACGCCATGCCAGTCCCCTAACGACGACCGTGTATACCCACCCCAGCGACCAGGAGCTCTGGGTCAGCATTCGGCGCCTGACCTGCTGAACAGCGACACTGCACGCGCTACTGCACTTGCCCGTAGTGATCTCCAGATTAAGCCACTGTCGGAGTTCTCGGCTCGGTCCTCCATTCACGAAGCAACGCACTAATGTCTGGATATGTGGCGGCGGCCGTCGTTCGACAGACGGCTTCAATTCTTCTCGTTGCCTCCGCATCAGGGTTGATGATCATGAGTTCTCTTCTTTGCCTTGCGGCCGTTCGCATATATTGGGTACTAGCAAGGAGCCAACGAAGTCGATAGTCAGAGGAGGGAAGCGAAACACCGAGGACAATTAGCTCCTCCGCCTCCGATAGCCTCTTGTGTGCCAGGTGCCACATGAGCTCTAGGCGCGGATTGTCCACGAACTGTTTGGAGAGTGTGGGTGCAACAATCACTCGTCCCAGTTGTGCGCCGCAACTTCCGCACAAGCTGCCTGCCCTCGGACGCCATCCGTGTGGCTGATTGTATCTCTCAATAATCTCTTGGTGATTGATGCACTCATGACGGGGGCAGCAGAACCAGCTTACCGACCCGTGCAACTTCAGAAAGAGCCCTGACTCACGCTGCATGGAAGTCACAGTCGCCGGAGCACCTCTCAACAGTTGATAGCTCAGGCCAAGCCGGCTGGTTGGGACTGCCAGGCCACGGACATCGATCCCGTCCACTTCCATGAGCGAACAATCGGCAATTCTGTCGTAATTGATTGTAAGGATCGTAGCCGCCGACCCTAGCCGCCTAAACAACTCAACATGAAGCTTGGATGGCTTCTCGTCGTGGGAAAGACGGAACGCTAAGTAATTGCCAAGCTGTCGTCGTGCGCTCTCAGCCACTCTCGCGAATTCTGCCACACGCGTCCGATTCCATCTTTCCAAGAACGTTGAGACAGTCAGGTCGAGATGGGTCAAGAAATCCTCGAGATCGATCTCGCCGCTTCGTCCCGCGAATAGCTCGAGCGCCTTCCTCAGGCTCCTGTACGCATCGTCTTTGAGAACCGACCAATCAAGGACCGTCGCCATATGCGGAAGGCTGAACTCGCTGCCAAACGATGCACCCGCTCCAAGCAGGATGACTGTCCTATGGTTACTCATGACAAGCGTTAGCTGCCTCCTGGCCAGGGTAGCTCACTACACCTTGGCGAGTTCTCTAGCTCTCGCAATCGCAGCCCGCGTCCCCTTGCCGCAGTAGCCCATGTAGCGGCCTTGGAGGACAATGGCGCCGGGGGCTATGGAGGAGGGGCGGCGAGCGCGGCCGGTGGCCCCGGGATTCGCTCGAGCGGCAATCACATGTCCGCTGAGGCGAGCTAGTGAACGCTGCGCCAGACGCAAGGCAATCCACAATCGACTGATCTCCCCCTCAACTCTCTATGTCTCAACTGAACCGTCCTCCTTTCGCACCTCGTGCCTAGATTGTGCCTTACGGTCCACCTCGGGCGTAGATGACTGCTCCTCAATTACCCCGAGCTCACCACGCAAGAGCACCCGTAGCTCTTCGATCTGATCACTGACATCTTGACAATGCTGAGTGACGCCTTGCAGGGGGAACCCCTCTGGCAATTTCGCGTCTGCGATGACTTCACGCATCGACGTGAACGAGCGAGAAGCCTTGTCATAAACCGAATCTGGCAAGTACAGCGAGTTTGTGAGGAAGTAGTTCCACGCTTCTGCATAGAGAGTCTCGGCAGTAGATACCTCTACGCGTCTCCTCACCCGAGATAGTTCCTCTATTGCTCCATCTCGGTCCTCTGACCACCTGGCTAGGATTCCTTCTTTGACGGCAGAGGTGACCGGCAGGGCATCCACCACACCCCGTATGTCCTCCTGGTTGTGATCTTTGAAGCTGGGCACTTCCCTGAAGCCAAAAAGGTGACTCCCAACGCCGCCAGCTACATGGACGAGGCGAAATAGCTCGCGGAAGACCTCGTGCTTCCTTTCGATGACAAGAGCCGCGTTGTGAAATCGACGCTGGTATTCAGTTCTGATTCGATCTGCGTCTGTGGCGAGTTGATGGCGATAGTATTCAAGAGCCTTGTCGTACCGGTGGTCGATCCGCTTGTCTACCCAGCGTTCTACTGCGCGCCGCAAGGGCGATCCTGGAAGGAAGTAGATGCTAGTCAGGAGAGCTACGGCGAGGGCAGCGAACCCACCAAGGGTCCGGACAAGGTCTAGGAGGGTGCCCACGGATGCTCAGCTCGCCGCAAGAACGCGCGCCCTAACGATCGCCACTCTGACCCCCTTCTTCTCCCGAATTCTCCTAACCTGGGCCTTCTGCCTCGGCTTCAGCTGCCGCATGTAGCCCATGTAGCGGCCCTGGAGGACCATGGAGGTGCGGGCCTTGGCGGACAGGCGGGGACGGGAGCGGCCGTTCTCTTCGGGAGCGGTGTTCATCGAGGCCGCGGAGAGCATCGGGGCGAGGCGGCGGAAGGAGCGTTCCAGCGTCTTAAGTGAGTGGCGAAGGCTTAGAATCTCTCTTGAGATCCGATGACTGTTGGTCAAGGTTCCTCCCCTTGCAAGTATTGCCTGACACTTTGTCCATTTTGGTGCCCGACCTCACATTCAGATGTCGCACAGTCGGGGGCCATTTGCCTAACCGTGGGTTCACATAAATATCCGATTGCGACGTCAAGCTACCCCCCTTGCAAGTCTTGACCGCAAATCGTCGTGCTTGGCTTCGAGGTGGTCATAGAATGGGGTCAACAAGTGTTCGCCATGGCTCAGACCTGTTAACACCTCACGCGGCAGAGCATCGGCAATGAACCGGTCCCAAAGCTCTACAAACTCGATAAGCGTTTGGAAATAAGCCCGTGTGTCGGATTCGGCAAGCCAATAATTGTCTCGAAACACCTTGACCATGCTTCGATAGGCTGGCATTAGCTCGTTGGTCAACTGCTGATTGTCGTAATCTATGATCTTCGTGAAATCAGGGCCGCGTTCGCGGGTAAGACGCTGCAGCGCCTCTGGAGTGCCCTCGCGCCGAGCCGCCGCGGACAGTTCATTCCACGCCGCGCGCGCACCCTCACGCACCTTTTCGCGAAGTTCGCTACGCATTCGGACTTCCCTCCGCAGCCCGAGCATGGGTGAGTAGAAGTCGCGCAGCTGCCGAGCCACGAAATCGTAACGGCGCTGTATTCTCTCACGGCGTCCATTGAGCCAGGCTCCAAGAAATACACCCACCAAGCCGGCAGCCGCAATGGTCGCGGTCGAGATTAGGGAACTGATGAGCTTACTCGGTTGGTTGACGCTCACGCCCATCCTGACACCTCAAGACACTCTTGCCCGCTTTAGAGTTCAATATTGCCTCCGATGTGCGTGTGTCCAACGCGATGATACCGGGGCCTCATCGCTCAATGTCGATGTTCAGCATCGGCCTCATGAGGCCAATCGCCAGATCCTCAAGATAGAACCGGTTCGCTGCGTGGTTGTCGCCGTCTAGGACGACGAAGGAGAGGCCTAGATTATCGAGGACCAAGTCTCGTGTATCCGGCTGGAGGGGGAACAGGTGCTCTACCCCTGCCCTGGCCTGACAGCTCGTTGTCGGGCGTCCCTGCTTTCGATGACCTTGGAAGGTGGTGGTAATCCGCGGACGATCGAGAAGGAGATGTTGTTTGACCCGGTTCAAGAGGCTGTCCGCCGTCTTACCCACGTATAGAGGGATGGGAAGGTCAGCGGAAAGGCCGAGCCACTCGTCATCGAACCGCAGCGTGACGGTTCTACCTCCTGGTCCAACGAGCTCGATCTTCCGATTGCAGGCTTCGTCACGAAGTAGCCCAAGTGGGCCGGTCCACCAACAGCAATAGACACCGCCAGCGGCCGGCAGTCCATCGGTTCGAAGGCGATAGTCCTGAGATCGGACAAGGTTTCGGACCCTATGGACCTTGATTCGGCATAGCTCCTCAAACCATCGCCCGAGCGTCCCTGCGTGAACAACCGCTTCCACGAGTGAATCTCTTTTCGTCGCCATTGGTGGCCGCGCGCAGCACTCAGTCCATTGTGAATCAGCCGATCGTCAACGGAGGTATCGCCTCCAGGGGCAATGAACCGTAACGCTCAGCGATTGGAACGGGCCAGTTCGGGCAACCATCGACTCTCTGGGTCATGCTTGACGATTCCCTTCCGCCGAACGTATCAGTGCCTCCTCGGTGGCCAATTGGCGAAGCTTAGTAAGCTGGCTAATTCCTAGCAGATCTCGCAGGTGGTCGAAGATTCGCGACGACGCGGTTTGCGCTTGTTCTTCGGTAAGTGGTTTGTCCAGACCAAGGACGATGCCGAATGAGTCATACATCTCCTTGACGAGTCGGTTGCGTGCTTGTTCCTGCGTGACCGAGGGAATGTAGCCATCGAGCGCTCCGATTCGCCTGAGGGCGTTCTCAAAAGGCAAGAGCTTACGTTCGACATCGTCCGAGAGCCATGCCGCGTGCTTAAATCTGATACCCGCAAGATCGCTCGATAGCGCGAGCGCGTCCTTCGACGGGCCCGTTGAAACCAGATTGAGAATGCCTTCGGTTGTCCTGGACAGGTATGCTTCGCAGAACGCAACGTGCCTATCGTATACAACGCCAGCCATATGTGACGCGACACCCACGACGAAGTCCTGCTGTTGTCGTTGGAGGGCCAGGGTTCGTTCGTGCACCCACTGATCTCTGAAGATCTCGTAGACCACACCAGCGAGAGCGCCGATACCTGGAATGCTGGCCAAATCGCGGAGAATCTGTGACGTGGGCAAGTACGTCGCCGCCACGAACGATCCCACGGCGACGCCGATCAGCACGCCGTAAACCTTCCAGGACAATTCCATCTTCATCGATGCTTAACTGGTTCCCTGACGCTCGGTTGGTCGGCGCCGAAGGAGCGCCGGCCGCTGGTCGAACTCGGGCACGCGGCGCTTGCCCGTCCCTCTAAGGAACGTTATAACACGGTGACGCCGCTGCGATGTCGATGGCACGCCTTGCAGACGCATGCATGTCGTCTTCCGCTCCAAGGGCGACATGCGGCGAACATCCACCGGCACTGAAGCGGCAGATCCGGCCGTTTCCGGGCCCCGACCGGCAGCCAACCGGCATTCAAACGGCAGTCTACGGGGCTAAAACAGGGGGGGTCTGCCGCCTCTGCAGGCAGGTGGATTCGTGCCTACGCATTGAGCCGGCGAGACTTACGGGAGAACCCGCCTTCGCCTGCCAACCGGCAGCGGTCCTGAAAACTCGATTTCGATGCCGCTTCCTGGGCCTTTTTCCGGGGGTCGATGCCGCATAAAGGGCATCTCCGGAGAGGGGTATGCCGCTAAACGGTACTCTGGCGGGAGGGCGATGCCGCTAGATCGACCCTGGCGCGGAGGGCGATGCCGCTTCCTGGCCCGCCCCTATCCGGTCAATAAATCACCGGGGTTCCGTCCAAGGCAGGACGCCTAGACCAAAACATCCCGGGCACTTTTGCCCATCTCGCCTGATTGCTCCGAGGCCGGCTCAGATCCAGTAGATGTGCGGCTCCACGGCCTCCATCCACCGGCGGGCGGCCATCCAGGCGTATGTGAAGGCCAGGGAGAAGTGGTTCGTACCTGTCTTGATGTATCGGTACTTCTGAGCTCCCGTGTCGGGGTCCTCGTCCAGGACCTTGGCGTCGGCGGTCATGTGCTGGGCGAACTCGGCCATGATCGGCGTCTGGCGGGGCAGGATGAGCCGCTGGAGGCGGACTGCTTCCCTGGACGCGTCCAGTGCCTCGGTCCGGTTCACCTTTACGATGCTGGTCATCTGGTCCCAGTCGGCTGCGCCCCGCTGGTGCTCGTTGAAGTAGTTCATGAACACGATCCCTCTGTGGCGCCCCGCGAACGCCCTGGTCGCGTGAGTCTCGGGCAGCCCGTCGATGACGCAGAAGGAGACTCGGAAGCGGGCCAGGATGGCATCGAGTTCCTCGAAGGTGTGACAGACGCTCAGGTTGACCACGTGCTGCCGGTTTCGGTCCTGATCGTCCATCCTCAGCACGACCGCGTGGAGCTGACCCCCGGTGTCGATGCCCATGGTGTAGGTGCCGGTTGGATCGGCCCGCTCGGGCATGACGGCTTCCGAGCACAGACCCAGGACGCTCGACAGGTCCAGCCGGCGCTCGAGGTCGGCCCAGGGAACGCCGATCTTCAGGTTGTAGAAGCGGTCTGCGAACCGGGTGGTGCGGTACTCCCTCAGGATGTCCCCTGGATCGACCTTAGACGAGAAGAGTTGGGAGATGCGGTAGCCGTGGATCTTGCGGTCCGGGAAATCGGCCACCCACTCCCCCTTGTCGATGTCGAGGGGGGCTTGGCACTGCGGGCAGGCCAGAAAGAACGACCCGTCCTCCCGCGGCAGGATTATCCGGACCTCCTCCCCGAGCTTCTTCGGGAACTCCAGTTCCGGCGCGGTCCATTTCTCGCAGGCGGGACATTTCAGGGTCCAGTGGCGCTGGTCGCTCTTCTGGTAGCTCTCGTCGATGCCGTAGTCCGGCAGGGAGGGGTTGGAGACCTCGATGATGCGCTTGTAGCTGCTGTGCGACAGGCGCTCCAGCGCGAGGGACTTGGCATTCGGCTCCGTCTCGTCAAGCTCGTCGAAGACCAGGAGGTCGCCCGGGACCGACTTCATACCAACCGGGCTCTGCATGCCTCGCATGAAGATGAACGCCTCGCCAATCTTCTTCAGGCCGGCGGTGTCGGTGTCCGTCACCATGGCCGCCAGGAAGGGGTTCTCGATCAAGAGCGGCGTCACCCGACTGCGGCTGAAGTCGAGAACGTCCGTCTTCGTCGGGAAGAAGTAGATGACGTTCAGGCCATTCGCGCACGCGTGGAGGCTTCGGAGGATGGCGAAGGTGCTGCCTCCGACCTGAGCGCCCTTACTGACGACGACGTGAGGCGCCTGGTCGTCGTAGATGGCCCGCAGGTACTCGTGGCCGGCGAAGCTGAATGGGCGTCCGTCTAGCCGGATCCGCCTCAGGGCCCAGGCAGCGAGCGGGTCAGTGAGTGACCGGGTCGCCGGGCTCGTCAGTTCCCTCGTCCTCCGCTTGAGGTAGCGAGTCGAAAACGGCACGACGGATACGATCTCGCGTTTCTTCATCTGCCACGTTCTCCTTTACGGACTCAACGAAGGCGTCGATGAGCCGGCGGATTTCCGCCTGGGCCTGCGCCCTCACGCCTTCTTCCGTCTCCCCATTGGCCGACATGCCCTTTGCCACCCGCTGGCCCCTTTGGGCCCGCTCCAGGATGCCGGCGAGCCGGTCCATGTCCCGCACGGACATTGTCTTCTTCGCCTTGAGCTCCTCGGCGAGCTTGGCCAGCAGGACCTCCCAGTAGCGGAAGTGGCGGACGTTCAGGGTGACTCGGTCGGTCGCGATCTTCTCGACGAACATCTGGGCGGCCCGGCGGTCGACCTTGAGCAGGAGGCCGTCCCAGTCCTCTTCTCGACGCCACAAGGCCACCGTGTGCGGCTTGACGGCCAACCTGGCGGCGATCTCGGAGTTCAGGCGCATCTCGCCGGTCAGGAACAGCCTGCGGGCCTCTTCACGCGTCTTGCTGGATACCTTGGCCATCCGACCTCTCCTGTAGAAAGCGCTTCGCCAGGTTCGCCAGCCCCTTGGCCTTCCGATCGCGCCCCGGCGTACCGTCGCTGGCGAGCTCGACGGCTCGCTCGATCAGCTCCTCCTGTTCGGGCGTCACGACGAAGTTCATCACCCGTGGCAGGACCTTCTCGGCTGCCTCGGCCTGCTCCTCGAGGAAGGCGGCGACCTCCTCGGCTGGGAACTCCAGCAGAGCGTGCAGCTCCTCCAATTGCTTGTCCGTCTCGGGCAGGAGGCCGGCCAGGTCCGCGAGGTTCATCTCGCCCAGGAGCTCGTGGACGAGTTCGGCCCGTCTGAGGGGTTGGTCCTGGCCCTGCAGCCGGTTGAGGGTGGCCAGCAGCAGCCTCGCCTCGCGGTCGTTGACCTCCCAGACGTCGCAACGCGCCTCGGTGTGGCCGAGGTCCCTGAGGACCGCCACGCGGTGGTGCCCGTCGAGCACCTGATACCTGCCAGCCTCCTCGGGGTGGGGCCGCACAATCAGGTACGGGTATCGGCCGGACCGCTTGATGTGCGCTCGGAGCTTCGCCTGCAGGTCCGGCGACATCACGTTGCTGTTGAGCGGATGCGCCAGGAGATCGTCGAGCGGCACCATCCTCGGACCGACTCGTGTTCCCAGGCCGGCCTTGTCGGTGCTCATCCTTGACTCCTTCGCCCATTCCAAGCCACTGTTGCGTCATGGCTGACGACGCGCCGTTCAAGGTCTCCGTCGAGGGATACTTCACCGACGACGGTTCGTGGGCTATCGAGGCCACCATCGAGTTCAAGGATGGGCCCCCGCCTCTCGGTAGCGTTCTGTTGGCTGAAGGCGAAAGCGCTCTCCGGTCTGCCATCGCTGCGGAGTCCCTGCGCGGCCAGATCCTGCGTGGGACCGCCAGAAGAACCGACCTGTAAGAGCAAGGCTGTCGGATCCCACCCCTGTTCCCGGTCCCGCTCGTTCTTGACTTCGTGTGCGTCGCGAGGGAGAGTGGATCGATGCCGTTCCGGAGAAAGCACGATCCCTTCAGTGTCTCGGTTGAGGCCGCGTTCACCGAGGATGGCGTCTGGTTGATCGACGCCCGCTTGGGGTTCCGAGACGGACCCCCTCCGATGGGAAGCGAACTCCTCGGGCTCGGCCGAATCGCCCTTCTCGAAGCCATCGCTCGCGAGGGTCAGAGAGGTAGGGCTCTCGGAGCCACCAAGGTCCGGGTCCGGCTCGACGCTGACGACCGTGTCCGCGAGGTTGGCATGATTGAGATCATCGGCGAGCCCGACACGCTCCACTGAGTCCTGGCGCAACAGAGCAGCCGCCGGGTCCCATCCCACCACCAAGAATTCGCGGTTCTCGCGCTTCTTCTCCTCGGTCGCCACTGCCGGCAGGTGCTGGTACTTGATGGCGATGGCCTTCGTCTGCCGCCCGAGCTTTGTCATCTTCGCTTCCAACTCCTCGATGGTCACGACCTCGTTGCCGAGGCTCAGGATCCAGACCGGGATGTGCAGCGCCCGCTCGAACAGCGTGTCCAGCATCGACGCGCCGGTCTTGGCGGTGAACGGACTCGTCGGGCGCGTCGTCCCTTCAAGCAGCTGGTCAATGACCCGATACTCCTTCTCGTAGCTCATTACACCGGGGTAAGGCGGATCGAAGTAGGCGACGTCCGCATGGATCGAAGGCAATGCCTCCAGCACGTCCGCCTTCATGACCGTCGCTTCGCCCTGGAACACGCCCGCGTTGATCTGCTGGGCGAGGTCCCACAGCCTCGCCGGCGTCGTCAGCCTGAATGCCTCGGTGTAGTGGTAGAGGCAACTCTCGGTGATCGACTCCCACTCGCCGGTGCTGGCACGGTGTGCGGTGCCGGGTCGGACCTGGCTCATCGGGTGAGCTAGCAGCGCGACGCGGACGGCCAGCAGCCGCAGGAGCGCAGCCTTCGCCGTGTCCTTGGTCCGCCCTGCCGTCTCGAACGCCGCATCCAGGAACCGTCCGACGTTTGCTGTGAACACCGACGGCGTGAGCTCTCGCTCCACCCGCCCGGGCGGGCCCGTGCGCGGGGCCAGGAGCCGCAGCACATCCTCTCTGGTGAGGCGCACCCGCGTGTTCTCAATGAGCGCCTGACCCACGACGATCGACCTCTCGGCGATGTCAGTGGCGATCACCCGGAAGCCCTGTGCCTTCGCACCGAGCGACACCGAACCGCCGCCGAGGAAGGCGTCCAGGAACGTGAGCCCAGGCCAGAGCCGCCGAGGGACGACGCGGTCTACCTCCCGGAAGATCAACGGACACAGCCGGCGCTTCCCGCCGAGGTAGGGGTAGAGAGCCGACCACATCTTCATGCGTCTGCTGCCTCGCATCGTCGACCTCAGGCACCGAAGGCCTATCCGGTCAATAACTCACTGGGGATCGCCCTGGGTTAGGACGTCTCGCCCAAGAAATCCCACGCAAATCCGCCAAACTCGCCAGATTGCTCCATTCCTCTGGACCCCGCGCCATTGCTGCATTTCGCCTTGACTTGCCGCGCCACCAATGCCCTGCTTGTCCGCGACGCGGGATGCTCCCCGCGAGAAAGGAGGAGGGATGGATAAGCAGACCACCCGTGGGACGCAACGCGATCCGACGGACTTCATCGGCAACCTCTACCGACGCCTCGTTGGGGCGACGGTACTGGCCTTCGAGTGGGACGGCGAGACCCCGGTCTTCACCGTCCGGCTGGCGAACGGCCAGCGGCGAGAGATCGCCATTCAGCAGGACCCCGAAGGAAACGGCCCCGGCTTCATCTCCGGGCTCGACGACTAACCGCACCACCAACAAGGAGGCCAGACAGATGGAACCGACCGAGAAGAGCAGCAAGAAGCCTGCGAAGGCAGCGAAGCCGAAGGCGGCGAAGGAACCCAAGCCCAAGAAGGAGAAGGCGCCCAAGGAGCCGCTGGTCGTCTTCGCGTTCCGACTGAGCGAGGCCGATCGCGATCGGATCCACAAGGCCGCGGGTCCGGCGAAGGCGACCAAGTTCGTCCGCGCCGCAGCCCTCGCTGCTGCCAACCAGGACAGCAAGGCGTTCGATGAACTGACCGCGCAGGCCAAGTCCAACCTCAAGTAGTTCCCGCCTTTCACCGCCCGGATCGAAGCCCGGGCGGTACTTCGTTAAAGTTGAAGCATTGCCAATCCGCATTATGTCACATAACTCGTGTAACATACACCATAAAGGATGTTTTCTCTTTTGGACACTTCTCAAGCATCGGGGGCGCGGAGTAGCAGTGCGCTTGGGGCCAAACGCTCTAGGCGTGGTTTGTCAGAGCGGAGATTTAACCTGCTGCCGCTCCTGCATGAGCTTTGGTTGAAAGCTCAACTTCTTTCAGCGAGGCGACATACTCAGTGGGCTGCTGCATATCATTAAGCCAATCCGGGTTGCGCTGCAGCACCAGAGGTTCATAGGGGGGTTCCAAGAATGCAGCTAGTTTCGTGGCAAGCCGCGCTATCTGGACCATGGCTGACTGGCTTCCATGTTTGGGGATCAGCTTCTGATCGCGCGAATCAATGCACAGCACGCCCTTAAACCATTTTCCAGCATCCATCAGGCCAACAGCGACCATCACACTAGCACCCAACTGCTCACGACTGAGAGCTTCTGCGACCTCGGGGCGGAGGTGGAGAACTTCTCTCTGGGCTAGGCGTGCGCTGCTCTCATCTCTGAATTCATCCAAGCGATAAACCATCATGACTCCAGGATTCTGCCAAGCCATGCCAGCAAGGCCTTCGCCCTTTCTGAATCGGCTTTTGCTGTTTGCGGCCGCGCGCCCCCAGCCTAATCGCAACACTGGGCGCAAGACTTCGGAGTCGTTACGATCTGGTGCAAGAATTGTGAATCGCACCTCGCGGCTGCCATGAAAGATGCCATCTCTCGCTCGCTCGAGAATGCGATACACGTGTGGACGAACGCTCCAGAGCGGAAGACTGTAGTCAATCCTCAGTTCCCGCCTAAGCCAATCTACTGCTGCAGCGGCAGTCAGCAGCGAGAGAACGATGGTAGCCACGTCGGTCATCCTTGCCCCTTTCGTCAGCGACGCTGCCTGAGGTCCGAGATGACAGCAAGTACCGTTCCCACCCCAGCTGTTGCGTAGTAGGTTACGCTGAGGGCTATCGAGCCCTTTCCTGCACAGGTCAGTCCACCACCCACTAATGGGAGAATGCAGAAGACTAGCTTCATGAAAGCAGATTGGAAGCTCGAGTCCGCCAACAATCGAGCCGAAAGCACCATGGCCAAAGCTCCGAATAACTCAGGCGTGAGTACAGACTCTTTCCTCACATGAAAGAACACGAACAGCGGCAGCAAGGGGAGGACGAGGCGGATGGTGAGGTGCCGATCCAATTGTCTCAGCACAGTATCCCAAGCCGAAGCCGGGTGCGCATCCCATTGGGGTCCTCACGCCTCGGGACCCTACATATTGTAGTCTCATAACACTAACCCGGCGAGCTTGTCAACCCCGAGGTGGAGGCGATGGTCGGCCTCCGGTCGTTGATGTGTGTCGAAGCAAACATCCTATCCCCGAAGGCGGCACTAATTCAAGCTCTCTCAACCTACCGTTGAACGGTTGCTGAAAACCTTTCTTGGTCTCCTTCAAGTCGGTTCTCCGAAGGCGGGTGGGTCTCTGAGAGGGATGTGGTACCACGATCCCTCTATTCGGCCGCCCTCGAAGCGGCCCGCGGGGACCGCCCGGAAGAAGCTTTCAGCATCCGGTTAGTGATCGCCAGATCGATGCTTTCGCTTCTGCCAGTCCGCGAGCAACTTCAATGCCCCCGTGTGGGATCCGGATTGTTTGATCCACCGTCTCACTTGTCTTTGTGCCGACTGCTCCGCAGCTCCTGCATCCACCATCTTCGAAGTGACCGCCTTCACGAAGCCCCTTCGACCATTCGAAGCGATCCACTCATGGACTAGTGTTTCCCATGTCTCTGCGGTTGCGTGCAATCGTCCTTGGCGCAGGATTACTCCCGGATAGCCTCTCTGGCGCCGCTGTCGAACAAACGCGAAGAACTGTTCCCGGTTTCGAAGGCTTTGCAAGGTTTCAGTCGGATTACTCAATTCGGCTCGACGACTCTTGAAGGAGTCGACCCGTGACCGCTTGACAATGCTACGGATGTAGCTTCGGAAGTCGCCTGGTCGCATGGGATTGACGTAGTTTCGCACAATTCGTTGGAGAGTCTCGAACCCGAGGGAACCTTCCTCCAGCGCCTGCCTGCCGGGCCGTGAGAGCTTGAATAACGGTTCTATGCACTCGGACCAAGTCCACGCTTCTGTGTCTTCTGAGATCAGCCAACCCCGCTGAAGAAAATAGAGAGCGACCTGGGCATTTGCCCACAAAGCGGTGTCGCGCGGTCCCGGCCAAAACAGTTTGCAGCGGGCATGCTGGATGAGAGCTGACTTCCACTTCGTGGGCATGCTCGAAATCAACACTTCGGAAATCAAAGGGTCGTGTTGTCTCGGCTCTCCGAGACATTCCTTTCGGTAGACATAGAGATCTGCCCGATCAATTTGTCCGCTAGCTGTAGGTCCGAACACGGCAATCTGCAGACCCTCCTCATCAGCTGGCGATAGCGGGTGGACCTGCCACTGCCCCTCATTCCAGGAAGGTCCGGCACACCCCGACTCCCAGAACTCAAGGGCGACACTGACGATTGCCTGGATTGCCGCCTTCATGGCTTTGTCCGGTTGTCACGCTATATCGGTTGACCGGCGGCGTCAACTTACCTCCACCGGGAGTCGCGGAGGTCGTCGCGGCCGCCACCAGGAGGAGCAAATGGACAGAGAAGCCATCCAGATTCAATTGATCAAGAAGGGGCTGCTATTGAAGGATCTCTCTGAAAAAACTGGAATTCCGTACGACCGGCTACAGAAAATCCTCCACGACTACCGACCCGCACGACCGGATGAGATTCGTGCCATCGCAGCGGCGATCGGAGTTCCGGAATCAGACGTAGCTGGGCACCCGGGGGCCTGATGCCCACTCGAGCTCACGTTCCTCCGCAAGACCCGGGACTCATTGAATCTGCTCTTGGGTACGCCCGCAGAGGCTGGCCCGTGCTTCCGCTGCACTCAGCGACTTCGGAGGACACCTGCTCGTGTGGTCAACCGAATTGTCAAAGTCCGGGCAAACATCCTCGCACGCCTCACGGCGTCAACGACGCCACTACAGACGAGGCCGCCATTCGAAGCTGGTGGACTCGGTGGCCTAGCGCCAACATCGGCATCGCCACCGGGGCTGCCAGCGGGATCGTCGTCCTCGACATAGATAACCGACACGCCGGGAAGCAGTCCCTCGAGGAGCTAGAACGTCGACACGAGATGCTCTCGCCGACGGCCACCGTCCGGACCGGAGGCGGCGGGAATCACCTCTTCTTCCGCCACCCCGGTGGCAGGATCCCGAATCGGACCGACCTCCTTGGACTTTCTGGTCTGGATATCCGCGGAGATGGTGGGTACGTGGTCGCGCCCCCCAGTCGGCATGTCTCCGGTGAAATCTATCTTTGGGAGGCGAGCCCGGACGAAGTAGCCATCTCGGAAATGCCCCCGTGGCTGATCCATCTGCTTCTAGAACCAACGAAGAGGGCCGGTGATGGGCCGGCCTCGGAGGCTGGCCCGAAGATCATGGAGGGACAGCGCAACTCCTGTCTTGCTAGTCTGGCCGGCACGATGCGCGCCCGGGGGATGGGGCGCGCCGCCATCGAGGCGGCGTTGTTGGAAGAGAATCAAGAGAAGTGTTGTCCGCCCCTGCCCGATTCCGAAGTCATTGCCATCGCCAAAAGCGTCGCACGCTACCCGCATTCTGCGAATAGTGCGAATTCTGCGAGCCAGAGCAACGGTTCAGTTTCCTGGGATCCTCCCACTCCCTTCTACGAGTTCGAATTGCCATCCTTCCCGACCGGGGCACTGCCTGCATCGCTGCGCAGGTTCGTCGAAGCGGAAGCTGTTGCGACTCAGACCCCCCCTGATCTGGCCGCGATGCTGACGATGTCCGTCTGTGCTGCCAGTTGTGCAAAAAACACCGTCGTGCAAGTAAACGATGGGTGGAGCGAGCCGCTCAACATCTATACGGCCACAGTGCAGAAGCCCGGCACCCGGAAGAGTGCGGTGTTCGCATCCGTGGTCGCTCCGCTTGAACAACACGAATTGGACGAGTGTCGGCGGCTAGGACCTGAGGTGAATGCCGCCCTGACGCGCTACAACATCGCCAAAGGCGCGCTGGAACAAGCAGAGCGAGCTGCGGCCAAGTCGCGCCCTGAAGAACAGGAGTCACTCACCCAGGACGCAGAACGATTAGCTCGGGACCTCGCCACAACGAGCGTGCCGGTGCTGCCTCGCTACCTCGCGGACGACTCCAGCCCCGAAAGGCTTTCCAGTCTGATCAACGAGCAAGGGGGACGCATGGCAGTCCTCAGCCCCGAGGGTGGTGTCTTCGACATCATGGCCGGGCGGTACTCGCAGAACGGTGCGCCGAATTTCGAGGTCTACCTGAAAGGTCACGCAGGTGACACCCTGCGCGTGGATCGAGTTGTTCGGGCGGCGGAGCATGCCAAGGCGCCGGCGCTAACAATGGGACTGGCCATCCAACCGCAAGTCCTCCAAGGCATCGTCGACAAAGCCTCGTTTCTTGGTCGTGGACTCTTGGCGCGCTTCCTCTACTCGATGCCGGAGACCCTTGTGGGTCGTCGGAAGTCTCGTCAACCGGCCGTGCCGCTCAACGTTCGCCGTGAATACCATGCCACGGTAAGACAATTGCTGGAGTTGCCCTGGAGCGTCGACGGGGATGGGGAACGCATCCCCCACGTTCTCCATCCGACTGCTGATGCGAGAGACCGACTCCAAGCGTTCGAGGAGTGGCTGGAACCCCAGCTCGGTGAGGATGGGGATCTCGCGAGCATTGCGGATTGGGGGTCCAAGCTCGCCGGCGCCGTTGTCAGACTCGCTGGGATCCTGCACATGGTCGGCAACGGGGACAGTAGCGAACCTTGGCGAGTTCCGATCAGCGCGGTCACCATTGAGAAGGCGATTCAGATCGGGAAGTACTTGATCCCACACGCGAAAGCGGCCCATGCGCTCATGGGCGCTGACCCCGTCGTCGAGGAAGCAAGGCGCCTGCTCCGCTGGATCACGCGGAGCGGTCGGTCTGCTTTCACGAAGCGAGATATTTTTGAGGGCACCAAGGGACACTTCAAGAAGGTGGGGGAGTTGGAGTCCCCCCTGGCACTCTTGTCGAGCCACGGATATGTCCGGGAGCGTGAGGTCGCCAGCCGCTCGGGACCTGGGCGCAAACCCGCCCCGATCTATGACGTGAACCCTTACCTCTATTCGCAGAATTCGCACAATTCGCAGAAATACCCTCCGCGCACCAATTCTGCGAATACTGCGAATTATGCGAGCCCCCCGGACGTTCGGGAGTCGGCCAGCGGCGACCGGACTCCTGAGGACGGAGAAGACAACGGCGAATGACCAACCCCCGCGATTTCGCAATTCTCAGCGAGCTGACATTTCTTCTCGCCCGAGGCTACCTGCGTCATCTCTCGGTCGGGGAATTGGGCGCGCGGAACTCCGCGTGTCCTCCGGCAGTTGCGGCCGATTCCAAGCGCCAGAATTCCCTTGATGTTGCTGCCGAACCCAAGCATGAATTGGACGGTCAACGACGCCTCAGGAGGCCCCGGTGCAAGCCAGCGTGACGGACCAAATCGACGCCCTTCGCCGGATGACGGTGGGGGATCTCAGGGTTCGGTGGCGCGAGCTGTACGGCGAGGACACGCGCTCCTGCAATCGCGTCTACCTCTGGAGGCGGTTGGCTTGGCGGGTCCAGGAACTCGCCTACGGTGGCCTCTCAGAGCGCGCCAAGGCCCGTCTTGCAGAACTCTCGAAGGACGACGACCTCCGGATGCTGCCACCCAGGAGCTGGCAGCCCTCTGCGAGCAACAGCGGGGCCCCCGCGCCGGAAACCCCGAGACAGCCTCTGAGGGATCCCCGGCTGCCGAAGCCCGGGTCGACGCTCAGTCGCCAATACCGGGGCCACGAGGTCCGCATCCTGGTCCTCGAGGACGGCTTCGAGTATGAAGGCCGTCAATACGCGTCCCTGTCGGCGCTGGCGCGCGAAATCACTGGCCAGCGATGGAACGGCCTGCTGTTCTTCGGCCTGACCAAGCGGGAAAGGGGAGTCTGATGGCCCGAGCGCTGCGGATAGCGAGGGGGACGGCCCCAGCAACGGCCGTCTCGACCCCTATCCGCTGCGCCATCTACACGCGCAAGTCCACCGACGAAGGCCTCGACCGCGATTTCAACTCTCTCGACAACCAGCGGGAGGCCGCCGAGTCCTACGTCAAGAGCCAGATCCACGAGGGGTGGGAGGCCTTGCCGGAGCGCTACGACGATGGCGGGTTCTCGGGCGGGAACCTGGAACGCCCCGCCCTCCGTCGGCTCCTGGCGGACATCGAGGCCGGCAAGGTCGATCGGCTCGTCGTCTACAAGATGGACCGGCTGTCTCGATCGCTCCTCGATTTCGCAAGGCTTGCGGACCTCCTCGAGGAGCACGAGGTCAGCATCGTCTCGGTGACCCAGCAGCTCGACACCTCGACATCGATGGGCCGGCTAACCATGAACATGCTCCTGTCGTTCGCTCAGTTCGAGCGGGAGATGATTGGGGATCGGACGCGAGACAAGATGTCGGCGGCGCGGAGGCGAGGGAAGTGGACCGGCGGGATGCCGCCCCTGGGCTACGACGTCCCTCCTGAGGGCCGCCGCCTCGTCGTCAACCGCGATGAAGCCGAACAGGTCCGGACGATCTTCGGACTCTACGCCGAGACTCCGTCCCTCGTGGCCGTTTCCCGGGAATTGAGCCGCCGAGGCTGGCGGCGGAAGTCTTGGAAGACGCGAGATGGTCGCCAGCGTGAGGGGAAACCCTGGGACGCCGCGAACCTTAGACGCCTGCTCATCGACCCCATCTTCATCGGCAAGGCCAAGCTCGGCGGCGAAGTGTTCCCGGGCGAGCACGCGGGGATCGTGCCGAAGGCCCTCTTCCAGAAGGTCCAGGACCTGCTGCAGGAGAACAGGCGGACCGGGGGAGCGGCCACCCGGAACAAGCATGGCGCGCTCCTCCGCGGGCTCCTGCGTTGCTCCGCCTGCGATGCCGCGATGGTCCACGGCTGGACCCGGAAGGGTCGAACCTTGTACCGCTACTATGTGTGCGACAAGGCCCACAAGCGTGGGTGGGGGACATGCCCCACCAAGTCGGTGCCGGCGATCCGTATTGAAGAGTTCGTCGTGGACCAAATCCGCGCGATCGGCAAGGACTCTGAGGTCCGCCGTGGCACCTTCGAGCAGGCTCTGGCCCAGGTGGCCACCCAGAAGGGGGCGCTCGCGCGGGAGGCGAAGCGCCTGATGAAGGAAACGGCCCGCGTCCGGGCAGAGGTTGGGCATCTGGTGGATGCCGCCGCGAAGTCATCCGGCGGGGCCAACCAAGCCCTCCTTGACCGATTGGCGAGGGATCAGGAGCGCCTCGGAGTCGTTGAGCACCGGCTCTCCGAGATCGGAGAGCAGCGGGCCAACCTCGAGACCGTCCAGATCGACGAGCAGGAACTCGGGCGCGTTCTAGGGCGCTTCGACCCAATCTGGGGCGTGCTGCTCACGCAGGAGAAGGAACGGATCCTGCGCTTGTTGATCGAGAGGATCGACTACGACGGAGCGACCGGGATGCTCTCGTTCGCGTTTAGGCTGCCGGGCATCGCATCGCTAACGGCCGACGTATCGGAGGGGGCTTCGTGAAGAGCGCGGTCCGGGCGGTACGTCCAGGTAGGCTTCCGACACCGACCGCGATCCACGTGGTGAAATTCGGGCAGAGACCAAAGCGAGCACCGCGGTTTGAAAAGCTCCCACCCGGCCGCGTCCCTCGCGTCGCCCGCCTCCTCGCGCTCGCGCACCGGATCGACGGAATGATTCGGTCGGCGGAGATCCGGGACTGGGCCGAGGCGGCCCGGCTGATTGGCGTAACGCGGGCGCGGATGACGCAGATCGCCAGACTTCTCTTGTTGTCCCCGAGGATTCAGGAGATCATCTTGGAATTGCCCTTGGTAAGCATCGGCCGTGATTTAGTATCAGAGTGTCACCTGAGGCCCCTCGGGGCCCAACCGGAGTGGGAGAAGCAGCGGCGACTCCGTTAAGGCTATCCAACCGAACGCGCCCGGAAGGTCACCACGTAAGCGCAGCCGATGCCTGTCGTGACGGTAATCGCATCCATTTCGAAGTGATAAGCACCTCCCTGCCGCTTCGCCGTTCCGCTGCGGCATATCGAAGGCCGAATGGTCGAATTGTCGCCCATCCCCGGTACATTTGACGGATCTGCGGACAATCATCGTAGGTTAACACCCACGCCGCGTCCCGCATCGACTTGAGCCGTGCCGCAAGCGCCGCGTGGTAATCGGCATTCAAGGAGTTCAGATAGAGGGTTCCCCCCTTGGCGAAATAAGGTGGGTCAATGAAGAAGAAGGTGCAGCCTGAATCGAGGCGCTCGATGAAGTCAAGCCCGTCCCGACAGGACACATGAATTCGATCGCGGTATTCGGCAATCCTCTCGCATCGCCGTCGCAGCTCGGACTTGTTAAATCTAGCGTCGAGCTTCCACTTCCCCTTTTGGCTCACCCCCCCAATGGGGCCGCCGTTCATGATGATCCCCGACCGATTGCATCGGTTTAGATAAAACGCTGCAAATCCCCGACGGAGTCGAGACACCCGATTCGGATTCCTGTACACATCCCGCTGCCGGCGCCACTCGGCCATGCTCACACGCGTCCTCGCGACCATGTCTGCCAGCGGTTGGGGCCGGTTCACGGCGCTCCACCAGAAGTCATGAATGGCTCGGTCAGCGTCGTTGACATAGATCTCGTGCGTCTCCTCAAGGTATAGCAAGCTGAGCGACGCGCCAGCCCCGCCAGCGAACGGCTCAGCGGTTGCGCGATCTCCGAGGCTGTTCAACATTCTGATTTGGCCCAGTAGCCCTGCCATCGCTGACTTGCCACCGGGATACCGAAGGGGGCTACTCGTGTTCATTCCGCAGTACCCTCCGTATCAGTCTCTAACATCAAACGGAACAGTGGTTCGGTTCGAAGCCAAAACTGTAATATATCCCGTTCACTGGGTAGATCAGATGAGTGGACGAACCCGTGCAGATCGCTAATAGTGAATGGGGCAGATGGATCGTAGCGGACCGCCTTCTCGACCTTCTTGGATTCCGAGGCAGACAACCGCGCCTTAGCGATCCGTGTGATCTCAGGAACGAGTTGCTTCATCGTCGGTACGCCGAGTGGAAGCGTTCTGCCCTCTTTTTCCTCTAGATTCGAGATTATCCCAGGAAGCTCACTCGTACGTTCAAGATAGTTTATTACGGCGAGCTCAAAAAACACGCGGAGCAAGACAGAACCTGCGTTGGGGTAGTCCTTGCGCTTTAGCCTGATCAATTCGCGGCGAATGTCCGTGAGTCGCGCATTGCCGAACCTGACCTTGAAGTCACGTGGCAAGACCGTGGCGCTCTCTTGCTTCGGTCTCCTTAGGACAGGTGATGACTCTGGCTCTAGGCTCGGTGACGCCACAGACTCACCGTGAATTACGTCGGAGGGCACGAACGAGCCTCGCTTAGCTGCGGGGCGCTCCCTTGAATCCCATCCTTCGAAATACACTCGGATATCGTCGTTCGTGTTCAACGTTCGTGACGACTGCTTCCCGAGGGCTACATCGGTCACCAACTTGGCAAAGCCCCGAACGAACTCGCTCTTCGTTGTTGTCCCGCGCAGTCCGTGATCTGGGTCGGGCTCAACCTTGAGGTAGTTGCGTCCAACTGAGGAGTCGAAAACTCGTTCCAGCGTCGTGAAGATCTTGGCCCTTGGACTGTCCAACTTGGCCTTTATTTCCTCGGGGAGATCGAGTGAACGTGCCATGTCCGCTATGGCCCTTGTTTGGCGGGCCTGCTGAATGTCCGCAACAGTGAATCCCAAATCGTCCCGGAGTTCGTCGTTGCTGTAACCCTCCGCGAGTTTTTCGAGGATAAAACTCGCACGATTCTCAGCTTGCCAAGCGAGCACGGGGGTGCCAATATGGCGGCCCGCGATCTGGCGGTCGGTGGCACGGCGGCTTGGGGCGATCGTCACCGGAACCCTTGCGAGCACGCGCGGATCAGCGATACGCCGAGAGAGTCGCCCAACCTGACGCTGCACCGAGCCTTCAAGTAAGCCTGGCTCACGCAGCGCCTTCAGCGCAGCGAGTCGACGATTGCCCTCCACCACGACATGGCGCCCGTTCTCAACGACGGCAAGAAGCGGTTCATTCGGGAAATAGCCACGGGACGCAATGCTCTCAGCTACCTCTATCGCCTTGTCGTGTTCGAACAGGTACTGAATGATCTCGCGGGGTGCGCGGGCCGATGTCTCACGGCCAAGACGTGGGTTCTTCGCGTCCAGATGGAGGCTAGCGACGGACAGCCGCTTGGTGGGCCAAATGTCGGTTGCCATCCTTGGTGTTCCTCCACAGAACTACTCGTTTCAGGTTGCCATTTGGAACGTCTATCGTCGTGCGCCTCCAGTGTTCCGACCGAGCTGTGGCGCGTGAGCTTAGACGCCAGTCCGCTGCGAGCCAACGACTGCCGTCGGGTTCGTATGGTCATTGGGCGCCGCTATCGTCGGGTGATCGCCTGCAATGCTTCTCAATTGAATAGTCGGGTAACGAAATAGTGCAAGCCTCTGATAAGCCCTTGAATTAGGACAGCAATAAAGGGCAGCCCGCAACCGAACTTGAGCACGGCAATGCCTGGGGAGTGCACGCCTCGGTCGATTCCTGCGAGGATCGAATATGCCTTCGAGAGACCTACATAGGTGAGTAAGAGGGTGCCGATGATGCCTATGAAGAAGAAGGTCGGGATGATGCTGAACACTAATGGCCGCGCTGCCATGCTGAGGAAGAGCCAACGGCTCCCGTAAATGAGGGCCCATGCGCTCTGGACTACAAGGACGTTGAAGACGATCGGCGCCCATAGGTAATGAAACCACTTGATGCCCAAGAGTGTACCTGACCGGGAATCGAAGTGGCCTCCGAATGCCGCACCAAGGGCCGCGCCGCGTGCACCCGTCTTGAAAGCCACGATTGGCATGGCCACTGCAAGAAAGGCACCCAGAAGCTTGTCGTAGAGGGGATAGTCAAGACCAGATTGCCAAGCCCATGCTGATGATGCAACCCATAGGGCGGCGGCTGGCAGAACGCTAACCGCTCCCAACAGATCCCCTCTTCCTCGAGCTATGACGCCGGCCAAGAAGCCAGCCCATGCCGCTGCTGTCAGGCTGGCCACAGCGCGAAGTCGCCAGTGATCCCCCCAGAAAAAGATTCCCCAGGTCTCATATGGATTCTCGTCAGAATAGAAAAACTGTGCACCCGCTTGGATCGCCCCCGACATGAACAGGCCCGCAAAGCAGCCACTCACGGCGGCACCTACTCGACGACTAGCTGATCGGCTCGCGTAGAATTGCAGTTCCGCGTTATGCGATGCGGTCTCGTTCATGCTATTGCCTTCTGCTTCAACGTGCCCAAGGCTTGCCGTGAGCCGCGGCGGGCGAACGTGAGGCCAACGGTCTCCCCGAGCCCGTCATCTGCCGACGGCTGTAGTTCGTAAGTCGGCCCTCTGAAATCTCACGCGATAGGCGATTCTCGCAAGCCTGGGATCGACACCGCCAGAATCGCGGCTGCGCAAAGGTCTATGAGCAACCACATGCCCTTGTCAAGATGAATCGGCCAGATCGGATTGAACGTTGCTGCCACACAAACGAGCAGCCAATTCCAGCCTGCCTTATTGCGCACCGAGGCAACGTAAATACCATAAGCCGCGGTGGCGCAGACAAGGAACCTCAGGACCTGATAGTACGCGTACTCATGATCTGCAAAAGCCCACAGCAAGGCTGCGATAGAAATCACCCTGGCGAGAATGAAGCCTGACCATCTCTGAGGTATATTCGTCCGGATTGTTTCAACGCCGGATGCGGCGGGCGGTAGTGGAGGGGGGGGCGGTTCGACAATGGTGAGTAGTCGTCCGCAGCTGCCGCACTTGAGGTGACCACCAACATGCTCCTTCTCAGCTCGGTACATCTGGCCACACGGACAGGGGACAACGATCACTGGAGCCCTCAGGTGATGCTCACGTGTTTGTCCTGCCCATCGTTCTAGCAGTCTAACGCCCCCGCTCAGCCGCGGCTGGCGCACTCCCCACGCGAGGCTTCATTGCCTCTCATCCCGGTCGGCGCTGCTTGCGTGGGGCTAGACATCAGTAGGAGTCCGGGTCATTCGTTCCGGAAGTCATTTCAGCCAGACGGTAATAGCAGCTATCTGTTGGGTGGCGGTGTCCTTGGTCGGGAAGATACAGAAGTCTTGAGCTGGGTTGGACACCTGCCAGCAGATCGCGTTGCCACCTAAGGCCGGTTCTGGTGACAACCGCGCGTCCTGGAGCTGAAACAGGCCTCTCTGCTTGCCATAGACGCTCCAGAGAGAGTGAAGAGCGGCATTGTAAAGGTTCCCGTCAGTCTTTATCAAGAACGGCGCGAAGATCACCAGCTGCTTTCCAGACGACGACGGATCGGCTCGAACTGTCGCAGCGATTTCTTGGCCCCCTTGCACGGTAAAGGTGAATTCGCTGCCACTGGGGCCACTTTCAGTCGATTGGGGCCTCGCGGGCGCGTCGGTCGCCGTGGGTTCGGCACTACAAGCGAGAAGACACCAAATTGAGAGGATCGATGCGGCGTGCCCGACTCGTTTCACTTCCATCGGTTGGTCTCCTCTAGGCAGGAGGTCGAACACTTCGCATAACCTGCGGTCCGAACTGGCGCGCATGTGTTTTGCGCAACGTGCGTGACAGGACCGGCCAGGTTCACGCGGAAGTTATGGGGCACAGGACTACCTTAAATCCCACTGACGGTGACATTCCTCAAGCGCCTCGTTCTTGGCCTTAGCTGCAGAATCCCAGATGCGTCGGGCTGCCGTATAGACTCCCTTCTTGCCGGTCACTTCATTGCCGTTCAGCTTCAAGTACGTCCAGTAGGCAGCTTCGGCTTTATCGACGCAGGTGTGGAGTTGGATCTCTCTAGTCGCGGCATCGATCTGCGTGTCGAGCTCCTTTAGCGCCATTTCTTTCGCCGCCATCTGGTTCTCCTCCTGGTCAGCCTTGAACTTCTCTCGTTCCAGCTCAAGAAGAGCCCGGTTGTGATTTGGGAGTGAGATCGCGAAATAGTAAGCGATGGACAACGCGAGCACGCTGACAAGAAGGAGAACGATACCTCCCGCGCCGCGAAGGTGGCGTGTTAAGCGTGGGGGGCCGAGCTGACTGACCGAGGGCGAGCGCTCTGGCCCGTGTTGAGTTCCAGCATCGGAATTCATGCTCATTCCTCCACGCGCTCAGTCCGCAAAACGCGCAGTCGACCGCGAAGAGTCAGCGATATCCAATAGCACTGCAAGGTCCTGTCGCCTCATGGGGCATCGAAGACTCCCTCCAGCGACCGGGCTCCATTCTGGGGGAACAGGTTGCCTGATAATACGCCTAGCGGGCTCCAGGCACAATGAGGAGGCGGCCAGACGCAGCAACGAGGACGCCGGTCGCATTTTCTGGTGGGTATGCCGGCTCTCCGCGAGGTCCGAGAGAGTCAGAGGGCCGGAACGATGGGGGATGGGTCGATCGTGCTTCCTGCGCCGCTCTCCCCAAGGAGCCTACGGGATGGGTGAGCCGGGCCAGCTCGCGAACACAAGGGAACATCGGCGGAGAACAACGAGGCGGGCCCCTGTTAACCAGGGACCCGCCATTCCGAGAAGTATGAGGACTGGCTCCTCAGGTAGGACTCGAACCTACAACCCTCCGGTTAACAGCCGGATGCTCTACCATTGAGCTACTGAGGAACGGTAGTCTGGACGGGCCTGGAAAACAGCCATTCTATGGAAGCCCGGAACCCCGGTCAAGGGCGGGACTGGCCAGACCCTACAGCCCGAACTCGCTCTTCTTGAACAGGGGGAAGTAGCGATAGCGCGACAGCGCCTCGGTCCCCCCCTGCTCGCGGTCGACCACGGCGACGACGGCGGCGACCTCGAGGCCGGTTTCGACCGCCTTGTGGATCGCCTCGAGGGTCGAGCCGCCAGTGGTGACCACATCCTCGAAGATCACCACGCGGGAGCCGTGCGGGATCTCGTTCTCGATCACGCGGCGGGTGCCGTGGTCCTTGGTCTCCTTGCGGACGAGGAACCCGCGGAGGGGACGCGGCGGGGCGACCGACCCGGTCCCGGCCCCCGCGGTGGCGCGCTCCCAGGAGAGGCCGGCGACGTGGCCGACGACCGGGTCGGCGCCGATGGTGGGGCCGCCGATGGCGTGGATCGGCTGGCCGTCCTTGCGGACCACGTCGTCCACGATGTCCAGGATGAGACTGGCAATGAGGTGCAGCCCCTCGGGGTCGAGGGTGACGCGCTTGCAGTCGAAGAAGACCTTGGAGCGCTGGCCGGAGGCGAGGACGAATTCGCCGCGCAGCACGCATTTCTCGGCAATCAGCGCCTTCAGCCTCTCACTCGGGTCCACGGGGCTCTCCCGCGCTATAATACTCGTCTCGAAGGACCCATGTCATCGAAGGAAGAACCCCCGGCCAACGAACGCATCGTATCCCTGACGTCGCTCTGGACGGCGCGGCTGCTGCGCCTGAAACCGCGGCACGGGCCCCGGCTGACGGGACAGCATGTCCGGGACCCCCTCGAGGTCCCTCGCTGGGCGCTGTCCCTGGCCCTGCTGCTCCTCATGCTCCTGTTCCTGGCGATGCTGGCCTTCTTCTTCGTGGGGGAGACCGGGGCGGCCGACTCCGGCATCAACTTCGACAAGCCGACGAAGGACTGGTACCAGGGGGCGGTGCGCTACATCATCACCCATCAGGAAGTGAAGGCCTACAAGGCGCTCGAAAACGAGCTCGACCGGCAGAACTTCATCGACTGGTTCTGGGACCGGCGCGACATGACGCCCGGCACCGAGGTGAACGAGTTCCGCGACCGCTACCAGCAGCGGGTGTTCGAGGCGAACCGGATGTTCGGCGATACCGCCAAGCCCGGATGGAAGACCGACATGGGGAAGATCTACATCCTGGTCGGGCCGCCGGACGACATCAACAAGGACATCATGGCGAAGTCGCACCGGGGCATGGTGTTCTGGGTGTACCGCCGGCCGCCGTTCCCCGAGATGGTCACCAACACGGTCATCTCGTTCGCCAGGGACAAGAGCGGCGAGTTCGTCCTCAGCACCAGCCCGACGATCGACTCCGACGTGGCGCGCGGGCTGAACTTCGTCGACAGGTTCCAGAAGGACGTCAACGGCGACATGGTGATGCCGTACAAGCGCGACCCGGCCCTGGTCATGCAGGGGGTGCCGCTGAGCCAGTCGCCCCTCGAGACCATGATGATCAGCGGCCGCATGCAGCAGGTCCCGCCCGCCGAGGCCGAGATGTTCAAGTCGTTCGCAGTCACCAAGGAGTTCTTCAACGGCATCCCCCTGGAGGCCCGCTGCGACTTCTACAAGGCGGGGGACGGCTCGACGTACACGACCGTCACGGTCGGCATCAAGAGCACGGCGGTGCAGTACCGCACCGTCGGGAAGAAGGAGCGGCCGGACGTCGTGGTCTTCGGCAAGCTGACCAGCAAGGAGAACCCCGTCGACGTGTACGCCCTGGCGGGCGACAGCAACTTCGCCGAAAGCGTCACCAACCAGGACGCCGGGGTCGAGGACCTGCTGGTCTTCCAGGCCACCGCCGGGATGAAGCCGGGCAAGTACGAGCTGCTGCTCGGGGTGCAGGACCGGGTCAGCCGCAAGCTCTCCTCGTTCAAGAAGGAGGTCGTGATCCCGGACTACACCGCTCCGGATCTCTCCCTCTCGTCGATCACCCTGGCGCGGGACATGGAGCCGATCGACATCCAGACGTCCCCCGGCAAGCCCTTTCACATGGGGAAGTTCCGAATCGTGCCGAGCGTCGACGCCGTCTTCAGTAAATCGCACGAGCTGAACGTCTACTTCCAGGTCTACGGTCCCGCGGCGGACCCGGAGACCGGCAAGTTCCGGCTGGACGTGGATTACCGCTTCCGGTCCAGGACTCCCGACGGTGCGGCCAACGAGTTCGGTGGCTACTCGGTGAAGGAGGCGGTCGGCCAGGTCCAGGGCTACGCCGTGTCGCTGGCGAAATGGCCGGCGGGGGACTACGAGGTCGTGGTGACCGTCAAGGACCTCGTCTCGGGCAAGACGACCTCCGGCAGCGCCGCCTTCTCCATCCGCGACTAAGAGCCTCTCTCAAAAAGTTCTCACATTTCGCTTGCAATCTGGATTGACTACGCTATATTTACACCATGCGTTCCGTCGCCGCCTTGCGCGAATCGCATCATTCTTTGTATCCCCCTGCCCATCGTCGGCGCGTCGATCTCGCGCGCACCCGCCCGGCTAGAGCCGCGGTCCCGCGCCGCTTCGTCTGCAGGGAGGATGCGCCGGCCTATCACACCCAGGCCGGTAACGACCCGGCCGCCGACATCCCCGCCGCGGCCACCCCGGCCGCGTCAGCCTCGAGCGCCTACCCGGTCGAGACGTCGCTCCGCCAGGCGGACGGCCTGGCTCTGTCGCTGCGGGCCGGGCTCGACCGTATCGCGATTCCCCTGGCCCGTGCGGCGGCCGCGTTCGTGCAGCGGCAGGTCTGGTCCGATTTCGGGTTCGCCCGAGTGGAGGATCACGCCCGCGAGCGATTCGGACGGTCGGGGCGGTGGGTGAAGGACTGCGCCTCGCTGGGCCGTGCGCTCGAGTCTCTCCCGCTTCTGGCCGACGCCCTCACGGGAGACGACGGCGGCCGTCCCATCGGTCGCGTGGCGGCGCTTCTCGTCGCCCGGGTCGCGTCCGCCGATTCCCTGCCCGCCTGGGTGGCCCTGGCGCGGCGCGTCCCGATCCGCGCGCTGCGGGATGCGGTCCGGGCGTCGCGCGCCGCCGGGTCCGACTCGCCGGCGGGGGGCGAGGCCACGGACACGGACGACGCGCAGCGAACCGCGGACACTCTAGCGGGTCCGCCCGACGACGGGCTCGACGATCTCTCCGACCGTGCTCTCGTCCGCATCCTCGTCCCGGCGTCGCTCCTGGCCGCCTTCGATGAGGTGGTCGACCTGTACCGGTGCGTCGAGGGGCGCGAAGCGAGCGTGACCTCGTTCGTCGAGGCGCTGGTCGGGGAAGCCTGCTCCGCCGGCCTCCCTCCCGACGCCGACAGCCGGCCCATGAAGGTCTCGCCCGATCCGGCGGTCGTGGAGACCGCGCTGGCACGCTCGACCGGCAACTGGAGCCACCTCCCCTCGACTTCTCCCGCCTCGTGGTCCCTGGCTCTGGCGGGAGTCAGCCTGGCGCGCCTGCGCGACGTCGAGAGGGTCGCGGGGACCGGCGGCGCGGCCGAGCTCGACGAGCAGATCCGGACCCTTCTGGTTCTCGAGGAGGACCTGGACGCCCGGCTGGCGAAGGTGCTGGCCGACCTGGCCGAGCGCAGCGCCTGGTCGCGTCTCCGCTTCGCGGGCGTCGGGCACTACGCCGAAGAGCGCCTCGGCGTCTCGCGCACCTCGGCGGAGGATCGGGTCCGAGTCGTCCGGTCGCTGCGGCAGTTCCCAATC
>Ga0070694_100000045_pt1 | contig 57135 bp, 52 predicted proteins | sample KBSK1251metaG_FD_65470 | JGI IMG/M metagenome (GOLD analysis project Ga0070694, IMG submission 65470) | Corn, switchgrass and miscanthus rhizosphere microbial communities from Kellogg Biological Station, Michigan, USA - KBS K1-25-1 metaG | ecosystem: Host-associated > Plants > Roots >...
GTCGGCAAGCAGTTCGACGTCACGCGCGAGCGCATACGCCAGATCGAGGCCAAGGCGCTGCGCAAGCTGCGCCACCCGTCCAGGTCGGAGCGGCTGAAGAGCTTCCTGGACCAGGAAGGCTAAAAAGAAGGGCCGCGAAAGCGGCCCTTCTAGTTTGGGCGCATGCTTCCCAAGGAGACGTTCGATCTAGTCGTGCGGCACACGCCGCTCGTCTCGTTCGACCTCCTCGTGCGCGACGCGCAAGGACGCCTCCTGGTCGGCAGGCGAACCAACCGCCCCGCCCAAAACACCTGGTTCGTGCCCGGAGGGCGCATCGAGAAGGACGAGCGGCTCGCCGCGGCGTTCAGGCGCATCACGCGCATGGAGCTCGGCGTCGAGATCGATCTCTCTACTACGCGCTTCGTCGGATACTTCGAGCACCTCTACCCCGACAACCGCTCGGGCCTGCCCGGCTTCGGCACGCACTACATCGTGCTCGCGCACGAAATCTCGGGTCGCGCGTTCGGGTCACTGCCCCAAGATCAGCACGCGGCTTATCGCTGGGTTTCGGATGCCGAGGCCCTCGCCGACCCCGAGGTGCACGAGAATACGAAGGCTTACTGCAAGACCATGGGCCGGTAGCTCAGCCGGTTAGAGCAGGGGACTCATAATCCCTTGGTCGTTGGTTCGAATCCAACCCGGCCCACCATAGTTGGTTTCCACATTCTGGGAAATCGTCGGGCCGCTTTGCCGGAGTATGTTTTGCGCTCGCAGTCAATACCCGGCAGAACCTGCCATCCGCGCCTGGCCGGCCCGTCGTGGAATGCGGAGCCATGCCAGGTGTTGTCGCTCTCTGCTTGACCGCTCGGCACGGGGGAGTGGAGCGAATTGGCCGCCGCGTCAGTTGGCTTGCCGCGCTCCTTCGCGCGCTATCTCAAGACGGTTAGTTCGAACGCACTACGAGTGGGAATGTCCGTTGCTCGTGCACCCATATCTTGTGGTTCCGAAACGCTGGACGCGGCGATAGGGGACCGGTACATTCGAAACACGGGGAGGGAGGGTCGCCTGGGGCGGCCTTAATGGCTCAAACGGGAAATACAAAAACGGCGCAGCACGAGGCCGGCAGCACGCAGGAGCCAGCAACTGACCGCGCGGAGGCGCCGTCGGCCGCTGGCGACGATCCGCTGCGCCGGTTCAGCGCGCTTTCGGGCGACTGGTTCTGGGTCCAGGACGCGCAGCTTCGCCTCACCTACATGTCGAGCCGACTCGGCGAGCAGTCGGGGATCGACCTCGCCCTGTACCTCGGCGCGCGGCGCTGGGACCAGCCCACGCTCAACCTGACGCAATCCGACTGGGACCACCACCGCGCCCAGGTCGAGCGCCACGAGCCGTTCAAGGACTTCGAGATCCAGTGCCTGGCGGACGGCGGCCGGAAGCTCTGGCTGTCGCTGAGCGCCCAGCCGCTGCTCGACGAGGACGGCGGGTTCAGCGGCTACCTCGGGGTGGGGCGCGACGTCACCCAGGAAAAGCGCATCGAGCAGCTGCTGCAACTCGAGCATGCCGTAGCGCGCGCGATGGCCGAGGCCGCCAACGTCGTCGAGGCCGTGCGCTCGGTGCTGCGCGGCATCGGCGAAAGCGAAGGTTGGGACTGCGCCGATTTCTGGCGCGTCGACGAGGCCGCGTCGCTGCTGCGTCCCTTCGAGCGCTGGTCGGCTTCCGGAATGGAAGCGGCCGCGCGCCCGCGCGAGCGCGCCGGCGACGCCACGCTCAAGCCCGGCGCAGGTCTGGCCGGAATGGTGTGGCAGTCGGGCGAGCCGATCTGGATCGCCGACGCTACGCACGACCCGCGCGGCGCCGGTACGCTCAAGCCCGAAGAAAGCGGCCTGCACGCGGCAGTGGTGGTGCCGGTGCGCCACGCCGGGCGCGTGGTCGCGGTGCTCGAGCTCGCGAGCCGCACGGTCCGCGCGCCGGAGCCGCGCTTCATGGAAACGCTCGAGACGATCGCCCACCACCTTGGTCCGCTCCTGCAGCGCGCCTCGGTCGAGCAGGCGCGGCGCGACAGCGACGCGCGCCTGCGCAGCCTCACTCACCTTTCGGCCGACTGGTACTGGGAGCTCGACGCGACTCATTCCTTCACCCGGATCGAGGGCCGCAACGTCGCGGGTGGCAACAAGGAGCTCGCCCGCCGCCTGATCGGCATCCGGCGCTGGGAGAGCGGCCTGGAGATCGAGGGCGGCTGGGACGCGCACCGGGCGATCCTCGACGCCCGCAAGCCGTTCTACGACGTGCTGGTGTGGCGGTCGATGGCGGACGGCCGCGTGCGCCACATGAGCATCAGCGGCGAGCCGGTATTCGGCCCCGACGGCAGCTTCGCCGGCTACCACGGCGTGGGCCGCGACGTAACGGTGCAGAAGCGCGCCGAGAAGATGCTGCGGCTCGAGCACGAGGTGGCCCGATCGCTCGCCGCGGCCGAGGACACCGCCAGCGGGCTCAAGGGCGTGATCCTCGCGCTGTGCGAAGCCGAGGGCTGGAACGCCGGGCGCTACTTCCGCCTCGACAGCATCTCGGGGCAGCTCCATTTTCAGGACGGCTGGTGCGTGAGCGAGCCGTCGCTCGACAATTTCATCGAGCAGTCGCGCCAGGTGTGGCAGTCGGGCAAGGCGGTCTGGTCGGGCGGCCTGCCCGCAGGCGCGTCGCCGCAGCCGCGGCCCATCGGCGCGGGCATCGATTCCGGGCACGGCGTGTTCGCCTTCGGCGTGGTCTCGGGAGGCAAGACGATCGGCGTGCTGGTGTTCTCCGGGCGCAGCGTGAGCGCGCCCGACGAGCGCCTGCAGCAGGCCGCACGCGTCATCGGCAGCCAGGTCGGCCAGTTCCTGCGCCGCAAGCTCGCCGAAGAATCGTTGCGCGAGAGCGAGGCGCGCTTTCGCAGCCTCACCCAGATGTCGAGCGATTTCTTCTGGGAGACCGATCCGCAGCACCGCGTATCCGCCATCGTGCACGGCCCGACGTATCCCACCGCCGAGATCGGCTACGGCGTGGCGGGGCGCACGCTCTGGGACCTCCCCGCCGTCAGTCCCGACGAGACCGGCTGGGCGGCGCACCGGGCGACGCTCGAGAGCCACATCCCGTTCCGCGATTTCGAGTTCGCACGCGCCATGCCCGACGGCATGACGCGCTATTTCTCCCTCTCCGGCGAGCCGCGCCTCGCTGCCGACGGCACGTTCCTCGGCTATCGCGGTGTCGGGCGCGACGTCACCGAGAGCGCGTTGACGCGCGAGCGCATCGCCTCGCTCGCCTACCGGGACCCGCTGACCGGACTCGCCAACCGCACGAGCCTCGGCCCGGCGCTCGAGCAGGCCGTGGAGCGCGCACGCCGCCGCGCGGTCCGGCTCGCCGGCGTGTTCATCGACCTGGACGGCTTCAAGCAGGTGAACGATCTCTACGGCCACGATGCCGGCGACCGTTTCCTCATCGAGATCGCGCGCCGCCTGCGCACCACCGTGCGCGCGAGCGACGTGGTCGCGCGCCTCGGCGGCGACGAGTTCTTCGTCCTGCTGGAAGAAGTGCAGGACGAGGCCGCGGTGGAAAGCGTGATCCGCAAGCTTCTGGGCGAGGCGGTGCGCCCCTACGAGCTGCCGGGAGGCGGCCAGGCGCGCCTCTCCGCCAGCATCGGGGTGAGCCTGTTTCCGGACCACGCGCTCGACGCGGCCTCGCTGGTCAAGCACGCGGATACCGCGATGTATGCCGCCAAGCAGGCGGGCAAGAACGGCTACTGCTTCTTCAGCTCCGATTCGGTCCCAGCGAGCGCAAGTGCGCACGCAGCGGTGCGACCGTCGGGCTCTCCCTCGACGCCCCCGATCCCGCCTTCCCCAGCAGAGACGTAAGCTCGCCCGCGCCGAGCGGGAAGCTGAGGTAGTGCCCCTGCCCGGCGTCGCAGCCGATTTCGAGCAGGTAGTCGAGCTGCTCCTTCGTCTCCACGCCTTCCGCGACCGAAGTGAGCTTGAGCTGCTTCGACAGCGCCACCATGGTGCCGACGAGCGCGGTGTCGGCGCGGTCGGCGCCGATATCGCGCACGAACGACTGGTCGATCTTGAGCTTGTGCACCGGGAAGCGGTGCAGATACGCGAGCGAGGAGTAGCCGGTGCCGAAGTCGTCCACCGAGATGCGCACGCCGAGGGCCGTGAGCTCGTGCAGCGCGCCGATGGTGTGCGCGGTGCTGTGCATGATCGTCGTCTCGGTGATCTCGAGCTCGAGGCAGCGCGCCGGGAGCCTGGTCTGCACCAGGATCGTCTCGATCGCCTTCACGATGTCCTTCTGCCTGAACTGGCGCGGCGAGAGGTTCACCGAGACCTGCATCCAGGCGTGGCCCAGGTCGAGCCAGGTCCTGCACTGGCTGCAGGCCTCCTGCAGCGCCCACAGCCCGATCGGCACGATGAGCCCGCTCTCCTCCGCGATCGGGATGAATTCCGCGGGCGGGATCACCCGCTCCTTGTCGTTCCAGCGCAGCAGCGCCTCCGCGCCGAGGAAGCGCCCGGTCTCGAGCGAGACGACGGGCTGGAAGTGCAGCACGAATTCATGGCGTTCCAGGGCGCGCCGCAGCTGCAGCTTCAGCTCCGCGTGCCGCTCGGTGCGCGTGGCCATGTCGTGCGAGAAGCGCTGGAAGTTGTTGCGCCCCTCGCGCTTGGCGTGGTGCATGGCGAGATTGGCGTTGCGCAGCAGCGCGTCGGCGTCCTGGTCGTCCACCGGATAGACCGCCAGGCCGATGCTCGCCGAGAGGTAGAGCTCGTGGCCCGAGACCTCGGCGCGCTCGGCCACCGCTGTGAGCAGGCGCTGCGCGACCTGCGCGATTTCGTCGAAGTCGGGCACGCCCTCGAGCAGCACGGCGAACTCGTCGTCGCCCAGTCGCGCCAGGGTATCGATGCTGCGCAAGCACGACTGCAGGCGGCGCGCCGCCTCGGTGAGGACGAGGTCGCCCACCGCCTGCCCGAGCGCGTCGTTGATCTCCTTGAAATTGTCGAGGTCGAGGATCATCACCGCGAGCAGGCTCCCGCTGCGGTCGGCGCGCGCGATGGCATGATTCAGCCGGTCGGTCAGCAGCACCCGATTTGGAAGCCCGGTGAGCGACTCGTAGTGCGTGAGCCGCGTGAGCGCCTGCTCGACGCGCTTCCTCTCGGTGATCTCGGTGCCGACGCCGCGGTAGCCGCGGAACGCGCCGGAGCGGTCGAAGACCGGCTCGCCGCTCAGGCTGAAGTGGCGCAGCTCGCCGCCGGCATGCTGGCGCACGAACTCGAAGCCGCGAAACGGCAGGCGTGCCTCGAGCGTCGCCATGTGCGCCTGCCAGCCCGCGGCGTCCGGCGAGACCGAGTGCAGCTCCCAGCGCGACTTGCCGATCAGGCTCTCGCGCGGCAGCGCGCCGCGGTAGCCCGTGCCGTGCACCAGCTCGGTCAGGCGATGCTCGGCGTCGGTTTCCCAGTAGAACTCGGATGAAAGGCGGACGAGCGCGCCGAAGCGCTCCTCGGCGAGCGTGCGGTCCTGCGCGGCGACGCGGCGCGGTGCCGGCCTGGGCTGAGTGGCCCGGCGAGCCTTCTTCTTCTTTTTAGCCATCCCCGCCGCGAGATTACACGGCGGCGGGCCGAAGGGCAAAAAAAGCTCTAGAACTGGCTCGAGCTAGCTGGAAACTGAGTCGAGCAGCCGCGTCATCGTCTGGTCGGCCCAGTAGTCCGGATCGCGCTCGATCTTCTCGTCGCCGCGCGCGCGCGTGGCGGCGTCCACGCCCTTGCGCTCGCAGAAGCCGTGCCAGAACTCCTTCACTTCCTCGGCCGACATGTCGTCGGCGCGGCGGTTACGCGAGGGCCCGCTCATGGGCGCATTGTAGCCCCGTTGCGGTAAAATCCGCCCCCTCCACGGGGTGGTAGCTCAGCTGGGAGAGCGTCGCGTTCGCAATGCGAAGGTCGGGAGTTCGATCCTCCTCCACTCCACCAGATTCAGCCCTTCGCGGCCGTCGACCGAACCGCGGTGCGCGAAGGCAGCTCGCCGAGCTCCCTCATCCGCAGCGCGTGGGTCCTGCGCAGGAAGAGGATCGTTCCGCCCGCGGTGAGCAGGAGCAGGGCTGACATGATCGGCAGCCCCGCGTCGGCCCGGCCCAGAAAAAAGCCGCCGGCGACCGTGTAGACGAACGGCGAGATCTCGTACCAATAGAATTCCAGATCCATTGTCTCCCCCGGAACTTTCGCAGGCGCCTATGCTGAGGCTCTAGCGGATGTCCCGCCATGGCCCCCTTAGGCGCCCGGACACAAGCTCACAGATCCTTTGCAACCTATTTCAGGCCCCCGCCGGCGCTCCCACCCGCGCTGCCCGCGCCGGCGGTGCCGGTAGTCGCCTGCTCGCGCATGCATTTGGTGCGATCTTCGCCGATCAGCGTGTCGCATAGACCGCTGCTTCGCTCGCCCATGGTGGAGCCGCTGGATGCGGCGCTGGTGCCGACGCTCGTCTCAGGCAAGCGCTGGCTCGTGCCCTGAGTGCCTGCCGAGGGGGCGCTCGTGCCGGTCGAGGGCGACGTCGGAGGAAGCGGACGCGGCTGCACGTTGCCTCCGACGCCGGGGCTGTCTGCACCGATGCTTGAACCCGACTGAGTTTGTGCGCAGACGGTCGTGCACGCCGTCAGGAGTGCGATTCCAAGAAGGTAGAGTCTCATGAGGCGCCTCTCGCGACTGGTTGAGGGCTGCGCTGCAATCGGCGTGCCTGACGGGAGAAGGAGCGGGCAAGCGCCGGGACCAGGCTTTGGCCTTCGGCGCCGCTGCGCCTCGTCGCCGCGGCGGCCCGCCGCGAGCGCGCCTTGAGCAGCGCCGCGACTGCCTTTTCCGCCGCCTTGCTCCCGCCTTCGAGCTGCATGAAATCGCCGAGCTCGCCCTCGAGATAGCTGTCGATGATCTCGGGATGGATGTAGCACTTGCGGCAGACGGCCTTGGTGTTGCCGAGCGCGCCTGCTACTGCCTCGATCGCCTGCACGACGTTGCGCTTCGCGTCGGCTTGGGTTTCGAAGGTTCCGATTTGGCATAGGGCACGGGCGGCGAGCACCGTGCCGGCCCAGGTGCGGAAATCCTTGCTGGAGAAATCCTCGCCCGAGATCTCCTTCAGATAGGCGTTGACGTCGGCGGACTCGATGCGCCGCGTTTCGCCGTCATCGTCGACGTAGCGGAAGAGCTCTTCGCCGGACAGGTCCTGCATGTGGCGCACGATGCCCGCCAGCCGGCGGTCGTCGAGCTCGATCGCGTGCTCGACGCCGCTCTTGCCGCGGAAGCGGAACCTGAGCCTCGAGCCGTGCACCCGCACCTGCCGCTCGCGCAGCGTGGTGAGGCCGAACGATTCGTTCTCGCGCGCGTACTCCTCGTTGCCGATGCGCGCGCGCGTCGTCTCGAGCAGGCGCACCACGGTTGCCAGTACCTTGGCGCGCGGCAAGCCGGGACGCGCGAGGTCGCGCGCGACGCGGCGCCGGATGCGCGGCAGCGCGGCCGCGAACGGGATCAGCCGGCCGTATTTCGTCTCGTCGCGCACCTCGCGCCAGCGCCGGTGATACCGGTACTGTTTGCGCTGGCGCGCATCGCGCCCGGTCGCCTGGAGGTGGCCATCGTCGGCGCTGCAAATCCACACGTCGCGCCAGGCCGGAGGGATCGCAAGGGCGCGGATGCGTCCCAGGGTGCGCCGGTCGCGAACCGGGTCGCCGTCGGCATGGCGGTAGTGAAAGGCCTTGCCGCGGCGCCGGCGCACGATGCCGGGCGCGGCATCGGAGACGTACCGCAGACCCGCGGCGCGCGCGCAGTCGTATGAATTGCCGTTCACTGGCTTGGCTAGCGCCATGGACGGGCGGGCTGCAATCGGCGTGCCACGCTACCATCCGGACTATGAGCGCGCTTCGGTTCCTGGCGGCAGCGCTGCAGCGGCTGGTCGACCGGATGGACCCCCAGGAGGGCCGCTACCGCATGCTCTTCGAGCACAGCCCGCTGCCGATGTGGGTAGTCGATGTCGAGACGCAGCGTTTCCTCGGCGTGAACGAAGCGGCGGTGCGGCTCTACGGGTACGGACGCGACGCGTTTCTCGCCATGTCGGCCGACGACGTGCGCGTGCCGCAGGAGCGCGAGCCTTTCCGGGCGTTCCTGCGGCGCACGTCGGGCGCGGTCATCCGCGGCACTTTCCGCCACCTGAAGAAGGGCGGCGAGCCGATGGACATCGACGCGATCGGCCACCTGGTCATCTGGCGCGGACGCGAGGCGCGGCTGGTCGTGCTGAACGACATCACCGAGCGCAAGCGCACGCAGCGCAGCCTCGAAGTGTCCGAAGAACGCCTGCGCGCGCTCTCGCGCCGCCTGCTCGAAGTGCAGGAAGGAGAGCGCGGCCGTCTCGCGCGCGACCTGCACGACGATGTCGGACAGGCGCTGACTGCGCTGAAGATCCAACTGGAGTCGCTCGCGCGCGTCGCCGGGCCGATCACGACGCGCGTCGATGAATGCGTCGAGACCACGCGGCATACCCTGGAGCGCGTGCGCCAGCTCTCGCTCATGCTGCGGCCGCTGCAGCTCGACGATCTGGGGCTGGTCGCCGCGCTGCGCTCGCACCTCGACCACCAGGCGAGCATCGGCGCCCTCATCCCGCACTTCGATGCCGCGGACGCGCCTTTGGACGCCAGCGCCGAGGTCGAGACCGCGTGCTTCCGCGTCGCGCAGGAGGCCATCACCAACGTGCTGCGCCACGCCGGGGCGCGCAACCTGTGGCTGCGCCTTTTCACCGCGGGCGACCGGCTTGCGCTCGAGCTGCGTGACGACGGCGCCGGGTTCGATCTGGAGGCGGCGCGGCGTCGCGGCGCGGCCGGCGCGAGCCTCGGCCTGGTGGGCATGGAAGAGCGCGCGGCGCTGGCGGGCGGATCCCTCGAGCTGCGCTCGGCGCCCGGACAGGGCACGGTATTGCTGGCAACATTCGCGCTGGTCTCCGGCGAAAAGGAACACGAAAGTTGATCCGCGTAGTACTCGCAGACGACCACGCGCTCGTGCGCGCGGGCATCCGCTCGCTCCTCAACGCCATGCACGACGTCGAGGTGGTGGGCGAGGCCGCGAGCGGCGAGGAAGCGCTCGAGATCGCGAGCCGCGAGCAACCCGACGTGGTCCTGATGGACATCGCCATGAAGGGCATCACCGGGCTCGAGGCGGCGGCGCGAATGCGCGACCAGCATCCCGGCGTGCGCGTGATCATCCTGTCGATGCACTCCGGCGAGGAGTACGTGCTGCAGGCGCTGCGCGCCGGGGCCATGGGCTATCTCCTCAAGGACGCGGCCACGGGCGAGCTCGAGCTCGCGCTGCGCACGGTGATCCGCGGAGAGAGCTGGCTCAGCCCCGCGGTGTCGCGCCAGGTCGTCGAGGGCTACGTGCAGCGGGTCGGCGGAGACGCCGGACCCGACGTGCTCACCGCGCGCCAGCGCGAGGTGCTGCGGCTGCTGGCGGGCGGCAAGAGCACCAAGGAGATCGCGTTCGCGCTGAATCTCTCGGTGAAGACCGTCGAGACCCACCGCGCCCAGATCATGGAACGCCTCGGCATCCGCGACGTCGCCGGGCTGGTGCGCTATGCGTTGCGCACCGGTCTAATCCCTCCAGAGGGGTGAAATAGTTCCTGCAGGCAGGGGGAATAAGGGGATTCCCTAAGCCTTCCATCAGGGGAACCCCGATACCCCGGTCCGGAGCCCCACTTTAGGCTCGCGGCATGCAGTCTGGCCGCGCACGCCGCATTGCCATCGCCGACGACAGCCCGACCTTCGTCGAGGCGGCCGCGCGCTACATCGGCGCGCTTCCCGGCTACGCGCTCGCCGGCACCGTGCATGCGACCGCTCATGCGCTGACGTTGGTCAGGTCTTCGACCCCCGACATCCTGCTCCTGGACCTCGGTGCGGCGCCCGTGCGCGGCCTGGAGCTGTTGCGCCGCGTCACTGCGCTTCCGGCCGCGCCGGCGGTGGTGGCGATGACGCTGTTCCGCTCGCCCGAGGCCGCGGCCGCGGCGATCGACGCAGGGGCGGTCGGTCTCGTCGGCAAGGACGGCTTCGTGTCGGACCTCACGCAGCTTCTCGCGCGGCTCTTTCCCTCGGAAATCACCGCATGAGCAGCGCCGCCGAGCTGCCGCTCCAGGATCTCGCCGAGCGCGAAGAAGCGCTCGCGCAGGCGCGCCGCGTGAGCCAGATGTACGCCGCGCTCAGCGCGGCGAACGAGGCCGCCGCGCAGCTCAAGGACGAGCGCCACCTGTACCAGCGCATCTGCGACATCGCCGTCCAGTTCGGCGGAATGCGGCTCGCCTGCGTGCGGCTGCCGCGGCCCGGCACCCACTGGCTCGACACCTGCGCCTACGCCGGCGCGGCGGCGAGCTACCTGGTCGACGCGCGCATCTCGATCGATCCTTCGCTCGCCGAGGGCCGGGGCCTCGCCGGGCCGTCGATGCGGGAGAACCGCACGATCGTGTGCAACGACTTCGTTGCCGAGCCCCGCCTTGCGCCCTGGCACGCGGGCGCGCGCCGCTTCGGCTTTGCCTCGGTCGCCTGCGTGCCTCTGCGCCGCGCCGGGAAGGCGATCGCCATGCTCGCGCTCTACGCCGCCGAAACCGGCTACTTCGACCCCGAGCTGGTGACGCTGGTCGAGCGCATGGCCGCCAACGTCGGCCACGCTCTGGACCGGCTCGATGCCGAGCGGCGCACGCGCGATAGCGAAGCGCGTTTTCGAAACCTCGCCAAGCTGCACGCCGCCCTGAGCTCGGCCAACGAGGCGATCCTGCGCGCGAGCTCGCCCGCGGAGCTCCTCAGCCGCGCCTGCGAGATCGCGGTCGCCGCGGGCGACTTCGTCCTCGGGACAGTTTTCCTGTTCGATCATGGCAGCGGACAGCTCAAGCGCGTGGCGAAAAGCGGCCCGGCGGCAGCCTATCCGCTGACCGAAGCCCCGATCTACGACTCGTTCGTGATGGCCGCCTGGCAGAACGGCGAGATGATGATCGCAAACGACTACCAGAGCGACCCGCGCACCCGGCGCCGTCGAGAGCATCCGCGTCCCTATCCGCACCACCTGGGCGCCGGGGCGGTGTGGCCCTTGTTCGTGGACGGAAAGCCCGTCGGCGTGTTTTCGCTGCTGCACGCCGAAAAAGATGTGTTCTCGGAGGACATGACGCTGCTTCTGCAGCGCCTCGCGGACAACATGTCCTTCGCCCTCGCCAACTTCGCGCACGAAGCGCGACGGCTCGAGGCCGAGCACGAGCTGCGCGATAGCGTCAACGAGCGCATCGGCGCGGAGGAGCGCCTGCAGCAGAGCCTGGAGCGCTTCGAGATCGTGGCGCGCGCCACCAACGACGTGGTCTGGGACTGGAACCTCGTCACCGACCAGCTCTGGCTGAACGACAACTTCTGCTCGGTGTTCGGCTACGCGAGCGCCGAGGTCGGGGCTTACGTCGACACCTGGACCAGCCGCATCCACCCGGACGACGTGGCGCGGGTACGCCAGGAGATCAGGAGCGCGATCGACCGCGGCGAGCGGGTATGGACCGCCGAGTACCGGCTGCGCCGCAAGGACGGCTCCTACGCCAACGTGCTCGACCGCGGGCTGCCGCTGCGCGACAGCGCCGGCCAGCCGGTGCGCATGATCGGCGCGATGGTCGACATCAGCGAGAGAAAGCGCGCCGAGCGCAAGCTCGCGCTGCACGCCCAGCGCCAGGAGATCATCGCGCGCCTGGGGCAGTTCGCCCTGGGCGGCGCCGACCTCGAGCAGGTGCTCGCCGAAGCGGCGCGGGTGCTACGCGCCGGCGGCTGCGACGTCGCCGCGATCATCGAGCGCGTCGGCGACCGCGGCCACGAGTTCCTGGTGCGCGCCGCCTGCGGCGAGAATGCCGAGGCTTCGGTCGGCAAGAGCAAGCTGCTGCCGGCGCACTCGAAGTGGTCGGCGATGCTCGATTCGGCCACCGGCGCGGTGGAGCACGACCGAAAGTACTTCGAGGCCCGCGAATCCGACCGGCCGTGGTCGTTCTGGCTGCGGCGCCTCGGCAGCGGCGTGTACGTGCCGATCCGCTCGGACACCGGGCCGTTCGGCATCCTGATGATGGGGTCGCTGCGCGACACGGCTTTCGACGTCGAGGACCTGAGCTTCGCCGAGGCGATCGCGCACGTTCTGTCCACGGCGGTGCGCCGCCACCACACCCAGACCCGGCTCGCCTACATGGCGGAGTTCGACACGCTGACCGGGCTGCCCAACCGCAACCTGCTGCAGGACCGCCTCAACCAGAGCGTTGCGCAGGCGCGCCGCCGCCAGTGGCACGGCGCGGTGCTGTTCATCGACCTCGACCGCTTCAAGCTGATCAACGATACGCTGGGCCACCACGTCGGCGACCGGCTGATCGCCGAGGTCGGCCGGCGCATCCGCCAGTGCCTGCGCGGCGGCGACACCGTCGGACGCGTGAGCGGCGACGAGTTCGGCGTGGTGCTGACCGATCTTGCCCAGGCCGACGACGCGGCGCTCGTCGCGCAGAAGATCCTCGACGGACTTTTGCGGCCGTTCGACCTCGGCGGCAACGAGGCCTACGTCACCGCGAGCATCGGCATCTCGGTGTTCCCGGCCGACGGCGCCGACGCCGAGACCCTGCTGAAGAACGCGGACCTGGCGATGTACCGCGCGAAGGAGCTCACTCGCAACGCGTACTGCTTCTTTACCGCGGAGATGAACCAGCGCTCGGTGGCGAAGCTTCAGCTCAACACCGACCTGCGGCGCGCCATCGAGCGCGGCGAGTTCGTGCTGCACTATCAGCCCAAGGTGGACCTGCGCGACGGCCGCATCCACGGCGTCGAGGCGCTGCTGCGCTGGAATCACCCGCAGCGCGGCATGGTGCTGCCGGCCGAGTTCATCCCCGCGCTCGAGGACTCCGGGCTCATCCTGCCGGTCGGCGAATGGGTGCTCGGCGAGGCCGCGCGCGAGATCGGCGCATGGCAGCGGGCCGGCTTCGCCCCGGTCCCCGTGGCGGTCAATCTCTCGGCCAAGCAGTTCCGCCGCCGCGACCTCGACGCGCTGATCCGTGCTGCGCTCTCGGACACACAGGTGCCGGTCGGCATGATCGAGCTCGAGATCACCGAGAGCTGCCTGATGGACGAGCCGGAGGAAGCGGTGCGCCTGCTCGCCGGCCTGCGCGAGGCGGGGCTCAAGATCTCGGTGGACGATTTCGGCACCGGCTATTCGAGCCTGTCGTACCTCACGCGCCTGCCGCTCACGGCGCTCAAGATCGACCGCAGCTTCGTGCGCGACGTGGCGACGAGCACCGAATCGGCCTCGATCGTGCGGGCGGTCATCGACATGGCGCACAACCTCGGCTTCACGGTCATCGCCGAAGGCGTCGAAACCGAGGAGCAGGTGGCCTTCCTGCGCCGCCACGGCTGCGACCTCGGACAGGGATTCCTGTTCGATGCGCCGATGAGCGCGGCCGAGCTGGGCCCGCGCCTAGGGCGCGCCGCCTAGCTTCTTCTCGAGCCGGCGAGCGAACACGGTCATCTCCTTCTCGGCCTGGCGGTCGCCCTTGCGCTGCGCCGCCGCGATCCCGTCGCGGTACGCCGCCAGAGCCTCGGCGGGCCGGTCGAGCTCGCCGAGCGTCTTGGCGAGCGCCTTCCAGGCCGCCGAGTAGAGCGGGTCGCGCGTGACCGCCTCGCGCAGGTGCTCGAGCGCCTTCTCCGGATTGCCCGCCTTCTGATACTCGAGTCCGAGCGAGTAGCGCAGCAGGGCGCCGTCGCGCGGCGTGCCGAGGAGCTTCTCTAGCGCGGAAATCATTGGGCTAAGATTACCCCCATGAAGAACGCGATCCAATCGAAGGGCGCTCCGGCCGCCATCGGCACGTACTCTCAGGCGGTGCGCGCCGGCGACACCGTGTATCTCTCGGGCCAGATCGGCCTCGACCCTGACAGCATGCAGCTCGCCGAGGGTATCGAGGCGCAGACGCACCGGGTGTTCCGCAACCTCTCGGCGGTGGCCGACGCGTCGGGCATGCGCCTCGACGACGCGGTGCGCATGACCGTTTACCTGACCGACCTCGCGCACTTCGCGCGCGTCAACGAGATCATGGCGCAATACGTGCGCGAGCCCTACCCCGCGCGCGCGGCCGTCGGCGTGGCCGGCCTGCCGCGCGGCGCCCTGGTCGAGATCGACGCCATCCTGCACCGGGGGTGAAGTCCGCGGGCAAGTTCGAAAAGCTCGGGCTGCGCTCGGGCTTCGACTTCGTCCTGCACCTGCCGCTGCGCTACGAGGACGAAACCGCGCTCACTGCACCGGAGTCCGCGCCGCAGGGCAGGCCGGTCAGCGTCGAAGCAAGAGTAGTGAAAGCACAGGTCATGTACCGCCCCAAGCGGCAGCTCGTCGTGCACGCCGAAGGACTCGTGCTGCGCTTTTTCAATTTCTATCCGAGCCAGCTCAAGCAGTTCCAGCGCGCTGCGGAGCAGGGCCTGCTCGTGCGCGCCTACGGCGAGGTGCGCCCGGGCTTCTTCGGCGCCGAAATGGCCCACCCCCGCTACCGGATCGTCCCGGAAGGCGAGCCGCTGCCCGAGACGCTGACGCCGATCTATCCGAGCACGGCAGGGGTCTCCCAGACGGAGCTGCGTACGCGGGTGCTTCAGGAGCTCGAATCGGCCGACCTGGAAGATACGCTCCCGCCCCAGCTGAAGAGCGCCTACGGTGTGACCGGCTTTGCGGACAGCGTGCGCCTGCTCCATCGACCGCCGCCGGGAATCGCGCTCGCGGCGCTCGCCGACCGCACCCACGAGGCCTGGCAGCGGATGAAATTCGACGAGCTGCTGGCGCAGCAGCTTTCGATGCGCTTTGCCTACCAGAAGCGCCACGCGCGGCGCGCGCACGCCTTACCGGCGCGAGGCGCGCTGGTGCGTCACTTCATGGAAAGACTTCCCTTCAAGCTGACGCAGGCGCAGGAGCGAGCGGTGCGTGACGTGCTGGGCGACGTCGCGGCTCCGCGGCCGATGCAGCGCCTCCTGCAGGGCGACGTGGGAAGCGGAAAGACGATCGTCGCGGCGATCGCCTGCCTCGCGGCGGTGGACGCCGGCCACCAGGCCGCGGTGATGGCGCCGACCGAGATCCTGTCGGAGCAGCACTGGCGCAAGTTCGGCGACTGGCTTGCCCCGCTCGGGGTTCGTCTGGGCTGGCTTCACGGCGGCCTCACCCGGAAGGACAAGCAATCGGTTCTCGATGCGAGCTCCAAGGGATCGGTGCAGATCGTGATCGGCACGCATGCCTTGGTGCAGGCAGGCGTCGACTTCGCGAGCCTCGCGCTGGCGGTCGTAGACGAGCAGCACCGCTTCGGCGTGAGCCAGCGCCTGAAGTTGCGGCACACGGCGGGAAAGGTCTGGCCGCACCAGTTGATGATGAGCGCTACGCCGATTCCGCGCACGCTCTGGATGACCTGCTACGCCGATCTGGACGTCTCGGTGATCGACGAGCTGCCGCCAGGACGCCGGCCGGTCGCCACACGCACGTTCGCGGCAGCCCGGCGAGACGAGGTGCTGGCGCGTGTGCGCGACGCCTGCGTCGAGGGGCAGCAGTGCTACTGGGTGTGCCCGGTCATCGAAGAGTCCAAGGAAGGCGACCTGCAGACCGCGCTCGACACGCACGCCACCCTCGGGGGCGAGCTGAAGGGGCTCCGGGTCGGTTTGCTGCACGGAAGGCTCCCGGCAGCGGAGAAAGCCGCGGTCATGGACGCGTTCAAGCGCGGGAAAATCGATCTTCTGGTGTGCACCACGGTGATCGAGGTCGGCGTCGACGTGCCGAACGCTTCGCTCATGGTGATCGAAAGCGCCGAGCGCTTCGGCCTGGCGCAGCTCCACCAGCTGCGCGGGCGCGTCGGACGCGGCACGCGCGAAAGCGTCTGCATCCTGCTTTTCGGGGAAGGCCTGTCGGATACCGCGCGCGCGCGGCTCAAGGTGATCCGCGAGAACAGCGACGGGTTCGAGATCGCGCGTCACGACCTCGAGCTGCGGGGACCCGGCGAGTACATCGGCGAGCGGCAAAGCGGGGACCCGCTATTCCGCTTCGCGGATCTCGCCCGCGACGGCGTGCTCATCGAGTCGGCAAGCCGCGCTGCCGCCGAGCTGATCGAGGCCGACCCGGCGGCGGCGCGGGCCCATGTCGAGCGCTGGCTGGGCTCGAAACGGGAGCTGATCCATGCGTAGGCTATCCTAGGGCATGAGCTGGGCCAGCGTCGCCAAGAGACTGGATGCCTACGAGCGGCTGATCCGCCTCGACAAGCCGATCGGCACGCTGCTTCTCTTGTGGCCGACGCTGTGGGCGCTGTGGCTCGCTTCGCGCGGCACGCCGCGGCTCGAATACTTCCTGATCTTCTTCGTCGGCACCGTGCTGATGCGCTCGGCGGGCTGCGCCATCAACGACTATGCCGACCGCAATTTCGACCCGCACGTGCAACGCACCCGGACGCGGCCGCTCGCCGCCGGCGAGATCGAGCCGCGCGAGGCGCTCGCGGTCGCGGCGGTGCTGGCGCTGGCGGCTTTCGGGCTGGTCCTGTTCCTCAACCGCTTCGCCATCCTGCTCTCGTTCCTGGGGCTTGCGATCGCCGCCACCTACCCCTACAGCAAGCGCTACATCTCGCTGCCGCAGGCCTATCTCGGCATCGCCTTCGGCTTCGGCATCCCGATGGCGTACGCGGCGGTGCACCGGCACCTGCCGCTGGAATGCTGGATGCTGCTCGCGGCGAACGTGTTCTATTCGTTCGCTTACGACACCGAGTACGCCATGGTCGACCGCAACGACGACGCGAAGCTCGGTATCCGGACCTCGGCGCTCACGCTCGGACGCTGGGATGTCGCGGCAGTGATGGCGAGCTACGCCGCGATGCTCCTTCTTCTCGTCGGCGTGGGCGTGAAGGCGCGGCTGGGCTGGCCGTTCTACGCCGGGCTCGCGGCGGCGGGCGTGATGATGGTCTACCATTGGACCCTGATCCGCGGCCGCGGCCGCGACGGCTGCTTCAAGGCGTTCATGAACAACAACTGGGTCGGCGGCGCCGTGTTCGCCGGTATCGTCGCTAGTCTTCCGCTGCGCTGGCCGGCGTGACGAGCGACGCCGGCCCGGCCATCACGCGCTACGACTTCACGAGCGGCGCGCTGCGCGGCACGCATTTCACCCTCTACGCCTCCTGCCTCACGCATCGCGGCGACAACCACCTCGAGACCTTGCCGCTCGCGGCGATCGCGTCACTGCGCGTGGCCTATGAGCGCAACGCCCGCAGGATCGGCTGGGGCGTCGCGCTGCTAATCGTCGCCTTGGTGCTCTTCACGGTGTCCGGACCACTTGCCGAGTTTGCCGGTAATCGCGCGGCAGACATGGTGAAACCGGAGGCGAACGCCGTCATGAATGCGCTGCACGGGTTGTTCGTTTTCGTCGGGGCGGTGGCGAAGGCGCTGCCGTTCATCGGCACCTTCATCGCCCTTGGCGGCATCGCGCTTGGCGTGTTCGGCTGGATCGGCAGCACCACGCTCGTGCTCGACCTCGCCGGCTCGGAGCGTGCCTATCCGGTGCGCGGGCGCAATCCAGGGCTGCTCGACTTTTCCGAGGCGGTCTGCGAGCGGCTGATGTCGCTGAAGAGGTAGCCGCGGCGGTGAGCTACGCCGACCTGCGCGGATTCCTGGCGCAACTCGAAGGCGCGGGCGAGCTCAAGCGCATCGTCGCGGAGGTCTCGCCGCGGCTCGAGATGACCGAGATCTCCGACCGGGTGCTGCGCGCCGGCGGGCCGGCGCTGCTGTTCGAGCGGCCCGCCGGGCACCGCATTCCGGTGCTCGCGAACCTCTTCGGCAGCGTGCGCCGCGTTGCCGCGGCGATGGGCGTCGCCGACGTGTCCGGCCTGCGCGAGATGGGCGAGCTGCTCGCGTACCTCAAGGAGCCCGAGCCGCCGAAGGGCCTGCGCGATCTGTGGGACAAGTTTCCGCTCTTCAGGCAGGTGCTCAACATGGCGCCGCGGGTGCGCTCCGGCGCGGCCTGCCAGGAGGTCGTGCTCGAGCAAAAGGAGGTCGACCTCGGGCGCCTGCCGGTGCAGACGTGCTGGCCCGGGGATGCCGGCCCGCTGATCACGTGGGGCCTCACCGTGACGCGCGGCCCGGCCAAGCCGCGCCAGAACCTGGGCATCTATCGGCAGCAGGTGCTCGGCCCGAACCGCGTCATCATGCGCTGGCTCGCCCACCGCGGCGGCGCGCTGGACTTCCAGGACCACCAGCGAGCGAATCCGGGATCGCCCTTTCCGGTCGCCGTGGTGCTCGGGGCCGACCCCGCCACTACGCTCGCCGCGGTGACGCCGGTGCCGGATACCCTCGGCGAGTATCAGTTCGCCGGCCTGCTGCGCGGGGCGCGCACCGAGCTCGCGAAGTGCATCGGCAGCGAGCTTCAGGTTCCCGCCGCTGCGGAGATGATTCTCGAAGGCGTCATCAAGCCGGAGGACGTGGCGGACGAAGGACCTTTCGGCGATCACACCGGCTACTACAACGAGGTCGAGCGCTTTCCGGTGATGACGGTCGAGCGCATCACCACGCGGCGCGACCCGATCTACCACTCCACCTACACCGGCAAGCCGCCCGACGAGCCAGCCGTCCTCGGCGCCGCGCTCAACGAAATTTTTGTTCCTTTGTTGCGGAAACAGTTTCCGGAGATCCTCGACTTCTACCTGCCGCCGGAAGGCTGCTCCTACCGCCTGGCGGTCGTGCGGATGAGGAAGCAGTACCCAGGGCACGCGAAGCGCGTGATGTTCGGCGTGTGGAGCTTCCTGCGTCAGTTCATGTACACGAAGGTCATCGTCGTCTGCGACGACGACATCGACGTGCGCGACTGGAAAGAGGTGGTGTGGGCCGTCACCACGCGGGTCGACCCCGCGCGCGACACCACGCTGGTCGAGAACACGCCGATCGACTACCTGGATTTCGCGAGCCCGGCGGCGGGGCTGGGCTCGAAGCTCGGCGTCGACGCCACCAACAAGTGGCCCGGCGAGACCGCACGCCGCTGGGGCCGCCCGATCGTCATGGACTCTGAGGTCCGCCGGAAGGTCGATTTGATCTGGCCGGAGCTTGGCCTGTAGCCGCGCCCCGGCCTCCCGCGCCTTCGTAGACCCACTCGAGCATCGCGTTCAGCGCGGGCTCGCCCTCCGAGCTCGCGCGGGGGTGATTGATTAGCATCACCACGAGATGGCGCTGGCCGCGGCGGTCGAGCACGTAGCCTGCGATGGAGCGCGCGTCCTGCAGCAAGCCGGTCTTGATGTGCGCGTGGCCGGCGACGCCGGCGCCGAGCAGGCGCTTCTTCATCGTGCCGTCGGCGGCGACGACCGGCAGCGACGACACGAATTCGGGCATCACAGGGCTTCTCCAGGCCGACTGCAGGACGGCTGCGATGGTAGCGGCGCTCGCGCGCTCGAGGCGCGACAGCCCGGAGCCGTTCTCCATCACCAGTTCCGGCGCCTTGATGCCTCTTTGGACCAGAAGCTGCCTGATCGCAACCAGAGCGAGCTCCGGCCGCGCAGGCGCGCCTCCCATTTCGGCGGCGAGGGTCAGGTAGAGCTGCCGCGCCATCACGTTGTTGGAGAATTTGTTGATGTCGCGCACGATCTCGGCGAGCGGCTCCGATTCGTGCACGTAGGCGAGGCGCGCGCCGGGCGATGCCGAGCCCTGCCGCACCACGCCCGCCCAGCTCCCGCCCATCTCGGCCCAGAGCTGCTTGACCATCGCTGCGACGTATTCCTGCGGCTCGTAGAGCGCGACGTTGAGCTCTTTCTCGCCGCAGGAGACCGGATAGGCGCCGGTGAACGATGCGCGCGGGGGCTTCGAGCGGAAATCGGCCTGGATCAGGCTGCGAAATGCCTTGCCCTCGGGACAGCCGCCTTCCGCGGGCTTCAGAGAATTGATGACCTCGAGCCCGGGAAGCGCCGGCTCGGCAAAGACGCGCACCGCGGACTCGGCCGGCAGGAAGGTGAAGCGCAGCGACTTGAAGTTGACGAGCAGCGCGTCAGGGGTGACGTTGTAGGGCCGGAACGCGTCGTCGTCGATGCGCCCGTCTGCGACCGGACCGAACCAGGAGCGGTCGAGCACCAGGTCGCCGCGGATGTCCTGCAGCCCGCGCCCTCGAAGAGCGCGCAACAGCATCCAGAAGCTCTCCAGGTTCAGCTTGGGGTCGCCATAGCCCTTGAGCACCACGTCGTTGCCGTCGACGTAAACCTCGGTCTTCCAGCGGTAGGCGGGTCCGAGCAGCTCGAGGGCGGAGTAGGTGGTTACGAGCTTCATGACCGAGGCCGGATTCATGCTGTCCCGAGCCTCGTGGACGAGCTCCGAGCGCCCGGTGCCGACCTCCTGCACCACGGCGCCGACGCTCGAGGTCGGAATCCCCGCGGTCTTCAGCGCTTGCAGTACCGGGCGCGGCAGCTCCGCGCAGGCGCCCCAGCTCGAGGCCAGCCCAAAAATAATGGCGAATGTCTTGAAAAGCCTAGGCATCGTCTCTATCATTAGCACTCGTCCGGACTGAGTGCTAGCAGGAGACCAAAGTCCCGGTTATTCCGGCCACGGGTGGTCAAGTTCAACCCTAAGCCATTGTACTACATCGTTTTTCTCTTTTTGATTGGGAGATCGCATGAAAATCCGTCCGCTCCATGACCGCGTGATCGTCAAGCGCATTGAGGAGGAGCGCAAGTCCGCAGGTGGCATCGTCATTCCCGACACCGCTGCCGAGAAGCCCGACCAGGGCGAGATCGTCGCCGTCGGCAAAGGCAAGAAAGACGACCAGGGCAAGCTCATTCCGATCGATGTCAAGGTCGGGGACCGCGTGCTGTTCGGCAAGTACTCGGGCCAGACGGTGAAGGTCAAGGGCGATGAGCTCCTCGTCATGCGCGAGGAAGACATCATGGGCGTCATCGAAGGCGCGTAACCAGAATTTCCAGATAGGAGAGCAGCAATGCCAGCCAAAGAAGTACGTTTCCACGAAGGCGCGCGCGTCAAGATGGTTCATGGCCTGAACATCCTGGCCGACGCCGTGAAAGTGACGCTGGGGCCCAAGGGCCGCAACGTCGTGCTCGAGCGCTCGTTCGGCGCCCCGACCGTCACCAAGGACGGGGTCTCGGTTGCCAAGGAGATCGAGCTCAAGGACAAGTTCGAGAACATGGGCGCGCAGATGGTGAAGGAAGTGGCGTCCAAGACCTCCGACGTCGCCGGCGACGGCACCACCACCGCGACGGTTCTGGCGCAAGCGATCGTGCGCGAAGGCATGAAGTTCGTCGCCTCGGGCATGAACCCGATGGACCTCAAGCGCGGCATCGACAAGGCGGTGGTCGCGGTGGTCGAGGAGCTGAAGAAGATCTCCAAGCCGTGCTCGAGCTCCAAGGAAATCGCCCAGGTCGGCTCGATCTCGGCGAACGCGGACGCCAACATCGGCAAGATCATCGCCGATGCGATGGACAAGGTCGGCAAGGAAGGCGTCATCACGGTCGAGGACGGCAAGTCGCTCGACAACGAGCTGGACCTCGTCGAGGGCATGCAGTTCGACCGCGGCTACCTGTCGCCCTATTTCATCAACAACCCCGAGAAGCAGATCGCGGTGCTCGAGGATCCCTTCATCCTGCTGCACGACAAGAAGATCTCGTCGATCCGCGAGCTGCTGCCGATCCTGGAGCAGGTCGCCAAGGCCGGCAAGCCCCTGCTCATCATCGCCGAGGAAGTCGAAGGCGAGGCGCTCGCCACCCTGGTGGTGAACAACATCCGCGGCATCCTGAAGACCGTCGCGGTGAAGGCGCCCGGCTTCGGCGACCGCCGCAAGGCGATGCTGGAAGACATGGCCGTCCTCGCCGGCGGCACCGTGATCAGCGAGGAGCTCGGCCTCAAGCTCGAGAACGCCACGCTGAAGGACCTGGGCCGCGCGAAGAAGGTCGAGGCCGGCAAGGAGAACACCACCATCATCGACGGCGCGGGCGACAAGAAGCAGATCGAGGCGCGCGTGAAGCAGATTCGCGTCCAGATCGACGAGGCGACCAGCGACTACGACCGCGAGAAGCTGCAGGAGCGCGTGGCGAAGCTTGCCGGCGGCGTGGCGGTGATCAAGGTCGGCGCCGCGACCGAGGTCGAGATGAAGGAGAAGAAGGCTCGCGTCGAGGATGCGCTGCATGCCACCCGCGCGGCGGTTGAGGAAGGCGTCGTCCCGGGCGGCGGCGTGGCGTTCATTCGCGCCAAGCAGGCCCTCGAGGGCAAGCTGAAGGGCGACAACCACGACCAGGATGCCGGCATCAAGATCGTGATGCGCGCTCTGGAAGAGCCGCTTCGCATCATCGTCGACAACAGCGGCGCCGAGCCCTCGGTGGTGCTGAACAAGGTGCTCGAGAACAAGGGTAACTACGGTTTCAATGCCCAGACCGAGGAGTACGGCGATCTCGTGCAGGAAGGCGTGATCGACCCGACCAAGGTCGCCCGCACGGCGCTGCAGAACGCGTCGTCGGTCGCCGGCCTGATGCTCACCACCGACGCGATGGTCGCGGAGCTGGTGGAAGAGAAGAAGGGCGGCGGCGGCCACTCCCATGGCGGCATGCCCGACATGGGCGGCATGGGCGGCATGGACATGTAAGGTTTTTTCTCGAAAAAGCAGAAAAGGAAAGGGCCCTAACGGGCCCTTTTCTTTTCGTCCTGCTGCTGTATTAAACTGCCCCCCGGAGGAGGGCAGATGCGGATACTGGTGGCCGAGGACGACGCGGTCCTCGCCGAAGGCGTGACGCAGACCTTGCGCCAGTCCGGCTACGCGGTCGACCGCGTGCAGAACGGCGTCGAGGCCGAGAGCGCGCTCGCCGCCAACCAGTTCGATCTCCTGATCCTCGACCTCGGCCTGCCCAAGCGCTCGGGGCTCGACGTCCTCAAGCACCTGCGCGCGGCCGACTCGCGGCTCCCCGTGCTGATCCTTACCGCGCTCCACGGCGTCGGCGACCGTGTGCGGGGGCTGGATGCGGGTGCCGACGATTATCTCGCCAAGCCCTTCGACCTCGCCGAGCTCGAGGCGAGGGTGCGTGCTCTCACGCGGCGCGGCATGGCAGGCTGCCCGACGCTCCTGCAGCACGGCGCGCTTACCTACGACCAGATCGGCCGCAGCGCCTGCCTCAATGGCAGAGCGCTCGAGCTCTCGGCGCGCGAGCTCTCCCTGCTCGAGGTGTTCCTGCAGCGCGCCGGACGGCTCGTCTCCAAGGACCAGCTCGTGTCGCATCTGTGCGAATGGGGCGAAGAGGTATCGCCGAACGCGATCGAAGTGTACGTGCATCGCCTGCGCAAGAAGCTCGAGCCCGGAGGCGTGCGTATCGCGACCGTGAGGGGGCTCGGCTACAGCCTTGAGAAGCCCGCGGGTCACGAGCCTGTGGCCCAAGGCCGCGGGGTATAATTCGCGCCTTCGAAAAGCGCGGCGTCCTGCCGCGCTTCCCGGACGGCCAAGTAGCTCAGTTGGTAGAGCAGCGGACTGAAAATCCGTGTGTCGGTGGTTCAATTCCGCCCTTGGCCACCACGATTTCACGCGCAGTCGTTTGACAGGCCTCGCTGCCGGGAGCAACCTGCGCGCTAGCTTCTGCACAAACAGGGGTGCACGCCCACTTGGCGTCCAAGCGAGCGTCAACGCCGGCCGAAGGCGAGGTCTACGCCCTCACCAGCCACGGCAATGCCGAGCTGAAGTCCGCCGGCACGTCGCTTTCGTCTCGCGAGCTTGAGGTCCTCGTGCTCGTGGATGGCACGGCCACCGCTGGCCAGATCGCCGGCATGTCGGCGAGCGTGCCGCATACGGAAGTCATGCAGGTTCTGCAGAAGCTTGCGGACAAGCAGTTGATCGCTCCGGCGAGCCAAACGAGCGCGCTGGAAACCGGGTTCTTCAGCATCCCCGTGCCGCCGGGATTCTTCAGCGGCGGCGCAGCCACCGAGCCGGAGGCCAAGCAAGGCGCCGCGTCGCTCAAGCGCAAGGGCTACTACGTTCGCATCGCGCGCCGCGCGCCGCAGAAGCGCGCAGCGAAGGAAGGCTGGCAGCCGACGGTTCTCGTCATCGACGACGACCCGGACCTCGTGAAGCTCATCCGCACATACTTTCGCTTCGAGAGCTTCACGGTCCGCACCGCGAGCAGGCGCGACGAGATCATGGCTGCGTTCCGCGAGGCGCCGATGCCGGATCTCGTGCTTCTCGACGTCGAGCTGCCGGATGCAAACGGTTTCGACATTCTCGCGCGGATGCGCCAGCACGCCGTCCTGAAATCCATGCCGGTCATCATGATCACGGCCGAGGCGACGCGCGAGGCGGTCCGCAAAGGCCTGCAAGCCGGCGCCGACGGCTACATCACCAAGCCGTTCGAGCCCGACTGCGTCGTGATCGCGGTGCGGGAGGTGCTCGGCCTCACGGAGGAGAAGCCGAAGCCTTCTGCAGCATGACGCAAACGGTCAGTAGCGCTCCTTGACGTACTTGTACGGATAGTCCGGCTCGCGATAGCCGTGCCGCTTCTGCCGCTTCGGCAGCTTCACCTTCTCGCGCGGCGCTGTCTTGTAGGGGATCTGCTCGAGAAGATGGGTGATGAGGTTGAGCCGGGCGCGGCGCTTGTCGTTGGAGCGCACCACGTGCCAGGGCGCGAAGCCGGTGTCGCTCGCAGCGAACATCTCGTCGCGCGCCCGCGAGTAGTCGTGCCAGCGGCTGTATGACTTGAGGTCCATCGGCGAGAGCTTCCAGAGCTTGCGCCCGTCGTCGATGCGCGATTCGAGCCGGCGGGTCTGCTCCTCCTCGCTCACCTCGAGCCAGTACTTGATGAGGATGACGCCGGAATTCACGATCGCCTGTTCCACCGATGACACGGCCTTCAGGAACTCCTTCGCCTCGTCCTCGGTGCAGAAGCCCATCACCCGCTCGACGCCGGCGCGGTTGTACCAGCTGCGGTCGAAGATCACGACCTCGCCCGCCGCCGGGAGGTACGGCAGGTAGCGCTGGATATACATCTGGCTCTTTTCACGCTCGGTCGGAGCGGACAGCGCGATTACGCGGAACACGCGCGGGCTCACGCGCTCGGTGATGGCCTTGATCGTGCCGCCCTTGCCGGCGCCGTCGCGTCCTTCGAACACGACGCAGATCTTGAGTCCCTTGTACTTGACCCATTCCTGCAGTCGGACGAGCTCGACGTGCAGCTTCTCGAGCTGCTTGTCGTAGTCCTTGCGTTTGAGCTTCTCCTTTGGCGACGCGCGTTCCGCGCCGGCGCCGCCATTGCCCTTCTTCTTGCGGTTCATCGCCGTTCCCCTGTCGTTGCCGGGAGTCTGTCCCCGTGGAGCGCCGGGGCGATATTGGCCTTTGGTCCCATCGCTCCAGCGAACCGGGGCCGCGCAAGTCGTGAAGTAAGTCACATTTGTGCCGAGATTCAGGCCACGGCAGCAGAGGGTGCGCTATAGAATTTTTCGCGTTGGGGGGGCCTTTATGGAACGGAGGCCCCGATGGTCCTGCAATTTCCGGATGTACGGGCGCTGCGGAACGCTGCGCTCGCGGCGTGCCAGGCCGAGCTTCTGGCGATCACTCGCACTGCGAGCGCGCTCGCCGGCGTGGTGCCGATAAAGAAAAGCCCCGGCAGGGGGGGACCTGAGGACCGGGGCTTGAACCGCGCATGGGCCGCGCGGAAGCGCGCACAGTAGCCGCTAAAGCCCCGGTCCACACGGCGGATTCACTATCTGTGTGAATAAGCTTGTGGGAAAGCGGTGGTTAACCGGGCCAGCATGGCTCGGATTTCCCGCTCTCTTCGCGGCTTACAGGATCTTCCTGCCGAGAAGTCTGATTTCTTGCAAGCTGGACGAATAGCTCTTTCTAGCCTACGCGCCAAGGCCGCCTCTAAGCCTCGCTGTCGGAGCCTTGCGATTGCTGGATCGCGCCTCCGTAGTGGAAACCGCTACGGAGACGCGGCTCGCTTCAATCCACTATATTCCCCGCTCTGAGCGATATTCAAAGCGGCAGTCCTCTCGAGCTCACCGATCCGTACCGGCAGCTGGTGGACGGCGTGCAGGAGTACGCCATCTACCTGCTCGACCGCTCGGGACACATCGTGTCGTGGAACCGAGGTGCCGAGAAGCTGACGGGGTACACCGCTGGCGAGATCGTGGGCCGGCACTTCTCGGTGCTATACCCGACCGACGCGATCGAGCGCCGCTCGCCGGAGCGCGAGCTGAAGATGGCGCAGGAGAGCGGCCGCCTCGAGGACGAGGGCTGGCGCGTGTGCAAGGACGGCAGCCGCTTCTGGGCCAGCATGGCGATCACTGCGCTGCACGACGAGAGCGGCGCGCTGCGCGGCTTCTCGAATGTCACGCGCGACCTGACCGAGCGGCGGCGCCAGGAGGAGACCCTGCGCCAGAGCGAGGAGCGCTTCCGTGTGCTCGTCGAAGGACTCAAGGACTGCGCCATCTTCATGCTCGACACCGACGGCCGCGTCACGAGCTGGAACAGCGGCGCGCAGCGCATGACCGGCTACCAGGCCGACGAGATCGAGGGACGCCACTTCGGGGCGCTGTATCCCCAGGCGGCGATCGACAGGAAGCTGCCGGAGCAGGAGCTCGCGATGGCTCGCGAGCACGGGCGCTTCGAGGACGAGGGCCCGCGGCTGCGCAAGGACGGCACCACCTTCTGGGCCAACGTGGTGGTGAGCCCCCTCTATAACGAGGAGGGGGTGTTGATGGGCTACGCGAACGTGAAGCGCGACCTCACCGACCGCAAGCGCGCCGAGTCGCTGGAGCAGGCCGAGCGCCGCACGAGCGAGTTCCTTGCCATGCTCGCGCACGAGCTGCGCAATCCGCTCGCGCCCATCAACAACGCGCTGCACCTCCTCGAGCTCAAGCCGCCTGCCGACGCCACCGAGAAGTGGGTGCGCGACGTGCTGCGCCGCCAGACCGGTCAAATCACCCGGCTGATCGACGACCTGCTCGACGTGTCCCGCATCACGCGTGCCGCGATCCCCCTCAACAGGCGTGCGCTCGACGCGTGCGCCCTGGTGCGCGCTGCCGCCGAGGGATCGATGCAGTGGATGCAGGCCCGTGGGCACGAGCTCTCGATCGAGCTGCCGCCCAACGAGGCGCTGACAGTCCTCGGGGACGAGGCGCGCCTGACCCAGGTGCTGCACAAGCTGCTCCACAACGCAGCGAGATACACCCCGGAGGGCGGGCGGGTGTCCATCGCCGCCCGCCGCGAGAACGACGCAGTCGTCATCTGCGTGAAGGACAACGGCGTGGGCATGGACGCGGGGCTGCTGCACTCGGCCTTCGACCTCCTTAAGCAAGGGCAGCAGGCGGCGCAACGGCCGCAGGGAGGTCTCGGCATCGGACTCACGCTGGTGCAGCGGCTCGTGCGCCTGCACGGCGGAACGGTGGAAGCGCACAGCGCCGGCCCCGATCGCGGGAGCGAGTTCATCGTGCGGCTGCCCGCGGTGAACGAGGCGCCCGTGAGCGAGGCTGCGGCAGCGGAGCGGCCGGGCGCGACGCCGCGCAAGGTGCTCGTGATCGACGACAACAGCGACGCCGCGAACGCGCTGCGCATGCTGCTCGAAAACGACGGCCATAACGTCAGGGTGGCGCACGACGGCGTGTCGGGGCTGGCGCTCGCGCGCGAGTACCGGCCCGAATATCTGCTGCTCGACATCGGCCTGCCGCGGCTGAATGGCTACGATATCGCGGCGAGCGTGCGCGGCGACCCGGAGCTCAGGCACACCACCCTCGTGGCGATCACGGGCTACGGACAGGTCCACGACCGCGCGCGAACCGCGGCCGTCGGCTTCGACCACCATCTCACCAAGCCCGTGGAGTTCTCCGAGCTCCGGGAGCTGTTCCGGGCGAAAGCCTGAGCGAGCAAATAGCGCTTATAATCTGAGGACTTAGGTTCTCACGATGGCGCTCTTCGCTCTTGGCCTGAACCACCATACGGCGCCCCTCGCCGTGCGCGAGCGCGTGGTGTTCCACGTCGAGCGCCTGCGCGAGGCGCTTTCGGCGCTGCGCAGCGATCTCGCGGCCGAGGCGGCCATCCTGTCGACCTGCAATCGGACCGAGCTCTACCTTGCGGCGGGCGAGCCCCCGGCCGCCGCCGCCGAGTGGTTCGCGCGCTATCACCGGTTCGATCCGACCGAGCTCGGGCGCTACCTGTACACCCTGCCGCAGGAGCAGGCCGTGCGCCATGCGTTCCGCGTGGCCTCGGGACTCGACTCGATGGTCCTGGGTGAGCCGCAGATCCTCGGCCAGATGAAGGAGGCGGCGCGCGCGGCCGAGTCCGCCGGAACGCTCGGCACGCTGCTGCACAAGCTCTTCCAGCGCACTTTCGCGGTGGCGAAGGAGGTACGCACCACCACCAGCGTCGGCGCCGCGAGCGTGTCGATGGCTGCGGCGGCGGTGAAGCTCGCCTCGCGCATCTTCCCCAGCCTCAAGGACCAGAAGGTGCTCTTCATCGGGGCCGGCGAGATGATCGAGCTGTGCGCGACCCACTTCGCCGCCCAGGCCCCGGCGCGCATCGCCGTCGCGAACCGCACCGCGGAACGCGCCGAGCGGCTCGCACATCGCTTCAACGGCGAGGCGATCGAGCTCAGGGACCTGCCCGAGCGTCTGCAGGAGTACGACATCGTGGTTTCGTGCACCGCCTCTTCGCTGCCGATCCTCGGCAAGGGTCTGGTCGAGCGCGCGCTGCGGGCGCGCAGGCGCCGGCCGATGTTCATGGTGGACCTCGCGGTGCCGCGCGACATCGAGCCCGAGGCGGCCGAGCTGGACGACGTGTTCCTTTACACGGTCGACGACCTCGCGGAGATCGTCTCCGACAACCGCGACTCGCGGCGCTCGGCGGTGGAGCAGGCCGAGGTGATCATCGAGTCCCAGGTCGGCCAGTTCATGCGCTGGATGCGGGCGCGCGAGAACGTGCCGCTCATCCGCGCGCTGCGCGAGCAGGGCGAGGTGGCGCGGCGCCAGGAGCTCGAGCGCGCGCTGCGCAGCCTGCAGCGCGGCGACGATCCGGCCGCCGTGCTGGACGCGCTCTCCCAGGGATTGACCAACAAGCTGCTGCATGCGCCGACGCAGGCGCTCAACCAGGCCGCCGGGGACGAAGGCCGCGTCCTCGCTGAAACCCTCTCGCGGCTTTTTCGCATCAAGTGAAGCCTTCGCTGCGGTCGAAGCTCGACAGCCTGGTCGGGCGCCTGAACGACTTGAACGGACTGCTCGCGTCCGAGAACGCCACGCGCGACATGGAGCAGTTCAAGAAGCTCTCGCGCGAGCATTCCGAGCTGTCGAACCTGGTGGCGCTGTACGAAAACTACCGCAAGGCCGAGGGCGACGCCGAGGCGGCGCGCGAGCTCGACCTCGCCGAAGAGCTGAAGAATGCGCGCGCCGCAATGGAGCGGCTCGAAGGCGAGCTGCAGAAGGCGCTGCTGCCCAAGGACCCGAACGACGAGCGCAACATCTTCCTCGAGGTGCGCGCGGGCGCAGGCGGCGACGAGTCGGCGCTCTTCGCCGGAGAGATCTTCCGCATGTACGCCCGCTACGCCGAGCGCCAGCGCTGGCAGGTCGAGATCATCTCCGAGAGCCCTTCCGAGCTCGGCGGCTACAAGGAGGTGATCGCCCGCATCGTCGGCCAGGGCGCCTACTCCAAGCTCAAGTTCGAATCGGGCGGCCATCGCGTTCAGCGCGTGCCCGAGACCGAGGCGCAGGGACGCATCCATACCTCCGCCTGCACCGTCGCTGTCCTGCCGGAAGCCGATGCCGTCGACGACGTGGTGCTGAACCCCGCGGAGTTGCGCATCGATACCTTCCGCGCCTCGGGCGCCGGGGGCCAGCACGTCAACAAGACCGAGTCCGCGATCCGCGTCACGCACCTGCCGACCGGCATCGTGGTCGAGTGCCAGGATTCGCGCTCGCAGCACAAGAACCGCGAGAAGGCGCTGAGCGTGCTGAAGGCCAAGATCCGCGACAAGCAGGAGCGTGAGCAGCAGGCCAAGACCGCCTCTACGCGCAAGTCCCTCATCGGCTCGGGCGACCGCTCCGAGCGCATCCGAACCTACAACTTCCCCCAGGGCCGGGTGACCGACCACCGCATCAACCTCACCCTGTACAAGATCGACCGCATCATGGAGGGGGAGCTCGACGAGATCGTCAACGCGCTCTCCGCCGAGCAGCAGGCCGAGCAGCTCGCCCAGCTCGCCGAAGAAGCGGCTTGACGATCGAGCAAGCCCTCCGCACCGCCGCGGTCGATGCGCGCGAAGCGCGCCTGCTGCTCGCCGCGGCGAGCGGCTTCTCCGAGGCGAGCGTGGCGGCGTACCCCGAGCGCTCGCTCACGGAGGAAACCGAGGCGAGGTTCCGCGGCTATGTCGACAGACGAGGCAAAGGCGAGCCGGTGGCCTACATCCTCGGGCGCAAGGAGTTCTACGGGCTCGAGTTTGCGGTCAATCCGGCAGTGCTCATCCCGCGGCCCGAGACCGAGCTGCTGGTCGAGCTCTCGCTCGAGCGGGAATTTTCTTCGGTCGCCGACCTTGGCACCGGTTGCGGCGCGATCGCGCTCGCGATCAAGCGGCAGCGGCCGCAGGCGCGTGTAGTGGCCGTCGAATCGAGTGCCGCGGCGCTCGTCGTCGCACAACGCAATGCGGTCAAGCACGGCTTGGTGATCGAATTCCGGCACGGACGATGGCTCGAGCCGCTCGCGGGCGAATGCTTCGACCTCATCGTCTCGAACCCGCCCTACGTCGCCGAGGGCGATCCGCACCTCGCCGGCCTCGCCTTCGAACCGGCGAGGGCGCTCGTGTCCGGCCCGGATGGCCTTTCGGCAATCAGGGAAATCGTGGCGGCTGCGCCGTCCCACCTCGCTCCGGGCGGATGGCTGATGCTCGAGCACGGGATCGGGCAGGAAGTCACGGTTCGCACCCTGCTCGCGCAGAACGGGCTTGAAGAGGTGCGAACCTGGCCCGATCTCGCGGGTATACCCCGCGTGACGGGGGGGAAGGTAAAATGACGGCTGAAAGGAACATGCCAATGCAGGATACCCAACAGCGCATCAAGCAGCAGGTCGACAGCCACCCGGTGGTGCTCTTCATGAAAGGCACGCCCCAGATGCCGCAATGCGGCTTCTCGGCTCTCGCGGTGCAGGTGCTCAACGCCTGCGGCGTCGGCGAGTTCCATTCGGTGAACGTCCTCGCCGATCCCGAGATCCGCCAGGGCATCAAGGAATTCGCCAACTGGCCGACCATCCCGCAGCTCTACGTCAACGGCGAATTCGTCGGCGGCTCGGACATCATGCGCGAGATGTACCAGTCGGGCGAGCTGCAGAAGCTGCTGGCCGAACTGCAGAAGGCTTAGCGCACGGTTCGCTGGGCGCTCGCGCTCTACTTCATTGCCGCGGCCGCGGCTGCCGCGGAGCCGGAAGAAGTTTCTTTCCCGAGCGGCAAGCTCGAGCTTCACGGGTTCGTCTACAAGCCGGCGGGCAGCGGCCCGTTCCGCGCCATCCTCTACAACCACGGCAGCGAGCAGCGACCCGGCTGGAAGCCCGAGCTGGGGCGGTTCTTCAGCGACCACGGCTACGTTTTCTTCGTCCCCCATCGCCGCAGCCACGGGCGCTCGCCGCGCGATCCGCGGGTCGACTCGCTGTACAACAGCGGCGCGAACGGGCTCGTCGCACTCCAGGAGATCCACCTGCAGGACCAGCTGGCGGCACTGGACTATCTGAAGCGGCTCCCCGGAGTCGACCCCGACCGGATCGCAGTCGCGGGCTGCTCCTTCGGAGGCATCCAGACGGTCCTCGCGCTCGAGGCGGGCGCGGAGGGCAAGGCGAGCTTCCGCGCCGCGGTCGATTTTGCCGGCGGCGCCCAGACCTGGAGGCACTCCGTGCCGCTGCAGCAGAGACTGGTCGGCGCAGTGAGAAAAGCCACCGTGCCGGTCATGTTCGTGCAGGCCGAGAACGACTACGACCTGACTCCGAGCTACGCCTTGGCGAAGGAGCTCGGGAAGCTTGGCAAGCCGCACAAGCTCGCCATCTATCCGCCTTACGGCACCTCGGTGCGGGACGGGCACGGAGGATTCTGCTTCCGCGCTCCCGAGGTGTGGGGTGCAGAGGTCCTCTCGTTTCTGGACACCTACCTCAAGAACTAGCTACTGCGATACCAGGCGCAGTGCTGCTTCCACCTGCGCCAGATAGCCGGTGCCGAACAGGTTGAGATGGTTGATGAGGTGGTACAGGTTGTACATGGGCTTGCGCCGCTCGCAGCCTTTATCCAGCGGCCAGGCCTTGTCGTACGCCTCGTAGAACTCGCGCGGAAATCCGCCGAAGAGCTCGGTCATGGCAAGGTCCGCTTCGCGGTCGCCGTAGTACACCGCAGGATCGAACACCACGGGACCCGCGGCGGTGAAGCCGGCATTTCCGCTCCACAGATCGCCGTGCAGCAGCGACGCCACCGGCTGATGTCCTTCGAGGACCTTGGAGGAAGGAATCGTCAGCGGAAAACCGTTGCGGCGCGCCAGATCGATTTGCGGCCGCAGCCGGCGCTCCATCCAGAACTCACTCCAATCGTCCGACCAGCCGTTCAGTTGGGGCGTCGCGCCGATGTAGTTGTCGCGGTGCCACCCGAAGCGCGGTCCGGCCTTGCGGTGGGCGGCTGCGAGCATGCGTCCGAGCGCAGCGAAGTCTTTCCGCCCATGCAGTTCGAGGTATTCCGTGACCAGGTACGCTCGGCCTTCCATGGTCCCGTGTGAAAGAGCTTCGGGGGCGCGCATCCCGGCTGCGCGCAGGGCGGCGAGACCGTCCGCCTCCGCCGCGAAAGCGTCCTCGTGCTCATCGGAATTGGTCTTCAGAAAGCGGGTGGCGCCGGCGATGCTGACGCGGTAGCAGTCGTGGATGCAGCCGCCCGCGACACGCTCCGCGTTTTCGATACCGAGATCAACCTGAAGTGAGCCGGGTATTGGCAAGATTAAGTCGCTCGACCAGGATGCCGATGAAGGCGCGGTCGAACTTGCTGCGGCAGTCGGCGGAGGCCCCTGCGAGGTCGCCGACCTTCACCTGCATGATGACCGAGTCGCGCGCCGCCGTGACGGTGGCGCCGCGCTCGTGGCTGGAGACCGAAAGGTAGGCCATCTCGCCGAAGCACTGGCCTGGACCGAGCACCGAGAGCAACTTCTTGTTCTTGGTTACGCGCGCCTCGCCCTGGACCACCATGCAGAAGAAGTCGCCGTGCTCGCCTTCCCGGACCATGGGCGCGCCGGCCGCGACGCGCTTCCAGGCGCCGAGCGCGATCACTTCCCACAACTCCGGATCGGCGAAGGCCGAGAAAAACCGCATGCTGCGCAAGGCCACGAACTTGTCGGCGTCGCCCAGCGCGCCGCGGCGCTGCTCGCCGGCTCCGGCGCGCAGCACCTCGATCAGGTCCTCCGCGAGCTCGTCGCCGCTCTGGTAGCGCTGCGAGGGATCCTTCTGCATCGCGCGCCGCACCACGCGGTCGAGCGATTCCGTCACCCCGCGGCGGTGGCTCGACGGGGGCGGCGGCTCGTACTGCGTGATCTGGAAGATGATGCTGAACTTGTTGCCGCCGCGGTAGGGCAGGGTGCCCGAGAGCATCTGGTACATGACGACGCCGAGCGAATAGAGGTCGGTGCGGTGGTCGACGACTTCGTCGCGGATCTGCTCGGGCGACATGTAGGCCGGGGAGCCGACGCCGGTGACCTGGGTGGTTTCCGACCCCATGTTGATCGCGAGGCCGAAGTCGCCGATGCGAACGTCGGTGGGCTCGGTCGCGTACAGGATGTTTCCGGGCTTGATGTCCCGGTGCGTCACGCCGCGGGCGTGCGCGAACGACAGGGCGCGCGCGCACTTGAACGCGATCTCGAGCACCTGCTCCACCGGCAGCAGGGATTCCGGCGCGCAGAAGCGCTCCATCGTCCCTCCCGGGACATACTCCATCACGATGTAGCCCGAGTCCTCGCCGATGCCCGCGTCGAAGATCTGCGCGATGTGAGGATGCTCGAGCTTGCCGGCGAGCGAAGCCTCGGTGAAGAAGAGCTTGCGGAAGACGCGGCCCCGCATCGGGTCGCGCAGCGCCTCCGGGAAGATGCGCTTGACCGCGACCTCGCGCCCGCGGAACGGGTCCTGGCACAGGAACACTTCCGAGGTGGCGCCCTCGCCGAGCTTGCGAATGACCGGATAGTTGGCGACGTGCTCCACCGGGGGGTCGCCTATCTCGGCAGCCGTTTGCGAGCGCGGGCGATCGCGGCGCGGACCTGCGGCGGCGCGGTACCGCCGATGTGGTTGCGCGCCGCGACCGAGCCTTCGGGGGTCAGCACGCGTTTCGCGTCGGGCCCGATCTCTTTTGAAAACTGCCTCAATTTGGAAAGCGGCAGGGCGGCGAGATCCACCCCGAGGCGCTCGGCCTCGCGCACCGCGCGCGCCACCACCTCGTGGGCGTCGCGGAACGGCACGCCCTTGCGCACGAGGTAATCGGCGAGATCGGTGGCGGTGGCATGGCCTTCGAGCACTGCGGCCCGCATCGCGCGCGGCACCGGCTGCATCCCGGCCACCATGCCGGCAAAGACGGAGAGCGAATCCTTGACCGTGTCGACCGCGTCGAACAGCGGCTCCTTGTCCTCCTGGTTGTCCTTGTTGTAGGCGAGCGGCTGGCCCTTCATCAGCGTCATCAGGGCGACGGTGGCGCCGATCACGCGCGCGCTCTTGCCGCGGACGAGCTCGGGCACGTCGGGGTTCTTCTTCTGCGGCATGATCGAGGAGCCGGTGCAGTAGCGGTCGGGCAGGCGCACGAAGCCGAAGCGCGGGTTCATCCACAGCACGAGCTCCTCGGAAAAGCGCGAGAGGTGCACCATGACGAGCGCCGCGGCGGCGCAGAACTCGATCGCGAAGTCCCGGTCGGACACCGCGTCGAGCGAGTTCTCCGCCAGAGCCTCGAAGCCGAGCTCCCGCGCGACCCGCTTGCGGTCGATGCCGAAGCTGGTCCCCGCCAGGGCCGCAGCGCCGAGCGGCAGGCGGTTCACCCGCGAACGGACCTGGCCGAGCCTTTCGCGATCGCGCTCCAGCATCTCGACGTAGGCGAGCAAGTGATGGCCGAAGGTCACCGGCTGCGCCACCTGAAGGTGGGTGAAGCCCGGCATGACGAGGCCGGCGTGGCGCCGCGCCTGCTCCAGCAGCGCGCGCTCGAGCGCCACGATGCGCTTCACGATCTGGTCGATCTCGTCGCGCAGCCACAGCCGCAGGTCGGTGGCGACCTGATCGTTGCGTGAGCGCGCGGTGTGCAACCGCTTGCCGGCGTCGCCGGCAAGCGCGATCAGGCGGCGCTCGATGTTGAGGTGCACGTCCTCGGCATCGAGCGACCACTCGAACTGGCCGGACTCGATCTCGCGCCGCACGCGGCCGAGACCGCGCTCGATCGCGGCGAGGTCGCGCCGCGGCAGGATGCCGACCGCGGCGAGCATCCGGGCGTGGGCGAGCGAGCCTTCGATGTCATACTTCGCGAGGCGCCGGTCGAAGGCGACCGATGCCGTGAAGCGCTTGACCTGCTCGTCGACCGGCTCCTTGAATCGACCCGACCACTGGGCTTTTTCTTTTTTTGGCACAGAATACGGTTGAAGTTTCCTACGCAACTATGGCGAGTATAGGGCAATCCGCTTACCCGGACCTGCTGCCCGATTTCCGCAATCTGGGCGTGATGGCGCGCGTGCTCGTGGCGGTGAACGCCCTGGCGGCCGCCGGTGTGCTGTTTGCCGCCCCGCATCCCGGCGGCGCGCTCGATCACTTCATGAGCACCGCTGCGTATCTCGAGCCGCTGCTGCTGATCGAGCTGCTCGTCCTCGCGGCGCTGTCGCCGCTGCTCGCGCGCCTGCCATACTGGTCCGGATACGGCGCCGTGGTCGGCATCGTGCTCGTGCTGGTGGGGCTGTACCACGCGCTGGTGGTGCGGCTTCCGGCCGAGCCACCACCGTCGCTCGCCGCGGCGCTGGTCCTAGCGGCGTTGGTCGCCGCCGGGCTGCTCGGCTACCTGAGGCTGCTCGCGAAGGCGTACTCGCCGGCGCTCGTGGAGGCGCGCCTGCAGGCGCTCCAGGCGCGCATCCGCCCGCACTTCCTTTTCAACAGCCTGAACGCGGTGCTCTCGCTCATCCGGCGCGACCCGAAGCGCGCCGAGCGTGCCCTGGAGGACCTGGCCGACGTGTTCCGGACGCTGATGTCGGAGCCGCGGCAGTTCGTGCGGCTCGCCGACGAGATCTCGCTCCTCGAGCGCTACGCCGGCATCGAGCAGCTGCGCCTGGGCGAGCGGCTGCGCATCACCTGGGAGCTCGATACCGCGCCGATCGACGCGCTGCTCCCGCCGCTCGTGCTGCAGCCGCTGCTCGAGAACGCGGTGTTCCACGGCGTCGAGCCGGGCACGGGGGCGGGCGAAGTGCTGGTGCGCATCGAGCGGCGCGGCGACCGGGTGCTCGCCCGCATCGAGAATCCCTACGTCGCCGACCAGCAGCGCCGCGTCGGCAACCGGATGGCGCTCGAGAACATCCGCGAGCGCCTGGCGCTGTTCTTCGACGCCGAGGCGCGCATCGACACGAGCGCCGACGGGCTCCGCTACCGGGTCGAGATCGAGATGCCGTACCGATCGGAAGGGGCATGATCAAGGTCTTCATCGCGGACGACGAGGAGCCGGCGCGGGAGCGGCTGAAGGAGCTGCTCGGCGACATCGCCGCGGAGCTCCCCACCTCGGTGGTGGGCGAGGCCCGCAACGGGCTCGAGACGCTCGAGCGCCTGCCGGGTAGCGGCGCCGAGCTCCTGCTGCTCGACATCCAGATGCCCGGCATGGGCGGACTCGAGGTGGCGCGCCATCTGGGGTCCCTGCCCGAGCCGCCGACCGTCGTGTTCGTGACCGCCCACGACCGGCATGCGGTGGATGCGTTCGAGCTGAACGCGCTCGACTACCTGCTGAAGCCGGTGCGCGCCGAGCGCCTCGCCGCGGCGCTGAAGAAAGCCAGCGTGCCCGACCGCGAGCGGCTGGCCAAGGCCGCGCAGAGCGCACGCGAGTACATCTCGGTCTCGGAGCGCAACCGCATCGTGCTGGTGCCGGTGCGCGAGATCATCTTCCTTCGCGCCGAGCAGAAATACGTCACCCTGCGCACGCGCAACCGCGAGCACCTGATCGAGGAGCCGCTGGTCTCGCTCGAGCGCGAGTTCGCGGCGAGCTTCATACGCATCCATCGCAACTGCCTGGTGGCGCGCGCCGCAATCCGCGGCTTCGAGCGCGGCGCCGACGGCGACGACGAGCCGCACTGGGTCGTGGTGCTCGACGGCCTCGAGGAAAAGCTGCCGGTGAGCCGGCGCCAGTGGCCGGCGCTGCGCGAGCTGGTGGCCGAGAAATGAGGCGCGTCGTCATCGCCACGAGGCGAAGCCGGCTCGCGCTGTGGCAGGCCGAGCACGTGAAGCAGCGCCTCGAGGCGCTGCATGGCGGGCTCGCAGTCGAGCTGCTGCCGCTGTCCACGCGTGGCGACGAAATCCTCGACCGGCGCCTCGACCAGGCCGGGGGCAAGGGCCTGTTCGTGAAGGAGCTCGAGAACGCGCTCGCCGAGCGCCGTGCCGATCTCGCGGTCCATTCCATGAAGGATGTCCCCGCCGACCTGCCGCCCGGGTTCGTCCTCGCCGCAATCATGGCACGCGAGGATCCTCGAGACGCTTTCATCTCCAACAACCACGAAAACATTGGTGGGATGAAAGCAGGCTCGGTGGTCGGAACGTCGAGCCTGCGCCGAGCGGCGCAGATAGCGCAGCGCCATCCGCACCTCGAAATGAAGCTGCTGCGCGGCAACGTCGAGACGCGGCTGGCCAAGCTCGATCGCGGCGAGTACGACGCGATCATCCTGGCCGTGGCCGGCCTGGTGCGCCTGGGGCTCGCGGCGCGCATCCGCTCGCGCCTGGATGTCGACGACAGCCTTCCGGCCCCTGGCCAGGGCGCGCTAGGCATCGAGTGCCTCGACGGGCGCGGCGACGTTGCTTCGCTGCTCGGCCCACTGAACGATCCGGCGACCGCGCGCTGCGTGCAGGCCGAGCGCGCCGTCAGCCGGGCGCTCGGCGGAAGCTGCGCGGTGCCGCTAGGGGCGTACGCCGAGCTGGCTGGCGCGGGGCTCAGGCTTCGCGCCCTGGTCGCTTCGCTCGATGGCCAACGCATCGCGCGGGCCGACTGCCGGGGCACCGATCCCGCCGCGCTCGCAGCCGACGCAGTGGCCGAGCTGCGCCGCCACGGCGCGGTCGAAATCCTGTCAGCGCTTGGAACGTAAGCCGCTCCAGGGCCGAGGCATCGTCGTCACTCGCCCGGCGGGGCAGGCGGAGCGGCTCGCCGAGCTCGTGTCGGCAGCAGGCGGACGTGCGTTCCTTTTTCCCGCGATCGAAATCGAACGGCTGCCCGAGCGGCCGCTGTCGCGCCTCGAGGAATTCGATCTCGCGGTGTTCGTGAGCCCGACCGCCGTCGAGTGCGCGTTCGGCCGTATCAAGCACGCGGGCGTCCCGGTGGCGGCGGTCGGCAGCGGCACCCGGCGGGCGCTGCAGGCACTCGGGGCGCACGAGGTGCTCGCGCCCGAAACCGGTGCCGACAGCGAGGCGCTGCTCGCGCTCCCCGAGCTCCACGAGGTGGCAGGCAAGCGGATCCTGATCGTACGCGGCGAGGGCGGTCGAGAGCTTCTCGCCGACACGCTGGCCGCGCGCGGGGCGCGCACCGAGTATCTCGAGTGCTACCGGCGGATGTTGCCGCACGCCGACATGGCGCCGCTCATCGCGGCATGGGACCGGGGCGAGGTCGATGCGCTCAGCGTGTCGTCGACCGCGAGCCTCGACAACCTCATCACGCTGCTCGGCGTGCCGCGGCTGGCGGCCAAGCCGCTCTTCGTCAACCATGCCCGCGTCGCAGAGCGTGCGCGCGAAGTCGGCATCCCGGAGCTGGTCGTGGCGGGTCCCGGCGACGAGGAAACCGCCGAAGCGCTGGTGGCATACTTCGCCTCCCGCGCCATGGATAACAGCCAGGAAGACACGCACGAAAGCAGCCAGCCGCAAGGGCAGGCGCCCGAAAATTCCCGGCCGCGCCGGCGGACCACCTGGCTGCTCCTCTGCGCCATCCTCCTTTCCGCGGCGCTCGCCACGGTGTTCTGGCTCGACGCGCGCCAGCGCATCGACGCCACCCAGCAGGAGCTGGCGCGCCGGCTGCGCGACATCGAGGCCGACGCGCGGGAGGCGCGCAGCGTGGCGCGCCAGTCGGAGGATGGGCAGCGCGACGCCCGCGCCAAGCTGGTCCAGCTCGAGACGCGCCTGGCCGAGTCGCAGAGCCAGCAGCTCGCGCTGGAGGCGCTCTACCAGGAGCTCTCGCGCAACCGCGACGAATGGCAGCTCGCAGAGATCGAGCAGGTGCTCGCCATTGCCTCGCAGCAGCTGCAGCTCGCGGGCAACGTGCGCGCGGCGCTGCTCGCGCTGCAGCTCGCCGAGCAGCGCCTGGCGCGGGCCGACCGGCCGCAGTTCATGCCGATCCGGCGCGCGCTGGCACGCGACATCGATCGGCTGAAGACGCTGCCGACGCTCGATCTCGCCGGCATGAGCATGCGCATCGACAACCTCGCGGCCCAGGTCGACACGCTGCCGCTCGCCTTCGACGAGCGTGCCGAGAGCACGCCGCCGGCGAAGGCCGCCGCCGCCGAGCGCGGCTTCTGGTCCCGGCTTTCCGTCGAGGTGTGGAACGAGCTGCGCCAGCTCGTCGTGGTCCGGCAGGTGGGCAACGCCGAGCCGCCGCTGCTGCCGCCCTCGCAGGCCTACTTCGTGCGCGAGAACCTGAGGCTGCGCCTGCTCAACGCGCGGCTTTCGCTCCTCGCGCGCGACGAGGCCGGCTACCGCGAGGATCTGCGCATGGCGCAGAGCTGGATCCAGCGCTACTTCGATCCGCGCTCCAAGCAGACCGCCGCCGCGCTCAATCAGCTCAAGCAACTGTCGTCGACCACGGTCAGCTTCGAGCTGCCGAGCATCACCGAGAGCCTCGAGGCGGTACGCGGCTACAAGTCGCGGCGGGAGCGGCAGCCGGGATGAGATGCGCCGGATGAGATGCGCGGGATGAGCAGCTTGGAATGAGATCGCTGTTCTGGCTGCTGGTGGTGTTCGCGGCGGCCGTGGCCCTGGTGATCGTCGGCAGGATCGATTCGGGCTACGTGCTCCTGATCTATCCGCCTTACCGGGTCGAGCTCTCGATGCTGTTCTTCGCCATCGCGCTGGTGGCGGGCTTTGCCCTGCTGTACGCGCTGATCCGCCTGCTCGGGCACGCGCTGTCGCTGCCGGCGTACGTGCGCGGCTACCGCGCGCGGCGCCGCCGCGAGCGCGCGCACGCCTCGCTCGCAGCCGCGCTCCAGGCCTACTACGAGGGCCGCTACTCGCGCGCGGAGAAGGAAGCCACGGTCGCCTTCGAGGGCGGATCGGCTCCCGCGCTCGCCGCGCTGCTCGCGGCGCGCTCGGCGCACCAGATGCGCGACTTTCAGCGCCGCGACCGCTGGCTCGACCGCGCCGACGCGCAGGGCGAGCGGATGCACAGCGCTTCCCTCGCCACGCGCGCGGAGCTCGCGCTCGAGGACCGCGACTTCGCCACCGCGCGCGATGCGCTGCGCAACCTGCACAGCGTGCGCCCGAAGCAGATCGCCACCACCCGCATGCTGCTGCGCGCCGAGCGCGGCGCAGGCGCCTGGGACGAGGTGCTGCGCCTCGCGACCCAGCTCGGCAAGCGCGACGCCATCGCGCCGGCGCTCGCCGAGGAATACAAGGTGCAGGCCATGATCGAGCTGCTCGGGCGCTCGGCGGCCGACGAGGGCGCGTTCGAGCGCCGCTGGCGCGGCATCGAGGCGAAAGACCGCATCCATCCGCGCATCGCGGCGGCGGCGGCGCGTCATGCCGCCGAGCTCGGCAAGGCCGACATGGCGCGCGAGATCCTGGAGCGCGCGCTGGCGGCGGAATGGTCGCCGCAGCTCCTCGCGCTCTACGCCGAGCTGCCGGGCGCAATGGCGGAGGAAGCGAGGACCGCGGAAGCTCGCGAGCGCATCGAGCGCGCCGAGAGCTGGCTCCTCGAGCACGCGCGCGACGCCCAGCTCCTCGCGGCGCTCGGGCGCCTGTGCGCCCAGGCCGGGCTATGGGGCAAGGCGCGCAGCTTCCTCGAGGCGAGCGTCTCGTTCGAGGAGAGCCGTTCCGTATACCTCGAGCTCGCGCGGCTCGCCGAGCGCCTCGGCCAGCCGACCGACGCCCAGCTTCACTATCGGCGCGCCGCGGAGATCTCCTGAACGGCTACTTGACCGGCTGGCGCTCGGTGGTGGGCCGGAAGTCGTGCGTGATCTGGTACACGAGCGCGGGCACCATCTCCTCGCGCGGATCGGACTTCGTCATCGAGCCGCTGATGCCCTGCTCGGACACGTTGACGCGGCCGACCTGCCTGCGAACCCAGCCCGAGTTGCTCCACACGCTCGCCCCGCTCGCGGTCTCCACCAGCCGGGCGGAGATGTCGCCCTTCACCTCGGTGCGCAGGCCGGCGTCCAGCTTGGCGAGGTCGTTTACCCGGATGTCGGTCTTCGGATCCGAGTAGGCGATCTCGCCGAGGAACACCGCGTCGACGCCGTACTTCTTGCCGATGCGCTTCGCGGCGTCGGCATCGAGCTGGTTGCGGCCCACGGCAGCGAGCACCGTTTCGCGGCTGCCGAGCTCGATGAACCGCGTTCCCGGCTGCGCCGACTGGATCTGCTCCTGGAGCTGTTGCGCCGCGCGCGCGCTCCCGAGGCCGTAGTTGGAGGTGAAATCGACCACGCCGAGCGTGCCGTAGCCCTTCAGGTCGACGCGCGGCGGCACGGTGACGAGCACGGTGCTGGAGCACCCGCTTACCAGGAAGAACGCGAGCAGGATTGGTGCGATGAAGCCGCGCATGCCACCCTCCTTTGTTATTTGCCGCCAGACTACCGGAGGGTGTGAAACGGGTCGGTGATAATTGTCCGCCTCGGTGGAATCGCGCCTGACGCGCTCAGGCCCAATCGCGTGGCTTGAGGAAGTCGCTGTAGAGCTTTTCCTCAGGGGAACCTGGCGACGGCTTCCAGTCGTAGCGCCAGGCGGCCTGGGGCGGCATCGACATCAGGATCGACTCCGCGCGGCCGCCCGACTGCAGGCCAAAAAGCGTGCCGCGGTCGTACACCAGGTTGAATTCGACATAGCGTCCGCGCCGGTAGAGCTGGAAGCTTCTTTCGCGCTCCCCGTATGCCGTTTCTTTCCTTCTTTCCAGAATCGGGAGGTAGGCGGGCAGGAAAGTGTCGCCCACGGAGCGTACGAGGCGGAAGGAAAAATCGAAATCGCGCTCGGCGAGATCGTCGAAGAAGATGCCGCCGATGCCGCGCGGCTCGTCGCGATGCTTCAGGTGGAAATAGCGGTCGCACCAGGCCTTGAAGCGCGGGTAGTAGTCCTGCCCGAACGGGTCGAGCGCCTGCCTGCAGCGGGCGTGGAAGTGGCGCGCATCCTCTTCGAAGCCGTAGTAGGGGGTGAGATCCATGCCGCCGCCGAACCACCACGCATCCTTCGCGGCGAAGAAGCGCACGTTGAGGTGCACCGTCGGGCAGTACGGATTGAGCGGATGCAGCACGAGCGATACGCCCATCGCCTCCCAGGCCTGCCCGGCGAGCTGCGGCCGCGCCGCGGTCGCCGACGGCGGAAGCTGGCTGCCTTTCACGCGGGAGAAGTTCACTCCGCCGCGCTCGAACAGGCCGCCATTTTCGGTCACGCGAGTGATTCCGCCCCCGCCTTCGGCGCGCTTCCATTCGTCGGTCGTGAAGGCACGGCCGTCGGCGGCTTCCAAGGCGGCGACGATCGACTTCTGCAGCGCGACGAAGTAGTCGCAGACGGCTTCGGTTCGCATTGCCGACAGCCTAACTCCGCTTGATCGCGCGGTGGCCGATGTCCTTGCGGTACTGCATGCCTTCGAAGCGGATGCGCTCGACCGCCTCGTACGCGCGCGTGCGCGCCATCTTTACCGAGTCGCCGAGCGCGGTGACGCACAGGACCCGCCCGCCGTTCGTCACGAGCGCCTTGCCGTCGGCGCGGGTTCCGGCGTGGAACACGCGGCAATCGTCTGCGGGCGCGGCAATCCCGGTGATGGGATCGCCCTTGCGCGGATCGTCGGGATAGCCGTGCGCGGCGATGACCACGCCGAGCGCGGCGCGGCGGTCCCATTCGGCCTCGACCTGCGAAAGGTTGCCGGCGAGCGCGCGCTCGACCAGCCCGAGCAAGTCGGATTTGAGCCGCAGCATGATCGGCTGGGTCTCCGGGTCGCCGAGGCGGCAGTTGAACTCGACCGTCTTCGGGTTTCCCGCCCGGTCGATCATCAGGCCGGCGTACAGGAAGCCGCTGTAGGGGATGCCCTCCTGCGCCATGCCCTGGATGGTGGGCTGGATGATCTCGCGCATCACGCGGGCGTGGATCTTCGGCGTGACGATCGGGGCCGGCGAGTACGCGCCCATGCCTCCGGTGTTGGGGCCCTCGTCGCCGTCGCGCAGGCGCTTGTGGTCCTGGCTGGTGGCGAGCGCCAGCACGCTCGTGCCGTCGCTCATGACGATGAAGCTCGCTTCCTCGCCCTGCAGGAACTCCTCGACCACGACCCGCGCGCCGGCTTCGCCGAGGGCTTTGTGCGTCATCATGCGGTCGATGGCCGCCTGCGCCTCCTCGACGCTGGCGGCCACGACCACGCCCTTTCCGGCTGCCAGCCCGTCGGCCTTGATCACGATCGGCGCGCCGCGCTGGGCCACGAAGGCCTTGGCGAGATCCGCGCTCTGGAACGTACGATGGAGCGCGGTCGGGATGTTGTGGCGCACCATGAATGCCTTGGCGAAGTCCTTGGAGGACTCGAGCTGCGCGGCCGCGCGGGTCGGGCCGAAGATCTTCAGGCCGGCATCGCGAAAGGCGTCCACCACGCCGGCCGCGAGCGCCGCCTCGGGGCCGACCACGGTCAGGTAGATGCCTTCCTTCTTCGCGAACGCCATCAGCTCGGCGACCTCGGAAATCGCGACGTTCTCCAGGCCGTTCTCGCGCGCCGTACCGCCGTTGCCGGGAGCGACGAAGACCTTCTGCACCTTCGGGCTCTGGGCGAGCTTCCACGCGAGGGCGTGCTCGCGTCCGCCCGACCCGATCACGAGGAGCTTCATGTCAGTGGCGGAAGTGCCGCACGCCGGTGAAGATCATGGCGATGCCGCGCTCGTCCGCGGCCGCGATCACTTCCGCGTCGCGAACGCTGCCCCCCGGCTGGATCACCGCCGTGGCCCCCGCTTCGGCGAGGGCGTCGAGCCCGTCGCGGAACGGGAAGAAGGCGTCCGACGCCACGACCGAGCCCTGCAGCGAGAGGCCTGCGGCCGACGCCTTCATGGCGGCGATGCGCACGCTGTCGACGCGGCTCATCTGCCCCGCGCCCACGCCGAGCGTCGCGCGGTCGCGGCAGAACACGATCGCGTTCGACTTCACGTACTTGGCGACGCACCAGGCGAAGACGAGGTCGGAGCGCTGCGCCTCGCTCGGCGCGGCGCGCGTCACCAGCTTGAAGTCCTTGGCGTCGAGCGGCCGCGAGTCGCTCGTCTGCACCAGCAGCCCGCCGCCGACGCGCTGGTAGTCGTGCGCCTGCGCGCCGTGGACCAACGGCACCTCCAGCACCCGAAGATTTGCCTTCCTGGAAAACACCTTTTGTGCTTCCGCTTCGACGCGCGGGGCGATCACCACCTCGGCGAATTGGGCCGAGAGCGCTTCGGCGGTGTGGGCGTCGAGCGCGCGGTTGAACGCCAGGATCCCGCCGAAAGCCGACACCGGATCGGTCTTGAACGCCTTGGCGTAGGCTTCGGCGAGCGTGTCGGCGACGGCGGCGCCGCAGGGGTTGGCGTGCTTGACGATCACGCAGGCCGGGTCGGTGAAGCTCTTGACGCACTCCCATGCCGCGTCCGCATCCGCGATGTTGTTGTAGGAGAGCTCCTTGCCTTGCACCTGGCGGTATGCCGCGATCCCACCCGGTGTGGCGCGGTCGTCCCGGTAGAACGCAGCACTCTGGTGCGGATTCTCGCCGTAGCGGAGGTCTTCGAGCTTCCTGAACTGTAAATTCAGCACCGCGGGATATTCGCGCCGCCGCCGAGCGGCGTCGAGCGACGAAAGATAGTTGGCGATCGCGCCGTCGTACGCGGCCGTGTGCGCGAACACCTTCGCCGCCAGCTCGAAGCGCGTCGCGGCCGAGACCTCGCCGCCGGAGCGGATCTCGTCCAGCACGCGCGCATAGTCGGCCGGATCGACCACCACGGCGACCCCGGAGTGGTTCTTGGCCGCCGAGCGCAGCATCGCCGGCCCGCCGATGTCGATGTTCTCGATGGCGTCCTCGAAGCGGCATTCTGGATCGGCGACGGTCGCCTGGAACGGGTAGAGATTCACCACCAGCAGGTCGATGGTGCCGATTCCGGCGCCCTGGAGCGCGGCGACGTGCGCCGGATCGTCGCGCCGCGCGAGCAGCCCGGCGTGGATCTTCGGATGCAGCGTCTTGACCCGTCCGTCGAGCATCTCCGGAAAGCCGGTATACGACGAGACCTCGGTCGCGGCGATGCCCTCCTTGCGCAGGAGCTTCGCCGTGCCGCCGGTGGACACGAGCTCCACGCCGAGCGCGCCCAGCGCACGCGCAAGCTCGACGATGCCCGACTTGTCGGAGACGCTGAGGAGAGCCCGGCGGACTTTCGACACTACCCTTTGATCCGCAGCTGCTGCATCTTGGTGCGCAGCGTATTGCGGTTGATGCCCAGCATCTGGGCGGCGAGCGTCTGGTTTCCCTTGGCCTGCGCGAGGACCATCTCGATCATGGGCTTCTCCACGTTCTTCAGCACCATGTCGTAGATCGAGGTCGGCTTTTCGCCGTCCATGTCCTTGAAGTAGCGCTCGAGAGATCGCTTGACCGAGTCGGCGAGCTCGTTTTGTCGGTTCATGCGGCCAGCCTGGAGAAATAGTCGTTCACCGCCGAATGCTGTGCAGCCGCGCTTTCGATGCGAACCGCCGCGCAGCGGAACTCGTCGCCGCCGGGCAGGGCGCGCACCGTCCATCCGATGTGCTTGCGCGCCACGCGCGTCCCCTGCTCCTCGCCATAGAGCTGGTACAGCGCTTCGAGATGCTCGAGCAGCACCGCGCGAATCTCGGAAGGTGCCGCGGGCGCCGCCGGCTCTCCAGTCGCGAGGAACTGCGAGATCTCGCGGAACAGCCACGGCCGTCCCTGCGCGGCGCGGCCGATCATGATGCCGTCGGCGCCGGTGGCTTCGAGCACGCGCTTCGCCTCCTCGGGCGTGTCGACGTCGCCGTTGGCGATCACCGGGATGCGCAGCCGCGACTTCACCTCGGCGATGGTCTCGTGCTCGGCGTGGCCGCGGAAGGCGCAGGCCCGGGTGCGGCCGTGGATGGCGAGCATCTGCACGCCGGCCTCCTCCGCGATGCGGGCGATGGAAAGCGCGTTGCGCCGCTCGGGGCTGGGGCCGGTGCGGATCTTGAGCGTCACGGGCACTTCGACCGCCTTCACCACCGCCTCGAGGATGCGCGCGACCAGCGCTTCGTCCTCCAGCAACGCGGAGCCGGCGAGCACGTTGCAGACCTTCTTCGCCGGGCAGCCCATGTTGATGTCGATGATCTGCGCGCCCAGCGCCACGTTGTGGCGCGCCGCGTCGGCCAGCATCTGCGGGTCGGCGCCCGCGATCTGCACCGCGATCGGGCCCGGCTCGCCGCTGTGATCGACCCGCAACCGGGTTTTGCGCGACTCGCGCAGCTCGGGCCGCGAAGACACCATCTCCGACACGGCGACGGCCGCGCCGTAGCGCCGGGCGAGGCGGCGAAAGGGGCGATCGGTGATGCCTGCCATCGGAGCGACGAACAATCCGCTGCGCAGAACGTGCGCGCCGATTCTCATTGGCCGTGGCGTCTTCCGGAAAAACAGGGAAGCGAATTTTATCCGCTTTGCCCCGCAAAAAGAATCGTCCACCGCGACCACTGTTGTTTTTTCACGGCAGCGCGGAAGGCCCATAGATCATGCGGCGCGCGAAGAATCGCCTCGGCGCCGGAAAGAGATCGAGCGCCGTCAGCGCCAGGCCGCGCGCGGCGCGCGCGAGCGGATTCGCGCCCAGAAACGCGCCCGCGAGCGCGTCGGTCACGCCGATCGTCGCCCGTGCGTCGAACCTGCGGCTTGCGGCATAGCGCGCGAGCACGACCGCGTCGCCGGGATCGCGCGATTCGACAAAGCCTCTTGACAAATCCCATGCGTCCCTCAGCCCGAGATTGAGTCCCTGTCCGGCGACCGGGTGCAGCGTCTGCGCAGCGTTACCGATGTACACGGCGCGCTGCGCGACCCGCGCGGGATGCACCCGCAGGGCGAGCGGCTGCAGCGCCCGGTCCTCGACCTGCACCGGCACGCCCGGACGGCGTCCCGCCGCCGCTCCGAGGCGGGCGAGGAACAGCCTCTCCTCGCAGCTCGCGAGCTCTGCGGCGCGCTCGGGGCGGCAGCTCCATATGAGCGCGTAGCGCCCTGCGAGCGGCAGCAGCGCGAGCGGCCCCTCGGGCGTGAAGCGCTCGAATGCGGTGGTGCCGGAGGCGGGCTCGGTGCGCACCATCGCGACCAGCGCGTCCTGCGGGTAGCGCTTCTCGCGCGCCTGGGGCGGCGATCCTTCGGCGTGCACTACGCAACGCGCCTGCACCTCGCCTTGGACAAACAATCCTTCGCACTTCGCCTGGAGGAGCGACACCAGGGCCGAATACTCGGTCACGTAGCCGAGCGCCGGGACGCCGGCGTCGGCCGCCTGCATCACCGTGCGCCCGAAGGCCTGCTGCTGCGAGACGCGGATCGTCTCGATGGGCGTGGCCTCGAGCGAAGGCCACACGTCGAGACGCTCGAGGATCAGCCGGCTCGCGTGCGAAAGCGCGAGCGGCCGGAACGCCGCCCTGGCCTCGGTTCTTCCGAGGATCGCGACCTTCAGGTGCGAACCGCGAAGGGCGAGCGCAAGTGCGCAGCCGACCGGGCCGGCGCCGCGGATGAGGACGTCAGTCCCTGGGGCGGGCATCGCGCATCAGCGCTTCGATTTCGGCGACGCCCTTGGGCGCTTCGGCCGTGATGACCTCGCAGGCTCCCTCGGTGACGACCACGTCGTCCTCGATGCGGATGCCGATGTTGCGCAGCCGTTCCGGCACGTCGTCGGCTGCGCGGATGTAGAGGCCGGGCTCCACCGTGAGCGCCATTCCCGGCTCGAGCGTGCGCCATTGGCCGGCGCGCTTGTATTCGCCGGCGTCGTGCACGTCGAGCCCGAGCCAGTGGCCGGTGCGGTGCATGTAGAAGCGCTTGTAGGTCTCTTTCTCCAGGATCTCCTGAAGCCCCGGCTTCAACAATCCCAGATCGATCATGCCCTGCGCCAGCACGCGCACCGCGGCCTCGTGCGGCTCGTTCCACGCGTTCCCCTGGCGCACCTTGTCCATGGCTGCCTTCTGCGCGGCGAGGACGACCTCGTAGACCTCGCGCTGGCCCGGGCTGAAGCGCCCGCCCACGGGGAAAGTGCGCGTGATGTCGGACGCGTAGCCGTCGAGCTCGCAGCCTGCGTCGATCAGGAGCAGCTCGCCGTCGCGCAACGGCGCGTCGTTGAACACGTAGTGCAGCACGCAGGCGTTCGGCCCGCCGGCGACGATCGGAGAGTACGCGGGGAACTGGGCGCCGTTGCGGCGGAACTCGTGGAGCAGCTCGGCCTCGATCTCGTACTCGCGGCGGCCCGGCCGCGTGGCCTGCATGGCGCGCCGGTGCGCCGCAGAGGCGATGCGCGCGGCCCGGCGCATGACCGCGAGCTCCTGCGCGTCCTTGACCAGGCGCATGTTGTCGATGAGGGCGCGCACGTCCTGCACCCGATCGGGCGCCATGATGCCGGCGCGGGCCTTGGCGCGCACCGCATTCAGCCAGCGCATGACGCGCGCGTCCCAGTCGGGGTCTGCGCCGACCGGATAGTGCAGCGCCGGCTGGTTCTCGAGCAGCTCGATCATCTTCTCGTCGAGCGCCTCGATGGGGTAGGCCTCGTCGAAGGCGAAGCGCTCGCGCGCGGCTTGCGGGCCATAGCGGAAGCCGTCCCAGATTTCGCGCTCCTCGCTGCGGCTGCGGCAAAAGAGGATGCTCTTGCCCTGGGCGGTGAGGACGAGCGCCGCCTCCGGCTCGGCGAAGCCGCTGAGGTAATAGAAGTGGCTGTCGAAGCGGTAGGGGAAATGCGTGTCGCGGTTGCGCAGGCGCTCCGGCGCCGTCGGCACCAGCGCGACACCTTCGGCGAGGGCCTGCGCGAGGCGCCGCCGGCGCTCGAGATGGTGGGAGATGGCGTCGTTCGGTTTCATCGCTGGGCCGATCCGGGGGCGAGATGAGCTTCGAGCTCGGCGAGACGCTCGCGCGTGCCGACGTCCTGCCACAGGCCGCGGTAGAGCTCGCCGCCCACTAGCCGCCGCGCGGCGGCGGCGTACAGCAGCGGGGCGAGAGGGGCTTTTTGCTCGGCTGCTACGCCGGCGACCATGGCGGGCGACATGACGGCGATGCCGGCGTAAGTGTAGCGCGGCTCGGCACCGTCGCCGACCACCCCGTCCGCGAGCGTGAAGTCGCCGCGGCTGCGGTGCGGCGGGTTAGGGACCAGGACGAGGTGCGCGAGCCGCGCGCCGAGCGAAACGCGGCGCAGGGCGGAAAAATCGAACTCGCAGTAGATGTCGGCGTTCACCAGGAGGAACGGCGCCTCGCCGAGAAGCGCGCGCGCCTTGGCGATTCCGCCCGCGGTCTCGAGCGGCTCGCGCTCGCGCGAGTAGGTGATGCGCACGCCATAGCGTTTGCCGTCACCCAGGCCCTCGACGATGCGATCGGCGAGATGCGAAACGTTGATCACCGCCTCGCCGTAGCCTGCCGCGGCGAGGCGCTCCAGGTGCCAGCCGATGAGCGGCTTGCCGCCCGCTTGCACCATCGCCTTCGGCACGGTATCGGTGAGCGGACGCAGGCGCTCCCCTCGGCCTGCTGCAAGGATCATTACTCGCATTTCAGCTCGTCTAGCAACCGGGTGAGGGGAGCGAGGGCCGTGTAGCGTTTGGCGACTTCGCGGGCGTAGCGGATGAAGCGCGGCGTGTCGCCGAGGTACCTGGGCTTGCCGTCGCGATAGTTGATGCGCGCGAAGATGCCGAGCACCTTGAGATGGCGCTGCAGCCCCATCCATTCGAAGGCGCGCCAGAACTCGCCGAAGTCGGCGGCGACCGGCAGTTGCGCGGTGCGCGCCTTCTCCCAGTAGCGCACGGTCCAGTCGAGCACCGACTCCTCGTCCCAGCTGAGAAAGGCATCGCGCATGAGCGACACCACGTCGTAGGCGATGGGTCCGATTACCGCATCCTGGAAATCGAGCACCCCGGGGTTCGGATCGCAGACCATCAGGTTGCGCGGCATGTAGTCGCGGTGCACGTAGACCTTCGGCTGTGCGAGCGCGCTCTGCACCAGCAGCGCGAAGACCTGCTCCAGCCTGTTTTTCTGCTCGTCCTGCATCTGGACGCCGAGATGCCGCGCGACGTACCAGTCCGGAAAGAGCTGCATTTCCCTGCGCAGGAGGGCTTCGTCGTAGGGCGGCAGCTCGCCCGGCCGGGTGGCGAGCTGCCAGCGGATCAGCGCGCCGGTGGCATCGGCGAAGAGCCGCGGCGCGGTGCCCGGCGCCAGCTCCCCGAGATAGGTCCGGGTGCCGAGGTCGGTGAGCAGCAGAAAGCCTTGCGCCAGGTCCTGGGCGCGGACCTGCGGCGCGTGCACTCCTGCCTCGTGCAGCAGCCCGGCCACGTGCACGAAGGGCCGGCAATCTTCCTTGTCCGGCGGCGCGTCCATCGCGATCAGGCTCGAGCCGTCGTCGAGCGTCGCGCGGAAATAGCGGCGGAAGCTCGCGTCTTCGGATGCCGGGGTCAGGGTGAAGCGCTTGCCGCCGAGCTCGCGCCCGAGCCAGCGCGCGAGCGCTTCGCCGCGAGGGTCGGCGTGTATCATTGAAAATTCTAACATCAACGAAAAAAGGTCCCGCGCTCCATGCGGTACCGCGTTGCTCTGCTGGCATTGTATTTCTCCGTGCCAGCCTTTGCGCAGAGCGTTCCACCAGCGCAGGCGCAGGGCACTACCACCGTCGACGCCGAGACGATCGAGGGCGTCGGCGACCTCGAGGTGACCGCGCGCGGCAAGGCGGAGATCCGCCGCGACGACGTCACGATCTTCGGCGAGGTGCTGCGCTACAACTCCGAGTTCGGCCGCGTGCAGGGCGAGGGCGGGGTACGCCTGCAGCGCGACGGCGACCGCTTCTACGGGCCGCGCCTGCGGTTCAACACGCTCGACGACAGCGGCACCGTGGAGAGCCCGAAGTACCTGATCCAGCGCGAGGCCACGGCGCGCGGCGGCGCCGAGGAGATCGAGATCGTCGACCGCGAGCACTACCGCCTGAAGAACGGCACCTTCACCAGCTGCGAGGCGGGGCGCGACGACTGGGTGCTCCAGGCTACGGAGATCGAGCTCGACTACGACAAGCAGGAGGGAGCCGCGAAGCATCCACGGCTGCGCTTCTACGACGTGCCGATCCTCGCCTTTCCGTACGCCACCTTCCCGCTCGAGAACCGCCGCCGCAGCGGCCTGCTCGCGCCCTACTACTCGCAGACCTCGCAGCGCGGCCTCGAGATCGGCGTGCCCTACTACTGGAACATCGCGCCCGAGGCCGACCTGACCATCACTCCGGTGTACATGACCAAGCGCGGGGTGCAGCTCAAGAACTGGGGGCGTTATCTCCAGCCCAATTATTCCGGCGAGATGAAGCTCGAGTACCTGCCCGACGACAAGGAGTTCGGGAAGAGCCGCTCCGGCGTGTCCTGGCAGCACGCGCAGCGCTTCGCGCCCAACTTCACCGGCAACCTCGACTACAACCGGGTCTCGGACGATCGCTATTTCACCGACCTCGCGAGCCAGGTTCGCGTGGTAACGATCGGCAACCTGCAGCAGGACGGCTACCTCACCTACAACAGCACCCTGGGCGGCTATCCCTACAGCGCGCAGGTCCGGGTCCAGAAATTCCAGACGCTGCAGGATCCGCTGGCGCCGATCGACCCGCCGTACCACCGCGTGCCGCAGCTCACCTTCAGCTCCAGCCAGAGCAACGTGGCGGGTCTGTTCGACTCGACGCTGCCGGCGGAGGTGGTGCGCTTCGCCCACGACGTCAAGGTCGAAGGCACGCGCGCGAGCATCAACCCGGTGGCCGCGCTGCCGATGCTCGCTCCGAGCTGGTTCATCACGCCCAAGGTCGGATTGCGCGCGGCGAGCTACAACCTCGACCACACCGATCCCGGCGCCCAGATGTCGCCGCACGCCACGATCCCCTGGACCAGCCTGGACAGCGGACTGGTGTTCGAGCGCAGCGCGCGATTCTTCGGTGAAGCGCTGACCCAGACGCTCGAGCCGCGCATGTACTACGTGTACGCGCCGTACCGCAACCAGGACGCGTTTCCGATCTTCGATACCGCGCTCGCCGACTTCAACTACACGCAGCTCTTCAGCGAGAACCGCTTCACCGGCGGCGACCGCTTCGGCGACGCGAACCAGCTGACGCTCGCCATGAGCTCGCGCTTTCTCGCGCAGAACGGGCAGGAGTCGCTGCGCGCCACGATCGGCCAGCGCTATTATTTCGCCGACGAGCGGGTCGGGCTCACGCCGACTTCGACGCTGCGCACCTCGAAATCGTCCGACATCCTGGGCTCCGTGGGCGGGCGCCTGTTCCGCTACTGGACCTTCGACACCACCGCCCAGTACAGCCGGCTGCAGCAGGAGACCGAGCGCTTCGGCGTCTCGTTCAAGTACAGTCCCGAGGTCGCCAAGGTGCTGAACGCCAGCTACCGCTTTACCCGGGGCTCCGTGCGCCAGATCGACATCGCCAGTCAGTGGCCGATCGCCGCGGGCTGGTACGGCATCGGGCGCTACAATTACTCCTTCCTGGACGGGCGGCTGCTCGAGGGGCTGGCTGGGGTCGAGTACAACGCGGGCTGCTGGGCGTTTCGCGCGGTCGTGACCAAGGTGCAGGCCGCAACACAGGTGGTGTCGACCGGATTGTTTTTTCAGATCGAGTTCAACGGCATAGGCCAGGTGGGCACCGAGGACGTGGTGGGCCTGCTGCAGCGGAACATTCCCGGTTACAACGTGACCAACCCTAGAAATCCGGCGGCCGGCCCGCCGAGCATGCAGCGGCCTCTGCCGTTCCCGATGGCGTACTAGGAATCGAGCTATGCGCGTGACGTCCTTCTTGTTCCTGCTTCTGCTGCCCTTGACAGTGCCGGCGCAGGGGCCGGCGCTCGTCGACCGCATCGTGGCGGTGGTGAACAAGGAGGTGATCACGTTCTCCGAGCTCAACGCCGCGGTGGCCTCCGCCGAGCGCCAGCTGCGCCGGCAGGGGACCGCGACCCCGCCGCGCGCGGTGCTCGAGCGGCAGATCCTCGAGCGCCTGGTGGTCGACAGGGCGCAGCTGCAGAAGGCGCGCGACACCGGCATCCGCGTCGACGACCTCCAGGTCGACCGCGCGGTCCAGCGCATCGCGGAAAACAACAAGATGACGCTCGCCGACTTCCGCAGCACCCTCGAGCGCGACAACGTCCCCTTCGACGCCTGGCGCCAGGACCTGCGCGATCAGATCCTGGTCACGCGCCTGCGCGAGCGTGAAGTCGAGGACAAGATCCAGGTAAACGACAGCGAGATCGACCTCTTCCTCGAAGAGCTCAAGGCGAATCCGGCGCGTTCGGAGTACAACGTGTCGCATATCCTCGTGCGCGTGCCGGAGGGTTCAAGCCCCGAGCGCATCGAGGAGGCGCGCGCGAGGGCGCAGAAGGCGCTCGCCGAGGCGCGCGAGGGAGGCGATTTCGCCCGGGTCGCGGCGAGCTATTCCGACGCCCCCGACGCGCTGGAGGGCGGCAACCTCGGCTGGCGCCAGCACGAGCGGCTGCCCGAGCTTTTCGCCGCGGCGCTGGAGAAGATGAAGCCGGGCGAGGTCACCGAGCCGCTGCGCAGCCCTGCGGGCTTCCACCTCGTCAAGCTGAACGAGCGGCGCGACGGCGGCGCGAGCGCCGCGCCGGTCACGCAGACGCGGGCGCGCCACATCCTGGTGCGTACCAGCGAGGTGGTGTCGGAGAACGAGGCGCGCAGGCGCCTGGCCGACATCCGCGAGCGCATCGTCAACGGCAAAGCCGATTTTGCCGAGCTGGCCAAGGTGCACTCCGACGATACGGGCAGCGCCGCCCGCGGCGGCGAGCTCGACTGGATCTATCCCGGCGACACCGTGCCGGATTTCGAGCGCGCGCTGCAGGAGCTCCAGCCCGGCGAGATCTCCCAGCCGGTGAAGACGCCTTTCGGCTATCACCTTATCCAGGTCCTCGAGCGCCGCGCGTCCGACGTCAGCTCGGAGCGCCGGCGCCTCGAGGCGCGCAAGGTGCTGCGCGAGAGAAAGAGCGAGGACGCCTACCAGGAATGGCTGAGGCAGCTCCGCGACCAGGCCTACGTGGAGCTGCGCCTGGAGGAGCGATAGCCGCCCGCCCGGTCATCGCGCTCACCTCCGGCGAGCCGGCGGGAATCGGCCCGGAGCTTTGCGCGCGGCTCGCCGGCGAGCGCTTCCCTGCGCGGCTGGTGGCGATCGGCGACCGAGCCCTGCTCGCGGGTTTCCCCGATGTCGAGCACGTTCCGCTCGCGCGGCCGCGCGTCCCGGGCAGGCTCGATCCGGCGAACAGCCGCTACGTGCTCGCGGTGCTCGAGCGTGCGCTCGCCGGCTGCCTCTCGGGCGAATACCACGCCATGGTGACCGCGCCGGTGCAGAAGAGCGTGATCAACGACGCCGGCATCGCCTTTACCGGGCACACCGAGTTCCTCGCCGAGAAGGCGCGCGCAGACCACGTGGTGATGATGCTGGTCGGCGGCGGCCTGCGCGTGGCGCTCGCCACCACGCACCTGGCCCTTGCCCAAGTTCCGCGAGCCATCACGCGAGACCTCATCGTCAAGTCCCTCAAGGTCCTCGATCAGGATCTGCGCAAGCGGTTCCGGATCCCGAAGCCCCGCATCCTCGTCGCCGGGCTGAATCCACATAGCGGCGAGTCGGGCCACCTCGGCCGCGAGGACCAGGACATCATCGCCCCGGCCATCAAGGCCGCCGGCGTCGACGCCTCCGGACCGATCCCGGCCGACACGCTCTTCGTTCCGGAGCGGCTGAAGCATGCCGACGCAGTGCTCGCCATGTACCACGACCAGGGCCTGCCGGTGCTCAAGTACGCCTCGTTCGGCCGCGGCGTCAACGTGACCCTCGGCCTGCCGTTCGTCCGCACCTCGGTCGATCACGGCACCGCGCTCGACCTCGCCGGCACCGGCAAGGCCGACCCCGGCAGCCTGATCGAGGCGGTGAAGCTCGCCATTGAGCTCGCATCGGCCGCTGCCTCCTAAGCGGCCTCACCGCGTACGGCGGAGGTTCGGGCAGCATTTCCTGCACGAGCGGGGAGTTCTCGAGAAGATCATTCAGGCAGTCGCGCCCACGAAGGACGATTTCATGGTCGAAATCGGCCCCGGCGAAGGCGCGCTCACTCACCCCCTTCTTGAGCGAGTTGCCAAGCTTCACGTAATCGAGCTCGACCGCGACCTCGCCGCGTCGCTGAAGCGGGACGACAAGATCGTCGTGCATCAAGCCGACGCCCTCGACTTCGACTTCGGCCAGTTCCCGCGCGGCATGCGCTTGGTGGGCAACCTGCCGTACAACATCTCCACGCCGCTCCTCTTTCATCTCGCTCGCTACGCCGACCGAGTTCGAGACATGCACTTCATGCTTCAGCTCGAGGTTGTGGAGCGCATGGTTGCTTCACCATCCACGGCAGACTACGGCCGGTTGTCCGTTGCGCTGCAGGTGCGGTTCCGGATGAAGAAGCTCTTCAACGTGTCGAAGGGCGCCTTCCGCCCGCCGCCCAAGGTCGAATCCGCCGTCGTGCGCATGGAGCCGCTCGCCGACCCTCCGGCCCTCGAGGGCACGCGCTTCGACGACCTCCTTCGCGGCGCCTTCTCTTCGCGCCGCAAGCAGCTCCGCAACGCATTGCCCTTGGCAGCCGCCGACTTCCCAAAGCTCGGTATCGACCCGAGCGCTCGACCCGAGAACCTCTCTCCCGCTGACTACGTGCGCATTGCGCAATACCTCCGCTCTTGAGAGTTTCTCTCGCGCTAGAGGAAATGCAGCTCAGCCTCGGTCTCGTTTGCCGAGTGCTCTTTCGCTACTTGTCTCCCTGTCCTGTCGTGCTCGCGATTCGTAAGCCGAATCAGGTTCTTGTCCCTAAATCATCTGAATAACACGTCCGCTGAATGCATCGCAGCTCTGTAAGACGTTGATTCCGGGAGATTTGCCGCGACCTGCTCGGAGCGCGCAGCTAAGATAGGCGGACAGTGATTCTGACTATTTAACGTTAGCCCTCACCAAATGGCGCACCGCATTGCACGCATAGCTCTTGGGTTGGCGATCCTCACCGTCGTCCTCGCTCTAGCGAGCCCGATGCTGCTGTACGCAGTCGGCTTACATGGTGTCGCGGGTCGACCAGCACTCCCTCAAGAGCTTGCCTCAACCGAGAAGCGCATCGCAGTTTGGAGAAAAGCGCGCGGTATCGGCGACCCCGTACTCGAACCCGTAAATCCATACCTCTACATTTCTGGCCTCGCCCGCACTCCCACAGTTCCAGACCCAGGCTTACTAGTCGCGTGGTGGGTTGCATCGGATTACAACCTTGAGCACCAGCGATACAAGGGTGGATTGTGGTGGCATCTTTCAGGCGCAGCGCTGACGATCTGGCTAACCCGGCATTGGTCGATCGATCAACTCCTGTCAAAGGTAGCCGAGTCAGGGGGCGGACGGTGAGGGCTAACAGCGCGTTGGTGACCGACGTTTACGCCGCGGCGCTACGCGCCTTCTTCAACGCGGCACAACGCGGACTATAAGGACTTCCTCTTCGCTGCAATGGTGACGAAAGAAGGTCTGACTGCGTCACTATAACCGGCCTGTTTGTGAGCGATTTACGCGCTCTG